>Ga0214472_10000358_pt1 | contig 57678 bp, 53 predicted proteins | sample RVTome_6_FD_207662 | JGI IMG/M metagenome (GOLD analysis project Ga0214472, IMG submission 207662) | Soil microbial communities from uranium-contaminated site in the Upper Colorado River Basin, Wyoming, United States - RVT140D175 | ecosystem: Environmental > Terrestrial > Soil > Contaminated >...
TCTACGCCGCGTACGCGGAGCCCGACGCCGATTTCGACCAGCTCGCGGCCGAGCAGGCCAAGTACGAGGCCGCGGTTGCGGCGGGCGGTGGCGACTCGGAGCACCTGCTCGAGATCGCGGCCGACGCGCTGCGCCTGCCGCCGTGGGACGCGAAGATACGGCCGCTCTCGGGCGGCGAGAAGCGCCGGGTCGCGCTGTGCCGGCTCCTCCTCTCGAAGCCCGACATGCTGCTCCTCGACGAGCCGACCAACCATCTCGATGCGGAGAGCGTCGAGTGGCTCGAGCAGTTCCTCATCAAGTTTCCCGGCACCGTGATCGCAGTCACGCACGACCGCTACTTCCTCGACAACGCCGCGGAATGGATCCTCGAGCTCGACCGCGGGCACGGCATTCCCTGGAAGGGCAACTACAGCTCGTGGCTCCAGCAGAAGGAAGAGCGGCTCAGGCAGGAAGAGGCGTCCGAGAGCGCGCGCCAGAAGGCGATCGAGAAGGAGCTCGAGTGGGTGCGCCAGAATCCGAAAGGGCGGCAGGCCAAGGCCAAGGCGCGGCTCGCGCGCTTCGAGGAGCTCTCCTCGCACGAATACCAGAAGCGCAACGAGACGCAGGAGATCTTCATCCCGGTCGCCGACCGCCTGGGCGACAGCGTCATCGCGTTCGAGGGCGTGAGCAAGGGCTACGGCGACCGGCTGCTGATCGAGGATCTGAGCTTTTCCGTTCCGCCCGGGGCAATTGTCGGCATCATCGGGCCCAATGGCGCGGGCAAGACCACGCTGTTCCGGATGATCACGGGGAAGGAGAAGCCCGGCAAGGGCAAGATCACCGTCGGAAAGACGGTGAAATGGGCGGTCGTGGACCAGTCGCGCGAATCGCTGGAGGGCGACAAGACGGTGTTCGAGTTCCTGACCGATGGCGCGGATGTCATCAAGGTCGGCAAGTTCGACATGCCCTCGCGCGCCTATGTCGGCCGCTTCAACTTCAAGGGCGCCGACCAGCAGAAGAAGGTGGGCAGCCTTTCAGGCGGCGAGCGCGGGCGGCTGCATCTGGCGAAGCAGCTCTCCATCGGCGCCAACGTGCTCCTGCTCGATGAGCCGTCGAACGACCTCGACGTCGAGACGCTGCGCGCGCTGGAGGAGGCGCTGCTCGAGTTCGCGGGGAGCGTCCTCGTGATCTCGCACGACCGCTGGTTCCTCGACCGCATTGCGACGCACACCCTCGCCTTCGAGGGCGACTCGAAGGTGGTGTTCTTCCCCGGCAACTACCACGAGTACGAAGCGGACAAGACGCGGCGCCTCGGCGCGGAGGCGGCGCGCCCGAAGCGCATACGCTTCAAGCCTCTGAAGTAACTTGCGCGCTGGAACCGTGGCAGCATTCAACGGAGAAGGGGAATTCCGATCGCCAAACAGAAACACGCGCCGACGAAAAAACCGGCATATCAAGCACTTGACATCCTGGATCGGGAACCCGCCCGGCGTGTCGATTTGCCTTATCCCCGTTCGACTATAGCCAGGACGACGTAATGAGTGGGATACGGCAGGCGGAACATGCCGCTGGATTCCCCAAAAGCTGAAAGGAGCCCAATCATGCCGAAAGCAAAGCCTGTCCCGGATGGGATGCATACGGTGACGCCGCACCTCGTTTGCGCGGGCGCGGCCGATGCCATCGAGTTCTACAAGAAGGCGTTCAATGCGGTGGAAGAGGGGCGATTGCCAGGTCCGAACGGAAGAATCATGCATGCGATGATCCGCATCGAGGGCTCGGCCGTGATGCTGGTGGATGAAATGCCCGAGTGGGGCGCGCTCGGGCCGAAGTCACTCAAGGGCTCGCCGGTCACGATTCACCTCTACGTCGCGGATGTCGATGCGTTCGTCAAGCGCGCAGTCGCCGCGGGGGCGAAGGTCACGATGCCGGTCGCGGACCAGTTCTGGGGCGACCGCTACGGCAAGCTCGAGGACCCGTTCGGCCATCATTGGTCGGTCGCCACCCACATCCGCGACGTAAGCGTGCAAGAGATGCAGCAGGCCATGCAGAAAATGGGCGGCTGACCGTACCGGACAGCTAAACGTGGAACTGGAAAGGGACGAACGATGGCACGCAAATCGGGAAAGACACCGGCTCGCAAGCAGGGCGCTAGGTCAGGCGCGCGCCGCACCCTGGTCATGGTGGCTACACGCAAGGGCGCGTGGCTGTATCACGGCGACGCGGCGCGCAAGACCTGGCGCGCGGACGGGCCGCATTTTCTCGGCCACAACGTGAGCCACCTCGTGCTCGATCCGCGCGACGGTAAGACGTTGCTCGCCGCGGCGAAGACCGGGCATCTCGGGCCGACGATCTTCCGCTCCACGGACCTCGGGAAGAACTGGAAGGAAGCCGCCCGGCCGCCGGCATTTGCCAAGGCCGCCGACGGCAAGGAAGGCCGCTCGGTGGATCACACCTTCTGGCTTGCGCCGGGCCGCGCGCAGGACCGCGACGTTTGGTACGCGGGCACCTCGCCGCAGGGCCTGTTCCGCTCGGCGGACGGCGGCGTCACCTGGGAGCCGTTCTCGGTCATCAACGGCGACCCGCAGTTCCGGGAGTGGATGGGAACCGTGCAGGACGGCACGCCGGACGGGCCGAAGCTGCACTCGATCATCGTGGACCCGCGCGACAGCCGGCACCTCTACATCGCAATGTCGGGCGGCGGCGTGCACGAGTCCACTGACGGCGGCCGCGCCTGGAAGACGCTGATCAAGGGAATGGACGTCGTCGAGGGCTTCGGCTTCGACCCGGCCAAGCCCACCTTCCACGATCCGCACTGCGTCCGGATGTGCCCGAGCAACCCGGACCGCCTCTACCAGCAGAATCACTGCGGCATCTATCGTCTCGATCGCCCCTCCGAAACCTGGGTGCGCATCGGCAAGAGCATGCCGAAGCAGGTCGGCGACATCGGCTTCCCGATGGTCGTGCACCCACGCAACGCGGACGTCGCGTGGGTGTTCCCGATGGATGGCACGCAGGTCTGGCCGCGCACGAGCCCCGGCGGCAAACCCGCGGCTTACGTCACGCGCAACGGCGGCAAGACCTGGCAGCGGCTCGACGCCGGCCTGCCTAGGAGCCAGGCGTGGTGGACCGTCAAGCGCCAGTGCATGGCGGCGGACGCGTGCGATTCCGTCGCGCTCTACGTCGGCAACAGCGGCGGGGAACTGTGGATCGGGCGCGAGGAGGGCAAGCGCTGGTCCTGCATCGCGCAGCACCTGCCGGAGATTTACGCGGTCGAGACGGCGCAGCTGTAGCCATGAACGCGCCGCGATGAAGGTCCTGATCCCCGGCGCGCTGCGCTCCTACACCGAGCGCGGAGAGACCGAAGCGAGCGGCGCGACGCTCGCCACGCTCCTGGTGGACCTCGAGCGCCAGTACCCCGGGATCCGTTTCCGCATGATCGACGAGCAGGACCGGATCCGGCGCCACATCCGCATCTTCGTCAACGGCGAGCAGGCGCGCGATCTCGCCCAGCCGCTTCGCGCCAACGACGAGGTCATCATCGTCCAGGCGCTCTCAGGCGGCTGAGGTCGTCGATTGTTGATATCGGACTGGAAAGGGAAGGGGATACGATGCGATACCTACTGCTGTGCTGCTTCGAGGAGAGGCGCTGGAATGCGATTCCGGAGCCGCAGCGCGATGCGATCATGCGGGACTACGGCGCGCTGATTGAGAACCTTCACAAGAGTGGTCACCACCTGACCACCGGCAAGCTGCAGCCAACGGGGAACGCCACCACGGTTCGCAGCCGCAACGGCAAGCCGGTCATCAGCGACGGGCCTTTCGCCGAAACCAAGGAGCAGCTCGGCGGCTACCACCTGATCGAGTGCCGGGACCTGGACGAAGCGATTGCGATCGCGAAGCGAATCCCGACGCTTCCTTACGGCGGGGCGGTCGAGGTGCGGGCGTTGGAGGAGACAGCGTGAAATACGTATGCCTCGGATACATCGAGCCGGGCAAGCTCGAGAACATGCCCGAACAGGAGCGCAACGCCTGGATCGACGAGTGCTTCACCTACGACGATGTGCTCCGGAAGAATGGTCACTTCGCCGGCGGGGAAGGGCTCCAGCCGCCCGGCAACGCCGTGACTCTGTGCTTCCGCAACGGCAAGGTCGCGGTCACCGACGGCCCCTACGCCGAGACCAAGGAGCAGCTCGGCGGGATCCTGATCCTGGAGGCGAACGATCTCAATCACGCCATCCAGCTGATGTCGAAGCACCCGGGCGTGCGCGCGGGGCCTTTCGAGATCCGCCCGGCCGCGGACCTCGCCGGGATGATCCGCGACAGCGAGCGGCGGCGCGCGAAAAACAGCGGACCCGGGTACAAGAGCAACCCGGAGCATCGCATTACGACGAAGCCGGCCGGCGGGCGGGTGCGCGTGACCTTCAACGGCGAGGCCATCGCGGACAGCCGGGAAGCCATCCGAATGGACGAAGGCAACTACGCTGCCGTCTACTACATTCCGCGCAAGGACGCGAAGATGGAGCGGTTTGTGCGCACAACGCATACCACCTATTGCCCGTTCAAGGGGCACGCGTCGTACTTCACGCTTTCATCCGGGGGCAAAACCGCGGAGAACGCGGTCTGGAGCTACGAGACGCCGTACGACGAGATGGGCGTGATCAAGGAGCTGCTCGCGTTCTACCCCAACAAGGTCGACTCGATCGTCGCCGAGCCCTCCTGATCTGGCTGGCCGTGGTGGTGTGGATCTTCAAGACCGGCTACCGGCTGAAGAGCTGAAGCCGCCGTCGAGTTTCGCGCCGGCCGTTCGACTGACGCGCATGAGCACCCCTCCAGCCTCCAAAGCAACGCGCCGCGAGTGGATCGGGCTGGCGGTAATCGCGCTGCCCTGCCTGCTTTATTCGATGGACCTCACCGGTAAAAATGGGGTAAAAATGGTGTAAAAATGTAAAAATGGGGTCAGGTTCGAATTTCTGGCCCGACACGCCGGATCGCCAGCAGAAATTCGAACCTGACCCCATTTTTCCTGAGAGGGACTGACAGGAATCGCGATGGCCGTGAACGAGAACCTCCGGCGCCTGGTCGATCTCTCCGCGCCGTACTGGGCGGGCGAGGCGGAGGTGGCATGGACCTATTTCCAGAGCGCGCGCCGCACGAAAGAGAGCGACCTCACGTGGCTCGCTCGCCAGTGCTACAAGGAGCTGTGGGGCTCCGGCGTGGGCGACCGGAGGAAGGGCTTGTTTCTCGGGCCGGTCGATTACCTGCGCAAGGTCTACCCGAAAATCGACCGCGGGGTGGACCGGCACGAAGTACTGGAAGTGATCGACGGCCTGCGCGCCGAGTTTCACCACTATTGCCTGTTCGCCGACATCCACGATCACCTGTCGGGCGCGAAACTCGACCCGCGGCAGGTCAGGAGCTGGCCGGCCGACGACAAGCTCGCGCGCACGCGCTACGGTTACCGCGACAAGCGCGGGCGGCTCGGCTACTTCGCCGTGCGCTTCACCGAGGGGGGGTACTGCAGCATGTACGCCACCGGCATGCGGCTGAAAGGCTCCGGGGAGTTGAATGACCGCATCGCCCGCGCCTGCGAGAAGGTCTATGCCGACGAGATCGGCCACATGCGCGACGGCTTCATCGGGCTCGCGCGCGAGAAGCTGACGCGCGGCCAGTGGGACGAGATCGGAGCGATGAGCCGGAAAATCCTGCTGCAGCGCATCCACATGCGCAACGAGCAGTTCGGCTATCCGGTCGGCGCGAAGCGCATCCGCGAGATCGAGGCAGGCCGGATCGAGCCGATGCGGTTCGACTACACCGGCCTGGAATAGCGCCTCCTCCTGTCAGACGTTCCCGCCTGCCGCGCGGGCGCCCCCGCGCTCAGACGTAGCTGCGGTAGCGCGGGTCGTACATCTGCGACGAGACGTGCACCGCGACATTGTCCGGCTCGCGCTCGGCGGCCAGGCCCTGGCGGTAGGCGACGCTTGCCACCGCGGTGGCGATGTGCGCCGACACCTCGCGGATGCGCGGCAGCGCCGGATAGAGGCTGCCCTGCTCGAGGTCGGGCTCGGTGACGTCGTGCGCGAGCGTGTGCGCCGCGGCCATGAACATCTCGTCGGTGACCCGGCGCGTGCGGCTCGCGATCGCGCCAAGCCCCACACCGGGGAAGATATAGGAATTGTTGCCCTGGCGCGGCACGAAAGTCCGGGCGTCGATCGTCACCGGGTCGAACGGGCTGCCGCAGGCGAAGAGCGCGCGCCCGGCGGTATGGCGGTACGCCTCCTCGGCCGTGCACTCCGACTTCGAGGTCGGGTTGGACAACGCGAAGATGATCGGCCGCTCGTTGATCCGGGCCATCTCGCGCAGCACTTCGGGGGTGAAGGTCCCGCCGACGGCCGCAACCCCGATGAGGGCGGTCGGGCGGAGCGCTTTCAGCGCCGTCAGGAAATCGCCGGCCGGCGCGTGGTCCAGCGCGTAGCGGCGCTTCTCTTCCGAGAGGTCGGTGCGGCTCGCCACCACCAGCCCGCGCGAGTCCACCATGCAGCAGCGCGCGCGGGCGGCCGGCGCGGTGAGGCCCTGCGCGACCATCGCCGAGGCCACCAGGTCGGCGATGCCGATCGCCGCCTCGCCCGCGCCGAGAAACAGCAGTTTCTGATCGGTGAGCTTGCCTCCGGTCACGCGCAGCGCCGAGAGGATGCCGGCGAGCGCCACGGCCGCCGTGCCCTGGATGTCGTCGTTGAAGGTGCAGATGCGGTCGCGGTACTTGTTGAGGAGCCGGAAGGCGTTGTGGTTGGCGAAATCCTCGAACTGGATCAGCACGCCCGGAAACGCTTCCTGCGCGGCAATGATGAATTCCTCGACCAGTTCGTCGTAGCCGGCGCCGCGCAGACGCCGCTGCCGCAGCCCGATGTAGAACGGGTCGCCGAGCAGCTCCGTGTTGTTGGTGCCGACGTCGAGGATCACCGGCAGGCACAGGGCGGGATGCACGCCGGCGCAAGCGGTATAGAGCGAGAGCTTGCCGATGGGGATCCCCATGCCGTTCGCGCCGAGGTCGCCCAGCCCGAGAATGCGCTCGCCGTCGGAGACGACGACGATGCCCGCGCGGTGCGGCCAGTTCTTCAGGACCTGGGCGACGCGCCCGCGGTCGTTGGCGCCGACGAAGAGACCCCGCGGGCGCTGGTAGATGTGCCCGAACCTCTGGCACGCGAGCCCCACCGTCGGCGTGTAGATGAGGGGCTGCATCTCGTCGATGTTGTCGCACACGACGCGGAAGAACAGCGACTCGTTGCGGTCGTGGAGCGCGCTCAAGGCGACGTATTTTTCGAGGTCGTCGGGCTGCCGGCGCAGATGCTCGAGGACGCGCTCCGCCTGCTCGTCCTGGGAGAGCACGTGCGGCGGCAGCAGTCCGCGCAGCCCGAGCGCGTCGCGCTCGCGCTCGGTGAAGGCCGTGCCTTTGTTGAGCAGCGGGTCGCGCAACAATTCCATGCCGCGCGGGGCTTCCTGTCCCGCGGAACGGGCGGGGGCGTCATCTCGCTTCATGGGGTTTCCTCCCTCGGTCGCCGGGCAAAACAGCCACTCCGGGGCCAAGTGTGCGCTTCCCGGAATCGCGATTGTTGACGCAGATCAAGGGGGGCACGCCGGAAACCGGCGCCGGAGCCCCTGCCGCCGCCGCCGCCGGCGTCAGCCGCGCCCGACGAAGGGCATCTTGGTTGCCATGATGGTCATGGTGAGCACGTTCACGTCGAGCGGGAGGCTCGCCATGAACACCACAGCGTTGCCGACGTGCGCGGGGTCCATGCGCGGCTCCGGAGCCGTGGTGCCGTTCGCCTGCTTGACGCCCTGCGCCATGCGTTCCGTCATCGGGCTGATCGCGTTGCCGATGTCGACCTGCCCGCACGCAATGTCGTAGGCGCGCCCGTCGAGCGATATCGTCTTGGTGAGGCCGGTCACCCCGTGCTTGGTCGCGGTGTAGGGCGCCGAGCCCGGCCGCGGCGTGTGCGCCGAGATCGAGCCATTGTTGATGATGCGCCCGCCGCGCGGGACCTGGTCTTTCATCATGCGGAAGGCCGCCTGCGCGCACAGGAACATGCCGGTCAGGTTGACGTCCACGACCGACTGCCACTTCTCGAACGGCAGGTCCTCGAAGGGCACGCCGGGCGCGTTGCCGCCGGCGTTGTTGAACAGCACGTCGAGGCGCCCGAAGCTCTCCTTGATCTTTGCGAACAACGCCTGGACCTGGTCGGGCTTGCCGACGTCGGTGGGGACCATGAGCGCGCTCTTCGCCGCCGGTCCGGCCTGAGTCGCGGTCTGCTCCAGCATCTCCTTGCGGCGCCCTGCCAGCGCAACGCGGTAGCCGTCTTTCAGAAGCGCGAGCGCCACGGCGCGTCCAACGCCCGTACCCGCGCCGGTCACCAGCGCGGTCCTGTTATGAGTGGCCATGATTCGATCTCCGGGGTGAGGCCGTATGCTACCGCACGGGACGGGAGTGGGGTTCATTGACAGCCCCCGGGGAGGCTCCTAACATCGTTTCGCCTTTCCGAGTCGCCCCGAGAAGAGGGAGGAGAAAACCTATGCGTCACGTGATGAATGCTGTTGCGTTCTTGGTGTTTGCGCTCGTTCTTTCCGGCTGTGGCAAGGAGCCGCCGTCCAAACCTGCGACCCCTGCGGTGGCGCCGGCGGCGGGGCCAAAGACGCTCAAGATGCAGTCCACATGGCCGGCGAGCCTCACGCTGCAGGACCACTTCAGGTTTCTCGCGGAGCGCATCGACACGCTCACGGGGGGCCAGATCAAGATCGAGGCCCTCGCCGCCGGCCAGGTCGTGCCGGCGTTCGAGATTCTCGATGCAACGCACAAGAAGGTGCTCGACGGCGGTCACGGGGTCTCCTACTACTGGGTCGGGAAGAACAAGGCGGCGACGCTGTTCTCGGGAACGCCGGCGGGGCCGTTCGGCATGGATCACATGGACTTTCTCGGCTGGATGTACGAGGGCGGCGGGATGGACATGTACTGGGAGTTCTACCGCGACGTCCTGAAACTCAACGTGGTCGCGTTTCCCATCGCGGGCGTGAGCCCGCAGGCGTTCGGCTGGTTCAAGCGCCCGATCAAGAACCTCGCCGACTTCAAGGGCATGAAGTGCCGCCAGACCGGCATCGTCGCGGAGATCTTCCAGCGCATGGGCATGCAGACGGTCAACATGCCCGGCGGCGAGATCATCCCCTCGGCGCAGCGCGGCGTGATCGACTGCGCCGAGTGGGTGGGCGGGATCGAGGACCTGAGGCTGGGCCTGCCGCAGGTGTGGAAATATCACTACTCGCCCGGCATGCACGAGACCAACACGATGCTGGAGCTCATCATCAACGGCGACGTGTGGAGGAGCTTCACGCCGCTGCAGCAGGAAGCGGTGCGCGCGGCAACGCTCGAGTCGTTCGTGCGCTGGGGCGCGAAGTGGCAGCGTCAGAACGCCGAGGCGATCGAGGAGATGCGCACCAAGTACGGCACGCAGATCCTGCGCACGCCGCCCGATATCCTGATCGCGTTCCTCAAGGCCTGGGACGAGATCGCGGCGGAGGAGTCGGCGAAGAATCCCTTCTTCAAGAAGGTGCTCGATTCGCAGCGCGCCTACGCCGCGAAGGTGGTGCCGGCGAAGCGCTTCCTGTTCCCGCCGTACTCGTTCGCGGCCAACTACTACTTCCCCGAGGCGAAGCCCGGGGCCAGGGGCGCGAAGAAGAAGTAAGTCGGCAGGCGGAAGTCAGAAGGTAGACCCGGTGGGAGGATCTTCCCGCGCCGCGGGGGGTCATCCTTCCGCCTTCTGCCTTCATCCTTGATGTTCATGACGCCCCTTCACGTCCGCATCGTCCGCGCGATCGACCGGTTCACCGACACCACCGGGACCTGGGTCGCGTGGCTCAACATCCCGCTGGTGCTGGCGGTGAGCTACGAGGTCGTGGCGCGCTACGGGTTCAACGCGCCGACGATCTGGTCGTATGACGTCGCTTACATGCTGTACGGCGCGATCTTCATGCTCGGCGCCGCCTACGCGCTCCACAAGGGCGCGCACATCCGCACCGACTTCTTCTTCGAGAAATGGTCGATCCGCACGCGCGGCGTGATCGATTCCGTCGCCTACATCGCGTTCTTCTTCCCGGCGCTCGCGGTGTTCCTGTACGTGAGCGGCGCCGAGGGCTGGTACGCGTTCGAGATCGGCGAGGTTTCGGAGCAGACGCCGTGGCGGCCGCTGCTGTGGCCGTTCAAGATGGTGATCCCGCTCACCTGCCTGCTGCTGCTGATCCAGGGCGTGTCCGAGACCATCAAGAGCGTCTACGCCGCGCGCACCGGCCTCGAGCTCGAGCACAAAGAGAAGGTGGAACTGTAATTGAGCTGTCCATTGGTGATCGCAAGCACTCCTTCCCCCTTGATGGGGAAAGTGAAGAGCGCTCCTTCCCCCTTGACGGGGGAAGGTTGGGATGGGGGTGGGAGAGACATCGCGCGCACCAGCGCTTTCACCCCCACCTTGATCCTCCCCCATCAAGGGGGAGGATCCATCGTTTCGGGTTAGAGCAACTCGCGCTGTGAGCCCGGACGCGCTGCTCGGCCTGGTGATGCTGGTGGTGATGCTCTTCGCCATCTTCATCGGCTTCCCGATCAGCTTCACGCTGCTGTTCCTCGCGCTCGCGTTCGGCTACGTCGGCCTGGGCCAGGTGGTGTTCTCGCTCGCCTATTTCCAGACCATCGGGCTCATGAAGGAGGAGCTGCTCGCCGCGGTGCCGCTCTTCATCTTCATGGGCTACGTCACCGAACAGGCGGGACTGATGGAGCGGCTCTTCATCGCGCTGCGGCTGCTGCTCGCCCCGATCCGGGGATCGCTGTTCGCGGTCGTGATCCTGACGGCGACCATCTTCGCGATGGCGACCGGCATCGTCGGCGCGGCGGTGACGGTGCTCGGCATCATGGCCTCCCCCATCATGGTGAAGACCGGCTACGACGGGCGGCTTTCCGCGGGCTGCATCACCGCGGGCGGCACGCTGGGCATACTGATTCCGCCCTCGGTGATGCTGATCGTGATGGGACCGGTGCTCGGGGTCTCCGTCGCCGATCTCTACGCCTCGGCGTTCGGCCCGGGGATCCTGCTTGCCAGCATTTATCTCGCGTACCTGCTGGGCCGCGCCTTCTTCAACCCGAAGCTCGGCCCGGCGGTGCCCAAGGCGGAGCGGGTCCACAGCGTCGCGGTGATCGCGCGCGAGGTCGTCCTGGGGGTGGTGCCGCTCGTGTGCCTGATCGTCGCGGCGCTCGGCTCGATCCTGGCGGGTCTCGCGACGCCGACCGAGGCCTCGGCGATCGGCGCGCTGGGCGCGATCATGCTCTCCGCCGCGTATGGAAAGCTCACCTACGCCGGCCTCAGGCAGGCGGTGCTGGCGACGACCGCAACGGCCAGCATGGTGCTGCTGCTGGCGGTGACCTCGACCATCTTCGGCGCGGTGTTCTCCCGTCTCGGCACGGCGACCTGGATCACCGAAACGATGCTCGCGCTGCCGCTGCCGCCGCTGCTGATGCTGGTCGCCGTCATTCTCCTCATCTTTCTCCTGGGGTGGCCGTTCGAGTGGCCCGCGATCGTGCTGGTGTTCCTGCCGATCTTCTATCCGGTGATCGACGCGCTGAAGCCGGTGCTTGCCGTCGCGATCGGCATCCCGGCCGAATACGTGATGATCTGGTTCGGCGCGCTGGTGGCGGTGACGCTGCAGACCGCGTTCCTGTCGCCGCCGGTGGCGATGTCGGCCTATTACCTGCGGCAGGTGGTGAAGGCGTGGTCGCTCGCGACCATCTACAAGGGCATGTTCGAGTTCATGGTCCTGCAGTGCATTGCGATCACGCTGATCATCCTGTTTCCCGCGATCACCACCTGGTTCCCGGCGCAGCTGCACGAGGAAGCGCGCGGGGTCAAGGTCGAGCAGGTCGACGACAGCATGAACCGGCTGGAGGAGGATCCCCACAAAGCGCTGCAGGAGCAGGCGGGGGAGGAAGGAAGCAAGAAGTGAGTCCCTCCCCCTCGATGGGGGAGGGCTAGGGTGGGGGTGCAATGGCGTCGTCATCTATTGCTTCGTCATTCACCCCCATCCCAACCTTCCCCCGTCCAGGGGGAAGGGGCTAATAGCGTTGAGCGTCAATCCTTTCGCAGCTCGTTCCGGACAATCGCTGCGCCGGCGGCAAGCGCCCGCAGCTTCGCCTCCGCGACCGGGCGCGCCATCGGCGCCATGCCGCAATTGGTGCACCCGTAGAGATGCTGCGGCTTGACGTACTGGAGCGCCGCGCGCAGCGTCGCCGCGACCTGCTCCGGGGTCTCGACGGCATCGGTCGCAACGTCGATCGCGCCCACCAGCACGTCCTTGCCCTCGAGCAGCCCGATCAGCGCCATCGGCACACGCGAATTGGCGCACTCGAGCGAGACCTGCCGGATCGTGCTCTTCGCGAGGAGGGGAAATGTCGATTCGTACTGCCGCCACGCGCCTCCCAGGGTCTTCTTCCAATCGATGTTGGCCTTGATCCCGTAGCCGTAGCAGATGTGAACGGCGGTGGCGCACGTGAGCCCGGCCGCCGCGCGCTCGAGCGCCGCGATGCCCCAGTCCCGCACTTCACCCATGTAGACGTTGAACGCGGGCTCGTCGAACTGGATCACGTCCACGCCGAGCGCCGCGAGCTCCAGCGCTTCCGCGTTGAGCAGCCCGGCGAGAGCGAGGCCGAGCGCCGCGCGGTCGCGGTAATGCTCGTCGGCGAGGGTGTCCACCATCGTCATCGGCCCCGGCAGCGTGAACTTGAGCTTGCGGTCGGTGTTGGCGCGGGCGAAGCGCACCTCGTCGGCGTGGACCGGGCGCGGCCGGCGCACCGGGCCGGCGACGGTCGGGCAGTCGGCCTCGTAGCGGTCGGCGCGGATGCCGATGCGCTTCATGCGGGCGAAATCGACGCCCTCGATGCCGCGCAGGAACCCGTGCACGAAATGCATGCGCGACTGCTCGCCCTCGGACACGATGTCGATGCCGGCCGCTTCCTGCATCTTCAACGCGGCGCGCACCGCGTCGCGCTTGCCCTCCGCGAGCTGCTCGCCGGCGAGCAGCCAGGGCGCCCACAACTGCTGCGACCGGGCGAGCCACGACGGCTTGGGCAGGCTGCCGGCGACCGTGGTTTCGACGGCGGGGGCGGGCTCGCTCATGCGGGCGCCCGCACGCGATTCACTGTCACGAGCCGGCGACGATCGCAAGCTTGTTCTCGACCGATTTAACGCCATCGACCCGGGCCGCGATCTTTTCCGCCATGTCGCGCCGCAAGCGCGTTTCCGCGGTCCCGAACAGCGTGACGGCGCCATCCTTGGCGGTGACGTCGATGCCGTGGGCGTTGAGGTTGCGCTCGGCGACGAGGGCGGCCTTGACCCGGCCGGCGAGCGCCTTGTCGGCCGCAGCGCGGGCGGCCACCGCCGCCTGCTTGGCCGCCTCGGCTTTCCCCGCGTCCTGGTCAACCGGCGCAACCGGAATCGGCACGTCCTTGACGACGGGCGTGGGCGGCGGCTCCCGGCCGCAGCCGAAAAATGCAAACGCCAGCAGTGCTGCCATCAGGATACCGGCAGGGTGTCGCGGATCGGGCTTCATGGATTTCTCCTGGGTGATGCCTCAACCGCTCTGAGGCACGCCATGCCGAAAGATTCCCCGCATCAGGCGCACGGCGAATGCATGCGCGGCAGAGCGAAGCATGACATGATTCGGCGTCGACTGGAGCATACCTCAACAAGAGCAGTAACAAGATCAGTCGCAGACGGTCGCCGTTTGACGACGAAGCAAGCATGACTCCCGGCTACGAATACGCGCTCGCCGCGATGATTTTCCTCGGTCTCGTGGACCTGGTCTACAAGCGCGGCGCCGCGGCGGGGATTGCGGCGCACCAGTTCCTGATGGTGCAGGCATGGTGCTTCACGCCTGCCATCGTGCTCTACGGGCTCGCCACCGGGACGCTCGCGCTGGAACGGGGGATGGCGTGGGGCATGGGGGCGGGGCTGTTCGTGTTCGTCGCGCTCTACAACTTCGCGCGCAGCCTGAAGGGCGGCTCGGTGAGCATCGTCGCGCCGATCTTCCGCCTGAGCTTCACCGTCACCGCGCTCCTCGCGGTGCTGGTCCTCGGCGAGCCGCTCACCCCGTACACGCTCGCGGGGCTCGCGCTGGCTCTGGCCGCGGTCTGGCTGCTGCTGGGACCGTTCCAACTATTTGTGGCAAGGTCCGGGACGCTCGAGAGCCCGTCGCAGGCGAGTCAATCGAGTCCGGGCAAGGAAGTTGGAACGGCCCTGGGCGCGGAATCCGGCGCGCTCGCCGCCGCCGGGACGAGCCGAATGGCGCTCGTGCAGGCCGTCATTGCGATGGCGGCGATGGGCGTCGCCAACTTTTTCTACAAGATGGGCGCGCTGACGGGCGGCAGCCCCGCCAGCTTCATCGCCGGGCAGGCGGCCACTTTCCTGCCCCTTGCGACGGCCTTCGCCTGGCGGGTCGACGGGGAACTGCGGACGACGCGCGCCGCGTGGACGCACGCGGGAACCGCCGCGGGATTGTTCCTGCTGGCGCTCGTGCTGCTGTTCGAAAGCCTGGCGCGCGGCAAGGCGAGCGTGCTGGTGCCGATCTCGCAGATGGGCTTCGTCGTCACCGCGGCGTTCGGCCTCGTGTTCCTGGGGGAGCCGTTCAGCTCGCGCAAGTGCGCCGGGCTCGCGTTCGCGCTCGCCGCGCTCGCCTGCCTTGCTTACAGCTAGAAGGTGACGAGGTAATGGTGACGAGATACGGGTGACGAGATACAGGTGACGAAATACACTAGCAGGATGATTTGTTCGTACGTCACCTTTAATCGTCACCATTATTCGTCACCCGTAATCAACACGGGTTCGTGGGCGGTGGAGGAAGAGTTACCGTGAGTCCGACTTGGGCATGAGCGGGAAATTCAAGGGGCGGCGGGAGGATGCCCGGCTCGTCACGGGGCAGGGCCGATACAGCGCCGACTGGAGCTTTCCCGGCCAGCTCCACGCGTGTTTTCTGCGTTCCGACCGCGCTCACGCGGAGATCGTTTCACTCGACGTGAAACGCGCGCTCGCGGCGCCCGGCGTCATTGCCGTGCTCACGGGAAGGGACACAACGCAAGCCGGATTCAAGACCGCGCCTGCCATGGTCAAGTGGCCGGGGCGCGGCGGCATGGCGATCAAGGTGCCGCACCGCGACGTCCTGGCGAACGGGCGCGTGCGCTTCGTGGGCCAGGAAGTCGCGCTGGTTGTCGCGGAAACTGCGCTCACCGCACAGGACGCCGTCGAGGCGATCGAAGTCGAGTACCGCGACCTGCCTGCGGTGGTGGAGGCGGAAGCCGCGCTCGCCGGCGGCGCGCCGCAGCTCTACGCGGACATACCCGGGAACGTCGCGTTCGACTTCGAGTTCGGAGATGAGGCGAAGGCGAGCGAGGCATTCGCGCGCGCCGCGCACGTGACCCGCCTCACGCTCGACTGCACGCGCATCGCCGGCAATCCGATGGAGCCCAAAGCCTGCGTAGCCGCATACGACGCGGCCACGGATACCTATGACCTGTATTCACCCACCCAGGGCATGTCCCTGACGCGGGCGGGGCTCGCAGGCATCACCGGGATTCCGGCGGAGCGTTTCCGCGTCCACGCCCACGACGTCGGCGGCGGCTTCGGCATCCGCTCGGATGCCTACGTCGAGTACCTGGCCTGCCTGCTCGCGGCGAGAACGCTCGGCCGGCCGGTGAAGTGGGTGTCTTCGCGCGCCGAGACATTCGTGAGCGACTATCACGGGCGCGCGGCGAACATGACCGGCGCGCTCGCTCTCGACCGGGACGGCGGCTTCCTCGCAATCCGCTTCGACTGGCTCGTCAACTCGGGCGCGTACCTGTCCCAGCCCGGGCCGGTGATCAACACGATCACGCCGGTCACGCACGCGGTCAACGCCTACCGGATACCGGTGGTGTATGGGCGGCACCGCCTGGTTCTCACCAACACCACGCCGACCACCGCCTACCGCGGCGCCGCGCGCCCCAACGTCTCCTACCTGGTCGAACGGCTGGTGGAGGCGGCGGCGCGCGAGACCGGTATCGACCGCATCGAGTTGCGCCGGCGCAATCTCATTCCGCGGGAAGCATTTCCGTACAAGGCCGCGACCGTGGACTACGACAGCGGCGATCCCCCGGGCCAGCTCGAGCGCGCGCTGGAGCATTCCCGGTGGGAGGCGTTCGAGCCGCGGCGGGCGGAAGCCGCGCGGCGCGGGAAGCTGCGCGGCATGGCCTGCGCGATGTTTATCGAGCCCGCCGGGGCCAGCGTGGCGCCGAAGGAGGAGGCCTTCATCAAGTTTGGCGACTCCGGGAACGCGCTGCTCTACGCACTCGCCGGGCCGTCGGGGCAGGGGCACGAGACCGTGTTTCCTGAGATCGTCGCGGAGTTGCTGGGCCTGGATGCGGAAAAGATCTCCCTGCGCGCGAGTGATCCGGCCGGGCCGCCGCTCGTGGGTGCGGGCACCATAGGCTCGCGCTCGATGATGTCGCACGGAGGCGCAATGGCGCTCGCGGCGCGCGAGGTGATCCGCAAAGGCATGGACCTCGCCGCGAACGAGCTCGAGGTCGCGGCCTCCGACATCGAGTTCGAGCGTGGCCGCTACCGCGTCAAGGGTACCGACGTCGCGGTGAAGCTCGAGACCCTCGTCAGGAAATACGCCGGCGCATCGCCGCACCCGCTCGATTCGATGGGGGCGCTCGCGACGCCCCGCTCGTTTCCGGGCGGCGCGCACGTCGCGGAGGTCGAGATCGACCCCGAGACCGGCGTCACCAAGATACTGCGCTACACCGCGGTGGACGATTGCGGGCGGATCCTCAACCACGTGCTGCTCGAAGGGCAGCTCCACGGCGGGATCATCCAGGGCATGGGGCAGGTCATGGGCGAGCACTGCATCTACGATGCGGCCGGGCAGCTCCTCACCGGCAGCTTCCTGGACTACTTCATGCCGCGCGCGGGGATCGCGCCGGACATCCGCCTCTACGACCACTCCGTGCCGTCCCCGAACAATCCCCTGGGCGTCAAGGGTGCGGGAGAAGCGGGTACTACCGGGGCGCTGCCGGCGCTCGCGCTCGCGGTGCTCGACGCGCTGCGCCCGCTCGGCGTCGATCACCTCGATCTGCCGTACACCCCCGCCCGCGTCTGGAACGCGATCCGGATGGCGCGGCGTGAGTTCAGCTAATATTCCAAGAGGCGAAGCCGCAGCCCACGTAGACGTTGGGGATGGGGTCGTAGCGGATCAGCTCGAAGCCGCGTCCGCGCGCGGCGCCGTGGGCGGCGACCCAGTTGCGGACCTCGGAGGCACCGTTGCCGGCGCTGGGCAGGCGCTCGTTCAGGAAGTCGATCAGCGCGCGCGGGTCGCCGCGCTCGAAGCGGTGGATGCAGTCGCGGTCGAAAGCCTCGTCGATCCGGCCCATGTCCGGCTCGCCGATCGAGTGGCTCAATCCCCCGGTGGCGAGGATGCCGACGCGCAGCTTTCCGGGGTAGCTCGCAACGGCTTCCGCGAGCATCCGGCCCCAGTCGAAGCAACGCTTGACGGATGGATACGGCGGCTCGAGATCGTTGAATATCACCGGGACGATCGGGGGCAGCGGGTCGAGCCCGGCTTTCCACAGCGGGATACAGAAACCGTGGTCGAGCGCGAGGCGGTACGACACGGACGGCTCGAAGTCGTGCTCGTGCGCGTGCCGCACGATGTGCTCGGCGAGGGCAGGGTGCCCGGCAAGGCTGCGGTGGGGGAACTCGTGGAGCCACGGCTCGGGCGGGCCGTCGTGGACCTCGCCCACGCCGACGCAGATCGCGGGCAGATTGTCGATGAAGAAATTGACCCAGTGGTCCGGCGATATCACGATGAGGACGTCCGGCTGCGCCGCCCGCATGCGCTTGCCGAGCTCAGTGAATGCCGCGGTCAAGCCGTCCTTCTCCGCGGCCGCGAGCTTTCCCCAGTTGCGCACGATCATCGGACCGTGGCTCGCCGCGTAGACGCCCGTCAACTCAGCCATGGACGCTCCTCGTCGCGGGCGCCGCCCCGGCGCCGCGGATCCGGCGCAGGAACTCGTCCTCCGGCATGCCGGCCATCAGGAAATAGAATCTCAGCAGGTACGGGTTGACCAGCCTGGAGAGCGTTGCGACGTCGTCGGACTCGACCGCCGCGCGCACCTCGGACTTGAGCGGATAGCGGTCCAGCACTTTGCTGCGCACCGTGCGGTACTCGTCCGCGAGCAGCGGTCTCTGCAGGTCGAAAAACAGCTTGGAAAGCCAGTAATCTCGCATCGTAAGTGACAACCCCCTCCCCCTTGATGGGGGAGGGCTGGGGTGGGGGTGACCGGTCAGCAGTATACAAAGTCCGCCCTCGCTCCGCGAACCGGCCACGTCGTGTTCGGAGTCAGTCGGCGGCTGCAGCAGCGGCGGAGGCTTCCAGCACGATGCGGATGCCGCTGACGATGTCATCGAGCGCCAGTGCTGGCGCGTTGCCCGCGGCCTGCTGCGGCAGGCAGGGAACATGCAGGAACCCGCCGCGGAAGGCGCGCCCGCGCGTCGCGGCGAGGTGCATGAGGCCGTAGAAGACGTGGTTGCACACGAAGGTGCCGGCGCTCATCGAGAGCTGCGCCGGGAGCTCCGCGGCGCGCAGCGCGGCGACGGCGGCCCTCACTGGCAGCGTTGCGAGGTAGGCCGCCGGCCCACCCGCGACGACGGGGGCGTCCGTCGGCTGCGCGCCGTCGTTGTCGGGGATGCGCGCGTCCTGGATGTTGATCGCCACCCGCTCGACGCACAACGCGGCGCGGTCTCCCGCCTGCCCGACGCACAGGACGATCTGCGGCCCGGCGCGTGCGATCGCCGCTTCGAGATCGGGCAGGGAGCGGCGGTAGGACGTCGGCAGCACGGCGGTCGCGATTTCGAGCGCGCCGATGCGCGCCGGGAGCCGCCGCACCGCTTCCAGCGAGGCGTTGCTGCTGTCGCCGCCAAACGGATCGAAACCAGTAACCAGGACTTTCACCCCATCACCCGTCACGCACTATCATGTCACGCCTGACCATGTCACGCCGCACCCCGTCACGCCTCACCATGTCACGCCGCCATCGGTCATAATGACGCCTACATAAGCGAGGCGCCATGGACCTGCTGGAAGTCGTCCTGTTCCTGCTGCTGCTCTCGGTTGCGCTCGGTTGGGTCGCCCGCCGCCTCAATTTTCCCTATCCCATCGCGCTGGTGATCGGCGGCGCCGCGCTCGGCTTCCTGCCGGAGCTGCCGCAGTTTCCCTTCGACCCGCAGTTCATCCTGGTACTGGTCCTGCCACCCATCCTCTACCAGGCGGCGCTGCTGACTTCGTGGCGCGATTTCCGGGCGAACATCCGCCCGATCGGCCTGCTCGCCGTCGGCCTCGTCATCGCCACGACGCTCGCGGTCGGCGCGGCGCTGAAGTTCATCGTGCCGGACATTCCGTGGGCAGCGGCGTTCGTGCTCGGCGCGATCGTCTCGCCCCCCGACGCGGTGGCGGCGACGGCGATCCTGACGCGGTTGAACGTCCCGCGCCGCGTGGTCACGATACTCGAGGGCGAGAGCCTGGTGAACGACGCCTCCGGGCTCGTGCTCTACAAGTTCGCCGTGGCGGCGGTGATGACCGGAGCGTTTTCGCTGCGCGAGGCAAGCTTCGAATTCGTCGGCGTGGCGATCGGCGGCGTCATCATCGGGATCCTGATGGGGCGGATCTTCATCTTGGTCCACCGGGTTCTCGGCGACGTCTTCATCGAGGTCCTGATGACGCTCGCGGTGCCCTACATCACCTACATCCTCGCCGAGTCGCTGCACGTGTCGGGCGTGCTGGCGGTCGTTGCCGCGGGACTGGTGCGCGGGCGCTATGCCCCGGAGATCGTCTCGGCCGAGATGCGCATCATCGCGCGCTCGGTGTGGAACCTGCTCGTGTTCCTGCTGAACAGCCTGGTCTTCATCCTGATCGGGCTGCAGCTCTCCGGGATCGTGGGACGGCTCTCCGGCTACTCGGCGGAGGATCTCATGCTCTACGCGACGCTGGTCTCCGCGGTGGCGATCGCCGTGCGCTTCGCGTGGATCTACCCCGCGACCTTCCTGCCGCGCATGGTGAGCGCGCGGCTGCGCGAGCGCGATCCCGCGCCGACCGAGCAGGAGCTCTTCATCATGAGCTGGTGCGGCATGCGCGGGATCGTGTCGCTCGCGGCCGCGCTGGCGCTGCCCCTCGCGCTCGAAGGGGGCGCGCCGTTTCCCGGGCGCGATCTCATCATCTTCCTCACCTTCGTCGTGATCGCGGTGACGCTCGTCGTCCAGGGGCTGACGCTCGGGCCCCTGATCCGCGTGCTGCGGGTCGGCACCGACTGGAGCGAGCACGAGGAGGAGCAGCATGCGCGCTTCGCGCTGGGCAAGGCGGCGATCGCCGCCATTACCGAGTTGGCGGAGAAGGAAGGCATCGCCCCCGAGCTGGCCGAGCGCATCCGCGCCGAATTCGCCGAGAAGATCAGGATCGCCCCGCCCGGCGGCCACATTCTGACCGGCGGCGCCGACGTCGCCAAGCGGCTGCGCAGCGCGGCGATCCGCGCGGAGCGGCAGGAGCTGATCCGCATCTGGCGCGAGAACAAGATCAGCGACGACGTGCTGCACCATCTCGAGGAATACCTCGACTACCAGGAATCGCGCCTGTAATTCGCAGGAAACCGAGGGGAGGGAAGATCGTGAGCGACGAAAAGACCTTGCGCCATGACGTTGCGCTTGCCAACCGCATCATCGAGCGCTTCGGGCTGTCCACCGCTTTCGGCCATGCCAGCGCGCGCATTCCCGGCACCAATACGTTCTACATTTCGACCCGGCGCAGCCCGGGCCTCGCCGACGAGAACAAGTTGCTGGTCATCGACACCGACGGGAAGATCCTCTCCGGCGAGGGCACGCCGAACAGCGAGTTCTGGATCCACGCGCGCATCTACGCCGCGCGTCCCGACGTGAACGGCGTCGTGCATGCCCATCCGCTCGCCTGCATCGCGCTTACGCAGATTGGGGAGCCGCACCGCGTCGTCCACAACCAGGGTGGAGCCTTTGCCGATGGCATTCCCGAGTACGAGCGCATCGGCTTGATCCGCTCGCGCGAACTGGGCGATCTGGTCGCCCGGCGCCTTGGCAAGGGAGTCGCCGTCATGATGCGCGGCCACGGCATCACCACGGCGCTCGCGGATGTGCGCGCCGCGACGGTTTCGGCGTGTTTCCTGGAGGAAAGCGCCGATCTCCAGATGCGCATGCTGGCGGCGACGGGCGGCGACGCGAAACGGATCCGCGCCTTCACGCGCGCGGAGGCCGAGCTTACCGGGGGGCAGACCGGCCCCAGCGTTGCGGCGGCGGGCCGGGCGTGGGAGTACTACTCCGCCGTTGCCGAGCTGAAGCCGCTCGGGGGATGATGCGCGTTCGTCAGCTGACGAGCGAGTAGCGCCGGTCGGCGGCAAGGCACTGCGCCTCGGGCAGGCCGAGGTCCTTGCGCACCATGTTCGTGCCGAGGACGAGCGACACCATCTTGTACTGCGCGTGGCGGCGGCTCATGCCCTCGCGCCCCATGCCGCAATCGGAGCAGATGACGAGCCGCTCGGCCGGGATGTGCTCCAGCGCGCGGCGGATCAGGGCGGCCACTTCCTCGGGCCGCTCGACCTGCAGCGTGTGATGGTCGATGACGCCGATGCCGACCTTCTGCTGCTTGATGTGCTTGCCGATTGCCGGGAGATCGATGCCGCCGGAGCTGCAGGTCTCGAAGGTGATGACGTCCGCGTCCACCTGGCTCATCACCTCGAGCGCGGGCGCGTAGCTCTGCACCTTGGCGAACATGCGCTGCTGCGAGGGATTGCCCCAGCAGGAGTGGCACCACACCTCCGTCTTCTTGCGCAGCCCCCGCACCGTGTTGTTGAACACCTTGAGCATGAACTGGGGATTGATGACGTCGTCCACGAGCTCGCGCACCGCGACGAGATGGATCTGCGGCTCCTCCATCTGGATCACCGGGCAGCCGGCGTCGGCGAGCGCGTGCAGCTCCGCGTTGAAGGCGTCGGAGAGCGCCATGATCCGGTCGGCGACGCTCTTGTAGTGCTTGTCGCCGACGGCGAACGCCAGCAGCTCGGGCGTGATGGTGCCGAACTTGACCGGCTTCTTCGTGAGGCGCTGCGCGGCCTTCCATAATTCCACGTATTGCAGCTTGCCGCGCCCCGCCGGCCCGACGATGCTGGGAAAGATTTTCGCCTCGACGTAGTCGTGGAGGATGTGCCCGCGCGGAAACGCCGTGCCGCCCCCGCTGCCCGGCAGCGCCATGGAGTCGTTGTCGAATCCCGACATGTGCTTCGGCGGATAGGAAGTCCAGCTCTGGCCGCCGACTTCCTCGTCGAAGCGGCAGTCGCCGTCGGTGCAGATGTCGAGGCCCGCGGTTTCCTGGTCGCGCAGGTAGACGGACAGCGCGTCGGTGTACTGCTCGCGGAAGCGGGAGTTGACCATCGCCTCGAGAAACGACTTGTTTCCCAGGTTCGCGGTATACCACGCCGGGCGCGGCAGCGAGCCGATGATCGTGGTCGGCAGGACGATGTCGGCGGTCGCCTTGTACATGGGTACTCCGTCGAGCGCTTTCTAGTATCGCGCCCCGTAAGTTATCTGTGCAATTCCGTTCGGTCTGAGCTTGTCGAAGACCGAATGGACTCAAAGCCGTTCATGGTTCGACAGGCTCACCACGAACGGCAAGTCATCTATGGTGCGGCACACTAGCGCGGTACGGCGATCCGCCGGATTCTTTCCATCTCGTTGGTCGCCTGCTTGAACCCCGCGTTCGAGCGCTTGCGCGCCTCCGCGACGAGATTCTCCCCCACGAGCGGCGCGGCTTTCAACTGGGAGGCGAGCCTGGAGTCCGCGGCGGGGAAGGACTCGAGCAGCTTGTCGAGCGTCTCGGCCGCGCCCGCGTAGTCGCGGTAGTCCTTCTCGACGCGCTCCTTGCGCTTCACCGCCTCCCGCACCCAGCCCCCGGTGCGGTTGTCCGCGCGCATGTGCTCGCGCAGCGCCTGCGAGCTTGCGAGAAACTGCTGCCGGAACCGGAAGCTCGCGGCCTGCCTGACCAGGATCTCCCGGCCGGTGAGGACGAAATCGTCCAGTGCGTCCATCAGCTCCGGTTTGCCTGCGGCGTTGCCGCGCCTCAGAGCGTCGAGGTTGCGGCTTGCCGCGGCCGCATGTTCGCCCATCGCCTGCACGGTTTCGGTCGACGGCCGGCCCGGTTCCGCGGCGAGCGCCTCTTGCAGGCGGCGCGCGGTATCCTGCGCGAGCGCGATGCCCTCGTTGCCCGCCGCGCTTTTCCGGTAGGTGCCGTAGGCTAAGTAGCCAGCCGCGGCCACTGCGAGCACGACCGCAGCGGTCACGAGGGTCCTAGATCCTTGCGTCATGTCGATTCGCCTCTTCAGCGCGGTTGCTTAGGCCCGCTTTCGGAGAAGGACACCGCTACCTGCCGTCTTTCGCCCAGGAATCCCGCAGCGTCACGGCCCGGTTGAACACCGGTGCGCCGGGCTTCGAGTCCTCCAGGTCGGCGACGAAATAACCGTGCCGCTCGAACTGGAAGCGCTCCCCGGGCGCGGCGTCCCTCAATGCCGGCTCGAGCTCGGCGGCAACGGTCCGTACGGAGCCGGGATTGATGTCCTCGAGGAAATCGCGTTCGGTTCCCGGTTGCGGCACCCGGAACAGGCGGTCGTAGAGCCGCACTTCCCCGCGGCACGCGTGCCGCGCCGAGACCCAGTGGATGTTGCCCTTGACCTTGCGGCTCTCCGCGCCGGGCGTGCCCGACTTCGTCCCGGGGTCGTAGGTGCAGTGCACGGCCGTGATTCTGCCCGCCGCGTCTTTCTCCACGCGGACGCACTTGACCAAATACGAGTAGCGCAGCCGCACCTCGTTGCCGGGAAAGAGCCGGAAGAAGCCCTTGGGCGGCGCGTCCGTGACGTCCTCGCGCTCGATCCAGAGCTCGCGCGAGAACGGGACGGCGCGGGTGCCGAGGTCGGGCTTCTGCGGATGGTTGGGCGGATGGCAGTCCTCGCTGCGCTCCGCGGGGTAGTTGTCGATGACGAGCCGGACCGGATCGAGCACGGCGACGCGGCGCGGGGCGACCTCGTTCAAATGCTCGCGCATGCAGTCCTCGAGGACGGAGTAGTCGATCCAGGAGTCGGCCTTGGCGACGCCGATGCGCTCGGCGAAGCGGCGGAAGCCCTCCGGGGTGTAGCCGCGCCGCCGCGCGCCGGCAAGCGTGGGCATGCGCGGGTCGTCCCACCCGGTGACGTGCCCGCCCTCGACCAACTGGATCAGCCGGCGCTTGGAGAGCACGACATAGGTGAGATTCAACCGCGCGAACTCGATCTGCCGCGGCAGCGGCCGCTGCAGGAGCCCGCCCGCGGCGAGCCGCTCGAGCAGCCAGTCGTAGAACGGGCGCTGGTCCTCGAATTCCAGCGTGCACAGCGAGTGCGTGATGTTCTCCAGCGCGTCCTCGATCGGGTGCGCGTAGGTGTACATGGGGTAGACACACCACGTGTCGCCGGTCCGGTGGTGCGAGGCTTTCCGGATGCGGTAGATCGCGGGATCCCGCAGGTTGATGTTGGGCGAGGCCATGTCGATCTTCGCGCGCAGCACGTGCTCGCCTTCCTTGAACTTGCCGTCGCGCATCTGGCGAACGAGTGTCAGGTTCTCCGCCGGAGTGCGGTCGCGGTACGGGCTATCCCGGCCGGGCTCCGTGAGCGTACCGCGGAGCGCCCGCATCTGCTCGGCGTTGAGGCTGTCCACGTAGGCGTGGCCGGTCTCGATGAGGTGCTCGGCCGCGCGGTACATGAAGTCGAAATAATCGCTGGCGTAGTAGAGGTGCGGCCCCCAGTCGAAGCCGAGCCACTTCACGACGCCGATGATGGAGTCGACGTACTCCTGCTCCTCCTTCTCCGGGTTGGTGTCGTCGAAGCGCAGGTGGCAGGCGCCGCCGTAGTCGAGCGCGAGCCCGAAGTTCAGGCAGATGGATTTCGCGTGGCCGATATGGAGGTAGCCGTTCGGCTCCGGCGGAAAGCGCGTGCGGATCTTCGCCGGATCCAGTGCCGCGCCTTCATGCGTTTTCGCCGGGCCCGGCCTGCCGCCCCATTTGCGCGCCGCGTACTTTGCGCCCGCGAGGTCGGCCTCGATCGCCGCGCGGATGAAGTTGGAGGCGGAGGCCGGCTGCGGGGCGAGCTTCTTCGATTTCACGGCATCGGGCATGCACTTATTTTATCCGAGCGCCCTCGCACCGCCTCGGCTATTCTATGACGGCCCCATGAAACCCCTGACTGCAGGCGTGCTCGCGCGGCTCGCCGACGGCGGCTTCCACTCCGGCGAGGCGCTGGCGCGCAGCCTCGAGGTGTCGCGCGCGAGCGTGTGGAACGCGGTCCGCGACCTGGAGGCGACGGGCATCGAAGTCTACAAGGTGCAGGGCCGCGGCTACCGCCTGCCGTACCCCGTCACGCTGCTCGATCGCGCCGCCATCGAGCGCGGCCTCGGCGCGAGCGCCGGGCGCTTCGCGCTCGACATTCGCGACACCGTCGATTCCACCAATACTGCGCTCGCCGAACGGGCGGCAAGGGGAGCGCCCGGCGGCACGGTGATCGCGGCGGAATGGCAGGCGGCGGGCCGCGGCCGGCTCGGCCGCGCGTGGCACGCGGGCGTGGGCGAGGCGCTCACCTTCTCCCTGCTGTGGCGCTCCGCGCGCGGCGCGGCCGCGCTCTCGGGACTCACGCTTGCAGTCGGCGTGGCGCTTGCGCGCGCGCTCGGGTCGGCCGGCGCGGGCGGAGTCGCGCTCAAGTGGCCCAACGACGTGCTCTGGCGCGGAGGCAAGCTCGCAGGGATCCTCGCCGAGCTGCAGGGCGACGCGCTGGGGCCGACCGCGGTGGTAATCGGCATCGGCATCAACGTGCGCCTGTCGGACGCTACGCGCGCCCGGATCGGGCCGGCCGCGACCGACCTTGAGTCCGCAACGGGCGCCGCGCCCGACCGCAACCGGCTGCTCGCCGGCGTGCTGATCGAGCTCGACCGCATGCTGGAGGCGTTCGGCCGGAACGGATTCGAGCCGCTGCGCGAAGAATGGCAGCGCCTGCACGCCCAGCAGGGCGAGCGCGTGACGCTCACGCTGCCCGGCGGCGCGTGCCGCAGCGGCCGCGCGCGCGGTGTGGCGGAGGACGGCGCATTACTGCTCGAGACGGCCACAGGCGAGCAGCGCTTTCACAGCGGCGAAATCACGCTGCGTCCCCTGAAACAGCGATGAGCGCATGCGAATCCTAGCGATTGACGCCGGCAACAGCCGCATCAAGTGGGGCGTGCACGAGGACGGCTCGTGGCGGGCGCAGGGCTGGGTGCCGACCCGGCGCGCGAGCCGGCTGGTCCGCGCGTGGGCCGGGTTCGAGCGCCCGGACGCCGTCATCGCCGCCAATGTGGCCGGGGCGCAGGTCGCGCGCGCCCTTGCCAGCGCCGCGCGCCGCTTCCGGCGCCCCCTGCGCTTCGTCAGGAGCGCGGCCGCGCAGTGCGGCGTGAGGAACAGCTACGCCATCCGCCAGCTCGGGGCGGACCGCTGGGCGGCGTTGATCGGCGCGTGGAACCTCCAGCGCGGCCCGTGCGTGGTGGTCAATGCGGGCACCACCGTCACTGTGGACGCGCTCGACCGGGCCGGCGTGTATCTCGGCGGCATGATCGTCGCGGGGGCGGACCTCATGCGCGAGGCGCTGGCGCGAAACACCGCCCGTCTGCGGCCGCGGCGGGGGCGCTTCGCGTTCTTCCCGTCGCGCACAGCGGACGCAATCGAAAGCGGAGTGGTCAACGCGCACGCCGGCGCGATCGAGCGCATGGTGCGCTTCATGCGGCAGGCGGGCGAAGCCGCGCCGCTGACGCTGCTCTCGGGCGGGGCGGCGCAAGCAATCGCGCCGCAGGTTAACGGGGCGGTCGAGGTGGTGGATAATCTCGTGCTCGAGGGTCTGGTGCGCGTCGCCCTGGACTCGTCAGCCGTCAGCCGTCAGTCGTCGCGGCTTGCCAGGAAATGAGAGCGTTCTTCCTCCTGCTGGTGCTCGCCAACCTGGCGTTCTTCGCCTATGCGCGCGTCGTGCTCGAAGGCGCCGGGCCCGAAAGCCGGATCCAGCAGCTGCAGGTGGCGGCGGAGAGGATCAGGCTCATCAGTGCGCCGGAGCGGGCGCCGGCCGGCAAGCCGCGAACCCCTGGCAAGGCCGTCCCTTCCGCGCTGCCGAAGACCGCTTCTGCCGTGCCAGCAGCGTGCCTGGAGTGGGGCAACTTTGCCGGTCCCGGCGCCGCGAAAGCGGAACTGGCGCTTGCCGAGCTGGAGCTTGCGCCGGAACAGGTCGAGCGCGTGGTGATCGATGCCGGCGGCCACTGGGTTTACATACCGCCGCTCAGGACGCGGAGCGAGGCGGACCGCAAGGTCCGGGAACTGAGGAATCTCGGCGTCACGGAATTCTTCGTGGTGCAGGACGCGGGCCAGTGGCGCAATGCGATTTCGCTCGGCATCTTCCGTACCGAGGAGGCGGCGCAGTCGTTCCTCGCCGGGCTGAAGCAGCAGGGGGTGCGCTCCGCGATCGCGGCGCGGCGCGAGAACTTCCTCAAGCAGCTCGTGTTCTACGTGCGCGAGCCGGGCGAGGAGGCGGTCGCCCGATTGACGCTCATCCAGCAGGACTTCCCGGGCAGCGAGATCAGGGCCATGCCGTGCCCGCCGGCCCAGCCGGCGAGCTAGCGTTCGCGGCGGATGCGCTCGATCAGCGAGCTCGTCGAGCGTTCGTGTGCGAACGGCAGGGAGCGCACGGTGCCGCCCCAGCCCGCCACTTCCTTCGCGCCGACGATCGCCTCGGGCTTCCAGTCGCCGCCTTTTACCAGCACGTCGGGCCTCACGACGAGGATCAGGGCGAGCGGCGTCTCGTCCCCGAACCAGGTGACGAGCGTCACCGCTTCGAGCGCCGCCACGAGCGCGACGCGGTCCTCGAGCACGTTGACCGGCCGCCCCGCGCCCTTGCCCAGTTTTCTCGCTGAGGCATCGGAGTTCACGGCGACCAGCAGGCTCGCGCCGAGCGCGCGTGCCTGCGCAAGATAGGTGACGTGCCCGCGGTGCAGGATGTCGAATACGCCGTTGGTGAAGACCCGCGGCCGCTTGAGTGATTTCAGCCGCTCCGCCAGCGCGTGGGGCGGGCAAATCTTCGATTCGAATGAGGGCGCGGAGCCAGCGGCACTCACTCGTCACCCATCACGGGTTCAGTTGAGGTACTCGAACACCCTGACGACCTTTTGCACCCCGCTCGTCGTGCGCGCGATCTCGGTGGCGTCGTTCGCCTCTTCCTTGTTCACCAGCCCCATGAGGTAGACGACGCTGTTCTCGGTGACCACCTTCACGTGCAGCGGATTGAGCTTCTGGCTGTCGAGGAAGCGCGTCTTGACCTTGGTGGTGATGAGGGAATCGTTGCTGCGCACCGTGAAGGAGCTCACCCCGGCGACGGCGACCTCGTTGTGCACGCCGCGCACATTCTCAACCGCCCACGCGATGCGCTCCACCTCGGTCCGGGCCTCCGCGTCGGGAACCTCCCCGGTCAGCAGGACCATGCGGTTGTAGCTTGTCACGTTGATGTGAACGCCGTCCTTGAAGCGCTCGCCGACGCGGCCGGCGACCTTGATCTCGATGCCCTCGTCCTCGGTGAGCGTGCCCATCGTGCGGCGGTCCTGCGAAATCACGACCCCGGTGGCGGCCGCGCCGCCCACGACGAGCGCACCGCAGCCCTGGACGAGCGGCAGCGCCAACATCAGTGCAATGATCGCGGTTCGCATCATTCGACTCCCAGTAACAGACAATCAATCGCGTCGCACAGGCAGTGCAGCGTCAGCAGGTGAACCTCCTGGATGCGCGCGGTGCTCTGCGCGGGGACGCATATGTGAATGTCGGAGGGCCGCAGCACCTCGGCCATCTTGCCGCCGCTGCGGCCGGTCAGCGCGACCACGCCCACCTGGCATTCGTGCGCAGCCTGGATGGCCTCCAGGACGTTGCGCGAGTTGCCGCTGGTCGAGATGGCGAGCAGCAGGTCGCCGGCATGACCGAGCGCGCGCACCTGCTTGGAAAACACCTGGTCGAAGTGATAATCGTTGGCGATGGAGGTCAGCGTCGAGGTGTCGGTGGTGAGCGCGATCGCCGCCAGCGCCGGCCGCTCCCTCTCGAAGCGATTGACGAGCTCCGCCGCGAAATGCTGCGAATCGGCGGCCGAGCCGCCGTTGCCGCAGCTCATGATCTTCCCGTCGTTCTTCAGGCTCTGCACCATGCGCTCGGCGGCCGCCGCGATCGGGCGCGCGAGCGCGTCCATGGACTGCAGTTTGAGGTGCGCCGATTCGGAAAAGTTCTCGCTGATGCGGGTGATGAGGTCCACGGTGCGCCGCCGTTAAGAGCCGCTATTCTACCGACCTATCGAGCGCCGCGTAACTGCGTTGCGCCGCTCGACCCTCACCCCCGCCCCTCTCCCGAGCGGCGAGGGGAGGTTCGAGCGAATGCGGATCGCGATCCGGATTCGAGGAGATTGGCTGGGGTCATTCACCAAACGCATCGGCGAGCCACTCCACCCGCTGCCCGGCTCCGCGCACCAGCACCACGTCGAAGCGGCAGGCGCGGTCGACCCGGCGCGCGGCGAGGTAGTGTCGGGCGGCGGCGACAAGGCGCCGGCGCTTGGCGGCGGTGATGCTGCCGGCGGCGCCGCCGAACGCTTCCGAGCTGCGCGCGCGCACCTCGACAAACACCAGCTGCGCGCCGCTGCGGGCAACGATGTCGATCTCGCCGAACCGGCAGCTGTAATTGCGCTCGAGGATCGTGAGCCCGCTGCGCTCGAGGAAGGCGGCGGCCAGGTTCTCGGCGGATTCGCCGCGGCGATTCATCGGCGCTCGCGCACGATCAGCCTGCCGTCGTTGAACTCTGCCGCGGTGAGTGCGCGGAGGTACAGGGAATCCGGGCCGAGCGTGAGCTTCCCGGTGACGCCGTCGAATACGGCCGCGGGCTTGCCCGCAAGCAGCACCATCGCGATACGGAAGGCGTCGACGCCCAGGGCATAGAAGCGGGTGAGCTCGACGGACTCGTCGTAGTCGGGCCGCGGGTAAACCATCACCACCGAGTGCTCGGGCTGCAGCAGCCACGGCATGTCGAGAAACCGCACTCCGGCGAGGTCGAACGCGACCAGCGGCCCGGCGACGCCGGGGTGTACCTGCGAAGTCGCGTAGATCGGCAGCGTGCCGAGGTAGGGACGGATAATCCGCGCGCGCGGGAGATCCAGCGCCATGAACACCATGTCGGCGGTCTCGGTGTCGATCGCCACGTCGGCCGTGATCTTGATGCGCGCGAGACCTTCGGGGTCGGTGGTAAACGGCAGCGCCGCGACATGGACGCCGCCGAGGCGGGTAAATTCCTCGACGAAGGCGTGATGGATGCGCCGCAGGAGCGGGGTCTCGCCGATCACGGTCAGGGCGTTGCGTTGTCCGTCCCGCCAGGCGAGCTGCGCCGCCTGGCGCGCCTCGGATTCGGCGTACAGGCTCAGCATGTAGAACTCGGGAACGGCGGGAATCTGGCCTTCCGGCACGTTGAGAGCGAGGGTGGGCACCATCACCGTCGCGCTCTCCGCGAGCGCGGTCACGCCGCTGCGGGTGAGCGGGCCGACGACGATCCGCGCTCCCGCGCCGAGCGCCGTGATGTAGGTCGCGACGACCTGCTGCGGATCGTCGCCGACGGCGTAGACGTTCACCGGCAACGCGGTGCCGCCCTGCGCCCGCGCGGCGGCGAGAAAGCCGTCCTTCACGGCCAGGGCATACGTGCCGAACGCCTTCGAGCCGAGCGGAAGCATCAGCGCGAGATGCGGACCCGGGACGTGCGGGGGCAACGGTGCGGCAGAGGGTGCCGCGGGCGTGGCGGGGAGCTGCGAGGGCGCGATCAACGGGGCGGCGGGCGCGGCGAACGGCCGCGGTGACGCGGGAGGCGGAAGCGCCGCGGGATCGGGCGCGGGCAGCGGCGCAGCCTGCGGGAGCGCGATCGGTGCAACGGGCGAGCTCCCGCCCACTTCGCTGGCCAATGCCGGAGCGCCCCCGTATAGTACGGTCGCAGCGAGAGGCACAACGAGCCAGCAATGGAGCACGCCGCAGCGCATGGGAGGACCGGCGGAAAACGGAGTGCGACATTATATGTAGTGGCCACGCCGATTGGAAATCTCGCGGACTTCGGCCTGCGGGCGCAGGAAACGCTGCGCGGCGTGGAGGCGGTGGCGGCGGAGGACACGCGCGTCACCCGGCGGCTGCTTGCGCACTACGGGATCGCCAAGCGGATGATCCCGGTCCACGAGCACAACGAGCAGCGGGCCATCGCCGGCATCCTCGCGCTGCTGCGCGATGGCCGGTCGGTGGCGTTGACCTGCGACGCCGGCACCCCGACGATCTCCGATCCGGGCGCGGCTCTGATCGCGGCGGCGCGCGCGGCGGGCTTCCAGGTGACGCCGGTGCCCGGTCCCAATGCGGCGATTGCCGCCCTGTCCGTCTCCGGGTTCGGCGCGCCCCACCACCTGTTCTACGGTTTTCTTCCGGCGCGGGCGGCCGCGCGGCGCCGCGCGCTGGCCGGCCTCGCTCGCTTGCCGTATATCCTGGTGTTCTACGAGGCGCCGCACCGCGTCGAGGAATGCGTGTCCGATCTGCGCACGGTGCTCGGAGAGAAGCGGCAGATCGTGATCGCGCGCGAACTCACCAAGCTGTTCGAGTCGGTGCACGCGTGCACGCTGGCCGAGGCGGCGGACTGGCTCGCCGCCGACCCGCTGCGGCGCAAGGGGGAATTCGTGCTGATCGTGGAGGGCGCTGCCGAGACGACGGCGGCGGAAGATGCCGGACCGCGCGCCCTCGAAGCGCTGCTCGGCGAGCTGCCGCTCAGGCGGGCGGTGGATCTCGCCGCCAGGATCACGGGCGGGAGAAAGAACGAGCTCTACAAACTCGCGCTGGTGCTGAAGCAGCGGAAATCGTGATGAGAAAAATAACGATCACCCGTCCCGACGACTGGCACCTTCATTTGCGCGACGGCGCGCATCTGCGCGCGGTGCTGCCGGATACCGCCCGCCGCTTCGCGCGGGCAATCGTGATGCCCAATCTCAAGCCGCCGGTGACGAGCGTGAAGCTCGCGCTCGCGTACCGCGACCGCATCCTTGCCGCGCTGCCGGCCGGCGCGCGGTTCGAGCCGCTGATGACGCTCTATCTCACCGACGGAACGCCGCCCGACGAGATCGCGGCGGCCCGGGCGAGCGGAACCGTGCATGCCGTCAAGTACTACCCGGCGGGGGCCACCACCCATTCCGATGCGGGCGTGACCGATATCGCGAAGTGCGGCGCCACGCTCGAGGCGATGGAAAAGCACGGCCTGCCGTTGCTGGTGCACGGTGAGGTGACCGATCCGGACGTGGACATGTTCGACCGGGAGCGCGTGTTCATCGAGCGCGTGCTGGCGCCGCTCGTCGCGCGCCATCCGGGGCTCAAGCTCGTGCTCGAGCACATCACCACGCGCGAAGCCGCCGAATTCGTGGGCGCTGCACCCCCGCGCGTGGCCGCGACCATCACCGCGCACCACCTGCTGCTCAGCCGGAACGCGCTATTCGCGGGGGGCGTGCGGCCGCACCACTTCTGCCTGCCGGTGCTCAAGCGCGAGTCGCACCGCCAGGCGCTGCTCCAGACCGCGACGAGCGGCCACCCCCGGTTCTTTCTCGGCACCGACAGCGCGCCCCACGCGCGCCAGACCAAGGAAACCGGCTGCGGTTGCGCGGGGATCTACACCGCGCACGCCGGCATCGAGCTCTATGCCGAGGCGTTCGCCACGGCGGAGGCGCTCGACCGGCTGGAAGGATTCGCGAGCCGCTACGGGGCGCAGTTCTATGGCCTGCCGGTGAATGCGGGCACCGTCACGCTCGCGGAGGAATCGTGGCCGGTGCCGGCTGACATCTCGTTTGGGGCCGATCGGCTGGTGCCGTTGCGCGCCGGGGAGCAGGTGAAATGGAAGATCGTGTAATCCGGGGGGCGATCCGAGCGTTAAGCAAAAAATGAGCGGCCAGGCGACGGACACGGTTCTTCCCTATCCCCACCACTCCGAACTGGATCTGCCGAGGAGAGACCTGTGGATCTTTGGCTATGGTTCTCTGATGTGGGACCCGGGGTTTCCCCACGTGGACAGCTCGCCGGCGTTGATCTACGGCTATCACCGCGAGCTGTGCATCTACTCCAGCCGGTGGCGTGGCTCGCCGGAGCAGCCGGGGCTCGTGCTGGGGCTCGACCGCGGCGGCGCGTGCCGCGGCGTGGCATTCCGGATCGATGCCGCCCACGTCGCGGGCTCGCTCGAAGCCTTGTGGGAGCGCGAAATGCGGCGCGGCGTCTATCATCCGCGCCTGCTGCGCGCCCGGCTGCCGCGACGGACGGCGCGGGTTCTCGCTTTCGTCGCGAACCCCATGCATCCAGGATATGCAGGAACACTCCCCACGGAGCGCACCGCCGAATTGATCGCCAATTGTTGCGGGGATCGGGGACCGAACGTCGAGTACCTCGCGCGCACCCTCAAGCATCTCGCCAAGCTCGGCGTGCGGGACCATCACCTGCTGCGGGTGATGGCGGCGGTGCGCGCACTGGGGAAGGAGTAAAATACGCGTTGGGAAGCCGGCCAGACAGCCGCTGCGTGCGGGAAAAGCGAGCCTCTACGATGGTTCGTTCCGTGCGGAGAGGAAAGTCCGGGCTCCATAGGGTAGGGTGGCGGCTAATCACCGCCCGCCGCGAGGCGAGGAACAGGGCCACAGAGACGAGTCCTGACGTGGGTAACTGCGTTGGGGGTGAAACGGGGCAACCTCCACCCGGAGCAACACCAAATAGGCAAGCGATGACGTGACCCGCCGAGCTTGCGGGTAGGTGGCTTGAGCCGCGGAGCAATCCGGGGCCTAGAGGAATGGCTGTCGCGGGCCGCAAGGCCCGCACAGAACCCGGCTTATCGGCCGGCTTCCCTTATTTTCCCTCAGCTTAGCTTCTTGGTGTTGCCCTCTCGCAACACCAGGGGATTTTGCTGCCCTACATAACCCTCCAACGCCATACCTAATGTATTACCTTCAGATTACGGTTTATCATACTGTTTTTAAGTCTTAATTATATTGAAATTGCACCTCAAAACCCGCCTGGGTTTCACCTCATAAGTCTTTGTCCCAAAAACAGAAAACGCTTGATCGTCCTTGACCATTTCCCGCCCTTTCCAATATAGTGGGAAGAAGTGGAGAAAAGTGGGATAACTCGCCGCCATTGGGTAGCCAGGGTGGCGCATTCCTGCGAGCCAAGGGGGACCCGTGTTTCGTGGCGTCGCGCAACTGAATCTCGACAGCAAGGGGAGGCTCGCGGTGCCCTCCCGCTTTCGCGACGACCTCATCTCCCAGGCGAGCGGGCACCTCGTCCTCACCGCCGATTCCGACCGCTGCCTGCTCATCTATCCGTTGCCCGACTGGGAGCCGATCGAGAAGAAGCTGATGTCGCTCTCGAGCTTCAACGCGCAGATACGCGAGCTGCAACGCCGGCTCGTCGGCTACGCCGAGGACGTGGTGATGGATGCGACCGGACGCATCCTGGTGCCGCCCGCCCTGCGCCGCTACGCGCAGCTCGAGAAAGCCGTGGTGCTGGTCGGGCAGGGCCATAAATTCGAGCTCTGGAACAAGGACCAATGGGACGAGTTGATGGAGAAGGGCGGCGCGCCGGGCGCGGGCGGGCTGCCACCTGAGCTGGAGGGCTTCTCCTTGTGAGCGAGGGCTCACATACCGCGGTCCTGTTGGAGCAGGCAGTAGAGGGTTTGAAGGTGCGCGGCGACGGTTGCTACGTCGACTGCACGTTTGGTCGCGGCGGGCACAGCCGGCTGATCCTGGCGCGGCTGGGACGGGCGGGGCGGCTGCTCGCCCTCGATCGCGACCCGCAGGCGGTGGCCGCAGGAGGAGAAATTGATGACCGGCGTTTTCGCATCCTGCACGGACGCTTCAGCCGGCTCGCCGCGCTGGCGGGGGAGGCCGGCGTCCCGGCGGCAGACGGCATCCTGCTCGACCTGGGCATGTCTTCTCCGCAGGTGGACGACCCCGCCCGCGGCTTCAGCTTCCGCACCGACGCACCGCTCGACATGCGCATGGACCCCGGCGCGGGCATCACCGCCGCGGAGTGGCTCGCGCGCGCGCCGGAGCGGGAGATCCGGGAGGTCATAAGAAACTATGGCGAAGAACGGTTTGCTAAACCGATTGCAGCAGCGATTGTTGCGGCTCGAGCGCGGGGACCTGTTGGCACCACACGAGAACTTGCCGCGCTCGTGGCAAAGGCCGTTCCCGCGCGGGAGCCACAACAGGATCCGGCGACGCGCACGTTTCAAGCTATACGGATTCACGTCAATCAGGAGCTTGAAGAGTTGTCGCTAGCGTTGCCCCAATGCTTGGAACTCCTCAGGCCCGGCGGGCGTCTGGTGGTCATCAGCTTCCATTCGCTGGAGGACCGCATCGTCAAGCGCTTCCTGCGTGACAACGCCCGCGCCGACCGTCTGCCGCCGCGGCTGCCGCTGCGCGCCCGCGAGCTGCCCCCGCCGCCGCTCAAGCTCGTTGGCCGGCCGCTGCGGCCCTCGGCCGCGGAGACCGCGGCGAACCCCCGCGCACGCAGCGCCGTGATGCGCGTCGCCGAGAAGCTGCCCGTCGCGGCCCGATCCGAATGCTGAGGCTCAATCTCGTTCTGCTCGCCGTCCTGACCGCCTGCGCCCTGGCGCTGGTCACCTCCCAGCACCAGGCGCGCAAGCTCTACGTCGAGCTGCAGAAGGAGCAGGAGCTGGCGAAACAGTTCGACGTGGAGTGGGGACAGCTTCAGCTCGAGGCAAGCACCTGGGCGACTCACGCGCGCGTGGAGAAGCTTGCGACCCGGGCGCTCGGCATGCGCGTGCCGCCGGCATCGCGCGTCAGGGTCGTGCCGGTCCCTCCCGCCGGGGGGCAGCCGTGAGCCCGGTCGCGCATCCCCGGCTGGCGCTGCAGCTGCCGGCGTGGCGCTCGCGTCTGCTGCTGCTGCTGCTGCTCGCGTGGCTCGCCGCGCTCGCCATGCGCGCGCTCTACCTGCAGGGCCTGGACAACGATTTCCTGCAGCAGAAGGGCGAGTCGCGTTACTCGCGGGTGATCGAGCTCGCGGCGACACGCGGGCCGATCGTGGACCGCAACAACGAGCCGCTCGCGATTTCCACTCCCGTGGAGTCGGTGGCGGCGAGCCCGGCGGATCTCGAGATCACGCCCGAGCAGGTGAGGCGCCTCGCCCGGCTGCTCGACGTGGACGTGGCCGACCTGCGAAAAAAGCTTGCCGACACGAAGCGCGAGTTCGTCTACCTCAAGCGGCAGTTGCCGCCGGACGAGGCCGCGCGGGTAGTGGCGCTGGGCATACCGGGAGTGTTCCTGCAACGCGAGCACCGCCGCTATTACCCGGCGGGCGAGGTCACGGCCCACCTGATCGGCCTCACTGACGTGGATGGCCGCGGGCGCGAGGCGCTCGAGCTCGCGTTCGAGCAACAGCTCGCGGGCCGGGACGGCAGCCGCCGCGTCATCAAGGACCGGCTCGGGAAAATCGTCGAGGACATGGAGAGCATACGCGCGCCGCAGAACGGGAGCACCCTCACGCTCTCGATCGATGCCAAGATCCAGTACCTGGCGTACCGCGAACTCAAGGCCGCCGTGGCGGCGAACCGCGCGCGCGCGGGCAGCATCGTGGTGCTCGACGTCGCCACCGGCGAGGTGCTGGCGATGGCGAGCGCGCCTTCGTTCAATCCCAACAACCGCGGGCGCTTCGACCCGCAGCGCGCGCGCAACCGCGCCGTCACCGACCTTTTCGAGCCGGGCTCGACGCTGAAGCCCTTCACCGCCGCCGCGGCGCTGGAGGCGGGCACGGTGCGCCCGGAAAGCGTCATCGACACCGCGCCGGGGCAGCTCGCCATCGGCAACCGCGTGATCCATGACGTGCACCCGCAGGGCGCGCTCACCGTCGCGCAGGTGATCCAGAAATCCTCCAACATCGGGGCGGCCAAGATCGCCCTAGAGTTGAGGCCCGAGACGCTGTGGAACCTGTTCCACCAGGTCGGGTTCGGCGCGGCGCCGCATTCGGGCTTCCCCGGAGAGGTGCCGGGGCGGCTGCGCGCGGCGGCGAGCTGGCGGCCGATCGAGCAGGCGACGATGTCCTACGGACACGGCATCTCAGTCTCGCTGCTTCAACTCGCGCGCGCCTATCTCATCTTCGCGACCGACGGGGAACTGCGGCCGGCGACACTGCTGCGGCGCGAGGTCCCGGCGGGGGCGACGCGCGTCATCTCGGCACGGACTGCGCACGCGGTGCGCCGCATGCTGGAGATGGCCGCGCAACCCGGCGGCACGGCGCCGCGCGCGCAGGTGACCGGCTACCGCGTCGCGGGCAAGACCGGCACGTCGTACAAGCCCGAGGGCAGGGGCTATGCAACGGACCGGTTCGTGGCCTCCTTCGTCGGCTTCGCGCCGGCCTCCGCCCCGCGGCTGGTGGTGGCCGTGATGATCGACGAGCCTCCGGCGGGCCGTCATACCGGCGGCGCCGTCGCGGCGCCGGTTTTCAGCGCGGTCGTGGCGGAAGCCCTGCGCGCGCTCGGGGTGCCGCCCGATGCGCCGCTGGACAACGTGATGCTGCAGCCGCCCGATTCCCAGGAGATCAGGGAAGAGGTTTGAAGGCACGATCGAGCATTGAGGATTGAGGATTGAGGATTGAGGATCGAGGATTGAGGGAAAAATCCGCAACGGGTCTTGATTGGAAGGCGATCGAGTCGCTGGACGTGCGCCGGCTCGTCAACGACAGCCGCGCGGTGCGGCCCGGCGACACCTTCGTCGCCTATCGCGGGCACGCGCGCGACGGGCGCGATTACATCGCGCAGGCGGTCGCGAACGGCGCCGCATCCGTGCTGTGGGAGCAGCCGGGGTTCCGGTGGGACCCGCGGTGGCGCGTGGCGAATTTGGGCGTGCGGGGACTGCGTCACCACGCGGGGGAGATCGCGAGCCGCCTCCACGGCCGGCCGAGCCGGCGCCTGCAGGTGATCGGCGTCACCGGCACCAACGGCAAGACGACCTGCAGCCAGTGGATCGCGCAGGCGCTGACGCGCTGCGGGCGGCGCTGCGCGGTGATCGGCACGCTCGGCTACGGCCTGCGCGCGCCGTTGCGGCCTCTCGTCAACACGACGCCGGACGCGCTGTGGCTGCACGCGCAGCTTGCGGAGTTCGCGCGGCGCGGCGCCCAGGCGGTGGCGATGGAGGTGTCCTCGATCGGGCTCGACCAGGACCGCGTGGCGGGAGTCGAGTTCGACACGGCGCTCTTCACCAACCTGTCGCGCGACCATCTCGAGTACCACCGCACCCTGCGGCGCTACCAGGAAGCGAAAGCGCGCCTGTTCGCCTGGGACACGCTCCGGCACGCCGTGGTGAACCTTGACGATGATTTCGGCGCGGAGCTTGCCCGCCGCATCCGCCGGCCGGGACTCGAAGTGATCGGCTACGGATTCGGCGCGGCGAGCGGCGGCCAAGTCAGCGGCGCCCATCTCGTCTCCGGCGCGACGGGTGTGAGCTTCGACGTGAGGACGCCGTGGGGCGCCGCGCGCGTCACGGGACCGGTGCCGGGGCGGCACAATGCGAGCAACCTGCTCGGGATCCTGGCGGTGCTGCTGGCGGGCGGCATTCCGCTGCGCCGCGCGGTCGCCGCGCTCGCCGCCCTGAAGCCGCTGCCCGGCCGGCTGCAGCGGCTCGGCGGCGGAGCGAGACCGCTGGTGTTCGTGGATTACGCCCATTCTCCCGACGCCCTCAAGCATGCCCTGACCACGCTGCGCGAACTACTCGGCAGTTCCAAGTTTCCAGTTTCCAGTTTCAAGTTGGACAACAAACCGCGGCGAAGCGGAAACTCGAAACTCGAAACTCGAAACCCGAAACTGATCTGTGTTTTCGGCTGCGGTGGCGATCGCGACCGCGGCAAGCGGCCGCAAATGGGGCGTATCGCGGCACGGCTCGCCGACCGCGTCGTGGTGACTTCGGACAACCCGCGCAGCGAGGAACCCGCGGAGATCATCGGGGAAATCGTCGCGGGCGTCGCCGGCGGTGCCCGCGGTATCCAGATCGAGCCCGACCGGCGCGCGGCGATCCTGCGCGCGGTGGCGGAGGCGCGCCGCGGCGACATCGTGCTCCTCGCGGGCAAGGGCCACGAGACCTATCAGGAAATCCGGGGCGTGCGGCACCCGTTCTCGGATGCGGCGGTGGCGCGGGAGGCGCTTTCCAGATGAGCCTAATGCGACTCTCGGAAGCCGCGCGCGCGATCCCGGCCGAATTGCGGGGGGAAGACCGCGTCTTCGAGGCGGTCAGCACCGATACTCGCACGCTCGCCCCGCGAACCCTGTTCGTGGCGCTCAAGGGCGAGCGCTTCGACGGGCACGACTTTCTCGGCGATGCCGCGGCGAAACACGCGGCCGGCGCGCTCGTCCAGGATTCAGGATCCAGGATTCAGGATTCAGAAGGATCGTTGCCGTTATTGGTCGTAGAGAACACGCGACTCGCCCTGGGCACGCTCGCCGCCTACTGGAGAAGCAAATTCAGCATGCCGCTCGTTGCCCTGACCGGCAGCAATGGCAAGACGACCGTCAAGGAAATGCTGGCGAGCATCCTGCGCGAGGCGGTTGCCGCTGAATCCCGAATCCCGAATCCCGAATCCTGCGTGCTCGCCACCCGCGGCAATCTCAACAACGACATCGGCGTGCCGCTCACGCTGCTCGAGTTGAGGCCCGGCCACCGCTACGCCGTCGTGGAGATGGGCATGAACCACGCCGGGGAGATCCGCTATTTGACGCGGCTCGCGGCGCCGGACGTGGCGCTCATCAACAACGCGGGACCGGCGCACCTGGAATTCCTCGGCTCGGTCGAGGCCATCGCCCGCGCCAAGGGCGAGATCTTCGAGGGGCTCCAGCCCGGCGGAACGGCGGTCATCAACGCCGACGACCGCCATGCCGGCCTGTGGCGCTCGCTCGCGGGCGACCGGCGCATTGTCGAGTTCGGCATCGAGCGTCCGGCGGCGGTGACCGCGCGCTACGCATTGCGCTACCTCGAAAGCGAGATCGTGGTGCGCACGCCGAATGGCGAGGCGCAGGCGGTGCTGAAGGCGCCGGGACTGCACAACGTCCGCAATGCCCTTGCGGCAAGCGCGGCCGCGACGGCGCTCGAAGTGCCGGCACCCGCCATCGCGCGCGGGCTCGCGGGCTACGCCGGAATCAAGGGGCGGCTGCAGAGGAGGGCGGCGCTGCACGGCGCGACGCTCCTCGACGACACCTACAACGCCAACCCCGAGTCGGTGCGCGCGGCGGTGGCCGTGCTGGCGCAGGCCCCGGGAGCGCGGCTCCTCGTATTGGGCGATATGGGCGAGCTCGGCGCCGGGGGCGCGCAGATGCACGCCGACATCGGCACGCTCGCGCGCGCGAGCGGCATCGAGCGGCTGCTCGCGCTGGGCGAGCTCGCGGCGCATGCGGCGCGCACGTTCGGGGCGGGGGGACGCCATTTCACGCGCATCGAGGATCTGCTGGCCGAGCTCGAGAACGCGCTCGCGCCCGACGTGACCGTGCTCGTCAAGGGCTCGCGCTTCATGCAGATGGAACGCGTCGTTCAACGTTTCGAGTTGCCAGTTTCCAGTTGCGAGTCCTGATGAATACCAAACTCGAAACTCGAAACTCGAAACTCGCAACTGCGAGAGGCAGATGCTGCTAGAGCTCGCCCAATGGCTCGCGAAGGACATCCGCGCGTTCAACGTGTTCGGCTACATCACGCTGCGCGCCGTGCTCGCGTGCCTGACGTCGCTGATCATCACTTTCCTCATCGGGCCGGCGCTGATCCGCAGGCTGACGGCCTACAAGGTCGGCCAGGCGGTGCGCGACGACGGCCCGCAATCGCACCTCGCCAAGGCCGGCACGCCGACCATGGGCGGCGCGCTGATTCTTGCCGCGATCACCCTCACCGTCCTGCTGTGGGCAGACCTCGAGAACCGTCTGGTCTGGCTCGTGCTGTGGGTCATGCTCGCTTTCGGCGCGATCGGCTGGGTGGACGATTACCGCAAGGTCGTGGCGCGCAATCCGAAGGGGTTGTCGGCGCGGATGAAATTCTTCTGGCAGTCGGTAATCGGGGTCGCCGCGGCGTGCTTCCTCGCCTTCTACACGAACCTGCCGCAGCAGACCGAGTTCATCGTGCCCTTCTTCAAGCAGGTGGCCTACCCGCTCGGCGCGCTCGGCTTCATCGTCATGACCTATTTCGTGATCGTCGGCACCAGCAACGCGGTCAACCTGACCGACGGCCTCGACGGGCTCGCCATCATGCCGACGGTCATGATCGGCGGTGCGCTCGGCATCTTCGCCTACGTCGCCGGACACGCGGTGTTCGCCAAATACCTCGGGTTTCCCTACATCCCCGGCGCCGGCGAGCTCGCGGTGTTCTGCGGCGCCATCGCGGGCGCGGGCCTCGCCTTCCTGTGGTTCAACGCGTATCCGGCGGAAGTCTTCATGGGCGACGTCGGCGCGCTCGCGCTCGGCGCCGCGCTCGGCACGATCGCCGTCATCGTGCGGCAGGAGATCGTGCTCTTCATCATGGGCGGGGTGTTCGTGGTGGAGACGCTCTCGGTGATGTTGCAGGTAGCTTCCTTCAAGCTGACGGGCAAGCGTGTCTTCCGCATGGCGCCGCTGCACCACCACTACGAGCTGAAGGGGTGGAAGGAAAACCAGGTCGTGGTCCGCTTCTGGATCATCACCATGATGCTGGTCCTGGTGGGACTGTCGACGCTGAAATTGCGCTGATGAACCGTGGAACTGAAAGGGCGAAAGGTCGTGGTGCTCGGGCTCGGTGATACCGGATGGTCGATGACGCGCTGGCTCGCGCGGCACGGCGCCGACGTGCGCGTCGCCGACACGCGCGCGGATCCGCCGCACGCGGCGCGGCTCGCGCGCGAGCTGCCGCGGGTCCCGCTTGCCACCGGCGCGTTCGGCGAAGGGACGCTGCGCGGGGCCGATCTCGTCGCGATCAGCCCGGGACTGGACCGCCGCGAGGCGCCGGTCGCGGGCGCGATCGCGCGCGGCGTGCCCGTCGTGGGCGACATCGAGCTGTTCGCACAAGCCCTTAAGACCCTCATCCCTCATCCCTCATCCCTCATCCCTCCGAAGGTGCTGGCAGTCACCGGCTCCAACGGCAAGAGCACCGTCACGGCGATGGCGGGCGAAATTCTCCGCGCCGCGGGGCGCCGGACCGTGGTGGCGGGCAACATCGGCACGCCGGTGCTGGATGCGCTCTGCGCGATCGAGGACGGCGCGCCTGCCCCCGAGGCCTTCGTTCTCGAGCTTTCCAGCTTCCAGCTCGAGAGCACCTCGAGCCTCGAGCCCGCGGCGGCCGCGATGTTGAACCTCACCGAGGATCATCTCGACCGCTACGACGGCATGGCCGATTACGCCGCGGCGAAGGCGCGCGTGTTCGCGGGCGGCGGCGCGCAGGTCCTCAATCGCGATGACCAGTGGTCCATGGGCATGGCGCGCGCGGGCCGCCGCCTGCTCACTTTCGGCGGCGGGGAACCCCGCGCCGAAACGGAGTGGGGCATGCGCGCCGAGCGCGGCGCCGAGGTGCTCGCGCGCGGCTCGCGCCCGCTGATGGAGCTCTCCGCGCTGCCGCTCGCGGGGCGGCACAACGCGGCCAACGCGCTCGCGGCGCACGCGCTCGCGCATTCGGTCGGCGCGCCCGATGAAGCGCTCGCTCGCGCGCTGCGCTCGTTCCGCGGCCTGCCGCATCGCATGCAGCAGGTGGCCGAGCACGAGGGCGTGCTTTTTCTCGACGACTCGAAGGGCACCAACGTGGGCGCGACGGTGGCTGCGCTCGCCGGCCTGCAGCGGCCGGTAGTGCTGATCGCGGGCGGCGACGGCAAGGGGCAGGACTTCGCGCTGCTTGCACCCGCGGTCAAGGCACGCGCGCGCGCAGTGGTCCTGATCGGGCGCGACGCAGACAAGCTGGCGCAGGCGATCGCCGGGGGCGGCGTGCCCGTCGAGCGGGCGGCCGGAATGGAGGAGGCGGTGCAGGCCGCCTTCCGCCTGAGCCGCGCGGGCGACGCGGTGCTGCTCTCGCCCGCCTGCGCGAGCTACGACATGTTTCGCAACTATGCGCACCGGGGAGAAATCTTCAGCGCGGCGGTGCGGCGCCTCACGGGCGGCGGGGGCTAGGCATGTTCTATACCGACGTCAAGTCGCGCGCGCAGGCCGCCGAATACGACGAGGGTCTGGTGTGGGCCGCAATCCTGCTGCTCGGCCTGGGATTGGTGATGGTCTATTCGGCCTCGATCGCGATTGCGGAAGCGAGCCGCGTCAGCGGACACCAGTCGACCTACTACCTCATGCGGCACGCCATATTCGTCGCGGTCGCGCTTGCCGCGGGGGTGGCGGCGTTCCAGATCCCGCTGCGGTTGTGGCAGCAGGCGGCGCCGTACCTGTTTCTCGCCGGCGCGGGACTGCTCGCCCTGGTGCTCGTACCCGGCGTGGGACGCGAGGTGAACGGCAGCCAGCGCTGGATCTCGCTGCACTTGGTGACGGTGCAGCCCTCGGAGCTGATGAAGTTTTTCGCGGTGCTCTACGCGGCCGACTACACCGCGCGCAAGGCGGCGCACATGGCGAGCTTCCGCAGGGGATTTTTGCCGATGCTCGCGGTGATGCTGGTGGTCGGGTGGCTGCTCCTGCGCGAGCCGGACTTCGGGGCATTCGTGGTCATCGCGGTGATCGCGATGGGGATCTTGTTTCTCGGCGGAATGAACTGGAAGCTGTTTGCCGGATTGTTCGCGCTGCTGCTGGCGGGATTCGTGCTCCTGATCCTGGGCTCTCCCTACCGCCTGCAGCGCGTGATCGGGTTCATGGACCCGTGGGCGGACTCCTACGGCACCGGCTACCAGCTCTCGCACGCGCTGATCGCCTTCGGCAGGGGCGAGTGGTTCGGCGTGGGCCTCGGCGCGAGCGTCGAGAAGCTCTTCTACCTCCCCGAGGCGCACACGGATTTTCTGCTTGCCGTGATCGCGGAGGAGCTCGGATTCGCCGGCGTCGCCGCCATCATCGCCGCGTTCGCGTGGATCGTCACCCGGGCGTTCATGATCGGCCGGCGCGCGACCTTGCTCGAGCGCTATTTCCCGGCGCTGGTGGCACAGGGCATCGGCCTGTGGATCGGGGTGCAGGCGATTATCAACATCGGCGTCAATACCGGGATGCTGCCTACCAAAGGCCTGACGCTGCCGCTGGTGTCCTTCGGCGGCACCGCGCTGCTGGTGACCTGTTGCGCGCTCGCGGTCCTGCTGCGCGTGGATTGGGAGAACCGGCAGCTCGCGAAAGGGTTCACCGTTTGAGTGACGAGCGGCGAGTGACGAGTTCACGGACCATCATGATCATGGCTGGCGGCACCGGGGGCCACATCTTTCCGGCGCTGGCGGTGGCCGAGCACCTGCGCGCGCAGGGGTGGAACGCGGTGTGGCTCGGCGTACGCGGCGGCATGGAGGAGCGGCTGATTCCGGCGCGCGGCTACCCCATGGAGTGGGTGCGGATTGCCGGGGTGCGCGGCCGGGGCTTGCTCGCCGCGGTGCTGCTGCCGTTCAACCTGCTGATCGCGTTCTGGCAGAGCGGGCGGGCGATCTTTGCGCACCGCCCGGACGTAGTGCTCGGCATGGGCGGCTACGTCTCGTTTCCGGGCGCCATGATGGCGTCGCTCCTCAACCGGCCGCTCGCGATACACGAGCAGAACTCGGTGGCGGGGCTCGCCAACCGCGTGCTGGCGCGGCTCGCGGACCGCGTGCTCACGACTTTTCCCGACGCCTTCGGCGAGTCGACGGCGGTGATCTGGACCGGCAATCCGGTGCGACAGGAGATCGTCGCCATGGCGCCCCCGGAAAAACGCTACGCCGCGCGCGCCGGGCAGCTGCGGGTGCTCGTCGTGGGCGGCAGCCAGGGCGCCCAGGTGCTCAACTCGGTCATGCCCGAGGCGCTCGCGCTGCTCGCGCCGTCCGCGCGCCCGCGCGTCGTGCACCAGGCGGGCGCAGGGCACGACGCCGCGGTGCGCAGCCGCTACCAGGAGCGTGGCGTCGCCGCCGAGGTCGTTGCCTTCATCGACGACATGGCGGCGCGCTACGCGGAAACCGACGTCATCGTCTGCCGCGCCGGGGCCACCACCGTAGCCGAGATCGCCGCGGCGGGGATCGCCTCATTGCTGGTGCCCTATCCGCATTCGGTGGACAACCACCAGACGATCAATGCGCGTTTCCTCGCCGATCGCGGCGCTGCGCTGCTCATCCCGCAGGCCGAATTGACGGCGCAGCGGCTTGCCGAAGTGCTGGGTGGACTCACGCGGGAGCGGCTGCTCGCCATGGCGCAGGCGGCTCGCGCCGCCGGCAGGCCGGAGGCGACCCGCGCGGTGGCGCAGGCGTGCATGGAGCTTGCGGCATGAGACATAAAGTCAAACAAGTTCACTTTGTGGGAATTGGCGGGGCCGGTATGAGCGGCATCGCGGAGGTGCTGCTCACGCTGCGCTACCGGGTGAGCGGCTCCGACCTCGCCGAGAGCATCGCGACGCGCCGGCTGCGCCAGCTGGGCGCGCGGATCCACATCGGCCACGCGGAGGGCCACATCGCGGGCGCCGACGCAGTGGTGGTGTCGAGCGCGGTCAGGGAGGACAACCCCGAGGTCACCGCCGCGCGCGCAAAGAGGATACCGGTGGTGCCGCGGGCGCTGATGCTCGCCGAGCTGATGCGGTTGCGGCAGGGCATCGCGGTTGCCGGCACGCACGGGAAGACCACCACCACGAGCCTCGTCGCCAGCGTGCTCGCGGAGGGCGGGCTCGATCCGACCTTCGTGATCGGCGGCCGGCTCGAGGCGGCAGGCGCGCACGCCCGGCTCGGCGCGGGCGAGTTCATCGTGGTGGAGGCCGACGAGTCCGACGCGTCGTTCCTCTACCTGCAGCCGGTGATGGCGGTCATCACCAATATCGACGCCGACCACATGGAGACCTACGGGCACTCGATGGACCGGCTGCGCCAGGCGTTCGTCGATTTCCTGCAACGGCTGCCGTTCTACGGCGTGGCGGTGCTGTGCGCCGACGACGAGAACGTGCGCGCGGTGGTGCCGCAGCTCACCAAGCCGATCACGACCTACGGGCTGGCGCCGGACGCGCACGTGCGCGGCCTCGACCTCACCCCGAGCGGCGGCCAGATGCGCTTCCGTGCCGCGCACCCCGGCGGCGCGATCGCGGTTACGCTCAACCTGCCGGGCGCGCACAACGTGCGCAATGCCCTCGCCGCGATCGCGGTCGGCCTCGAGCTCGGAGTGCCGGAGGCGGCCATCGCCCGGGCGCTCGCCGAGTTCAAGGGCGTGGGCCGGCGCTTCCAGAATCTCGGCAAGGTGCGCATGCCGGGGGGCGGCAGCTTCGTGCTGGTCGACGACTACGGCCATCACCCCGCGGAAATGGCGGCGACGCTTGCCGCCGCGCGCGGCGCCTTCCCCGGGCGCCGCATCCTGCTCGCGTTCCAGCCGCACCGCTACACGCGCACCCGGGATTGCTTCGAGGATTTCGTGAAGGTGCTCTCCACCGCGGATGCGCTGGTGCTGACCGAGGTCTACCCGGCCGGCGAGGCGCCGATCGTGGCGGCGGACGGCAAGGCGCTGGCGCGCGCGATCCGCGTGCACGGGCGGGTCGAGCCGGTCTTCGTCGAGAAAATCGCCGAACTGCCGGCGGCGATCCTCGCCCTCGCGCGCGACGGCGACGTGGTGCTCACGATGGGCGCGGGATCCATAGGCAATGTGCCCGGGCTGCTGCTCGCCGCCCGGCCGAGGAGCGTGAACGGGCTCGCATGAATATGGCGGATACAGACAAACTGGTGGCGGGGCTGCGCGGCGAGCTGCGGCGGCGCGAGCCGATGGCGGGCCACGTGAGCTGGCGCGCGGGCGGCACGGCCGAGGTCGCCTACCTCCCCGCCGATCTGGATGACCTCGTCCACTTCCTGCGCTCGCTGCCCGCCGGTGAGCCGGTGTACATGACCGGCCTCGGCAGCAACCTGCTGGTGCGCGACGGCGGGCTGCGCGGCACCGTGATCTTCACGCACCGGGCGCTGCGCGAAATCCGGCTCGATCATCTGGGCGCGCTCGGCGGGGGCGTCTACGCCGAAGCCGGCGTGGCGTGCCCGAAGGTGGCCCGCTACGCCGCGATGAACGATCTGGTCGGCGCGGAATTCCTCGCGGGCATTCCCGGGACGGTGGGCGGGGCGCTCGCGATGAACGCCGGGTGCTACGGCGGCGAGACGTGGGACATCGTCGCGCACGTGCTCACCGTCGATCGCGCCGGCAGGACGCGGGCGCGCACGCGGGAAGACTACGAAATCGATTACCGCAGCGTAGTGCTGCGTGGTCATGAAATCCCCCCCAACCCCCCTTTGGCAAAGGGGGGAGAAATTCCCCCCAACCCCCCTTTAACAAAGGGGGGAGTCAGGGGGGATTTGGAAGAGTGGTTCGTCGCCGCGAGTTTGCGCCTGAAGCGCGGCTCAGGAGCCGAGTCCCGCAGGAAGATCACCGAGCTCCTCAAGCAGCGCATCGCGACGCAGCCGCTCAGCGAGCCCAACGCCGGCTCCGTGTTCCGCAATCCGAAAGGCGACTACGCGGCGCGGCTGATCGAGGCCTGCGGACTGAAGGGGCGCGCGATCGGGAACGCAATGATCTCGGACAAGCACGCCAATTTCATCGTCAACCGGGGCGGGGCGCGCGCCGCCGACATCGAGGCGCTGATCCTGCTCGCGGAGCACTCGGTCCGGGAGAAATCCGGGATCGTGCTCGAGCGCGAAGTGCGCGTTGTTGGCGATGAGTGATGAGTGACCCTTCGACCCTTCGACAGGCTCAGGACTCAGGACAGGCTGGGTGACGAGTGACGGGGAAATTCGGGAAAGTGGCCGTGCTGATGGGCGGCCGGTCAGCGGAACGGGAAATATCCCTGAAAAGCGGGACGATGGTGCTCAACGCGCTCAAGAAAAGCGGCGTGGATGCGCACGCCTTCGATCCGCGCGACAGCGGGCTGGAGGCGCTCACGGCGCAGCGCTTCGACCGCGCGTTCATCGCGCTGCACGGTCGCTTCGGCGAGGACGGCACGGTGCAGGGTGCGCTCGAGTACCTCGGCATTCCCTATACCGGCAGCGGGGTGATGGCGAGCGCGCTTGCGATGGACAAGTGGCGCACCAAGCTGCTGTGGGGTGCCGCGGGGCTGCCGACGCCGCGTTACGAGCTCATCGGCGCGCGCACCGATCCCGCCGGGCTCGCGGCGCGGCTGGGGTTGCCGCTGATGGTGAAGCCGGCGCGCGAGGGCTCCTCGATCGGCATGAGCAAGGTGACTTCGATCGAGAAGATCGCGCCGGCCTGCGAGCTCGCCGCGCGCTACGACGACGTGGTGATCGCGGAGCGGTTCGTGGCGGGCACGGAGCTCACGGCGGGAATCCTCGGAGAGGAGCCGCTGCCGCTGATCCGCCTCGAGACTCCGCGCGAGTTCTACGACTACGAGGCCAAGTACTTTGCCGACGACACCCGCTACATCTGCCCGTGCGGGCTGCCTGCCGCCGCGGAGCAGGCGATCCAGAAGACCGCGCTGGAGGCGTTCCGCATCCTCGGCTGCAGCGGCTGGGGGCGGGTGGACGCGATGCTCGACCGCGAGGGCAATCTGCACCTGCTGGAAGTGAACACCATACCCGGCATGACCGATCACAGCCTGGTGCCGATGGCTGCGCGCGCGGCCGGAATCGCGTTCGAGGACCTGTGCGTGCGGATCCTGGAGTCGGCGCATGTCGGATGAAACGGGAAACGAGCAACGTGCAACGAACAACCGGTCACGCGGCGGGACGCCATGTGGAATAGACCTGCGCTCATGAACGGCGCCGCCAATGCGCTCTACGCCGTGGCGGCGATTCTGGCGCTCGTCATCGCGTGGAAGCTCGCCGCGCGCCAGCCGGTATTCGAGTTGCGCGAGGTGGTGGTGGGAGGCGCGCTCGCGCACGTCACCCGCGGCGACATCGAGGACGCGGCGCGGCGGGCGCTCACGGGCAACTTCCTCACCCTCGATCCCGCCGCCGTGAGCGGCTCGTTCCAGAAGCTGCCGTGGGTCCGCAAGGCGAGCGTGCGGCGCCAGTGGCCGGCCCGGCTCGACGTCACGCTCGAGGAGCACGTGCCGCTCGCGCGTTGGGGCGGGGACGCGCTCGTGAACACGCAGGGCGAGGTGTTCCGGGCGGGCTACGGCGGCGAGCTGCCGGTATTCACCGGTCCGGAAGGCGCGGCGCGGGAGATCGCGATCCAGTACCGCTACTTCCGCGAGAGCCTCGCGACGATCGGCGAGACGCCGGTGCGGGTGGATGTCTCACCGCGCCGCGCCTGGAAGTTGAAGCTCGCGAGCGGGATGACGCTCGTCCTCGGGCGCGAGCAGGTGGAGGCACGCCTCGCCCGGTTTGTCGCGATGCATGAGCAGACGCTCGCGCCGCTCGGGCGGCGGGTCGATTACGTCGACATGCGCTACCCCAACGGCTTCGCGGTGCGGTTCCCGGAGCCGCGCGGAAAGGCGGCGCCGAAGCGCGGGCAGAAAACCGGGCAACGGGCGGGTTGAACGCATGGGCAAGGCGAGGGACAACAAGAAGCTGATCGTGGGCCTCGACGTCGGCACCTCGAAGATCGCCGCCATCGTTGCCGAAATCAAGCCGGAGGGCGGCTTCGAGATCATCGGCATGGGCAGCCATCCCTCGCGCGGGCTGAAGAAAGGCGTCGTCGTCAACATCGAGACCACGGTCAACGCCATCCAGCGCGCGCTGGAGGAGGCGGAGCTGATGGCCGACTGCAAGATCCGAGAGGTCTACACCGGGATCGCCGGCAGCCACATCCGCAGCTTCAACTCGCAGGGCATGGTGGCGGTGAAGGACAAGGAGGTGGGGCTGGCGGATATCGAGCGCGTGGTCGACACCGCGCGCGCCGTGCAGATCCCGAATGACCAGCAGATCCTGCACGTGCTCAACCAGGAGTTCATCATCGACGGGCAGGAGGACGTGCGCGAGCCCCTCGGCATGAGTGGCGTGCGCCTGGAGGTCAAGGTGCACATCGTGACCGGGGCGGTGTCCGCCGCGCAGAACATCGTCAAGTGCGTGCGCCGCTGCGGGCTCGAGGTCCGCGACCTGGTGCTGCAGCCGCTCGCCTCCGCGATGGCGGTCATTTCCGACGACGAGAAGGACCTCGGCGTCGCGCTGGTGGACATCGGCGGCGGCACTTCCGACCTCGTCGTGTTCACGCACGGGGCGATCCGCCACACCGCCGTGATCCCGATCGCCGGCGACCAGATCACCAACGACATCGCGATGGCGCTGCGGACCCCCACCAAGGATGCCGAGGACATCAAGGAGCGCTGCGGCTGCGCGCTGTCGCAGCTTGCCGATCCCCAGGACATGGTGGAGGTGCCGGGACTCGGCGAGCGCGAACCACGCCAGCTCTCGCGCAAGACGCTCGCGGAGGTGATCGAGCCCCGGGTGGAGGAGCTCTACTCGCTGGTGCAGACCGAGCTGCGGAGGAGCGGCTACGAGGAGCTGCTCTCCTCCGGCGTGGTGATCACGGGGGGCTCGAGCGTTATGCAGGGCATGGTCGAGCTGGGCGAGGAGATCTTCCACATGCCGGTGCGCGTGGGCTACCCGGCGTACCACGGCGCGCTGGCGGAGGCCGTGCGCCACCCGCGCCACTCGACCGGCGTGGGGCTGCTGCTGGCGGGCATGCAGCAGCTGCGGAACCGCGAGGTCGCGCGCATGAACGCGGGCTCGTTTCGCCAGGTGCTGGACAGGATGAAGACTTGGTTTACCGGAAATTTCTGATTGACTCGATAAAAGGAGATTGCACTCATGTTTGAAATCGTGGACGCACAAGCACAGGAGGCCGTGATCAAGGTGATCGGCGTGGGCGGCTGCGGCGGCAACGCGGTCGACCACATGATCTACAAGGGCGTGGAGGGGGTGGAGTTCATCTCCGCCAACACCGATGCACAAGCGCTCAAGCGCTGCCAGGCCAAGATCCAGCTTCAGCTGGGCGCCGGCATCACCAAGGGGCTCGGCGCGGGCGCCAACCCCGAGGTCGGGCGCAAGGCGGCGCTGGAGGACCGCGAACGCGTCGCCGAGGCGATCGCCGGAGCCGACATGCTGTTCCTCACAGCGGGCATGGGCGGCGGCACCGGGACCGGGGCGGCGCCGGTGGTGGCGGAGCTCGCCAAGGAGCTCGGCATCCTCACCGTCGCGGTCGTCACCAAGCCGTTCGCGTTCGAGGGCAAGCGCCAGAGAATCGCGCAGGAGGGCATCGAGCAGCTCACGCCCCATGTCGATTCGCTGATCGTGGTGCCCAACGACAAGTTGATGGAGGTGCTCGGCAACCAGGTGACGCTCGACGGGGCATTCAAGGCCGCGAACGATGTGCTGCACGGCGCGGTCGCCGGCATCGCCGAGATCATCAGCTGCCCCGGCATGATCAACGTGGACTTCGCCGACGTGCGCACGGTGATGGCGGAGATGGGCATGGCGATGATGGGCTCGGCACGGTCTTCTGGGGCCGACCGGGCGCGGCTCGCGGCGGAGCAGGCGATTGCGTGCCCGTTGCTCGAGGACGTCAATATCGCGGATGCGCGCGGCGTGCTGGTCAACATCTCGGCGAGCAAGGCGACCTTCCAGTTGCAGGAGATGTACGACGTGATGGGCACGATCAAGGCGTTCTCGTCGGACTCCGCCCATCCCATCATCGGCACCGTGTACGACGATGCGCTGGGAGACCAGCTGCGGGTAACGATCATCGCGACCGGCCTCGGCAAGCCCGTGGTGCATCGGCAGGTGAAGCCGCTCACCGTGGTGGCCAGCAAGACCGGCACCGACAACCGGCCGCTGGAGGTGGACTACGGCGCGCTCGAGATGCCGGCGGTGATGCGCTCCAAGCGCAATCGCGATGCGACGGTCGAGGCGATGCGGCAATCGGGTGTCGAGATGCTCGACATCCCCGCGTTCCTGCGCAAGCAGGCGGACTAGTGATCAGTGGCTACCGTGAAGCGGCCCGTCCATGCCTGGCCGTGCCTGGAACTCCGCCTATGGATGGATGACTGATAGTTGGATGTTGATCGTTGACAGCACGTAAAGCTGTGACGGTTTTGTTGCGCCGCAGCGTCGGCGCGTGATACAATTTAAATGTTAAGAGCCTGAAATTTCAGGGAGTTTTTGCGTGATCCAGCAACGCACGCTGAAGAACATCATCCGCGCGACCGGCGTGGGGCTGCACACCGGCACCAAGATCTACATGACGCTGCGGCCGGCGGCGGCGAATACCGGCATCGTGTTCCGGCGCATCGATCTTCAGCCGCCGGTGGAGATCAAGGGCGAGCCGTACGCGGTGGGCGACACGCGGCTCTCCTCCTGCCTGGAAAAGAACGACGCGCGGATCTACACGGTCGAGCATCTGATGTCGGCACTGGCCGGCTTGGGCATCGACAATGCGTACGTCGATCTCACTGCCCCGGAGGTGCCGATTATGGATGGCAGTGCCGGCCCGTTCGTGTTCCTGCTGCAATCGGCAGGCATCGAGGAGCAGGGCACCCCCAAGCGGTTCGTCCGCATCCTGAAACCCGTCGAGGTGACGGAAGGCGACAAGGTTGTGCGCTTCGAGCCGTATAACGGCTTCAAGCTCACCATGGGAATCGATTTTGCGCATCCGGTTTTCGAAAAGGCGAGCCGCGCCATCACGGTGGACTTCTCCACGACGTCCTACATCAAGGAGGTAAGCCGCGCACGCACCTTCGGTTTCATGCAGGACGTCGAGACGCTGCGCGCGCAGGGCCTCGCGCTTGGGGGCAGCCTCGACAACGCGATCGTGGTGGACGATTACCGGGTGCTCAATACCGACGGATTGCGCTACGAGGACGAGTTCGTCAAGCACAAGGTGCTCGACGCGATCGGCGACCTCTACCTTCTCGGCTACCCCCTCATCGGAGCATTCTCCGGGTACAAATCGGGACACGCGCTCAACAACCGGCTGCTGCGCCGGCTGCTCGAGGACAGGCCCTCCTGGGAATTCGTCAGTTTCGAGCGCGAGGAGGACGCGCCCGCGTTTCTCGCCTGGCAGCCCCAGCCCGCCTAGGCGGCACGCGTGCTGGTTCTGAGGCTGGTCGGCGTCCTCGTTCTGATCGGCATCGTCGGCGCGATCGCGCTCTACCTCTTCACGCGCAACCGGCGCTACCTCACTTTCGCCTGGCGGGTATTCCAGTTCGCCTTCGTGTTCGTGCTGTTGTTTCTCACGCTCTACCTCCTCGAGCGCCTGGTGCTGGTGGTCTGAACCGCCCCGTACCCTAGTTCCGCTTTGCGGAATTGCGCCGCGCGAGCAAGCGCGCCAGCGCGGACTTCAGCGACGAAGCCGGCAGCGCCTCCGCAAGCCCTCTCAAATCTTTAATGGCTTCAGGGGGTAACGGAGGCTTCGTGACTTCATGCTCAACGTTGATTTTGTGCGTTTTTACTTGCACGCCCACCCGGATTCCAGTAATCTCCGGCTGTTGTTTTTGAACGTGTTTTAGGAGTCGCGGCGCTAGCTGCCGGAGTTTGGCTGCCACGGCGGGATTGTCAGCCAGGACAACAAGGGTCCCCGCCTTCAGGTCCGTCACCCGGGTTGCCGCGGCAAGCGCAGAGGGAGTTGCTTCAAGCAGGAGCTGCTGCAGGACGCTCAAGCGGCGGGCGTGGCGGGCAAGGGCCTCAAGGCCGCCGGAGCGGGCGATGACATCGCCGATCTTCTGGACAGGCACCGGGGGGTGTCGGGAGTAGGACGATGAATATTATCCTGGTTTCGGAGAAGCTGGCGAAGGCGCGCACCATAACGTTGGGGGTGCCGCATTTCATTTTGATGGGCCTCGCCATGCTGGTTTCCGTGCTGGCGCTCGCATCGGCGATCAATTACGTGCTGCTGCGCTTTGCCGCCGAGCTCAACGTTCCCTACCTGCAGACGATCCTGCTGTCGGCCCAGCAGGAACAGCACGCGCGCACCGAGTCGTACCTGCGCGAGAACCTCAACGCGATGGCGGTCAGGCTCGGCCAGATGCAGGCGCAGCTGCTTCGTCTGGATACGCTCGGCGAGCGGCTCGCCAAGCTCGCGGGGTTCAAGCCGCAGGACCTGGTGTTTAACGAGCCGCCCGCGCGCGGCGGCGCGGTATCGTCGCTGCCGCCGCAGGATCTCTCGCTCAATGATTTCACCCGGCAGCTCGACCTGCTGACGCGGCAGGTGGAAGACCGCGGCGACAAGCTCGGTGTGCTCGAGTCGCTCTTCACCGTCGACAGCGCGAAAAAGAAACTGCTACCGACGATTCTGCCCGTGCGGGGCGGCTGGTATTCCTCGAATTTCGGGTGGCGCATCGATCCGTTCACCGGCCAGCGGGCGTTTCACGAGGGCATCGACGTCATGGTCGAGCATGGCACGCCGTTTCGCGCGGCGGCGGGCGGGGTCGTCGTCTTCTCGGCCATGCACCCGCAGTATGGTAATATGATTGAGATCGATCACGGCAACGGCCTGATCTCGCGCTATGCGCACGCTTCCAAGCGACTGGTGAAGGTGGGAGACGTGGTGCTGGGCGGTGCGAAGATCGGCGAAGTGGGCAAGACGGGGCGAGCGACCGGTACCCACCTGCATTTCGAGGTGCGCCAGCGCGGCGCACCGGTCAATCCGACGCGATTCCTGCGGTTGCCCAGCTGATTCGAGAGACCGGGACTTGGAAAGGGGGTGGGGCGTGTCCCCACCCCTTTTTGTTTAGCTTGGCCTGCGGCGAATGATCCAGACGATTCTGAGGAAGATCTTCGGCAGCCGGAACGACCGGCTGCTGCGCCAGTACGGGCGCCAGATGCGCGCGATCAACGCGCTCGAGCCGCAGATGCAGAAGCTGACGGATGCGGAACTGCGCGCCAAGACCGACGAATTCCGCGCCCGCATCCGCGACCGGCTTGCGCGGATCTCCGGGGGCGGCGCCGACGACGCGGAGCGCGCGCAGCGGCTGGCGAGCGGGCGGAACGACGCTCGCCGGCAAGCCATCGAGGAGCTGCTGCCGGAAGCGTTCGCGGTGGTGCGCGAAGCCGCCCGGCGCACTCTCAACATGCGTCATTTCGACGTGCAGCTCGTCGGCGGCGTGGCGCTCCACAACGGGAAGATCGCGGAAATGCGCACCGGCGAGGGCAAGACGCTGGTCGCGACCCTCCCCGCCTATCTCAACTCGCTCGCCGGCGAGGGCGTGCACATCGTCACGGTCAACGATTACCTGGCGAGCCGCGACGCCGACTGGATGGGCAAGATCTACCGCTTTCTGGGCCTCACCGTGGGGGTCAACCTCGCTTTCCACGATCTCGCGCCGGAAGAGCGCCAGGAAGCGAAGCGGCGCGCCTACGGCGCCGACATCACCTACGGCACCAACAACGAGTTCGGCTTCGACTATCTGCGCGACAACATGGTGTACCAGGTCTCCGAGCGGGTGCAGCGCGGGCTGCACTACGCGATCGTGGACGAGGTGGACTCGATCCTGATCGACGAGGCGCGCACGCCGCTCATCATCTCGGGGCAGGCCGAGGACACCACCGACCTCTACGTGCGGATGAACCGGGTGGTCCCGAGCCTCGTGCGCCAGAAGAAGGAGGACGCACCGGGCGACTACTGGGTCGACGAGAAGGCGCACCAGGTGCTGCTTTCGGAGCAGGGGCACGAGCACGCGGAGCAATTGCTGGCGAAAGCGGGCCTGCTCACGCCCGCGACGAGCCTCTACGATCCGGCCAATATCCACCTGATGCACCACATGAACGCCGCGCTGCGGGCCCACAGCCTGTTTCACCGCGATCAGCAGTACGTGGTGCAGGGCGGCGAGATCATCATCGTGGACGAGTTCACCGGGCGCCTCATGCCGGGGCGGCGCTGGTCGGAGGGCCTGCACCAGGCGGTCGAGGCCAAGGAAGGCGTCGAGATCCAGAAGGAGAACCAGACGCTCGCGACGATCACCTTCCAGAACTACTTCCGCATGTACGGCAAGCTCGCCGGCATGACCGGGACGGCGGACACCGAGGCCTACGAGTTCCAGCAGATCTACGGGCTGGAGACCATCGTGATTCCCACGCACATGAAGATGATCCGCGAAGACCGCATGGACCAGGTCTACCGGACGGCGCGCGAAAAGCACCGCGCGATCATCAACGACATCAAGGACTGCTACGAGCGCGGCCAGCCGACACTGGTCGGCACCACGTCGATCGAGAACTCGGAGCTGCTGTCCGGGATGCTCGAGAACGAGAAGTTGCCGCACAACGTGTTGAACGCCAAGCAGCACGCGCGCGAGGCCGAGATCGTGATCCAGGCCGGGCGTCCCCGCCAGATCACGATCGCAACCAACATGGCGGGCCGCGGCACCGACATCGTGCTCGGCGGCAATCCCGAGCCGGAGATCAACCGGCTGCTGGCCGACCCCGCGCTCGACGAGGCGAGCCGCAGGAAGCAGGCCGAGGCCGCGCGCATCGAGTGGCAGAAACTGCACAACCAGGTGGTCGCGGCGGGGGGGCTGCACATCGTCGGCACCGAGCGGCACGAATCGCGCCGCATCGACAACCAGCTGCGCGGCCGCTCCGGGCGCCAGGGGGATCCGGGGGCGAGCCGGTTCTACCTTTCGCTCGAGGATCCGCTGCTCCGGATCTTCGCGTCGGACCGCGTGGCGGCGATCATGGAGCGGTTGAAGATGCCCGAGGGCGAGGCGATCGAGCACCGCTGGGTGACGCGCTCCATCGAGAACGCCCAGCGCAAGGTCGAATCGCGCAACTTCGACATCCGCAAGCATTTGCTGGAATACGACGACGTCGCGAACGACCAGAGAAAAGTCATCTACCAGCAGAGGAACGAGCTGCTGGAATCGGTCGATATCTCGGAAACCCTGCGCGCCATACGCGCCGATGTCATCAATAGCAGCATCGGCCAGCACATCCCGCCGGGGAGCCTGGAGGAGCAGTGGGACGTCGCGGGGCTGGAGAAGACGCTGGAAGCCGAGCTTCAGTTGAAGCTCGGGGCGGCGCGCTGGCTCAAGGACCAGCCCGAGCTCGAGGAGGAGGAGCTGCGCCGCCGCATCATCGACGCCGCGCGCAAGCAGTACGAGGACAAGGTCGCAGCCGTGGACCCGCAGGCGATGCGCCACTACGAGCGCGCGATCATGGTCCAGAGCCTCGACACCCACTGGCGCGAGCACCTCGCCGCGCTCGACCACCTGCGCCAGGGCATCCACCTGCGCGGCTACGCGCAGAAGAATCCGACCCAGGAATACAAGCGCGAGGCGTTCGAGCTCTTCTCCATGATGCTGGAGTCGATCAAGGCCGAGGTCACCAAGATCCTGATGGCGGTTCAGATCCGCGGCGCCGAGGAGCTCGCGTCGGTGGAGGAGCCCGCGGCGCCGCGCAATGTCCAGTACCAGCACGCCGAATTCGC
>Ga0214472_10000359_pt1 | contig 57677 bp, 60 predicted proteins | sample RVTome_6_FD_207662 | JGI IMG/M metagenome (GOLD analysis project Ga0214472, IMG submission 207662) | Soil microbial communities from uranium-contaminated site in the Upper Colorado River Basin, Wyoming, United States - RVT140D175 | ecosystem: Environmental > Terrestrial > Soil > Contaminated >...
TTCGGAAGACGGTTCGACATCCCGATCCACGTCCGCTCGTCGTTCAAGCCGGACGCGGGGACATGGGTCAAGGAGGAAACGATGGAACAAGCGATCATCAGCGGAGTCGCCCACGACACGTCGGAGGCCAAGCTCACCGTTCGAGGAGTCCCCGATCGTCCCGGTGTGGCTGCACGCCTGTTCGAACCGCTCGCCGCCGCCGGGGTGAACATCGACATGATCGTCCAGAACACCTCCAACGACGGGACCACCGACATCTCCCTGACCGTGCCGAAGGCGTCTCTCGACACCGCCAGGGCGATCGCCAACGAGGTGGCCAAGGAGGTCCAGGCAGCCGGCGTCGAGGTCGACCCCGACATCGCCAAAGTCTCGCTGGTCGGGGCCGGCATGAAGTCGCATCCCGGTGTAGCCGCCAAGGTCTTCCGTACTCTGGCCGACGCCGGGATCAACATCGAGATGATCTCCACGTCGACGATTCGAATCTCGTGCGTCGTGCGCGCTTCGCATGTCGAGGAGGCGGTGCGGTTGCTTCACCGCGTGTTCGACCCACCGCTCGTCCGATCGGAGGTCGGAGGATGACTACCAACGTCGCCATCGTCGGGGCGACCGGCGCGGTGGGTCGCACGATGCTGCAGATTCTCGTCGAGCGCGACTTCCCCGTCGGCGAGCTACGACTCATGGCGTCCGCCCGTTCGGCGGGACGCAAGATCGAGACGCCATGGGGTGAGGTCGAGGTAGAGGATCTCGACGAGGCCGACCCGACCGGAATCGGGATCGCGCTCTTCTCGGCGGGCGGTGATCGCAGCCGCCGGCACGCGCCCAGGTTCGCCGATTGCGGCGCCGTCGTCGTCGACAACTCCTCGGCGTTCCGGATGGAGCCGGACGTGCCGCTGGTCGTCGCCAACGTCAACGACTCCGATGTCCACCGGCGTCCCCGTGGCATCATCGCCAATCCCAACTGCACCACCATGGCGTTGCTCATGGCGATCGGACCGCTCCATCGGGCGGCAGGGCTGATGTCGATGGTGGCCACCTCGTACCAGTCGGTGTCCGGATCCGGACAGCGCGGGATTGACGAGCTGCTCCGTCAGACCAGCGAACTCATCTCGAACCCGCAGGCACTCGCCCTCGGCGGGTGGGAGGACCCGGGTGGCGACCTCTATCAGCGCCCGATCGGGTTCAACGTCCTCGCCTACGCCGGATCCGAGACCGACCAGGGGTACACGGACGAGGAGTGGAAGCTGGTCAACGAGACTCGCAAGATCCTCGGGGCCCCCGAGGTGCTGGTCGAACCGACGTGCGTGCGGGTGCCGGTGATGGTGGGACACGGCATCGCGGCGACCGCCCGCTTCACCCGCCCGCTCGACCGCATCGAAGCAATCGAGATCCTGGCGGCGGCGCCTGGGGTGCAGGTCTGGCAGGAGACGACACCCACACCGCTCGACTCGGCCGGGATCGACGACGTGCTGGTCGGACGGGTGCGCGACACGGTCGGCGAACCTGGTGGGATCAACCTCTGGGTCGTGGGCGACAACCTCCGCAAGGGTGCAGCGCTCAACACGATCGAGATCGCCGAACTCGTCTCCGCCGGCTAGCGCCCGCTCGCGTCCTCGCCGGACGCCGCCGGCAGGCGCGCAGGGAACCCGGTCGGATTCAGTTGAGGGTGGGAGCTGACGGGATGAACCAGGCCGACAACGGGACGAACGGCGACGGCCCCAGATCGGGACGTACGTAGACCTGACCGGAGAGGGCCAACCAGATGTCCGAGAGGTCGCCCGTGATCAACCGGTAGAAAACCTCGTGAAAGGACACCATCGGAGCAAGGGAGGGAGCGGCGACGAAGTACTGGACGGGGGTGACAGCCGACCCGGCAGTCGTGGACGGTGGTGGAGGGCTCGGCGGTGTGGGTGCGACGGCGGACGGGTTCAGCTCGGTGCAGAACACGACGGACACGTAGATCTGCCCGGCGGCGTCGGTGACGGCGCCCGTACCCATCGCCGTCCACGCTCCCGACAACAAGAGTTCGCGGTGGGAGGCGGACTGCAGGAAGAGGTCGAAGATCATCTGGATCGAAGGACCGACCCCGACGATCTCACCCGACGCCGAACAGATGCCGGTGAGACCCGAGAGCGAGCTGTGGGAGATGGCCCCGTCGGCCGCCTGTCGCGCAGCCGACGCGTTGGCGACCTGCTCAAGCTCTGCCCGGTTGGGCAGCGCGGTCGAGCGCGAGCCGTTCACCGCCGAATCGACGGCGTCGGCGGACGCTGGAAGTGCGGGAAGCACCAGGACCGCGGCGACGGCGAGGGGCATCAGGTTTCTCACAAACCGGAGGCACGATAGGCCCACAGACCCAGAGCGGCCAACTTCTCCCACAGACCCATCGCGGGGCGGTCGTTTCCTCCCCACTACCGTCTCGTCGGTGCCGATAGACCTCCACACGCACTCCACCGCCTCGGACGGGTCGCTCACGCCGACAGAACTGATCGAACTCGCGGCAACCATCGGGCTCGACTCGATCGCCCTCACGGATCACGACACGCTGGAAGGGATCGACGAAGCGGCGGTCGCGGCCGATCGGGTCGGAATCGAGCTCGTACCGGGCGTCGAACTCTCCCTCGACTGGGATCGAGGGGGAATGCACCTTCTCGTGTTGTGGCTCGCACCGGAAGGTGGCCCTCTGCAGGATCGGCTGGCCGAACTGCGGGTCGCCCGCAATTCACGCAACGCCCGCATCGTCGACCGGCTGAACGAGCTCGGGCTCGAGATCACCCTCGAGGAGGTCGAACACGAGGCCGGCACCGGCTCGGTGGGTCGACCGCACATCGCGGCGGTGATGGTGAGGCGCGGTCACGTGCCGGACATCCGGGCGGCCTTCGACGATTACCTGGGCAACGGCCGGCCCGCCTACATGTCGAGGGATCGCCTGGGACCGGAGGAGGCGATCAGACTCGCCCGGCAGTCAGGAGGCGTGCCGGTGCTCGCCCACGCCCACACCATGGGCCTCGACAACGTGGCCGAGGTGGAGGCGATGATGCGGCGACTCGCCGATGCCGGCCTGGTGGGGGTCGAATGCCACTACGGCAGCTACGACACCGACGAGCGTGCCGGCTACGTCAGGATGGCGGCGCGCTTCGGGCTGCTCCCATCCGGCGGATCCGACTTTCACGGCACCTACAAATCAGAGGTGGCGTTGGGAACGGGCTCGGTCGGCATCGGCGTCCCGACCGAGATCCTGGAGCCCTTGCGGGCTGCACGCCCATGACCCGGACGCCCCGGATCGGTACCGCCGCCGCCATCGTGGCCGGTGGTGTTCTCCTGTCCAGGGCGCTGGGGTTCGGCCGCGACGTGGCCATGGCAGTCATCCTCGGGCGCACCGCGGAGACGGACCTGTACCAGTACGCCTTCACCATTCCGGACTTCGCCTTCTACCTGGTGGCCGGCGGATTCCTGTCCATCACGCTCATACCCATCGTCGCCACACGCGTCGAAGCCGGCGACGAGGCCGGTCGCAATGGCGCCTTCACCGCGGTGTTCCGGACCGTGGGGATCATCCTCGGCCTGCTCACGCTCGCCGCCGGCATCCTCACTCCGAACCTGGTGGATCTCGTCTTCCCCGAGGTGGTGGGAGAGGCGGCACGGCGGCTGGTCGCCATGACCCGGCTGGCACTCGTCCTCCAGGTTCTGTTCGCGCTGGGCGCGCTGTTCTCCGCCGTCCAGTTCACGTACCGACGGTTCGTGATCCCGACATTGGGGCCCATCGTCTACAACGCCGGGATCATCCTCGGCGGTTTGCTCGGGAACGCGACGGGAGCGCCGACGCCCGAGGCGTTCCTCGTGGGCGGCGTGGTGGGTGCATCACTCGGATCCTTCGGACTGCAATGGTGGGGAGCACGACGGCTCGGTCTCCGCTTCGTCACCCCCCAGCCACACGACCCCGCAGTCGGCGAATACCTGACGCTCGCCCTGCCACTCATGGTGGGCCAAACCGTGATCGCCCTCGACGAGCAGTGGCCGCGGGCATTCGGACAGTTCGGGGCCGACGGAACCGCGGCAGGACTGCAATACGCCCGGAGGCTGATGATGCTCCCGGTCGGGGTGATCGCCCAGGCCGCCGGCGTGGCCGCTTACCCCTATCTCGCCGGACTCGCCGCTCGGGGTGACGACGAGGGACTGCGGCGGACGGTCGACCGGTCGGTTCGGACCGGTCTCGTCATCGCCGTGCCGGTGACGCTGGTCGTCGTCGTGCTCGCCCCCGTGTGGGTGCGGCTCGCCCTCCAATACGGTGCCTTCACGCCTGATGACACTGCGGTCGTCGCCGGCCTGCTGGCGATCTACGCCACGGCCACGCCCTTCTGGGTGGTCCATCAGGTGATCACCCGCGCCTTCTACGCCCAGCGCCGGATGTGGACGCCGGTGATCGTCGGTACCACCGTGACTCTGGTCACCATCCCCGCTCTCTTCTTCGTGGCGGGTGACGGGACCGGGATAGCCACGGTGTCGGCCGCGGCGGTGGCCACCTACGCGGTCGGCATCGCGGTCGCGTGGTACCGCGCCGTCCCATCGGCGGAGCGCGACGTCATACGCAGCTTTGCCGGACGGATGGCGGCTGCGATCGGCCTCGCCGTCGTGGCAGCGCTGGCGGTGGTACGGATCGATCCGGTGGCGGCGATGACCGCCGCCATCCTCGTGTTCCTCGGGTCCGGCCACGTCCTCGGCGTCGAAGAGATCCCCGCCCTCCTGCGGAGGCTCCTCAGATCTCGGTGAGCCAGCCGTGACGGTCTTCGGCTTCGCCGAGATGGATCTGCTGGAGGGCGGTTCGTAGCCTGGTCGTCTGCGATCCGACGTCACCGGTACCGACCGGGATCTCCTCCCCGTCGATCACCAAAGAGCCGACCGAAGAGAGGACCGCAGCCGTGCCTGACAGAGCCGCCTCGGCGTCGGGCCGGGACGCCCACTCGACGACGTCGCCGACGGTCAGGGCACGCTCCTCCACCGCGAAGCCGAGGTCGCGTCCGAGTTGGAGAACCGAATCCCGGGTGACCCCGTGCAGAAAGCTCTCGGTCAACGCAGGTGTCACGACTCTCTCCGCGTCGATCAGCAAGAAGTTCGACGCACCGGTCTCCTCGACGTCGCCGCCCGGGGCGAAGAGCACCTGGTCGATTCCGAACTGCTCACGTCGGTCCATCGTGATTCCCAACGCCATCACATAGTTGGCGCCGCTCTTGACCATTCCGAACTTCGGGGTGGATCGGGGCTGTTCCTGCTCGACGGCGATCTTCAGTGGACGGACGCCCCCCTTGAAGTAGTCCCCGACCGGACTGGCGAGCACGAAGAGCAGTGCCTCCTTGCTCGGCACGGCCGCCGCTCCGATGTTCGCTTCCGTACCGAGAAGCGTGGGGCGGATGTACAGCGACCCGGGAGCGACCGGCACGGCATCGCGATTCGCAGCCACCGTGTCGTGGATCATCTGGCGGAGCACCTCGATCGGCGGGATCGGAAGCCGCATGATGCGAGCGCTGGTCTCCATCCGGCGGGCGTGTCGGTCCGAGCGGAACACCCGCACCACCCCGTCACTGCCGCGGTGAGCCTTGAGGCCTTCGAAGCAGGCACTGCCGTAGTGGAGGACATGGGTCGCGGGGTGGAACGAGAACGGTCGGGTGGGACCCATCTCAGGCTGGGTCCATTCACCGTCCTTCCACGTGGCCACGGCCATCGCATCGGCGAACACCGTGCCGAACGGGCCTGTGGGTGCTTCCGGGAACGATGTCGTCACGTGTGGCCTCCGATCGAGTTTGGGCTCCGCAATCTACGACATCGCCGGTTCAGTCCGGCCAGTTCCTGCCGGGGTCCGGCGGAACGGGAGGGTCGAAACGTCCCAGCGGCGTCCCCATCCCGAGACGAACCCAGGCAGGCGGGCGGCGCTCCCGAGGAGGGCGAGCAAGGGCGCGCTCCTCGGCGGCGAGGCTCTCGTGGACGGCGGCGACGATCGCCGCCGCCTCGTACGGTCCGACTCCGCCACGGATCTGGATTTGGGTGACGTCAGTCATGGAGCTCCACCAGTTCGATGAGCGTACCGGTGAGGTCACGGGGGTGGACGAAGGCGATGCGGGCCCCGCGGCCGCCAAGGCGCGGATGACGGTCGACGAGGGCCGCCTCTCGAGCGGAGAGGTGATCGAGGGCAGCCTCGATGTCGACGACGGCGAAGGCGACGTGGTGCAGGCCCTCGCCGTTCCGCGCCAGGAACCGACCCACGGGCGTCTCCGAGGTCAGCGGCCGGAGGAGTTGGATGAAGGACCCGCCCACCGGGATCATCGCCTCTTCCACGCCCTGGGACTCGACCGTCTCGCGATAGAGGGGCGTCACCCGGTAACGGTCTTCGTATCCGGCGATGGCGGCGTCGAGATCGCCCACCGCGATGGCGGTGTGGTCGAGATTGAGCAGTTTCATCGGTCGGGATTCGAGGTCATCGGTCCGGATTCAAGCCGCCCCGCCCCCCGACCGCCGAACCGTGGGCCCAGGACCACCGCCACGGTGGTCCCGTACCCTGGGTTCGGGACCACCGTCAGGGGGGTCCTGGGCCCACGGTTCGCGTTGGCGGATAGGCTCCGGTGCATGAACGCCGTCATCACCGGCCTGGCCCGGACCCCCATCGGAAAGTACGGCGGAGGGCTGTCCCCTCTCCGCGCCGTGGAACTCGGTGGACACGCGATCGCCGCCGCGGTCGAACGCTCTGGAACCGACCCCACCGCCGTGGACGAGGTGATCTTCGGACAGGTGCTGCAGGCCGGAGAGGGTCAGATCACCGCCCGGCAGGCAGCCGTCAGGGGCGGGCTGCCCATGACCGTGCCGTCCCTCACCGTCAACAAGGTCTGCTTGTCCGGCCTGGCGGCCATCGGCCTCGCCAGCAGGGCAATTGCGGTCGGTGACGCCACCTTCGTCGTCGCCGGAGGCATGGAGTCGATGTCGAACGCTCCCCATGTCGTACGAGAGCTCCGCTGGGGAGCGCGCATCGGCGACGTCGCGATGATCGATGTCATGAACCACGACGGTCTCTTCTGCGCCTTCGACCACTGCACGATGGGCGAGTCCTCGGATCACAAGAACGCGCAACTCGGGATCAGCCGGATCGAGCAGGACGAGTGGTCGGCCCGATCACATGAACGTGCCTTGGCCGCCACCGAGTCCGGTGCCTTCGCCGACGAGATCGTTCCCGTCCCCGTGCCGCAGCGGAAGGGCGACCCGGTGAAGGTCGATCGCGACGAGGGGATCCGGCCCGGCACCACCGCCGACTCGCTGGGCGGCCTGCGGCCCGCCTTCGTCGGCGACGGGACCATCACCGCCGGCAACGCCTCCCAGATCTCCGACGGCGGCGCCGCCGTCGTCGTCGCCGACCGGGCGGCGGCGGAGGCGAACGGAAGCCCGATACTCGCCGAGATCGTCTCGTACGGTCAGATCGGCGGTGTCGACGCCACACTGCACGAGCGCCCCGCCGAGGCGCTGCGCGTCGCCTTGAAGAAGGCGGGGATGGAGGCGTCGGATCTCGATCTCCTGGAGATCAACGAGGCATTCGCAGCCGTGTCCCTCTGGTCCGCCCGGATGTTGGGCGTCGGCGAGGACAAGGTGAACGTGAACGGAGGGGCGGTGGCCTTGGGGCACCCGATCGGTTGCACGGGCACACGACTCGTCGTGACCCTCGTCAACGCCCTCCGTGCCCGCGGCGGCGGGATCGGTGCCGCCACCCTGTGCGGCGGCGGCGGCCAGGGGGACGCCCTCATCGTGAAGGTCGCCTGATGCCGGAGATCCCCGACCGCAACCTCGGTCTCGACCTCGCCCGCGTGACGGAGACCGCGGCGATGGCGGCCGCCCGCTGGCAGGGTCGCGGCGACAAGGAATCGGCCGACGCGGCGGCGGTGGACGGGATGCGCGCCCATCTCGGGACCCTCGACCTCGCCGGCACCGTGGTGATCGGCGAAGGGGAGAAGGACGAGGCGCCGATGCTGCACAACGGCGAGCGTGTCGGCAACGGTGAGGGCCAAGAAGTGGACATCGCCGTGGATCCCGTCGAGGGCACCAGGCTGGTGGCAACCGGAATGCCCGGGGCCCTGGCTGTGCTGGCGGTGGCCGAGCGCGGCAGCATGTTCCCGCCCGGTTCGATGGTCTACATGGAGAAGATCGCAGTCGGTCCGGAGGCCAGGGGCGTCATCGACCTCGATGCTCCGGTCGAGCACAACCTGAAGCGGATCGCCAAGGCGAAGGAGAGCGACGTCAACGACCTGACGGTCATCATCCTCGATCGTCCCAGGAATCAGACCTACATCGACTCGGTCCGTGCGGCCGGCGCGCGCATCCGCCTCATCCAGGACGGGGACGTCTCCGGCGCCATCGCCACCGGGCGGGTGGGAACGGGCATCGACATGCTCCTCGGAATCGGCGGCTCACCGGAGGCGGTGCTGGCGGCCGCCGCCTTGCGATGCATGGGCGGCGACATCCAATGCCGGCTGTGGCCGAGGGACGACCGGGACCGGGCCTACGCCGCCGAGCACGGCTACGACCTCCAGCGAGTCATGGACACGACCGACCTCGTCGGCGGCAGCAACGTCTCCTTCGCCGCCACCGGGATCACCGGGGGCGAGTTCCTCAACGGGGTCCAGTTCCACGGCGACGGGGCGGTCACCCACTCCGTGATGATGCGGTCGAAGACCGGTTCGATCCGCTACATGGACGCCTTCCACAACCTCGCCAAGCTCGGGTCGCTGTCCAGCGTCGAATACGGATGACCCACGATCCCGTCGACGCCACCAGGAGCGCGCTCGAGTGGATGCGTGATCTCACCGCTCGACCGGCGGAGATGATGCCCCAGTTCGGCCGGTACGCGGCGGCGTTGTGGCAAGGTTGCATGCCGCGGCACGCTGGCTGGAACACGGTACGGGCGTGCCGGTGCCCGACGTGACCACCCTGTTCGATGGTTGATCACTTCTGAGCGGGCCGGGTGGCGAGCCGGACGATGTAGTCGAACTCCTTCTTGCTGACGGGCTGCACCGACAACCGGCTGCGGTTGAGGAGAACCATGTCGGCCAGCGCCGCGTGCTTCTTCAACTCCGGTAGACCGACGACGCGAGGAAACTTCTCGACGAAACGAACGTCCACCATGATCCACCGAGGGTCGGCGGGGTCGGACGTCTCGTCGAAGTAATTCGACTCGGGGTCGAACTGGGTGTGATCCGGATACGGCCCGCTGGCGACCTCGGCGATGCCTGCCACACCGGGTGGCTTGGCGTTCGAGTGATGGAAGAGCACCCGATCGCCGACCGTCATCTCGTCCCGCATGATGTTGCGGGCCTGATAGTTGCGGACGCCATCCCAGTGTTCCGTTCCGTCGCGCTCGAGGTCGTCGATGGAGTAGGCATCCGGTTCGGACTTGATGAGCCAGTACCTCATGGGTGCGATGGTGCCATAGCCCTGCGTCCGGTCAAACGGGCGTCAGGCGAGACCGCCGAGCCGGAGGGCGGCGATGAGGTCTTCGGCGACGGGTACCCCCATCGATTCGAGCTCGTCTCGGTGGTGCGAGCCGTTGTCGATCAGCACCGCGGCAGCACCCACGTGGGCGGCTGCGACGGCGTCGTCGGTGGCGTCGCCGATCAGGAGCACCGTCGACGGGTTCTCGTGTCTCATCAGTTCTCGCAGGTGCACCTCCAAGAACTCCGCCTTCCTCGCTCCCGGTGCGCCGCGCAGACCGTCGATCCGTCGGAAGAACGCGCTCACACCGAGGCGATCGACGAGGGGCAGCAGCTCGTGATGGGGGAACATCGACAGGAGCGATTGATCGGCCGGGACCTCGGTGACGACCCGCAACGCATCCACGGCGTCCCGAGACAGCCCGACCGAGGGCAACAACTCGCGGTAGGCGTCGTGGAAGCGTCGATCGAGTTCTAGCCACTCGCTGTCGGTGATCTCCCGACCGGCCAACCGGTCGTAGAACACCTTCACCGGCCGGGTGTAGTGCGTGCGGTATTCGTCCGCCGTGATGCGACCGATCCCGAATGGCTCGATCCCGGCGTTGACGGCCTCGACCACCACATGGAAGTCGTCGAACAGGGTCCCGTTCCAGTCCCAGACCACGTGATGGATCACAGTGCCTCCAGCGCCGCGTCGTATCGAGGACCGACCACGGTCCAATCGAAGGTGGTCATCGCGGCTGAGAGGCCGTCCGGTGCGATCGGGTCTTCGATCGCCCGGCGCAAGGCGGCGGTGAAGTGGCCCGCTTCGTACAACAGGCTCTCATGATGGTCCGACGGGATGAGCCACGGATACGAGAGGCGGCGCGGGAGGACGGGACGGGCGCCGGCAGCGATCGCCTCCACCACGCTGACTCCGAAGAACTCCTGGAGCGCCGTGCTCACGACGATGTCGGAGCGCCGGACCATCTCCCGGTACTCGTCGGTCGGAAGGTGAGCGTTGATCTCGAGACGATCGGACAGGCCGGCGGCGAGCTCATCGAGGACGCCGGGAACGGAATGGAACCGGTCCCCGGCCAGCGCCAGTCGGAAGTCGTGTGTCTCGGCTACCGCCCGCACGGCATCCGCGAAGGTCTCCGGATCCTTGTCGTGTTCCCACCGGTGGTTCCACAACACGAGAGGGACGCCCGCCCTCGACGTCTCCGCCGATGTCCAGGAGAGATCGATTCCGACCGGGAGGACCGATGACCGCTCCTCCACCTCGGCGACGAGGTCGAGGTGGGTATGGTCGGGAAACCCCTTCAGCAGCCGTGGGACCTCGGTGAAGAACACGTCCATGTGATACGGGCTGTTGAAGAACACCGCGTCCGCCGCCAGCGCCGATGTCCAGTTGAGGAACCCGTACGAGAGGTCCGTCCCCATCTGGGGGCTGTGCGGGTACGTGAGCTGGGACTCGTGGAAGTAGACGGCGAGAGGGGGCTGTCCGATCACGCCGCGGAGGAACCAGCGGAGGGCGGCGACATCTGTCATGTCGGACACCAGGACCACGTCGGGTCGATACCCGGTGGCCGCCAGATCCGACACCTTGCGGGCCAGCGTCACAGACGAACCTCTCATCCTCCATGTCCACCATCGCGCTTCGAGCGTGACCAGGGTCACGTCGTGGCCCGAGAATGCGGCGTACCCCTCCGCCCAGGCACGATGCGAGCCCCCGAAGTACGGCTCGATCAGGAGTATCTGCATCGTGACCGGCTACATCTCCATTCGGCCGACGAGGGCGCGGCCGAGCGTCAGTTCGTCGGCATAGTCCAGGTCACCGCCGACCGGCAGACCGCTGGCGAGTCGACTCACCTTGAGACCACGCGGCTTGAACTCCTTCGCCAGGTACATGGCCGTGGCATCGCCTTCCATCGTCGGATTCGTGGCGATGATCAGTTCGGTCAGGTCCTCCTTCGACGCCCGTTCGCGCAACTCGGGTATCCGGAGCTGATCAGGACCGATGCCGTTGATGGGAGAGAGCGAGCCGCCGAGCACGTGGTACAAACCGCGGTACTCCTGGGTCTTCTCGACGACGATGATGTCCTGCGGTCTCTCGACGACGCACACGATGGTCGTGTCCCGGCGGACGTCACGGCAGATCGTGCACTCCTCGGAGACGGTCACGTTGAAGCAACGGCGGCAGTGCCGCACTTGATCGCGCATGTCGAGGATCGACTGGCCCAGGCGCCGGGCGTCGACGTCCTGGATGCTCAACAGGTGGAAAGCGATGCGCTGCGCCGACTTCCCGCCGATGCCGGGAAGGCGCGACAGCTCGTCGACGAGGCGCTGGAGCGGACCCTCGTACATCAGCCGAGGAGTCCGCCCAGTCCTCCGAGTCCGCCGGCCAGACCGCCCATCTGCGACTCGGCGGCTTCGGACGCCGCCCGCATCGCTCCGTTCACGGCCGCCACGACGAGATCCTGCAGCATCTCGGGCTCTGACGGATCTATCACATCAGAGGCGATCTCGACGGCGATCAACTCGTTCGAACCTCTCACGGTCGCCTTCACGACACCTCCGCCGGCGCTGCCCTCGAACGTCATCTCGGCCAGTTCTGCTTGGGCAGCCATCAGTTGCTCCTGCATCTGCTGGGCCTGCTTCATGATCTGCTGCATGTTGGGGGGACGGTTCATCAGGATCCTCGTCGACTGCGGAGGCCCGATCGTACCGGCGATCGGTTCGAAGCCTGGCGCGACTCAGTCGGACGCCGGCAGGTGATACACGGTGCGGTGAAGGAGCGGATCATTCACGACCAGCCAATCCACCGTGTCCCAGAAGACAGCGAGATTCGGATGGTCGAGGGCCGCACCCCGGACGAGCTTGACACCGAACATAGGGTGCTCCGGCCGCCCGGATCCGGCCGCCACGAGCGACGCAGCCGGCTCCCGCTGCCCGGCGACGAGTCCGATCCGACAACCGAAGGTCACCTGGTCTGGATAATCGGGTTCCTGCCACGTGCCCATCACGACGTCGATGAACGCCTCCGCGCCGTGGGGATCCCAGTCGGCGTAATACACCGCGTGGGCGTGATCATCGAGGAGGACAAACCCCGTGCTCGTCTCGTGGGTCGATCCGCACCCGTCGCAGCGGTGGTGCTCGATCGTCGGATCGCCATCGAATCGGAAGGTGGCCACGTCTATGACGGTCCGTCGGTGAAGTCGTCGATGACGACGCCACCCAACTCGTCCTCCACCAGTTTGAACGGGTCGGTCGAATCGGCGGATGCCTCTTCCATCGTGTCCTTGTCCGGAACCCCACCCTCCTCGTCCGCTGCGTCCTCATGGGCGTCGCCGTCACCGACGGTCGCCGGCCCCGAATCCGTCGCGTCAGTCGCCCGAAACTGAACCGACACCGAGCCACCGAGCAGGTCGCCTGCCTTGGTGGCGACGACCGCCGCCACCGCCGGGTCGCTCTTGAGTGACGCCAGATGGAAGTCGTGGCGGACGTGGATGATCAGCGTCGATCCCTCGACACCACCCGGCTCGGTCTCCCGGAACAACGCCCAGCGGCGGGCGCCGAGCAGCTCCCGCAGTCCACCGAAGAGCCCGGGCCAGATCGAGCGGAAGGACTCGAGGGTCACCGTGGCGGGTGGCGGCGGGGCGGCGGGCTCGCCCACCAACGGCCGGGCCGGCACTTCCACCCCGGTCGTGTCCTCCCCGGACACGTCTCCCTGCGACTCGGACTCCCCCGCTTCGACGAGCTCTGGACCCGCCTGACCCTCGGGATCGGGGACGCCCGGCGCGTCGTCCACCTGGGACGACGTGGCTGGGGCGGGTGCAGGCGGGGGCGGGGCGGCCCCGATACTCTGTTGCTTGGCCAGTCGCTCGAGACGATCCAGCCGACCGAGCATGGCCGATGGATCGACCGACGTCTCCGGACGCGTGAGCTTGATCATCGCCAGTTCGAGCATGAGCCTCTCCTCCCGCCCCTCACGCAGCTTGACGAGCGCATCGCCGAGCAGATCGACCGCCCGAACGACCTCGGCAGCCGGGATCCGTGAAGCCGCCCTGCGCCAGGACTCGAGGACCTCGGCCGGCTCGTCCGCCACTTCGGCGAGGTTGGGCGCGTAATGGGCGAGGAACACCCCACGGAAGAACCCGACGGCCTCCGACGCGAAGCGGCGCAAGTCGACTCCTTGGGACGCCATCCGCGCCACGAGCTCGAGACCCGACCTGGCGTCCTGTTCGCTGACGGCGGCGGTCAGCACATCGAACGCCTCGGCGTCTGCCAGACCGAGCGCCTTACCGACCCCTATCAGGTCGACCGTCCCGTCACCCAGAGCGGCGACCTGCTCGAGCAGGGACAACGAGTCCCGCACCGAGCCGGCGGCGTGACGCGCCACCGCCACCAGGGCGGCCGCCTCGGTCTTGAAGCCCTCGAGGTCGGCGATCTTCGAGAGATGAGCCGCCAGGCTCTCGACGGGCACTGAATGGAAATCGAACCGTTGCGACCGGGACCGGATCGTGTCGAGGAGCTTGTATGGCTCGGTGGTGGCGAGGACGAAATGGACATGCGCCGGGGGTTCCTCGAGCGTCTTGAGGAGCGCATTCCCGGCCGCCTTCGACAGCATGTGGGCCTCGTCGAGTATGAACACGCGCCGGCCGGTGGAGACGGAGGCCACGGTCGAGACACTGACGCGCATGTCTCTGATGTCCTCGACGCTGTTGTGACTGGCAGCGTCGAGCTCCATCACGTCGAGCGACGAGCCCTCGGTGATCGCGATGCACGACGGACACTCGTTGTCGGGGCTCCCATCGGGATTGCGTTTCTCGCAGTTGAGAGCCTTGGCCAGAATTCGGGCCGTCGTCGTCTTGCCCGTTCCGCGGGGCCCGGCGAAGAGGTAGGCGTGCGCGACGTGGCCGTCCGAGACTTCCCTGGCGAGCGTCGCCGTCACATGCGACTGGCCGATGACATCGTCGAAGGTCTGCGGTCGGTATCGCCGGTAAAGCGCCTGGTAGTCCACGACGGCGAGAGTACCGGGTGCCCGTGACGGATGATCCGGTCCACCCCACGCCTCGTTGCGTCACCGACGCCCTACCTTCCTGTTTCAGAGAGTGCGGAGGACTGCCGATGGATGGCGGGTGACGATGACGGCAACCGAACACGACGAAGAGGGAGAGACCTCCGCCGCCCCGGCCGTGTGGGCGAGGGGGCTAGTCAGACGATTCGGCAAGTCGACAGCCGTCGACGGCCTCGACCTCTCCATCCGGCCTGGCGAGTTCTACGGACTCATCGGACAGAACGGAGCGGGCAAGACGACGACCATCAAGATGATCGTCGGGCTCCTGCGACCCACCGCCGGAAGGGCGGGCATCGGCGACTTCGACACGTGGAAGCAGCCGATCGAGGTCAAGCGCCGGATCGGCGTACTCCCGGAGGAGTTCAATCTCTACGAGCGCCTGACCGGCGCCGAACTCCTTGATTTCGTCGCCGCCATGCACGGGTTGGAACGCAGCCAGGCGGTCGAACGGCGCAACGAACTGCTCGAGCTCCTGGATCTGCAGGACGAGGCGGGAAAACTGGTCGGCGACTACTCGCGCGGGATGCGCAAGAAGGCGGCCCTCGCCGCCGCCATCATCCATCGACCGGACGTCCTCTTCCTGGACGAGCCGTTCGAAGGAGTCGATGCTCTCAGCGCGCGGCTCATCCAGCGCCTGTTGATTCGCTACACCGAAGGAGGCGCCACCGTGGTCTTCTCCGCCCACGAGATGAACCTCGTCGAACGTCTCTGCTCCCGGGTGGGCATCATGATTCGCGGCAGGCTCGCCATGGAGGGCACCCAGATGGAGCTGTGCGACCGGTTCGGGGTGGCGACGATCGAGGATGCATTCATCGCCGCCGTCGGTGGCGACGAAGGCCGGGGAGCGGTTGCGTGGTTGCACGACTCGCCTGGTTGAAACTCCGCCTGCTGTGGAACGGTCTCAGGGCGGACTGGCAGCGGCGGGTCGGTTTCCCGTCACTGCTCGTGCTCCTCGGCTACGTGTCATGGATCCTGGTCGGCCAGTTCCGATCGGCGATGGTGACGCTGACCGCCGATGCCCGCCTCGAATTCACACTGTGGGGTGCGCTGCTCTTCTGGCTGGCGTGGGTGGCCCTGCCGGTGGTGATCTTCCCTTTGGACGAGAACCTCGATCCCGCCCAGTTCGCATTCGCCCCCATCCGTCCCAGCCAACTCGTGACAGGCCTGGCGGTTTCCGCCCTGATCGCCCCCGGTGTCGTCATCCCGGTGATCGTGGTCGGAACCGCAGTCGTGGAGTTCGCTCACGTGCTGCCTGCCGCACTGTTGTCGGCCGCCTTGCTCCTCGGCGTGGTGATCATGTCGGGCCAGGTCTTCACGACCCTCATCTCGGCGATCTTCAAGACCCGTCACGGACGCGACGTGGCCCTCTTGATCGTGCTCGGGATCGGACTGTCCGGCTTCACGGCCCAGTCGATGATTCGGAGTACCGTCGAACGGCTCGGACTGGAGGGGGCGCTGCTGGCCAACCGTCTCGACGGTGTAGCGGCGCTGCTGCCGCCGGTGGCCGCCCAGCGCGTGGTCGTCTCGGCAGAGAACGGCGACCTCACCGGCTTGGTGATATGGGCGCTCGTGGCGGCTGCGTGGATCGCGGTTCTGGGATGGGTCTGGCAGCGGCTGCTCGCCTGGATGTTGACGACGCCCGACGCCGGCCCCGCCCGAAGCCGACGCCGATCCGATCGTGGTCTCGCCGGGAGGGGAGGCTGGTCCGCCGCCCGCGTCATCGCCCGCAAGGAGGTCCGCTTCTACGTCCGTGATCCGCGCCAGCGGCTCGTCTGGACGGGCGCCGTCATCTTCATCGCTCTCGCCGCCATCTCCGTCCTGGCGGGCACCGGCGGGTTCGGTCGCCTCGCCTCCCGGGAGTGGCTGCCCCTGCTGGCACCGGCACTGGTCCTCTTCGTGGGACTCCCCATCGCCCTCAACTTCTTCGGATGGGAACGCAACGCCGCCAGTTTCCTGTTCGTCCTCCCCGTCCGTCCGCGGACGCTGCTGTGGGGCAAGAACTTGGCCGCCACGTGGGCGCTCATGCTCGAGACCGTCGCCCTCGCGCTCCTCTTGGCAACGATCAGCGGCGGCTGGTCGAACCTGGTGCTCGTTCCCGGCTTGATGGTGGCCGCCATCGGTTGCCAGCTGGCGGTGGGGAACGTCGTTTCCGTCATCTCGCCACTCCGGCTGCCACGGGAGGGAACCGACGTCTTCGCCCAGGCCTCCGAACAAGGATGTCTGGCGATCGGCGCCCAAGCCATCTCGTTCTTCCTGATCGGTGTGCTGCTCGTGGTTCCCTCGGCGGTGGCGGTCCTCACCGTCGGCTTCAGCGCTCCCATCCCCCGGTGGTTCGCCAACGTCTTCGCCCTGGCCTGGGGGGTGCTCTTCTACGCCATCTCGCTCGGCGTCTCTTCGTCGATCCTGCGGCGACGCATGCCGGAGGTCGTCAATTGGGTTCAGACGGTCTGACCCGTACTCTCGACAGGCATGCGACTCGGGATCGACCTCGATGGTGTCGTGGCCGACTTCAACGGCGGCTGGACCCGCTTCTACAACCGCCAGTACGGCACTGATCTCACGGCCGACGCCGTGACGCGCTGGAACCACATCCCGGATCTGACACATTTCCGGCACATGGGCGAGTTCTGGCGGTGGGCCGCCGACCTCGACGGGGCCAGTCTGTTCCGCCATCTCGACACCTTCCCCGGGGCGGTGGAAGCCCTGGTCGATCTGTCCCGCGAGCACGACATCGTGATCGTCACGACCAAGCCGGCCTTCGCGGTGAAGGACACGTACGAGTGGATCACCGAGAAGGAGTTGCCCGCCACCGAAGTCCACATCACCGAGGACAAGTGGGAGGTGGACTGCCATGTGTTCCTCGACGACGGCCCCCACGTCCTGGGTGGTCTCGTGGCCGGACGACCCGAATCGGTGGTGTGTCGATACGTCCGGCCGTGGAACGACCCGGTGCCCGGAGCGGTGGACGTGGAGGACTGGCCGGCGTTCCAACGCGTCGTGGCGGACACCGGAGGCGCGAAAAACGTTTCCCGTCCGTTTTGAACGTGGACACGATTTTCCCTTACCCTTCAGCTGGCGCGGAGCGGCTGTCTCATCATGGGTACCGCCTGCCCGCGTTCCCAGAACGAAGGAAGTAGATCAATGACCAAGCGACTGCTTGCACTGCTCGCGGTACTCGCGATGGTGGTTGCGGCTTGTGGCGGCGACGACGCCGCCGACGAGACAACGACCACCGCCGCCGACACCACCACCACCACCGAAGCGACAGACGACGAGACCACGACGACCACCGAAGCGATGGACGACGAGATGGCCGACTGGCCGGACAAGCTCGTCTTCGGATTCGTGCCCAGCCAGGAAGTGGCCGAGCTTCAGGACGACGTCGACGTGTTCGCACAGGTCCTGTCCGATGCCCTCGGTATCGAAGTCGAAGGCACCGTCACGACCGACTACACCGGACTCGGTGTGGCCCTAGGAACCGGACAGGCCGATCTCGGCGCCTTCGGACCGGCCGGCTACGTGCTCGCCAATCAGACCTATGACAACCTCGAGCTGCTCGCCCAGTCGGTCCGCTTCGGAGATCCGACATACCACGGCCAGTGGTTCACGAACGATCCCAGCGTCTGCGGGGCCGATCCGGTCGAGGGCGCGTATTACTACGACGACGCAGGCAACGTGGTCTTCGTCGAGCCCACCGAAACCCCTGCTCTGCAGGTCGGCTGGAATCCCGACGGCACACGGGCAGAAGAGCACTCAGCCGGTCTCGCCTGCCCCGAGCCCGTCGATCTCGACGTCGTGATCGGCAAGTCGATCGCCTTCGGAACCGAGACCTCGACGTCCGGATTCATCTTCCCGACCCTCGAGCTGATCAGGCAGGGAATCACGGAGGACACGTACGAGTCGATCTTCTCCGGGGGCCACGACGCTTCCGTGCAGGCCGTCTACGACGGCAGCGCCGACATCGGGGTGTCGTTCGACGATGCCCGCCGCACGATCAGTGGCGAGAACCCGGACGTGGGCGAGAAGGTGATCGTGTTCAACGTCACCTCTCGTATCGCCAACGACGTCATCGCGGTGCGGTCTGACCTCCCCGAGAGCCTGAAGGACGCCCTCTTCCAGGCGATGTCGGACTTCATCTCCACCGAAGACGGCCAGGTTGTGATGGAGAACCTCTACTCCTGGACCGACCTGACCCGGGCGGACGAGGTCACAGAACAGTCCCTGCAGGCGATCGCGGATGCAATCGAAGAACTCGGCTTCTCGGGCTGAGCCCACGTTGACCAACAGCTAGGTTCAGAGGCCGCCGACGTCACAGTCGGCGGCCTCTGTTCCGCTCAGGGAGAGATCTGGATGATCGAATTCGAAAACGTCGACGTCACCTATCCGGGCGGGTTGAAGGCACTCAAGAACGTGTCGTTGACGATCGACACCGGCGAGCTCGTCGTGGTCGTCGGTCTGTCGGGGGCGGGGAAGTCGACACTTCTTCGCGCGATCAACGGCTTCGTTCCGATCACCGCCGGATCCGTGAAAGTCGACGGTGTGCAGGTACGGGGCGCCGACGCCAAGACCCTGCGCGAGCTGCGCTCCCACATCGGGATGATCTTCCAGACGTTCAATCTCGTGAACCGAACGACCGTCATCAACAACGTTTTGATGGGTCGGCTCTCGAAGGTCCCGCGCTGGCGCTCGATGCTCGGCCTGTGGCCTGCCGCCGAGCGCGAGATGGCATTGCGCGCCCTCGAACGGGTGGAGATCGTCGAGAAGGCATACGTACGCGGCTCGGACCTCTCCGGGGGTCAGCAACAGCGGGTCGGTATCGCCCGTGCCCTCGCCCAGGAGCCCACCGTGTTGCTCGCCGACGAACCCGTCGCCTCGCTCGACCCCGTCACCTCGCACACCGTGATGCGCGACCTCCGTCGCATCAATCGGGACCTTGGGATCACGACGATCATCAACCTGCACTTTCTCGACCTCGCTCGCAGCTACGGCCGGCGCCTCATCGGACTCCGCGACGGCGAGCTGGTGTACGACGGGCAGATCGCAGATGTCGACGAGGAGACCTTCCGTGAGATCTACGGCCGGGCCGTGACTCCCGACGACCTCTTGGAAGGCGCCGAGCTGTGACTCAGGTGGCGGAACGGCCGGTTCGACCGGAGCCGCCTGCACGGGCGATCACGTTGGTGCCCGGACTCCTCATCGGGGTCGCACTCCTGACACTGGGCGGGCTCGCCGCCCTCACGGCGAACGGAGTCGTCTGGGGTCTCGTCGGTGGAGCCGGCGTCATCCTGACGTTCCGCGTCACCGGGCAGTCCCTCTCCACTACCCAAGAGGCGGTCTTGGGAGCGGCGGTGCTGGCTTCGAGCATCATCACCACGATCCTCGTCCCCGACGTCCCCGAGTACATCGGTGTGGTCATCAGCCTGTCCATGGGCGGGGCATGGACGATCAGCGGGCTCGCGACAGCGTGGGTCCTGAGAAGGCGCGGGATCAGAATGTCGACGACGGTCAATGCCGTGCTCGGCTGGTTCGCCGCCGGAGCGGTCGCCCTGCCCGCCGCCAACACGTTCGGTTTTCTCACCCCCGTCTCCGAGCTCTCCAGAGGCGCCGAGCCATCGCTCGAGGCGGGGTTCTTCATGCTCGTCGGGTTCACCGTCGCGGTCATTGGGCTGGCACCGTCCCTCGGAGCGATGGCGCGACTGCCGATGCTCACGACCGGTGCGCTCGTCGTCTACGTCACGCTGTTCGCCGCCGCCGAGGTCGGATTCAGCCTCGGCGCGCTCGTGCGCGACTTCCGTAACGTCGTGAATGTCCCCAACTTCTGGCCGCCGGACTTCGGGTGGGCGATCGGCGAGGGCTCATGGTGGTGGCCACCGACGTGGGAGTTCGGCTCGGCGACTCGCGCCAATCCCCTGCTGGAGACCTTCCGGATCTCGATCATTGCCAGCTTCTTGGGCTGTGGCGTGGCGCTGCCTGTCGCCTTCATGGCCTCCAAGATGACGGCGCCGACGAATCTCGTCTACATGCTCGACAGGGGAATCATGAGCCTCATCCGGACGGTGCCCGATCTGTTCTGGGCCCTCCTGTTCGTGGCGGCGGTGGGGATCGGCCCGTTCGCGGGTGCAATCGCCCTCGTCTTCTTCTCGCTGGGCATCATGGGCAAGCTGCTGTCCGAGACCGTGGATGCGGTCGACCCCGGACCGCTGGAAGCCGCCCGGGCGACGGGAAGCTCCCACTTTCCGGCCGTCAGGGCCGCGGTGCTTCCCCAGGTTCTGCCGAACTACGTCGCCTACGCCCTCTACATCTTCGAGATCAACATCCGAGCCTCTGTCGTCATCGGTCTCGCCGGGGCCGGCGGGATCGGGAGGGTTCTCGAAGCCCAGCGGTCTTTCTTCCGCTTCGACCGGGTACTGGCCATCGTGGTGCTGATCTTCGTCCTCGTTTTCGTCATCGAGCAGATCAGCGTCGCCCTCCGCCGGAGACTCGTATGACCAGCACCGTGACGAAGCCCCCGCTGCGGATGCCAGAACGTCCCAAGCGGCCCCTGGCGCCCCGCCTGTTCCGATGGGCGATCACTCTGGCCGTCGTGATCCCGGTGCTGTGGTCGGCGTTCGGAATGAACGTCTCCGTGGAACAACTCGTCGATGCCCCCGTCGACGTATGGACCATCGTCCGCCAACTGTTCCCGCCCGACCTGAGCGCAGAGGCACTCCAGCGGGCGGTTCCCAAGATGTTGGAGTCGCTGTACATCGCTTGGATCGGGACGATGATCGGCGCCTTCTTCTCCTTCCCGCTCGCCTTCCTGGCCGCCAAGAACGTCACACCGGGGTGGATGTCGAACAGTGTGCGCCAGATCCTCAACGGGATCAGGGCGGTGCCGGAACTGCTCGTCGCCATGGTCCTCATCCCCGTGACCGGGCTGGGAGCATGGACCGGCACTCTCGCCATCGGAATCCACTCGATCGGCACGCTAGGCAAGCTGTCATCGGAGGTGATCGAGGGCATCGACCCTGGACCCGTACAGGCGGTGGCGTCAGCCGGCGGTACCTGGATGCAGCGGATGCGCTTTGCCATCGTGCCGCAGGTGATGCCCAACATTGTCGCCTACTGGCTGTACCGCTTCGAGGTGAACATCCGCGCCTCGGCGGTGTTGGGAATCGTCGGGGCCGGCGGCATCGGCGCCGAACTCGTCTCCCAGCTTCGGTTCCGTGCCTTCGCCCGCGCCGGAACGGTGCTGTTCATCACCGTCGCCGTGGTCCTGCTGGTCGACATGGTGTCTGGCCGGATGCGGCGCCGCATCATCAGTGGCCACACCGAGACTGGACCCGTGGCCGCATTCATCCGGATGAAGCCGTGGCAGCGGGCGGCAATGACCATCGGGTTGGCGGCGGCAGCAGCTCTCGTCGCTTTCGTGCTCTACCAGCTCGAGGTCGTCCTCGACCCGTTCGCATGAGCGCCCCGCTCCGTCGCGTCCTCCGCCAGGAACGGGAAGAGCGGGAGCACAGGGACTTGTCACCCCTCGCCACCAAGGCCTCCGAGTCGAAGGGGCGTGCGGCCGACGAGCCACACGACGAGTACCGCACCGTGTTCGAGCGGGACAGAGACAGGATCATCCACTCGAAGGCGTTCCGCCGGCTCAAGCACAAGACGCAGGTGTTCCTGAACCCGGAGGGCGACCACTACGTCACCCGGCTCACCCATACGGTGCACGTCACCCAGGTCGGCAGGGCGATGGCGGTGGCATTGGGGCTGAACGAGCCGCTCACCGAAGCCATCTGTCTCGCACACGATGTCGGGCATTCCCCCTTCGGCCACACCGGCGAAGACGCCCTCACCCCGTATGTGGAGGATGAGTGGCTCCACTCCGCACAGGGCGTCAGGGTCCTGTCCGTTCTCGAGCCTCTCAACCTGACCTGGGAGGTGATGGACGGAGTTCGGGCACACTCGTGGAAGATCGACCCTCCCCCGAGCACCCCCGAGGGCGATCTCTGCCGGTTCGCCGACCGGATCGCCTACCTCACCCACGATGTCGCCGATGCCATCCGTGCCGGCGTCATCTCGTTCGTCCAACTGCCGGAGCGGGCCGTGCAGCGGTTCGGTGACACATCACGGCTGTGGATCGGATCGATGATCAACGCCGTCGTCGACACCTCGGTCGCCGAAGGCCGGGTGATGATGGACGAACCCACCCTGGAGGTGATGAACGAACTGCGGGACTTCATGTTCCGCAACGTGTACCTGAGCCACGAGGCGGAGGAGCAGAAGCAGCGGGCCATCTCCGTCATCCGCGACCTGGTCGACTACTACGCCGCCAATCCCGACGGGATCCCCGACTCGTACAAGGTCGACGCCGCCGACAACCTCATCCGCGCCATCGACTACGTGGCCGGGATGACGGACCGCTTCGCCCTCAGCACCCACGACACCCTGTTCCGTCCCAGACTCTTCTGAGTCGAGCCGAGCGGGATCGCCTAGTGCCCCGTCTCATGACGTTGGTGATGTTCAGGGCGAGTGAGCGGCGTCATCCGGCAAGGACGCACGACGAAGGCGCACTTGGCCCGTGCGTCGAGGAGGAGGACGCAGCCGGGGGCGTCGATCGCCGTCCTGAACGCGGCAAACGTTGTGGGGCGGGGCACTAGCCTTCCCCGTATATGACGTTCGACGTGGCTGCACTGGCAGACTCCGTGGTGATCGATCCGGACGAGAACCCGGTGAGGTTGGGGGATCTGTGGGCGGAACAGACCCGGGTGATCCTCTTCCTGCGGCATTTCGGCTGACTGACGTGCCGCGAACGGGCCGGTCAGGTCCGCGACAGATACGACGAGCTCCTCGCCACGGGTGCCGGCGTGACCGCGATCGGCACCGGTGGCAAGCGCTATGCGAAGGCGTTCATCGAAGACGAGCAGGTTCCGTTCCCTGTCCTGCTGGACGAGCACGGAACCGCTGCCGAGATCGCCGGGACGAAGACACTCACGGCAATGAGTCTCCTCAGTCCGAAGCAGATCGGGGCCGGCATCCGATCGACGCTCGGCGGCAACCGTCAGCACAACCCCGGACGCCGACCGTTCCAGTTGGGTGCGACGCTGGTGATCGCCCCCGGCAACGAACTCCTCTACGCCGACTTCGAGAACTTCGCCGGCGACCACGCCAATCTCGACGAGGTCATCGCCGCCATCGGCTGAAGCGGCTCAGGTCTCGTCCCACAGTGGCCGATCGATGGTGAACGGCAAGGGTTCGTCCCAGCGTTCGGCATACGCCACGAGGTGGGCTGGTTTGCGCTTGGCCAGACCCCAGCGTCCGCTGGGGTAGCCGGCAGAGACGGCGGCGCTCATCGTCCACCCTCTGTCGCCCGGTACTCCCAGCACCTCGAAGACCTCGGCTTGACGGAACATGCCGAGGATCGTCGTGAGACACGTGCCGACGCCGTGCCCACGGGCGGCGAGCATCGCATTCCACACGGCCGGATAGATCGACGCGCCGCTCGGATCGTTGCGAGAGAAGACAAGCAGCCACAACGGAACGCGCTCGAAGTTCTGGGCGAGCCAATCGCTCGAGCTCAGCATCCGCAGGGACCGATCGTCGCCCTCCTTCTCGGCTCGCTCCCGCGATCCGGCGTAGACGGTGCTGTTGAGTTCGTCCCACGCCTCGCGGTAGAGCGGACCGAGGCGATCCTTGGTCGCCAGATCGGTGACCGTCACGAACCGCCAGTTCTGAGCGTTGCTCCCCGAAGGTGCACGCACCGCTGCATCGAGCATGGCCGCCACCACCTCCTGCGGGACAGGGTCGGTGGTGGTACGTCGCATCGCCCGGGTGGTGTACAGGGCTTCAAAGAGTTCCATCAGCCGAGCTTACGTGCGAGGGGGTTTCCCGGTTGAGCGTATGCTGGCTCGATGGGGTACCAGCACGTCGAGACCGAGATCGATGGCCAGCTCGGATGGCTGTGGTTGAACCGCCCGGACAAGCACAACGCCCTGTCGACGGACATGTGGACCGATATCCCCGATGCGGTCGCCGATCTGACCGCCGACGAACGAATCCGGTGCCTGGTGGTGGCCGGACGCGGGCCGTCGTTCACCGGCGGGATCGATCTGACGATGCTGGGTGCCTTCGCCGGCGAACGTGCCTCGCATGCCGACCGGAGCCGCCACATTCGTGACGACATCGTGCGCCTGCAACGCACCATGACGGTGTTCGAAGAGGCGCGCGTTCCCGTGATCGCCGCGGTCCACGGTTACTGCCTGGGTGCGGGAATCGACCTCATCACGGCCTGCGACATCCGCTTCGCCTCCCCCGACAGCACGTTCGGTATTCGCGAGACCCCGATGGGCCTGGTCGCCGACGTTGGAACCGTGCAGCGGCTCCCCCGCGTGATCGGCCAGGGCCACGTCGCCGAACTGCTCTTCACCGGGCGTGACTTCGATGCGGCCGAGGCGGCCCGCATCGGACTGGTCAACCGGGTCGTGGATGACGTCCACGATCATGCCCGATCGGTGGCGACGCAGATCGCCGCCAACTCCCCCCTGGTCGTGGAAGGCGCCAAGGAGGTGCTGAGGCTGCAGGAGGGAATGACCATCGGGGCGGCTCTCGATCACATGGCGCTCTGGAACGCCGCCTTCCTCATGTCCAACGACCTCACCGAGGCGATGAGTTCCTTCGCCGAACGGCGGCCTCCCGACTACACGGGAACGTGAGAGCCGGCGGTCGACGATGCGGGTGACCGTGCTCGGATCGGGACAGGATGGCGGCCTCCCGCAGGCAGGCGCCGACCACCCCCTCGATGCGAAAGCACGCGGAGGTGACATCCCGGAACGCACCGGCCCGTCGCTCCTCGTCGAGTCCGGCGACCGCACGCTGCTGTGCGATGTATCTCCCGACTTCCGCCTTCAGTGGTGGAATCGGACGGATCCGCCCGATGCGATCGCTCTCACACACGCCCACATCGGTCACTATGCGGGCCTCGTCCACTTCGGGACCGAGGCGATGGCGGCGGCATCGATTCCCCTGCACGCCTCCGACTCGATGCTGGAGTTCCTCGGTGCCAGTGAACCGTGGAGCACCCTGCTGGAACACCTTCACCTGGTCCCTGCCGTCGAAGGATGCTGGGCCGGCTACGACGTGACGCTGATCCCGGTTCCCCATCGGGGCGAGTTCACCGACACGGTCGCCGTCTCGATCGGTGAACAGGTCCTGTGGCTGCCCGACATCGACGACTGGGAGCGATGGCCAGAGGCGGAGGCAGTCGTCTCCTCCCATCGGGTCGCGTTCCTCGACGCGACGTTCTGGTCGGTGGGAGAACTCGATCTGCCGCGGTTCTCGGCCGTCCCGCACCCGCTGGTGCCCGACACGATCACGCGCTTCGCCGGGCTGGCCACCCGCATCGTCCTCACCCACCTCAACCACACCAATCCACTGTGCGACCCGGGTTCTCCGGAATGCGCCTCCGTTCACCACGCCGGATTCGAGGTGGCATGGGACGGGATGACGATCGATCTGTGACCGGCGGGGTCAAGCCAGATGCCGGGCGGCCCCGCGGCGGGCGAACCGGCTCATAGCCGGGCCATGTTCGGCGAGGAAGGCGCGGGTCGCATCCGGGTCGCGCCTGGAGAGATCCCGCAGCCACCACGCCACCGCCTTCTGGATGAACCAATCGGGATCGGCGACATATCCGGCGGCCCAGGTGAGCACACGCTCCCGGACGGCCGTCACGTCGGGACCGGGGTTCGCCTGCCTGGCAAATGGCAGCGTGATGACGAGCGCCGCCCGCCGCACCCACATGTGCGGATGTGAGGTCCACGCCTCCACCTCCTCGAGACGGAGGTGGTCGTTCACCAGCCGCTTCTGCCCGGCGATGGTGGCGTGATCGGCCACTGCCCACGCGTCGAAGTCCTCGACCCAGCGCCGAATGAGCGCCCAGACTTCTCCGTCCACGGAGTGGAAACGGTTCCGATCCACCAGCTTGGCGGCCCCAATCCGAGCCTCGTGGATATCGGTGTCCCACAGTTCACCGGCGATCGACACCCACGCCGCCTCAGGCTGGGCGGCGCGAACGCCTCGTACGACGGAGTCGATCGCCGGGTTGGCCACACCCAGATAGACACGGGCCACCTTGTGATACGCCGCCATCTGGACGGACTTCGCCCGGTCGCCCCGGCTGCGAAGGTCGGCGAGCACCGCGGCTGTCGCAGAACCCGGAATCGACGATGACGGCGCCATCCGCCCACGGTACGCCGGGCCGACCGAACCGCGGCACCCATGCGGGCGGTACCCTGTGATCACTGCCGCGAGGAGGACGCCTTGAAGGAATACACCGCCCCCGGCGAGGTCGCCATCGACCCGGCCGAGAACCTCACCACCCAGCTGTGGGCGAACGAACAAGCCATGCCCGACCACGTCATCGCCGCATACCGGGACGGAGACGGACCCTTCCAGGACGTGACGTACGCCGAGTTTGCCTCCCAGGTGCGCCGCGTGGCGGCCGGCCTCATGTCGCTCGGGCTCGACAAGGGCGACAGGGTGTGCATCTTCTCCCCCACCCGGTACGAGTTCACCGTCTTCGACTATGCGATCTGGGCGGCCGGTCTGGCCACGGTGACGATCTACGAGACCAGTTCCGCCGATCAGGTCGAGTGGATCGTCGGCGATTCCGGCGCCAGGGCGATCATCTGCGCCAATGACGACCTGAAGAAGGTCTTCCTCGACAAGGCAGGGGAGCTCGGCTCCTGCCAACACGTCTACAGCCTCGACTCGGGTGGCATGGAGGCTCTGGTCGAGGCAGGGGCCGGGATCACGGACGAGCAGGTGATGGAAAGCGCCCGGTCGGTCGGCCAGGACGATCTCGCCACGCTCGTCTACACCTCGGGCACCACCGGACGCCCCAAGGGCTGCATCCTCACCGTCGACAACTTCGTGTGGCTCATCCGCCAGGTGGCCTCGGTGACCGACAAGGTCCTCCACCCGGGGGCATCGACGCTGATGTTCCTGCCCCTCGCCCACATCTTCGCTCGGGTGATCCAGGTCGCCTCGGTCAACGAGGGGGCGAAGCTCAGCTTCTCCAACGGCGTCCCAGTACTGCTGGAAGAGCTGCAGATGGTGCGTCCCACATGGATGTTCTCCGTTCCGCGAGTGTTCGAGAAGATCTACAACGGGGCGGCCCAGAAGGCTCATGCCGAGGGCAAGGGCAAGATCTTCGACGCGGCGGCGCGGACCGCCATCGAGTTCTCCGAACAGTCCGCGCGGGGCAAGGTCTCGCTCAAGACGAGGGTCCTGCACGGGCTGTTCGACAAGCTGGTCTACGGCAAGCTGCGGGACGTGTTCGGAGGTAGGTGTCTGTACGCCATCTCGGGCGGTGCTCCGCTCGGTGCGCGCCTCGGGCACTTCTACAGCGGGATCGGCGTGACGGTGCTCGAGGGGTACGGCCTGACCGAGACGTCTGCCGGTTCGACAGTGAACCGTCCCGATGCGATCTCGATCGGATCGGTGGGAATGCCCATCCCCGGAGTCAGCCTCCGGATCGCCGACGACGGCGAGGTTCTCATCAAGGGCCGACACGTCTTCGGGGGTTACTGGAACAACCCGACCGCCACCGCCGAGTCCATCAAGGACGGCTGGTTCCACTCGGGCGACATCGGGGAGCTCGACGACAACGGGTTCCTGCGGATCACGGGCCGGAAGAAGGAGATCATCGTCACGGCGGGTGGCAAGAACGTCGCTCCCGCGGTACTCGAAGACCGCATGCGAGCCCATCCGCTCGTCAGCCAGGCGATGGTCGTCGGTGACAACCAGCCGTTCGTGGCCACGCTGGTGACCATCGACCCTGACGAGTTTCCCCGGTGGGCAGCCGAGAAGGAGAAGATGGGCACCCTGGCGGAGCTCATCGACGACGAGGACCTGAAAGCGGCCGTGCAGGAGGCGATCGACGACGCCAACGCCGCGGTTTCCCAGGCCGAGTCGATCCGTGCGTTCCGGATCCTCCCGACCGACTTCTCGATCGAGAGCGGCGAACTCACCCCGACTCTCAAGGTGAAGCGCAAGGTCGTCTCCGACATGTACGGGTCGGTCATCGACTCCATCTACTCGAAGTAGCCGGCGCGACCCGGGCAATAGCCGTCGATGTCCGGTCCGGTGGCGCTCTTGGGTAGTGGCGAGTTCCTGCCGCGTATGGAGCCGCTCGACCGGAGGCTGCTCGAAGGGCGGCAACCACGCGTCGTCCACCTGCCGACCGCGGCAGGTCAGGAGAGCGGACGTCGGCTGCGCTACTGGCGCGACCTGGCGCGCCACCACTTCGAGGACCGACTCGGCGTAGAGGTGGAGACGCTTGGGGTGCTCGACAAGAACTCTGCGAACGACCCCCGCAACGTGGCAATGCTTCAGGATGCCGGGTTGATCTACCTGTCCGGTGGAAACCCTGGATACCTGGCGGCCGCATTGCGCGGCACCGAGGTGCTGAGACGCATCCGCGACCTCTGCAGCGACGGCACGGCAATCGCCGGGTGTTCGGCGGGCGCGTCGGCCCTGACCGCAGTCGCTCCCGATGTGAGGTCGGGCGGAGGCGACGCTGCGGGCCTCGGCCTGGTGCCCGGTCTGGCGATCATCCCCCATTACAACGCCATCCGCCGATGGCGCCGCGGTATGGCGCAACGGTTCGCCGACGCTGTACCGGACGGCGTCACCCTGATCGGGGTGGACGAGCACACAGCCATCGTCACCGACGACCTCGAGCACTACGAGGTCTTCGGGGCAGGGACGGCGGTGATGGTCGAGACCGGTTCGGTCTTCGGTCCAGGTGACCGCTTCACGATCTGAGCGACGTGAGCCCAGGCCAGCCGAAGCGGCGCCGCATCCCGTGGTGGCGGCCCAGGAGGTAGGCAGCGGCCATCCCGCCCGTGGCGAGGGTGGCGGCGGACCCGAGGGCGATCGCCCGCTTCGTCCGCCGAGCGAAGATGACGATCGGCCAGCCTCGCTCGTAGGCGATGCGCTCGAGCTCTCCGTCGGGGTTCACGGCGACCGGATGACCGACGGTCTCGAGCATCGGCAGGTCGGAGATCGAGTCGCTGTAGGCGTACGAGAGCTGAAGGTCGTACCCGCGTTCTTCGGCGAGCGAACGAATAGCGGTCGCCTTCCCCTCCCCGTAGACGAACGGCCCGTCGAGCTGGTCGGTGTAATGACCCTCGACGATCCTCCCTCGGGTACCGATCGCACCGTCCATCCCGAGTGCCTGCGCCAGCGACCCGACGATGGTCTGGGGGGAGGCCGAAACGATCCAGGTCTCCCTCCCGGCGTCGTGATGCATCTGGATGAGCTTCTTGGACTCAGGACGGATGTCGTTGACGAGGTTCGGAAGCATCTCCCGGGCGATGGCGTCGAGTTGGTCGACGCTCACGCCGGCCACCTTGCCGAGGAATTCTGTCCTGGCGTTGTCCGACACGTTCTCACCCTTGTCACCGGCGAGCAGGAACGTGAAGGCGGAGATCGCCCATCGAGCGATCTCCCTGTTGGTGACGAGGCCTGCCCGCCACGCTTCGACAGCGAACGGGAAGGCGGATGCGCCCGAGATGAGGGTGCGGTCCAGATCGAAGAATGCTGCTGCCGTCATGACGGATATGCTAGCAAATGCAAGCAGAGGGTGGGAACCAGCAAGCGGCGTCAGGCGACCACATACCGCAGGAGCAGGAAGCCGTCGCAATGGATGGCGCGGACGAGGGACATGTTGCGTGGCTGCTCTCGTCCGCGGACGATACGCGGGCCAGACCCGCCCACGAGCACGGGCGAGAGCGTGATCGAGACCTCGTCGAGCAGACCGATCATCTCGCCATTGAGCGTGGGACCACCCTCCAGCGTGACCCGATCGACACCGAGGCGGCGGAGATGCGCCATCGCCGCGGCGAGATCCACCCGATCGTGACCGGTGACCACCACGTCGGCATGTCGTCCGAGATCGTCGAGCCGGGCGGCGGGCGCGGTGGACGATGTCAGGACGAGAGGCCGCGAGGCGGCGAGACCCTCACTGAGATCGAACTCGAGCCGCGTCGAGACGATCGCCACCCTCGGCGTCTCAGCCAACCCCTGCTCTCTCCGCCACGTCACCAGTTCCTCGGGAAGCCGGACTGCGCCGTAGGTCTCGGATCGCACCGTCGACGCCCCGACGAGTATCACGTCGGCGGTGGCGCGAAGCGCCCGGAACACCGCCAGGTCCGGGGGACCGCCGAGCGCAGTAGAGCCCCCGTCGATGGTCGCCGCGCCATCCAGGGACGAGATCATCCCCATCGTGATCCATGGTCGATCGGGGTGCGGTGGGCGGTCGTCCGCCAGATAGTGAGGGGTGAGACGTGCTGGATCTTCGACGTCGAGGACGATCATCGCTTCAGGTCCCATCCGGCGTGCTCCGCCAGTCACTTCCACCGTTCGTCGCGCCCGTCCGGGACGTCCGCCCGGCAGGTCATGCTGCACTGAAAGTGCGCCATAGTTGCTCCTCGGATCGAGACACCGGAGGGTGCCCGTCGGCCGTCGCCGGCGATCATCGACCGGTGCCGGAGGGTACCTGGCCGGCTCGGAGCCGGTCGGTCAGCCCTCGGGAATGCCGAGGAACCCGCCGAGTGACTCGACGTCGGTGACCTCCGACGGGTCGGGGGCGACGATCTCGACCGGCTGATTGACGTCCAGCAGATCGAACGTCATGAGCATGCGCTCGAACTCGTCCCCGTCGGGTGACGACATCGAAGCACCGTCGATGTCCATCACGTAGCGGACGACGACGCCGTCGTCGCTGATCCACAAGTCCATCGGCAGTTCACCTTCGGGGATGTAGCCGCTCTCTTCGAGCCCGGCCCGTTCGTCTGCCGATGCCTGTTCGTAGACCGTGGCGGTGTCGAAGACGACGCGATAGTGCGTCGTGTCCACCCCGTTGACCGTTTCCCGCCCGACCTCGGTGACCTCGGCATCGGCGTCCTCTAGCTGCTGCAGGATCTCGGCCGGGTTGTCCGGCTGGGCGAAAGTGAAGTCGCTGGTGAGATCCGCACCCTCCTCGGCCGGCGCACTGATCCACGGCGTCTCCGCACCGAACAGCAGGGCGAAGAACGGGAACCTGATGTAGGAGACAGTGTCGATGACGCGGACTTCCATCTCGCCGAACATGTCGGCGAACTCGGGCGGGATCTCCTCTCCCCCGGCGGCGGCCATGGCACTCAGATCGATGAAGAACGAGGAATTGCCCGTGAGGGTGTCGAAGGCACCCCCGAATGGCATGGAGATGTCCATGGTCGTCCCGCCCTCGACCGCGCCCGACACCTCGATGAGCCCTTCGATGCGCCCCGAGGTGATCTCCGTGCTCTGGGCGATCGCGGCCCGGATCGCGGCGAGTTGTGGCGACGCCTCCGCAGTCGGCGCGGTGGTCGTGGTCGGCGCGGTGGTCGTGGTCGGCGCGGTGGTCGTCGTCGACACGGGCGCCGCCGTGGTCGACACCGGCGGCAGGAGCGATGTCGTGGTATCGGCGACCTCGCCCGATCCGCAGGCGGCGACGACGAGGACCATCGCGGCCAGGCCTGCAGTCCGTCGAATCATCAGAGAACCCCCGATCGATGAGAGGGCATGATGCCATGCCGTCGGTGTCTCATCGGCATCCACGCCGCTCTTCCTTGAGGAGGGATCAGCGACGCACTTCGTAGAAGGCGCTGAACGGGTTCTCGACCGGCAGCCGGCGAAAACGCAGGAAACCCGCCTCGCGACACAGGACCTCTGCCCGTTCCGGCCCCCATGCCGTTCCCAGTCCGGCGCCCCCCGCCGCCAGCGACTGGGTCAGGCAGAACATCAGGCTCACGCCGTAGAGGAGCGCCACCCTCGGTTCGATGTTGTCCTCCAGCGCGGCAGCGACCGCCGGTTCCATCATGAGAAACGTTCCGTCCGGAGCGAGGGCATGGCGGATTCGAGCCAGGGCCGCCGCAGGCGCGGCGAGATCGTGGACCACGTCGAACGCGGTGATCAGGTCGAAAGGTGGATCGGTCGGCAGCTCGTCGACGGAGCACACCTCGAACTCGACATTGGTGAGTCGGCTCGCCGCCGCCTTCTCGGTGGCCAGCGCCACGGCTCGCGGATCGAGGTCGTAACCGGTGAACCGCGAGGCGGGGAAGGCATCGGCCATGGTGAGGACGGCGGTGCCCGCTCCACAGCCGACATCGGCCACGTGGACTCCCCGTTCGAGCCTGTCCACGACATCGGGCATCGCCGGCAGCCAGCGGCGTGTGAGGAGTATCCGGGTGCTTGGGGCGTTGGCGCGGTCCACCGCTCGCACCATGCGTTCGCCGTATCGCTCTGCCGGGACTCCGCCACCGTGACGCGTTGCCTCGGCGATGTCGTCGATGAACCCGCCGGCCGTGGGGAGCATGTCCAGCCACCCGGTCATCGCATACGGGCTCGAGTCGTCGGCTATGACGGCGGCGTGCTCCGGCGGTAGGAGGAAGGTGCGGGCGTCCGGGTCGTATTCGAGGACCTCGGACGCCGCCAACTGGGCGAGGATCTCCTCGACATAACGCAGATCGAGCGACCCGGCGTCGGCTGCCTGGGCCGCCGTCACCGCCTCGGACGAACCGAGAACGTCGAGAAGCCCGGACCTGTCGGCCACCGCGAGGGTGAAGATCGTGGCGCTGCCGGCAGCCATGTCCACGAACCGCTCCATGAACTGCCACACGGCCTGCCGATCCATCGGGGAAGGGTACCGAGCAGGGTGGATGGCTGGGTGGTGAGCCTTCAGGGAACCAGCGCCGCCCCCGCCAGCCGGGCGTAGTACGGGAGACACTGGTCCAGCAGTGGCCGGAGATGCTCGGGAAACGGATCGGTGTGACGCCGGGGTGAACCGAATCCGGTCGACCGGTGCACCGCCGCGTACCAGTGAGGCGCCCACACGCCATCCTCGGGACGTGGCCCCGCCTCCCACGAGAGCATCCCCGGGTCGAAAGCGATCCCGATACGGGCACACAGTTGACGGAGAATCGACTCCGGGTCCGTCAGCGCGGCGGTCGAGTCCACCACGGCCGGATCCTGGCCTCGTCGACTCAACTCCCCGAGGAGCCAGACGCTCTGCGGATAGCCGGTGTCGGCGACGGAGGGCGCCTCCACCACGGCCGCATAGGAGCGCAGCATGTCGTGCGGATCCCGCGTGAGTAGGACGTTCGTCATGTGACCGAGGAAATCGAGGTCCAGCTCGACGAGGTGGTGCGTCATCTGCTTGAAGAAGACCACCGGCGTTTCGTACTCGCCGAGGAGGACATCGCGAACGACACGGTTGCCGTCGGCGTCCATCGACCTCAGGACCTCAGCCGCCCCCGGGTGATATACGTCGGCGGGCGTCACACGCAGATAGTGGGCGTACAGCGGCTCGTCGACGACCGTCGTGTCCCGTCGTTGGGCGAATGAGTACATGAGGGCGGTGGAGATGGTGCGCGGTCCGCTCCAGACGCAGAGGCGCAGGGTCACGATGCGGCCTCGACGGCGGCCTCGATCGCCCCCTCGTAGAGGGCCCGCAGCCGGTCGGTCATCGAGCGGCGGCCGTCACCGATCGATCGACCGTCGACCGCGCCCACCGGGATCAGTCCGCCGAGGGTTCCCGTCACGAAGGCTTCGTCGGCCGAATAGACCTCGAAGAGGGAGAAATCGCGTTCGTGTGCCGGGATCCCCGCCTGCCGCGCCACCTCCAGTACTTTGCCTCGTGTGATCCCGTGCAGGCAGTAGGCACCGGTCGACGTCCACACCTCGCCGCGGCGCACGATGAAGAAGTTCGTCGAGTTGCAGGTGGCCACGTTGCCGTGTGGATCGAGCATCAGCGCCTCGTCCGCCCCGGCTTCGATCGCCTGGATCAGCGCCATCACCTCGTGCAGCTTCGAGTGGCAGTTCAGCCGCGGATCGAGCATGTCGGGCCCGCCACGCCGGATCGTCGCGGTGAACAGGCTGATCCCGGCGGCTGCCGTGGCCGGTCGGGCGATCTTGTACTCAGGGATGATCACCAGATTCGGGCCCGAGATCGTCAACCTGGGGTCCTGGGACGGAGTCCGCTTGATCCCTCGCGTGAGCATGAAACGGACATGGACGCCATCCGTCATGGAGTTGGCGTCGAGGACCTTCCAAAGCTCGGCGGTCAGCTTCTCGCGGGACATTCCGACATCGATGCCGACGGTGGCGGCGGCAGCCCACATGCGATCGAGGTGCCCGTCGAGGAAGACGAGCACGCCCCGGTGAAGCCTCACCGCCTCCCAGATCCCATCGCCCACGAGATAGCCCGAATCGAAGACGGAGATCTTCGCCTCGTCACGCCCCACGAGCTCTCCGTTGATGGACACGAGGACGTCGGCGTTGCGGCCGTCGGGAACGGTGTCGTGGGTGCCTGCGGGCATGGGCGTGGGGCGAGGCTACCGGCCGACACGCTCACCGTCCCGTGCTCTCCATCCATTCGGCGAGTTCTATGACGACGTCCTGGAAGTCCGCTCCGTGACCGTTGGCGACCGTGTGCGCCACCTCGTGGACGACGATCCACGCCCGCGCCGGGCGCTCGAGCAGGATGCGTCGGGAGGACGGGTCGTACTGCCCGGCTATCCGCCGGTCTATCCGGTCGACGACCTCGACGGTGACCGGCGCCACCGCCAGACGAGCCACGAGCGCATCCGCCAAGGCGCTCGCCTGCTCCTCATCGAGGATCGTATGGGTGAGTCGGGCCATCGTCAGGTCGTACCCGGCATCGCCCACCGCATCCTGCACGATGCAATAGTCGAAGCCGCACAGTTCCAATCCGTCGTCTGACAGCTCCGGGGTGAGCCCGTCGACCACATTCCACACCGGTACGGCGAGCATGGCGGCGGCCACCAGGGCTCCCACGCCGGCGAGGAATGGTCGTCGCCATCGAGGCCGTTCATACGGCTCCTCGGGGGCGTCGGGATCCCACCCGCCGATCGTCGATTCGTCGGTCGTCCACTCGTCCGTCACACCCCGATGATGGTCGCCGCCCATGGCTGTGGGAGATCCGGTTGCTCGGTCCGACGGCGGGCCTCCGTCACAGGCCACGATCTTCACGTAGATTCTGCAGTGAGAGTCGATCGCCCCGGCGGCCGGCGACTCTCGGCACCGCGTCCCGGTCCCAGCCATCCCGGGCGTGGAAGGAGCGCCATGCGTGTGAAATCGATTCTCGCCTCCAAGGGCGACCAAGTCATCAAAGCGACCTCTTCCGACACCGTCCGCACGACGGTGCTTCGGCTCAAGACCCACAACTACGGGGCCCTCGTCGTCAGTGACGACGGGGAGTCGGTGAGCGGCATCATCTCAGAGCGCGACCTCGTCCGAGCCCTGGTCGATCACGGACCAGAACTCCTCGACATGGCGGTCGGTGACCTGATGACCAGCAAGGTCGAGACCTGTGGTCCCGACGACGACATCGAGGACGTGATGGACACGATGACCAACGGGCGATTCCGCCACATGCCGGTCACCGTGGACGGTCGCATCGTCGGGGTCGTCAGCATCGGAGACCTGGTGAAGCATCGTATGGGCGAGCTGGAGGACGAGACGAAGGCACTGCGGGAGTACGTGACCGACTACCGCTGAGGTCAGGAGCCGATCCGACCCGAGAAATCATCGGCCGTGAGAGCGCGGTCGACCAACTCTCCTTCCCCGACTGGGACCGCCACCGGGTTGCCATCGATGAAGAATCGGACTCCCGTGATGCCGTCGAGTGAGGTGAGCGTCAAGACGACCTGGCCCACGGCCCGGATCTCCTCGTCCCCGCCGACCAAGGTGAATGCCGACGACAGATCGACGATCGCGACTCCTCCGTCGAGAGCCACTCCGAGCAGCGCGGTGGCCGGGGGGATGGCCGATCGGAGACCGGATGGCACGGCCGCCCCTCCACCGATCAGGGCGCCCAGCACCGTGGCGGGAGCGAGATCGGCGACGGAGGCCTCGATCGGAACGAGGGCGGAGCCGTCCACGAACCACATGTCGGTCGTCTGGCCGGCGATGTCATCGTCGGGCACAGATGTGACGACCGATATCTCGTCGAGCTCGACCGGCCGCGGGGCGGCGTCCGGAGAGAATCCACAGGCCGTGACGGCGAGTGTCGCCAACAACACAGGCAGCAGTCGCGTCACCAGCCACCGCCTTCCGTTGCCACCTCGAAGACGAATCGGGCGCCATCGTCGAACCCGGCGTCAACGTACACCCGTCCACCCAGTGCCCGGGCGTTCTCGACCGCCAAGGCGAGCCCGAGACCCGACCCGGTGCTCGTCCCCCGCTGGCGAGCGAGGTCTCCTCGAGCGAATCGTTCGAAGATCCGTTCCCGGTCGGCGACGTTGACGCCCGGCCCGTGATCCTCTACGACGACCCGAGCAACGCCTCCCGTGGCCGAGACGGCCAGTCGGACGAGACCCTCACCGTGGGTCTCCGCGTTCTCGACCAGATTGCTCAGGATCCGCTCCAGGCGTCGATGGTCGAGCGCAACCACTGCTCCTATCGCACTGGGCAGCACCTCGACGGTCACACCGGGATCGATGCGGGCGGTGACACCACGCACCGCCTCAGCGATCGGAACGGACACCAGGTCGGTCGGCGCAACCCCGGCATCGTGGCGGTTGATCTCGAGCAGGTCCATGACGGTCTTCTGGAAGCGTTCGGCGTCTGCCGCGAGAAGTGCTAGCGCCTCCTGGCCTTGAGGGGACAGTTCGTGGCGTCGACGCTCCAAAATCGAGATCGCGGTGCTCAGCGTCGTCAGGGGGGATCGCAACTCGTGGCTCACGTCCGCGGCGAAACGCTCCTCCTTGGCGATCCGCTCGGAGAGGCTGTCGGCCATGTGATTGAACGAGAGGGCGAGACGGGCGAGATCAGGATCGAGCGTCGGGTCGAGGCGGGCGTCGAGCGCTCCGGCGGCGATGCGCTCCGCAGTGCGCGTGACCTCTCGTACCGGCCGCATCACGCGGCGAGAGACCCAGTGACCGAGCAGTCCGCCCGTCGCCGTAGCCACCGACCCTACGATGACCAGGGTGCGGGCGATCGTCTCGAGAGAGCTTTCGACCGCCGCCAGCGGGAACACTTCGAAATAGGATGCGCCCGCGCCAACGATGGGGATCCCGACGACGAGGACCGTGCCGGACGCAGTCGATGCAACCTGTACGGCGGGCTGTCCCGCCGCCACCGACTCGACCAACCCCGCTGGGATGTCACCACTTCGGAATTGAAGAGACGCCGAGTACCAGCGGTCGTCGTCGAGCAGGAGCGGACGGGAACGCACCGGCGGGCGAAGCGCGGCGAGAATGACAGTCTCGTCGACCTCCGGTGCACCGAGCGTGCGGGCCACCAGCCGGGCATTGACCACCGACTGATCGACCGCTCCGGCCTCGAACTCTCGCAAGAGGGCGGTGCGGACGCCGAGCATCGTGCCGAATGCGATGAGTAGAACCGCCACCATCACCACCGACGCCGAGGCGAGGGTGACCTTGGCGCCGAGCCCGAGCCGCCGGACTCGGTCACTCATGCGGCTCGGGCTCGAATCGGTACCCGAGGCCTCGCACAGTGACGATTCGTGCCGGGCTCGACGGATCCGGCTCGATCTTGGTGCGAAGCCGTCGTATGTGAGCGTCGACGAGCCGAACATCTCCGTAGTAGTCGTATCCCCAGACGGTGGCGAGAACCTGCTCACGGGAGAGCACCCGACCCGGTTGGTCGGCAAAGGCACACAGCAGCCGGAATTCTGTCGCCGTCAGCCCGACCTCCTCGCCGTCGAGCCAGATGCGGCCTTCATCGGCCGCGATGCGTAGGCCCCCGAAGTCGACGGGGCCCGCACGCGCCGACTCGGGCTGATGGCGCCGGAGATTTGCACGGAGCCTGGCGGCCAGCTCCTTGAAGACGAAGGGCTTCGTCACGTAGTCGTCTGCGCCGGCCTCGAGACCGGCGACGACGTCGTGGCTGTCCTCACGGGCAGACACGATGATGATCGGCGCCGGACTGAGCAACCGTATCCGGCGACACACTTCGAAGCCGTTGATCCCCGGGAGGTTGAGGTCGACGAGCACCGCCGACACCGTCCGCTCTCTCGCTCGTTCGATCGCCTCCTCGCCGGTGGCAACGTCCAGGACTTCGTATCCCTCGTCGGCGAGCGCCAGCTTCAGTGCGCGCCTGATCCGATCGTCGTCCTCGACGACGAGGACGGTCTCCGCCGCATTCATGACAACTCGGGAGCGGTCATGGGAGATGACGCTACCGCCTCCCGCTGCCCGTCTCGGACCGTCACAGAATCGTCATGAGAGGCGCGCAGCCGCGTCATCGACCGGTCACATCCCCCCGGAACACTGTCCCGAGCAGCGCCCACCAGATGGAGGACTCGTGCACGGCGAGATTCTGGCGATCGCCCTGACGTTCACAGTCGCAGTCGCCGGCGGCAGGCTGGCAGCGAAGCTGGGCTACCCCTCGGTGCTCGGGGAGCTGCTCGGAGGCATCATGTTCGGACCTCCCCTACTCGGTCTCCTCCAGCCTTCCGAGCCTGTGAAGCTGCTCGGCGAGTTCGGGGTGCTGCTGATGATGGTGCTCATCGGCATGCATCTCGATCTGTCCGACCTGCGGAAGGCAAGCACACCGGGTCTGCTCGCCGCCGCCGGCGGGTTCGTGATCCCCGCGGGTCTCGGTGTCGGGCTGATGTACCTCTTCGGGCGAGGCGGCATGGAGGCCCTCTTCGTCGGGCTGGCCATGGGTGTCACGTCGCTGGCCACGAAGTCCCGAATCCTCGTCGACCTCCGAATCCTCGACACTCGCATCGCCCACGTGCTGATGGTCGGCGCTCTCGTCTCGGACCTCACCGTGCTCCTCGTCTTCTCGGCGGTGATCGGCGACTCCGGCGACAACGGCGCCATCACCCTTCTCCTCGCCGGTCTGCGGGCCGTGGCCTTCCTCCTCGGCTCATACCTGATCGGCACGAGAGTGATACCCGTGATCGCCGCTCGCGCTCCGTCACGTCCCGACGGGGCGACGGCCTACATGCTGATCGTGATCACCGGACTCGTCTTCGGTTGGATGGCGGAGGCTGCCGGCCTCCACGCCATCCTCGGAGCGTTCGTCGGCGGCTTGTTCCTGTCGGGCCATCTGATCGGCGCCCGCACCAGTCGCGAGGTCGAGCGTCGCCTGTCCACGGTGTCGGTCGCCACCCTCGCCCCTCTGTTCTTCATCTCGGCCGGCTTCGAGGTAAGCCTCGGTGTCTTCCGGACGGACCTGGCGCTGCTCATCGCTGTGATCGTCGTCGCCACCGTCGGCAAGATCGCCGGCACCGCTGCGTTGTACGTGCGCAGCGGGAACGGCTGGCGAGAAGGGGTGGTGCTCGGAGCGGGGATGAATGGTCGCGGCGCAGTGGAGATCATCGTTGCCGAGCTGGCCCTCGCCCAAGGGCTCATCGACCAGACCGTGTTCTCGATCCTCGTGTTCATGGCGATCGCCACCACCGCCACCGTTCCCGTCCTACTCTCACGGGGTGTCGAATGGCTGCGTGATCGCGGCGAGCTGGTGAAGGCGGGGGACCGTCGGGCCATCATGATCGTCGGTGCCCAGCCACTGGCACGCGTCATCGGCCGGCTCCTGCGCGCATCGGGACCTGTGGTGCTCGTCGACACCAACGAGTCCCATGTCGAGACAGCCAGGACCGAGGGTCTCGACGTCTTCAAGGGCAACGCCCTCGACGATCTGGTCCTCCAGGAAGCCGGCATCGCCCAGACGATGACGTTCGTGGCAGCCACCGCCAACCCGGAGGTGAACCTCCTGGCGGCGCGATCGGCACAGGAGCTCGGAGTCGGCGACGTGATCGTCGTCATTCCGGAGTCGGCGGCCGATCGATTCGAGTCGATGCTCACCGAGATCGGCGCCGACCTGCTCGTGGTACCCGACGGCTCGCACATGTGGGACGACGCCATCAATCGGGGGCTGGTCGACGAGGAGACCGCGACGGTGGACGAGACAGGGCGGCTCGTGGCCGAGGCATCGATCGGCGCATCGGCTTTCCCCATCGCGGTCGGATCAGGTGGGGATCGCCGACTCGCGACCCGTGCCAGCGCTCCGCGCCAGGGGGAGCCATACGTCTCGTTGGTTCGGCGCACCGAGAAGGAGAGGGCAGGAGTCGTGCTGTCATGACCGATCACACCGTCACCGTCTGGTTCGCACGGACCGGCCCATGCTGGTGCACCGGCCGACCGACCACCCACGGATCGCTCGACCTGGAGAGGCTTCGTCGCATGTCCGTGCCCCGCACAGCACTCCTCAATCGGGATGTGGTCATCAGCCCCGAGCTCGTGACCCCCGGCCTTCTCACCCCGCTTCGGGCGCTGCTGAAGCGATCCGACGTCATCAGTATCGTCTACCCGCTCTGCGCACAGGCGCTCCCGGCGATGCCGGACGAGTTGTTCGACGTTCTCGACGACGTCGTCAGCCCGACGATCCGTCTCACCGAGTGCGTCAGCGGCTATCCGGAAACACTCGTCGCCGCGCTCCTGCACCACCTCACCCCAGAACAAGGAATCGAGGCCCACTCGTCGATGGCCCGGGCAGGCGGTGGCTGAGCACCGAGCCGATGCCACCTCGCGCTCCTTCGAACTCGACGCCGCCCAGCCTGTCAGTCCTGGAGCCCCGGGGGGCACGTCGGTTTCGTGTCGGGTGGTTCCCCGATCCCGTCTCCTCACTGCGCAGTGGCGAAGGTGTCGATCATCAGCCGGACGTCAGGACCGAGCGGATAGAGGATCGGACACGTGCAGCCGGTCTCGACGTACTCCTCGACCTTCTCGACGCACTCCTGAGGGGTTCCGGCTGCGCACAGCATCTGCACGACCTCATCGGGCACCACCCGGGCGGCCTCGGTCAGTTGTTCGGGGGTGGCGGGCCACGTGATGAGCCGATGGATGTCCTCCAACACGGAGTCGGGCACCCCTGAGGCCTTCATGATGTGGGGCTGCTGACCCAGGTACTGGGTGACCAGCATCCGCGCCGAGTCGAGGGCGACCGTGCGATCGGCGTCCATGGCGCAGACGATCAGCTGCGGACGATCCACGTCGTCGAGTGACCGGCCGGAACGCCGCGCCCCGGCTTCGAGGCTAGCAAGCGCCCGGCGGTTGTACTCGGGCGAGACGAGATAGTTCAGAACCACGCCGTCGGCGATCTCCCCGGCGAGCTCCATCATCCGCATCCCGGTGGCGCCGATGTACACGGGAACGTCCTTCGGCCCTCGTTCCTGATACATGTAGTCCAGTTCCACACCGTCCAGATCGACATGCCGGCCGTGGAACGTCACGCGTTCTCCGGCGAGGAGCGAGCGGACCGTGGTGACCACCTCCCGCATTGCCGTCAGAGGCTTGCTCCGCTCGATCCCCACTTTGGCTGCGAGCGGATCCCACCAGGCTCCGAGGCCGAGCAGGATTCGGCCGGGGGCGAGGTCGTCGAGGGTGGCGAAGGTGGAGGCCAGCCGCGCCGGGTTGCGGGACCAGATGTCGACGACCCCGGCGCCGACCTTGATCCGCGAGGTGGTGGCGGCGAAAGCCGCCATCGGAATGGTGGCGTCCCGGACGAGGCGAGAGTCGGCCTGCCAGACCGCCTCGAATCCCTTGTCCTCGGCGTGGCGGACGAAATCGATCCCGTCAGGGATCGGATGGGCGTCCTGGAGATAGAGGGCGAGCCGTCGCACCGGACTCGACTTCGTTGGGTGACCCGACAGACTATCCGCACCAGATCCTCAGCCAGGATCCGCGGAGCGGATTCCTTCAGGCGCGACCATGCCGGCGGCCGGGACCCACCGCCGTCGAGCCGTCTCGACCGGTGGATTCGCGTTGACGGCTGGTCGACCGTCTGCTCTACTTGCGCCCTGACGCGCTCATCCAGAGCGGTGGAGGGACAGGCCCTGTGAAGCCGCGGCAACCGATGGGTTCGGTGCCAATGCCTGACCGATGAGTCCGTGGAGCGGGGGGGTAGAACTCGCTGCGGCTGAAGAGCGCGTGCCGGCGAAAGGAGCCTGCGCCCATGCCACTCTCATCCGCGTCACCGAACGCCGGGGTCTTCTGTCTCTGTTCGAGCTCTCGGGTGGTCGAGGCAAGCCTCACCGGCTTCTAGCGAACGCCAGCCCCCGAGAGCTACACAGAGAGACATCCGGCGTTCCCGCCAACGAGTCCGGTCCGTGCCGGCCACCACCAAACCATACCGATCAGGAGGAATCATGACCACCACCGCACCCATCGACAACGGTGTCGACACCGGAGCCCTGCTCGACGCCCGCGCTGCCCTCTCCGAGGCGCCCGCCGCTGCCCAGTTCAAATGGCGGGCGACCAACGTGTGGCAGCGGGGCACCCACAGCCACTCCACGGTGGAGGGCTTCTTCGGACTCGGAGAGGAGCAGGCTCACCGCACCACCTTCGGCTTCGACTCGGACCATCCCCAGGTTTTCGCCTCGGAGGACCACGGGGCCACGCCGGCCGAGCTTCTGCTGGTGGCCTTGGCGGGCTGCCTGACAGCCGGAGTCGCGGCCGTGGCCCAGAATCGGGAGATCCAACTCCGCTCCGTGACGGCGACAGTAGAAGGAGACATGGACGTCCTGGGCATCCTCGGCGGCGACCCCGAGGTCCGCAACGGCTTCGAGGGCATCCGTGTGCACTACGACATCGATGCCGATGCCAGCCGCGAGGACATCGAGGCGCTCGTGGCGCAGTCCCAGAAGCGCTCGGCCGTCTTCGACGCCGTGACCAACCCGACCAACGTGACCGTCGAGGTGAACTGAGCGACCTCGACGATGCGCACGACCACCGCCGTGATCGGGGCCGGTCATGCCGGCCTGGCAGTGAGCCACTTCCTGACACAGCGCTCGATCGATCACGTGGTCATCGAGCGAGGGAGTGTCGCGCACTCATGGAGGACCGAGCGTTGGGACTCGCTGCGCCTGCTCACGCCGAATTGGCAGACCCGGCTGCCCGGCGTGACCTATGAGGGGGGCGACCCGGACGGTTTCATGACCATGTCCGAGGTGATCGGGTTCATCGACCGGTTCGCCGTCCGGGTCGCACCACCCCTCCACACCGACACGACCGTCACGTCGGTACGACGCACCGACGACGGGTACCAGCTGGTCACCGACAACGGCATCTGGGAGAGTCCGACGGTCGTGTTGGCCACGGGCGGGTTCAACGTTCCGAACGTGCCGCAGCTGGCCGAGGCCGTTCCCCCATCGGTCGAGATGGTGACGCCCTCCGGGTATCGCCGACCCGAGCAGCTGTCGGAGGGAGGGGTGCTCGTGGTGGGTGCGTCCGCCACCGGCATCCAGATCGCCGACGAGGTCCATCGATCGGGTCGACCGGTCACGTTGGCGGTGGGTGAACACGTCCGGATGCCCCGGGTGTACCGGGGTCGGGACGTCATGTGGTGGATGGAGCGCTCGGGCATCCTCGACGAGAGGTACGACGAGGTCGACGACGTCGTCCGAGCCCGTCACGTCTCTTCGCCACAACTGGTGGGGACGCCGGAGCGCGTCACCCTCGATCTCAATGCTCTCTCGGATCGGGGTGTCAGGCTGGTGGGCCGGGTCGCGGGGATCGTCGACGGGAGGGCCCAGTTGTCGGGGTCGCTCCGAAACAAGTGCACGCTCGCCGATCTGAAGCTCAATCGCCTGCTCGACACGTTCGACGAATGGGCCCGCGACCACGGGATGGATGGCGAGCTCGAACCGCTCCGCCGTCTCCCCCCGACCCGCGTGGAGGAGTCCCCGCCCCTCACCATCGATCTCACCTCCGGTGACATCACCACCATCATCTGGGCAACCGGGTTCAGACCCGACTACTCGTGGCTCCACATCCCGGTGCTCGACCGCAGGGGACGACTCCGCCACGACGGCGGCGTCGTGGTTGAGTCACCCGGTATGTACCGCATCGGGCTCAACCTGCTCCGCCGACGTAAGTCGAGCTTCATCCACGGCGCCGAAGACGACGCCCGTGACCTGGTCGACCATCTCGCCGCACATCTCGGCGTGGGCGTTCGGGCCTGACAAGCGGACACGAGATCGACAACGGCGAGCGACGACCCCACCCGACGCCGGCGCTAAACCCTGGGTTCAGGACCACCGATTCGGTGGTTATCGCGCACGAGTTCGCAAGCTCTGCCCGACCGCGAGCCGCCGCTCCTGTCGAGAACCCCGGCGACCATGAACTCCTGCGCGACATGATCGAGGTCATCCGGAGTACCGGGCCGGCGACGTAAGGTGGATCCGTGGTGACCGACCGATCGCTGAACACGTCGCCACCGCCGCCGGCGGACCGATCCCGATCGAGCGTCTGGAGGCAGCTGTCGCCCGCCGCCATCGCCCTCGGCTACTCCGTCGTCGGTCTGCTGTGGATCGTGCTCTCGGACCTCCTGGTGGCGTCGGTGAGCGTTGGCGGCCTCGACTTCAACCTGTCGCTGGTGAAGGGCATGGGTTACGTCCTCGTGACCGGTGGTGGGCTCTTCCTGGTCCTCCGCCGGCGAGAGGAGTGGCAGCGGGCGGCGCGCCAAGAGCTGACGCGATGGGTGGGAGAGCCCACTCGTCCCGACCTCGATCACCTGCGTGTCCTCGTCGTCGACGACGATCCGGACGACCGCCGACGGCTGCGCGAGGCGATGCTCGACACCTTCGGATTCACGCTGGAGGTCGACGAGGCGACGGGAGTCGTCGACGGACGCCGCGCCATCCTCGAACGCGTCCACGACGTAATCCTGGTCGACCATCGCCTGACCGAAGGATCCGGCATCGACCTGATCCGGGAGCTGCACGAGGTGGCCTCGGGTCCGATGATCGTCGTGACCGACTCCAACGACCCGGAGATCGACCGTGAAGCCCAGCGGGCCGGAGCGCACGACCATCTGCTGAAGTACGAGATCGAGACATCGTGGATCGGACGCACGCTGCGGTATGCGGTGACCAACTGGCGAGCTCAGCGGGAGGTCGCCCGCACCCGCCAGTGGTATGCGGAGATCGTCAACGAGACGCCGGTCGGGCTGTTCCGGTCGACACCGGCGGGCGACCTGACCGAAGCAAACCCCGCCCTGTTGGACATCTTCGGCGCCAGATCTCTCGACGAGCTCCTGCAGGTGGGCGTGCGGGCTCTGTACCGGGATCCTCAGGCCCGCGACGACTTGATCGCCCGCGTCGCGGCGGGTGAGACGGTGGAGGACGAGGACATCGCGATGCGGCGCCTGGACGGAACTCCGATCGACGTTCGGATGCGGATGCGAGGGATCTCGGACACGGGCGGCCTGATGGCGCTGTACGGGGCGATCGTCGACGTGACCTCCAAGCTCGCCAACGAGAGTCGCATCCGAACCCAGGCGTCGATGCTCGACCAGGTGAAGAACGCCGTCGTCAGAACCGACCGGACCGGCCGCGTGACGTACTGGAACCGGGCGGCCGAGACGCTGTTCGGCTGGCGAGCGGAGGAGGCGCTCGGTCGATTCGTCGTCGAACTCATCCCGCCACCGGCCGAGAGGGGTCGGGAGGCGGCGATCATCGCAGCGTTGACCGGGACCGGATCGTGGGAGGGTGAGTATCTGTGTGGTCGCAAGGACGGAGCCACGTTCCCGGCGTACGTGTCGATCTCGGCGCTCACCTCCCCGACGGGTGTCACGACCGGATTCGTCGGAATCACCGTCGACCTCTCCGAGCTGAAGGGCGCGGAGGCTCGTGCCTCGGCCCAGGAGGCAATGGCCGCCTCCGTCCTGGAGACGGTTCACTTCCCGGCGGCGGTGCTGGACGCCGAGGGAGCCGTCGTTGCGGTGAACGGAGCGTGGACGAACAGCGAGATCGCCACCGCTGCTCGACTGGAGACGGTTGGGGTCGGTGCGAACTATCTCGAGGTCTGCGACCGCTCGGGGGTCCCGGACGCGGTCGTGGTGGGAGCCGGGATCCGAGGCGTGCTGGCCGGACGCGACACCCGCTTCACCCACGAGTATGCCGGGGGCGATCAGTGGTTCCGGCTGGAGGTGGTCCAGGCAGTGAAGCCACTCGGCGGCGCGGTGGCGATGCACATCGACATCACAGACCTCCGCGACGCGGCCAGGCAGGCAGAGGCTTTCGCGCATTCGAAGGATCGGCTGATCGCCTCGGTCAGCCACGAGCTCCGGACTCCGTTGACGGCCGTGCTCGGATTCGCCGACCTGATCGAGGATCCGGACAGGATCGACCAGGACGAGATGGCACAGTTTGCGAAGGAGATCCACCGCCAGGCAACCGACATGGCCGCGATCGTCGATGACCTCCTCGTGGCGGCCCGGGCCGAGATGGGGGCGCTGACGGTGCAACCGTGCGCGGTGGACCCGGCCGAGGAGATCCATCAGGTGACGAAGCACATGCGACACCATCCGTCGATCACCGTCGAAGCTCGGGTCGGAACGTCGCCGGCAGTCTGGGCCGACCCACTCCGCCTGCGTCAGATCCTCCGAAACCTCGTCAACAACGCAGTTCGATACGGTGGCTCACGCGTTCGGATCGACACCGTGACTTGGCCCACCCGAGTGGACATCCGGGTCACGGACGACGGTGATGGGGTTCCGCCCCACCTCGTCGAGACGATCTTCGAACCCTTCTTCAGCGCACACGATCGAACCGGGCAGCCCGACTCGCTCGGACTCGGGCTGTCGGTCGTCAGGACGTTGACCGAGGCGATGGGTGGCACGATCAACCTCGAGGTAGAAAGGGGTTGGACCATCTTCACGGTGTCGCTCCCGCGCTCCGATGCGTGACGGGTCGGGCCAGTTCGTTCACCAGCCTCGACCGGTCGGTCGGCGGAGGAGACGAGAGAACGGGTCGACCGCACAATGGCGTGCGTACCCGAATGGGGTGGTGGCGACCCTCCTCGGCCTGACGTGGGCGGTATCGTGCCGGCGACGGCGGAAAGGTGCGCGTGTCCGAAGAGATTCTCTCCCTGATCGAATCGTCCCCTTTCCTGGGGGCGTTGTCGAAGGACGATGCCCAGCGTTTGGCGTCGATCGCCTCGGTCCGCGAGTTCTCCCCAGGTGAGGTCATCGTGCGGGAAGGCACCACGGAGGCCATGACGATGTGGATCGTCGTCGAGGGCGAGGTAGAAGTGCGCCGGGGGGAGAGCGTCGTCACGACGATGGGAAGAGGGGCGCACATCGGTGAGATGGCACTCTTCGCAGACTCGGGCAGCCCCCGGACGGCCGCCGTCCACGCCAAGACCGACGTCAGGGCGTTCCGGGTCGCCAAGTGGGACCTGCTGCCGTTCGTGGAGCGCAACCCGAAGGTGGCGATGGCGATCATCCAGGAGCTGGCGAGACGGCTCGAACGAACGACAGCCCAACTCGGCTGAGGGCAGGCAGCCACCCGGCCGTACCTGACGAGACGAGCGGCCCGCGCCGCATAGGATGGCCGCATGGACCGTGCAGACCGAGTCGACGCCTTTCGCACCGGAGCCGACGACGTCCGACGGGCGTGGGAGGCAGTTCCGGAGGGGGCCCGCCGGTACCGGCCGGCGCCGGGGGAATGGAGCCCACACGAGATCGTGATCCACCTCGCCGACGCCGACGTCAACGGTTACCTGCGATTTCGCAAGCTCGTGGCCGAACCCGACGCCGGGGTCGGGGGCTACGCCCAGGACGATTGGGCGCGAGATCTCCGTTATCACGATCAGGACCCCGAACTGGCCATCGAGCTTCTGCGTGTCATCCGGGCCATCACCTACCCGATCCTCGCCGATCTCCCCGAGCCCGTCTGGTCCCACAGCGTGACACACAGCGAGCGAGGGTCCTGGACGATGGACGACTGGCTGACGACCTACTCCAACCATGTCCGGGATCATCTCGCACAGTTGCACGACGCCGTCCAAGCGTGGCGGGCGGACCAGGGCTGACATGATCGGCCAGGACGGTCTTTGGCCCCTAACGCCGACCGTGCGCGCCGACCGAGACTGCTCACATGCCGCTGTCGAATCGCGGCGCCGGAGGTTCCGGCGTCACCGTCTTCGATGACCCGATGACGATCGAACCGCCCAAGGCCCCCGTACTGGAGCGGCTCTCGACCTTGGATCGATTCCTCCCCGTGTGGATCGGTGCGGCGATGGCGACGGGCTTGCTTCTTGGCCGTCTGATACCCGACCTCGACGACTGGCTCGATGCCGTGAAGGTGGGAAGCGTCTCGCTCCCGATCGCCGTCGGTCTGCTCGTGATGATGTATCCGGTGCTGGCCAAGGTGCGCTACTCCCGCATCGGGAACGTAACGGCTGATCGGACCCTGATGGGCACGTCGCTCGTTCTCAACTGGGTCGTCGGTCCGGCGCTCATGTTCGCGCTCGCCTGGCTGCTGCTCCCCGATCTGCCCGAGTACAGGACAGGGCTCATCATCATCGGGTTGGCGCGATGCATCGCCATGGTGCTCATCTGGAACGACCTGGCATGCGGCGACCGCGAGGCGGCAGCCGTGTTGGTGGCACTCAACTCGGTGTTCCAGATCGTGGCCTACGCCCTCCTCGGCTACTTCTACCTGGAATTGCTGCCCACATGGCTCGGACTCGACACGGCTTCCCTGGACGTGTCCATGTGGGAGATCGCGAAGATCGTCCTCATCTTCCTCGGCATCCCGCTCGTGGCCGGCTACCTGACCCGGCGCTGGGGGGAGCGAAGTCGGGGCGTCGAGTGGTACGAGACCCGATTCGTTCCGACGATTGCTCCGTGGGCCCTGTATGGACTGCTGTTCACCGTCGTGATCCTGTTCGCTCTACAGGGCGGCACGATCACCTCCCGGCCGTTCGACGTGATCCGCATCAGCCTGCCGTTGCTCGTCTACTTCCTGCTGATGTGGGCTGCGTCGTTCGCCCTCGGCCTCCGTCTCCGCCTGTCCTATGAGAAGAACACGGCGATGAGCTTCACCGCCGCCAGCAACAACTTCGAGCTCGCCATCGCCGTGGCGATCGGCGTGTTCGGAGTCACCTCGGGTGAGGCCCTCGCCGGCGTGGTCGGCCCTCTCATCGAGGTGCCGGTGTTGGTAGGCCTCGTCTACGTCGCCCTGTGGGCGCGCCGCTTCTACTCGACCCGGCAGGTCGAGCAACCCTGAAGCCTCGCGTCCGCAGCCGAGCCAACGGAGCGACGCGGGCTCGGGCGGCCGCCACCACCTGACCTCCGACCGGCAGGGTGCCCGGCGGAGTCCGTCCGCCACCGATACTCCCGCCAGCCGTGTTGCGGCTTGGGCCACAACTCGGAGTGTTCACTCCGATGCGGCGTCACCCGATCCACGTTCAAGACTCACGAGACGCCGGGTGAAGTCGGCGAGCCACGATGCCATTCCCGCGATCGCGATCGCCGGTGCTCCGATGACGATCCCGACGGCCGCCCCGTTCGCCAGAACCAGCGGCAGCCAGCGCCGGCGGTCGAGCCTCTCGAAGTTGCGCCCCAGTCGGGGACCTGGGCCGGCGAGAACCGGCAGAAGGTACGCGAGCGAGCCGAACAAGATCTGTCCGACTCCGGCCAGGACGGCAGCCGCTATCCAGCGGTCGAACGCGGGGGCGATCGACCCGGTGAGGAGTTGCAGGCCGTCGATCACGCCCCACGTCGCGAGCCACCCGCAGCCGATGACGACCTGGAGATACGGGAGGCCGCCGCGGACACCGGTGCGACCGAGCCGCATCACGACGCCCACAACCACCGTGAGGAGGGCGCCGACGGCCAGCAGCGTTCCCACCCCAACCACCGCTTCCCCAAAGGCGAGCCCCGAGGCCATCGCCACCGCCGACACCACGGCCAGCCGCCAGCTGAGGACCGCCTCGCGTCCCGACACGGCTCGATGGTGGGCAAACGTGGGGAGAATGGTCGGGAGGGTTCCGATGATGACGAAACCGACGAAACCGACGAGATTGAGGTGTCCGTGGACCACGCGCAGGAGCGTGTACCGGTCCGCCCCAAGGTCAGACACCATCATCATGCCGAGCGTCACCCCGACCACCGCACACGCGATCCCGAGCAGGTAGAAGCGCAGCGAGAGATCAAATCGGCGCAACAGGCTGTGCCGAACCGCCCCGATCAGACTGAACGCCAGCAGTGTCATCCCCAGCAGCACCGCCACTCCACCCAGCACGACCGCTCCGGTACTGCCCACCGTCGTCCCCAGGAGCACCGCAGCCGTGCCCACCGCCTGTGACCACCGCTGCGAAGCGGCCGTCCATGCCGGCGGAGCCGGTGCTGCCGACCAGGTGATGGTGAACATCTGACTGGCACCTGCGATCGCCAGCGACACACTGCCCAAGAGGAAGGCGTGGATCGGACCCCACCACGTTCCTCCGTCGACGAGCACCCAAAGCGACCATCCACCGGCGACGAGACCGAACGCGCCCGCCAGTCGGAAGGCCGAGACTGCGATCCGATGCGAGCTCACCACTCGGCCACGCCGGCGCTCCTCCGGAGTCATCCCCCTGAACGCCAGCGTGGGTAGTCGACTCCGGCGAGACGGTTGATGACGAAGCCCTGAACGGTGAGGAGAACCACGGCGAGCATGAGCACCGCCAGCTGGGTGGGCGTCCGGAGGATCCCGAGGGACACGATGAGCGTGGTCGCGCCCGCAGGTGGATGTGGGACCTTCCACCACACCATCAGCCCGGCCGTGAGAGCCAGCGAGAGGGCGGCGTCGAACCAGCGCAAACCCTCGGATCCCACGTAGACCAGCACCAGGAGCACCAACACGGTCACAGAACCGGAGGCGATGCCACCCCGGTCGAGGCTCACTCGCGGGGACCTACTCACCTGACCGAACATACCGGCTCGCGTGATCAAGGGATCGACCTCCTGGAGGTCCCGGCGTCTGTGACCGTGCGGGTGAAGCAAATGGCCTCCGAGGAAGCGGCCCGGTGGGCCGCGGCGCCGGGCTGCTATTTGGGTGGGAGGCCTTCGGCGTAGGCGACGCCTTGCTCGATCCAGGAGTGGAGATCGCCGTCTGTCGCGAACCCTTCCGGTGCCACGCTGACCCAACCGCGCATCGGTCGAGCCGAGAGGTCGAAGATCCGGGCTCCGGGGCGGGCGACCGCCTCGTCGTGGGCTTCCTTGCCGACTCGAACCATGAGCTCGTTGCCGCTGACACCCACCGCCATGTTGCCATTCACCATGAAGGCGATCCCACCGAACATCTGCTTCTCGGTCAGGCCGGGATGGTCGCCGAGATGGGCGCGGACGTCATCGGCCAGTCGCGGGTCGTATGCCATGACCCGACTGATGCTAGGCGGTCGGGTGACGTCACCTCGGCGACGACCTCCTCGTCCGCCCGCCGCGACCGCCGCCAACGGACCGTCAAACCCTTGCGCGAGGCACCGTTCGACCAAGTGGTGAGTCGACATCGATGGTTGGTGCTTCGGACTGCTGCGCCACGCCAGCCGACGAGGCGAGCGTAAGCCACCTCCATCCTCTTCGGCACCGGCCTTGGGCCCTGGCTCCAGCGGGGGGCGCATCCGGCGGCGCGGGAACTCACGGCCTCCGATGTCTCAGGGCACGGGTCTCTGGCATGAATTCTTCGATCCTCGACAGAAGGAGTTGGCCCGGGGCGTAGGGTGCCCCCATGGCTCGTCAAGGTTCTCGTCGGATTGCCGTGGAGTTCGAATCTGAAGATGCGGTGCTTCGCGGGTTTCTGTACGAGGCAGTGAGGGGCGAGCCGCCTTTCCCGATCGTGGTGATGACTCACGGCACCTCCGCCACGATCCCGATGGTCACCGACCGATATGCGGAGGTGTTTGCTGAAGCGGGAGTGTCGGCCCTTCTCTACGACCATCGGAATCTGGGGATGAGTGGCGGTGAGCCACGCCAGGAGATCAACCCGTGGGTGCAGTCCCGCGGTTATCGAGATGCCGTCACCTTCGCCGCGACCATCGAGGGCCATGATCGGGAAAGGATCGGAGTCTGGGGCGACTCATACTCGGCCGGACTGGCGTTCTTGGTGGCCGCCTGCGACACCCGGGTCAAGGTGGTGGTGGCCCAGTGCCCGGTATTCGGCGCCGAACCGCCCGACGTGGATCCCACCGGCGAAGTGTTCGCAGCGATCGGTGAGACCTTCCAGAACGGAGACGTTTCCGGTGGCCCGGGGGATCGGATCGGCCCGATTCCGGTGGTGTCGTCTGACCAGTTGGGCACTCCTTCGTTGCTGCAACCGATCCAGGCCTTCCGCTGGTTCATCGAATACGGCGGCAGGCATGGAAGCGGGTGGCAAAACCTCGCGACGAGGGTCATCCCCTCGAACGCCGTTCCCTGCAGCCCCTTCCGGTGCGCCCCCTACGTGACCGTCCCCTCGCTGATGATGGTGGCGCCTGCCGACGAGATGGTCCATGCCAACCCGGAGGTCAGCCGGCAGGCCTTCGACCTACTACCCGGTGAGAAGGACTGGTACGACATCGACGGTGGGCATTTCGGACTGCTGTACCACCCCAGCGACCTGTTCGACGAAGCGAGCACGGTCCAGGCCGCCTACCTCGCCAAACATCTTCTCGCCTGACCCCCCCTCCGCTGCCCGGCGGTACAGCAGAACTCATACCCGTGGGTCACCCTCCATGGTGCTCGGCCGTCTGCATCGGCACTGTGGACAGGATCGACCCGGCGTTTTGGTGCTGCCAGGCCCGGGCGGCCGCGCGTTCTGGACGCGGTTCGGTGGGCACCCCGTGAGCGCACATCGCCGATTGGGGGGAGCAGCCGGGGAAAGACGGTGTTGGGTGCGCTCTCGAACCTGACCCACCTTCTCGTGATCGCCGAGCTCGGGCGGGGCCCGGCGAGCGTTGGCGACCTGGCGCAGTTGTCGCCGATGACGCTCCCGTCGTTCATGAAGCACATCCGGATGCTCGAGAGCACCGACTTATCCGCACCGCGAAGGCCGGGCGGGTGCGCACATGCACACTCAACCGCGAGCGCATCGCTATCGTCGACGGCCGGCTCGCCGAGCAACGAGCGATCTGGGAGGGCCGCACCGACCGTCTCGAGCGGTTCGTCACCCCTCAGGAGTCGTCATGAACCCCGACCTCGACCTCAGCCTCGACCGGATCATCCGTGCCCGCTGGATCGTCCGAGCACGGCGCCTTGATAGTCCGCCGAGACGACCTCGTCGCTCGTTGCTTGTCCGCGATCACAGCGACGACCTTCTGATCCGTAGATGGCCAAGCGACGTCCGTGGGTGTCCACATCCGTCCATACATCCCTCAACGAAAGGCTTCCATGTCCATTGCCGTCCATACACGACCGCAGCAGTCCACCCCGAATGGCTCCCAAATTGGCTCCCAGCGGGGACGCCGGCCGGCGATGTGCAGCAGAGAGACGCCGGCTCCGCGGCGGCCCACGCATGGCGTGGAACGTCTCGTTGGGAGGCGCAGACTGAAGCTCGTACCGGCTGGTCCCGGCCTCCCGATTCGTTGAGTTTGCCTCGGGTTTCCGGGATCTGGCTTTCCTGCCCGTCCCCGATGATCCTGCCCAGTCCTTGGGAATCCGTGATCAGGATGTGATCAGCGCAGGCGGCTGACTATGCCGCGGCCCACCTCTACGGCAGGAACGCGTCGAGCAGATCCCCCGGGACCGACCGGCCTCTCAACGAAGTCTTCACGCCGTTCGATCACTTGGCCGACGATCTCGGTCCGGAGAAGATCAAGACGGTGGGAGATGCCTACATGGTGTGGGCGGGTTGCTGGCCGCTCGCTCCGACCACGTTCGCCGTGGCCGACGTGGCGCTTGCGATGCGTAACGAGTTGGCACGCCACTCGGTGGCCGGGTTCGGTCAGCTTCAGATGCGCCTGGGATCGACAGCGGCACAGTCGTGGCCGGGGGTTATCGGCAGAGGTTGTCCCGGGGTCCGTGGAACTTGTGGTGGGGGTCCTCCACCGGGAGCCGGCTTGATGGCAGGCTCGCGGAGACCGCCAAGTCTCGAGGGAGGACCCCCGCATGTCAGGTTCGCACACGTCCCTGTCCGCTGACCGCACCATCGACGAGCCTGCCCGGCTGGCTCTGGTCTCGACCGCAGATCGAGGGCTGTCTGAGCGGCTTGCCGACGCGGTCGACGGGCATCTGGCCACGTTCGCCGAGCACATCTGTGAGGGGCTGCTGGCGGCCTCGACGGCGGTCGGTCTTGAGGTGATGGCCGAGATGATGGAGGCCGAGGTTACCGAGGTGGCGGGCGTCAAGGGACGCCATGACCCGGACCGCACCCACACCCGTCACGGTGGCGAGAACGGCTCGGTCACCCTTGGGGGGCGGCGCCCTGCCGGTCCGCCGTCCGAGGGTGCGCACCGTCGGAGAGAACGGGCACGAGGTCACCCTCGAGTCGTACGCGACGTTCGCTGACGCCGATCTGCTCGCCGACGGGATGGCGGGGCGGATGCTGGCCGGGGTCTCGACCCGCCGCTACCCGGTGGCGCTGGAACCGGTCGGTGAGGCCGTCGAGCAGGCTGCCACCTCGACCTCGAAGTCGGCGGTGTCACGCCGGTTCGTGACCGCGACCGCCGAGCGGCTCGCCGAGCTGTGCGCCCGCCCGCTGGACCAGACGCGGTGGCCGATCGTGATGCTCGACGGGGTCCACCTGGGCGAACACCTGCTCGTGGTGGCGCTCGGCGTTACCGACGACGGTGTCAAGGTCCCCCTCGGGGTGGTGGAGGGCTCGACCGAGAACGCAACGGTGTGCACCCGCCTGGTGACCGATCTGGCCGACCGCGGCCTCGACGCCGACCGCGGCGTGCTGTTCGTTATCGACGGCGGCAAAACGCTCGCCAAGGCCATCCGCGCCACCTTCGGGCCCAAGGCGCTGATCCAGCGCTGCCGACGCCACAAGGAACGAAACGTCCTCGACCACCTCCCCGAGGCCGAACGGCCGCTGATCCAGCGCAAGCTCCGGGCGGCCTGGGCCAGCCCCGATGCTGACACGGCGTCCCATGAGCTCACCGGGCTCGCTCGTACGCTCGACAAGAAGCGGCTCGGCGCCACCGCCAGCCTCCGCCAGGGCATGGACCACACCGTCACCGTCAACCGGCTCGGCGTGACCGGCAGCCAGCTCAAGACCATCGAGTCGACCAACCCGATCGAGATCGTCCGTGACCACTCCCGCCGCGTGAAGCGCTGGCAACACGGCGAGATGGCGCTGCGCTGGACCGCGGCCGGGATGCTCGCCGCCGAGACCCAGTTCCGCCGCGTCAACGGCTACCGGCAGCTACCCCACCTGCTCGCCGCCCTCGAGCATGCCACCGCCGACAACCCCATCCTGGACGGGCTCCAACCGCCCGTCTCAGCCTGACCCTACGATGCACCACGTACCGGAGGTCGCTCACCGAAGTTCCACGACGACCGGGACATCCTCTATCGGCAGACGCAAGGTCAGTTACGACCTGTGGAGCGACACCGTGAACACCGCCGCTCGGATGGAGCGGTACACCACGCGCGTGAGACCTTTTGGCCAGGTCAGGGCTAACGGAGCGTCGGTGGAAGAGGACCTACCGAACAGAGTCGTCGACGTGAACGTGGATCACTCCGTCTGGCGTGATGTGCTTCACGCAGATGATGCCGTCTTGGTTCTGATCCACGATGTCCATACTTAGGCCGACGTGCCGGTGCTCACCGTGATCGTGGTCACCGTGATCGACCTCATGTGAGTGAAAGCCTTCGGGACAGCTGGCGGCGGAAGCCGAGAGCGGCGACAGCAAGAGCAACAAGCCCACCAGGAGCGGTGCGATCAATCGTCTCATAGGCCCCTAGTTTACGCGTCCTCGAACATGCTTACCAGCCTGCGGTACGTTCTCTGCGGGACAGGGAGGGAGTTCCGGAGTTCGTGGGGTCGGCGACCTGCGGGAGTTGCTTAGAGCGATCCGCGAGGTCTCGGACGGGCACTCGGTGATCGACCCCAAGGTGGTTGAAGCGTTAGTCAACAGACGAGCCAGACCATGAACCCACCGATCAGATCGGTCACCCCCGGCAGCCCGACATGCTGGAGGGTGGCGGCGGCGAGGCTCGAGCTGTAACCCTCGTGACAGACCAGGACCACCGTCTGCTCATGCCCGACGTCGACAAATGCGGAAGTCCCTCGATGGTGCGAGCCGCCACTCGAGGACGTTGCGGCCGATCACCCCGCGGGAGGTCGATTTCGGCACGGACGGCGAAATCATCTCAGTCACATGGAAGACCATGAGAGTCCACTTCCGATACACCGAATCCTCAACGTGGATCGCTCCCTACATCAAGCCCCAGATCCCCATGGTCTGCGACCCCGTCTCAGACCCACACGAAACGATCGACTTGATGCAAGCCGACCTCACAGCAGGATGGGTCATCGGAGCCGCCCTACGCTCTGCTCGCGGACTCCAACAGAACGCCGCCCAATATCGCAACATCGAAGTCGGCGAAGAAGAATTCAACGGATACGCCTGAACCGACCCACTCGATATAGACGTACTGTGCGTGTCAGTTGCCAGTGTGATCCCGACAAGGTCCGATCAGGCGAATGGCTCCCAAAGGTCGGCCTCCTCGAACCCTTCAACGAGCACGGGACACGTGAAACCCCCTGCTACTACATGAATTTCGGCAGCGCGCCCGGGGCGACTCGAACACCCAACCTCCTGATCCGTAGTCAGGTCCACCACCTCCCGGCTGGTCCCCGGCAGTCCCAATTCGTGGTCCGTAGCTGGGATTTCGGCGAATCCAACAAGCCAGTCCATCCCGGCGTGTCCCGTGCTGTCGTCAGGAATCTGTGATCAGGATGTGATCAGCCGCGAACCGGCTGGCGCACCCAATCTGACGTCGTGAGGGTTCATCAACTGCTGGGGAAGGTGGTCGCCGTGGCGCCTGGGAGTACCGATTCGAATAGGCCATCGAGGATCTCCTGTGGGGAGGCGACACACGAGCGATATGGCACCGCCATCCTCGATCATGGCAGTCGCAGCCCTACCTTGAATCAGCGACGTACCGCATCGGACCTGAGCAATCGCCGAGCCAGAACCAACTTCCTCTTATGACGCGTCTGCTTCCATGAGGTCTTCGCTTTGGCGATATCGCTCTCAAAGTCCGTCTCTTTGCCATGCTCTCCAAGAGCGGCTCTAAGAGCCTGTTCTGAAAGTCTCGGCTGGTAGATGGTCGGATTGCCGGGGCTCGGGTCGGTTGAGGCTTTACACTCGAATTATGGAGTCTGACAAGGTCGCACATGCCCAAACCTGGAGAACGGT
>Ga0214472_10000360_pt1 | contig 57650 bp, 42 predicted proteins | sample RVTome_6_FD_207662 | JGI IMG/M metagenome (GOLD analysis project Ga0214472, IMG submission 207662) | Soil microbial communities from uranium-contaminated site in the Upper Colorado River Basin, Wyoming, United States - RVT140D175 | ecosystem: Environmental > Terrestrial > Soil > Contaminated >...
CACCATTCAGTTGGGCACTCTAGGGAGACTGCCGGCGTTAAGCCGGAGGAAGGTGGGGACGACGTCAAGTCATCATGGCCCTTATGTCCAGGGCCACACACGTGCTACAATGGGCGGTACAAAGGGTCGCAAACCCGCGAGGGGGAGCTAATCCCAAAACGCCGCTCTCAGTTCGGATTGGAGTCTGCAACTCGACTCCATGAAGTTGGAATCGCTAGTAATCGCGGATCAGCACGCCGCGGTGAATACGTTCCCGGGCCTTGTACACACCGCCCGTCACACCATGGAAGCCAGCTGTACCGGAAGTCGGTGCATCAACCCGCAAGGGAGACAGCCGCCTATGGTATGACTGGTGACTGGGGTGAAGTCGTAACAAGGTAGCCGTAGGGGAACCTGCGGCTGGATCACCTCCTTTCTAAGGATTTCGCGCTCGTAAGAGCGTCGAGACCTAGGTCAATCTCTATGTTCTTTGAACGTAGGGACGTTTGCCTGGATAGCGAGGCAATCGGGGCTCTAAACCGTGCTACTATTTAGTTTTGAGAGACCGAAGAGAGCGTATGGCTAATGGCCCGCTCACCGCCAGGACAGCGGATTCGCTTTATGGCATTTCGCCCCGAGTCATAGGCCATCAGCTATCGGCTATAAATTGAGAGGGCCTATAGCTCAGTTGGTTAGAGCGCACCCCTGATAAGGGTGAGGTCGGTAGTTCGACTCTACCTAGGCCCACCATTCCAAGCGGTTAGCCTAGGCCAAAATAAAGAGGTGCTATTGGAGCATAGATTTAGCTAACCTTCGCATTTCCTTCCTCTTCATAGCAATGATCGAGGGGTTTGGGGATGTGAGGTTCGCGGTTGATCGGTCATTGACTTAATCGCTTAGATCTGGGCATAAATAGAGTCCGGTTAGAAATGATTTTCCGGGGCTGTAGCTCAGTTGGGAGAGCGCCGGTTTTGCAAGCCGGAGGTCGTCGGTTCGATCCCGATCAGCTCCACCAACTTAAATACTGAGTGGCGAGTAACGAGTGATGAGCGAAAGCGCATCACTGATTACTGGTCATTCGATGATCAGTCGTCGAGTCGTCGACGAATTGTTCTTTGACAACTGAATACGGGTAACAAACTGCAATTTACGCACAAGTAGTATTGGCGAATATGGTCAAGCTACTAAGGGCATATGGTGGATGCCTTGGCGCGAGAAGGCGATGAAGGGCGTGGCTAGCTGCGATAAGCTTCGGGGAGCCGCTAAGCGGGCTTTGATCCGGAGATTTCCGAATGGGGCAACCCGGTCCTGGTAATTCGGGATCATCAGCCATTGAATCCATAGATGGCTGAAGCGAACGGGGGGAAGTGAAACATCTCAGTACCCCCAGGAAGAGAAATCAAATAGAGATTCCCTAAGTAGTGGCGAGCGAACGGGGAAGAGCCCAAACCGCTGGAAGCAATTCCATCGGGGTTGCGGGGCTGTTTCAGGGTGTAGCCCGGGAAGTTACCAAGTCAGGTCATATCTGAAGGCTCTTGGAAAAGACAACCAAAGAGGGTGATAGTCCCGTAAGATAAATGACACTGACCTTCCTGGAAGCAGTTCCCAAGTACCGCGGGACACGTGAAATCCCGCGGGAAGCCGGGAGGACCATCTCCCAAGGCTAAATACTCACTCGCGACCGATAGTGAACTAGTACCGTGAGGGAAAGGTGAAAAGAACCCCAGTGAGGGGAGTGAAATAGTACCTGAAACCATGTGCCTACAAGCAGTGGGAGGGCAATGTCCTAAGCTTCGGCGAAGGATAAGCCTGACCGCGTGCCTTTTGCATAATGAGTCTGCGAGTTACTCTACGCAGCAAGGTTAAGCCGATTGAGGTGAAGCCGTAGCGAAAGCGAGTCTGAATAGGGCGATTTAGTTGCGTGGAGTAGACCCGAAGCGGGATGATCTACCCATGGCCAGGGTGAAATTTCGGTAACACGAAATGGAGGCCCGAACTGGTGAAGGTTGAAAACTTCTCGGATGAGCTGTGGGTAGGAGTGAAAGGCTAATCAAATTCCGTGATAGCTGGTTCTCCCCGAAATATATTGAGGTATAGCCTCGTGTTTAGCGGACGGAGGTAGAGCACTGGACGGGCTAAGGTCCTTACCGGGATACTAAACCTAACCAAACTACGAATTCCGTCTTGCTGAATCACGGGAGTCAGACTACGGGAGATAAGTTCCGTGGTCGAAAGGGAAAGAGCCCAGATCGCCAGCTAAGGTCCCGAAATATGTGCTCAGTGGGAAAGGATGTGGAAACGCACAGACAACCAGGAGGTTGGCTTAGAAGCAGCCACCCTTTAAAGAAAGCGTAACAGCTCACTGGTCGAGTGAGTCCGCGCCTAAGATGTAACGGGGCTAAGCACATTACCGAAGCTGCGAATTTAATGATCTCTGCGGAGATTATTGACTGGTAGGGGAGCATTCTAGTCGCCTGTGAAGGTAGACCGTAAGGACTACTGGAGGTTCTAGAAGAGATTCTGCAGACATGAGTAGCGATAAAATAGGTGAGAAACCTATTCGCCGTAAGTCTAAGGTTTCCTGGGTAAAGTTAATCTTCCCAGGGTTAGTCGGTTCCTAAGCCGAGGCCGAAAGGCGTAGGTGATGGACAGCAGGTTAATATTCCTGCACCACCGATGGTGCGTTATCAGCGAAGGGGGGACGGAGAAGGATAGGTCATCCGGGTGTTGGATATCCCGGTTCAAGCCTGTAGGCGGACCTGGTAGGCAAAACCGCCGGGTCGTTAACGCCGAGAGGTGATGACGAGTCCCGTAAGGGACGCAAAGTGACTGATTCCACGCTTCCAAGAAAATCCTCGTAGCGAGTACCATAGGTGACCGTACCGCAAACCGACTCAGGTAGACGGGTAGAGTATACCAAGGCGCTTGAGAGAACTCTGGTTAAGGAACTCTGCAAATTGACACCGTAACTTCGGAAGAAGGTGTACCCATTTTGGTGAAGTCCCTGCGGATGGAGCCAAAAAGGGTCGCAGTGAAACGGGGGTGGTGACTGTTTATCAAAAACACAGGACTCTGCTAAGTCGCAAGACGACGTATAGGGTCTGACGCCTGCCCGGTGCCGGAAGGTTAAGGAGAGAGGTTAGCCGCAAGGCAACGCTTTGAACCGAAGCCCCGGTAAACGGCGGCCGTAACTATAACGGTCCTAAGGTAGCGAAATTCCTTGTCGGGTAAGTTCCGACCTGCACGAATGGCGTAACAATCTCCCCACTGTCTCAACCAGGGACTCAGCGAAATTGCACTCTCGGTGAAGATACCGGGTACCCGCGGCAGGACGGAAAGACCCTGTGCACCTTTACTATAACTTTGCACTGGATCTAGGGTTAGTATGTGTAGGATAGGTGGGAGGCTTTGAAGCGGAGGCGCTAGCTTTCGTGGAGCCAACCTTGAAATACCACCCTTATTGACCTTGGACTCTAACCTACGGCTGTCATCCAGCCGGGGGACATTGCATGGTGGGTAGTTTGACTGGGGCGGTCGCCTCCCAAATTGTAACGGAGGCGCGCGATGGTCGGCTCAGGCTGAGTGGAAACCAGCCTTCGAGTGTAATGGCATAAGCCGGCTTGACTGCGAGAGAGACATCTCGAGCAGGTGCGAAAGCAGGTCATAGTGATCCGGTGGTCCCGCATGGAAGGGCCATCGCTCAACGGACAAAAGGTACGCCGGGGATAACAGGCTGATACCCCCCAAGAGTTCACATCGACGGGGGTGTTTGGCACCTCGATGTCGGCTCGTCACATCCTGGGGCTGAAGTAGGTCCCAAGGGTTCGGCTGTTCGCCGATTAAAGTGGCACGCGAGCTGGGTTCAAAACGTCGTGAGACAGTTTGGTCCCTATCCGCCGTGGGCGCAGGATACTTGAGGAGAGTTTTCTCTAGTACGAGAGGACCGAGAAGAACGCACCGCTAGTGTTCCGGTTGTCACGCCAGTGGCATCGCCGGGTAGCTATGTGCGGACAGGATAACCGCTGAAAGCATATAAGCGGGAAGCCCCCTCCAAGATAAGGTATCCCAGGTCGTAAGACCTCTAAAGACCCCTCGTAGACTACGAGGTTGATAGGCCGGATGTGGAAGGCCAGTAATGGCTGAAGCTAACCGGTACTAATTGGTCGTGCGGCTTGACCATATTTACTAATGTTACTTTGCGTTAATTCGTTGTGCCCGTATTCAGTTGTGAGAGAACAAATTAAGTTCCGGGCTTTGAGTTGCTCAGCACTCGTTACTCATTACTCGGCACTTTGATAATTTCCGGTGGCGATAGCGGAGGTGTCACACCCGATCCCATCCCGAACTCGGCCGTTAAGCCCTCCAGCGCCGATGGTACTATACGGTCGCCGTATGGAAGAGTAGGACGCTGCCGGATTTATTTGAAAGCCCCGACTTCGAAAGAGGTTGGGGCTTTTTTATTGAAGCCCATCCGCATAACCCGGATTCCGCAGTGGAAAAGTGACGCTGTAAACGAGGGGCAAACCTTGCGCAACGAAGACAATGCTTTTCTACCCCTGAGTTCGGGACAAATCTCGCTGCTGTGCGAATTTTGTCAGAGTAATAAGGCGTTGTGCCAAGCGGCGGAAAAGACTTTGAAACAGCACACCTGGGTGTCTTCGCCGCTCCAGGTTCGCCCCTCGCTCGTGTTCAACTGCGGAATCCGGCTTAAATCGGCGGATAGAAGAGATTAGCCCGACATCTTGGGTGGTCTGTATGTTGGGGTAGTCTCAATGGTGGCCTCAAGATATTGTTGCCCGTTAGAGCCGGCCAAATAACCCCGAAAAATAATGAAATTTTTGTTGACAGCACAAGCTTAGATAGTTATAAGTGGCCATTGAGTGGGATAAAGTGGGATTATTTCCCACATTTGTACCATTGTTGCGGCTAAATTTATGTTTCGTGGGAGTTATGAACATACGCTCGATGGTAAGGGCCGCTTGAGCGTTCCGTCGAAGTTTCGCGACGTCTTGGTCGGGAAAGGCGACGAAAGGGTCGTCATCACGAATTTTGTCGTGGACGGAATGCGCTGCCTGGACGTTTATCCCATCGATGAGTGGCTGCGCTTCGAGGAAGAGATTCGCAAAAAGCCGAAGTTCGAACGGCGCATGGTCATGTTTCAAAATTTTTATCTCGGCGGCGCGTGCGAGTGCGCGTTGGACAAACAGGGGCGCATTCTGATTCCGCCGGCGCTCAGAAAATACGCCGATCTCAAGCGCGATGTGGTCCTGGTTTCGGCCCTCGAGAAGTTTCGCGTGTGGGACCAAACGGCATGGAAAAAGATCTTCGCTGATGCGGAAGAGAAATTAATGCAGGATCCGGATTCTCTCGGTGATCTGGGACTCTAGCAAAGGCGGATAATGAGCGTGCGACGGGCTTGATGAAAGGAGAAGAATCAATGTTAGCGCGAAAGCCTATCCAGGACATATCGGTGCTCGATGTCACCGGCGATATCGATTTTCGTGAGATGATTCGCATCAAGAACGCTATCGGTTCACTGATCGAGAAGGAACGAATCAAGGTCGTTCTCAACCTCAAAGCGGTCGATCACATCAATTACCTGAGCATCGGTGTTTTGCTCGAGCGATTGAAACTTCTAAGAAACCTGAACGGCGACCTCAAGCTGTCGGGCATGAGCCCGTTCCTCCGAGACATATTCAAGGTAGTGGGCATGGATCGTTTCTTCGAAGAGTACACGTCACTGGAGGACGCGGTCGCAAGTTTTGACGACGACTGGGAAGGCGACGGGACCAGTCATTGAATGGTGTACGAACATGTACCGGTCATGGCTCGGGAAGTGGGGCAATTCCTGAATGCCGGGCCGCACCAGCGTTTTTTGGACGGCACGATGGGAGGAGCGGGCCATAGCGAACAGATTCTGATTGACAGTAGTCCGGATGGCCAAGTCCTGGGACTGGACTGGGATGACGAAGCGTTGGTTGAAGCTCGGCGGCGGTTGGCAAGGTTTCAGGACCGCGTGACGTTGCGTCAGTCGAGTTTCTCGGCGGCCCGGGAAATCTTGTCTGAGATCGGCTGGAATTCCGTGCACGGGGTGATCTTGGATCTCGGCGCGTCGTCCCATCAGCTGCGATCCGAGGAACGGGGCTTCAGTTTTCATTCGCAGGCAAGGCTCGATATGCGCATGGACCGCCGCCAATCGCTGGACGCCTATCAAATCGTCAACTCGTTTCCGGCAACTGAATTGGAAAAGATCCTTAGGACTTTCGGCGAGGAACGCCAAGCGCGGCGCATCGCTTGGAGGATCGCGGAGGCGCGCCGGACCAAGCCGCTAGAAACCGCGGCGGAGCTTGCCCAATTGATCGAGCGGGTCAAAGGAAGCCGTGCTCAGGGGCATCACCCGGCGACGCAGTCCTTTCAGGCATTGCGCATCGCGGTGAACCAGGAATTACGTCATCTGGAACTTTTTTTAGCGGATGGATACGAGCTGTTGAAGCCCAACGGCCGCATGGTCATCATCTCGTTCCATTCGCTCGAGGATCGTTTGGTGAAGACGGCCTTTCGCAAGTGGGGCCGGGATTGCCTCTGTCCGCCGCGCACGCCCACCTGTCACTGCGGTTGGAACCGGAAGGTCACGCTGCTCACGCGAAAACCGATTGTTCCTTCAGCGAGCGAAATTGAGTCCAATCCCAGGGCGCGCTCTGCAAAGTTGCGCGCGGTGGAGAGAGTCTAGAGGATGGATCATGCCAGCCGCAGAGGGCGTTAGACTAAGAGTAAAAACCCGAACGGAAACGCGAACCCGCCGAATCGACCGCGGCGAGCGGCGCCACTATCATTGGGCCGTGCTGTCATTGTCTCTCTGTTTGGTGGGAGTCGTTCTGCTGCATGTCTGGGTGAGGCTCCAGGTGGTCCGGATGGGCTATGCGCTGTCGACCACGAGCAAGCTGGAGAGCCAGCTCGAACAGGAGCGCCGGGAATTGACGGTGGAGTTGGCGACGTTGACATCGCCCGATCGTTTGGAAGCCATGGCACGCAAACGCCTCGGACTGGTGGCGCCTGAGAAAGGCCAGGTGGTCGTTCTCCCATGAGACGGTCTTATAAAGGGATTCGTTTCCGGCTCGGCTTGGCGAAGATCTTGTTCATTGCCTTGGTGGCGATCGTCGGCGGGCGCGCCGTCCATCTCCAAATATGGCAAGGAGAAAGCTTCAAACGGCTCGGCGAACGGCAGCACTTGAAAGAGTGGATCGTGCTGCCCAAGCGCGGCGCCGTACTGGATCGCGCCGGTGAGCCGCTGGCGTTGAGTTTGGAATCTCGATCGGTCTATGCCCGGCCTCGCCGCATCCAAGATGCCGAAGCGATGAGCCGGAGTTTAGCTCGGATACTGAGTCTTGACTTCGCCGAGGTAAAGCAAAAGCTTCAGTTGGAGAAACCCTTTGTCTGGATCAAGCGGCAGGTTTCCCCCGCTGAAGCGGATCGGATCCAGGCGCTCAACCTTGAAGGCTTGGGAATGTTTTACGAGCCTGACAGGTACTATCCGCAGGGACAGCTCGCTGGACAAGTCATCGGATTCGTAAACCGCGACTCAGAGGGCTTGGAAGGATTGGAGCTACAATACAACGATTATATTCGGGGTGAGACCGGATCGTCGCTGATCGAGCGCGATGCCCTTGGACGCCGGGTCTTGGTCCAAGGCGTCGAAGGTCTGCAGATCCCTCCGGGCGGCGATATTCATTTGACGCTGGACAGTTCCATTCAACACCTGGCGGAAAAGGAGCTTGAGGCGACCATTTCCAAGTACCGCGCCAAGGCCGGCGTCGCCATCGTCGTTGAGCCCTTTACCGGCGAAGTGCTTGCCCTGGCCAATTATCCATCTTTCAATCCCAACAATTTCTCCCAGGAAACGGCGCAGCGGCGGCGCAACCGCGCGGTCGCGGACGGCTATGAACCCGGTTCTACGTTTAAGACGGTGCTCGCGGCGGCGGCTTTGGAAGAGGGCGTGGTCGGCAAAGAAGATCTTTTCTACTGCGAGATGGGTAAGTACGCCTACGCCGGAAAGATCATCCACGATACTCATCCCTATGGCTGGTTGCCCTTTGCCAAAATTCTCCAGGTGTCGAGCAATATCGGCTTTACCAAAGTGGCTGAGAAGCTCAAGAAGGAACGTTACTTCAAGTACATCGAAAAATTCGGCTTCGGCCAAATGACCGGCATCGATCTGCCGGGGGAAGCGCCCGGTTTGCTGCGCAAGGCGGAGACCTGGTCGGCGGTGGATCTCGCCACACATGCCTTTGGCCAAGGGATCTCCACGACCCCGATGCAGTTGGCGATGGCCTATGCCGCCGTCGCCAACGGCGGCTTTTTGATGAAGCCCTACGTTGTGCGCCGCGTGCTCAGCCCGAAGGGCGAAGTTTTGGCCGAGAATCAGCCTCATGTGGTGCGGCGGGTGATATCGGAAAAAACCGCGCACATGCTTGCGTCCATGCTCAAGGAAGTCACCAATGCCGGCGGCACGGGGACGATGGCGAGCGTCGAGGGATTCGACGTGGCGGGTAAGACCGGCACGGCGCAGAAGGCCGATCTCGCCCACGGCGGCTACGCCGCGGGCAAGCGCGTCGGATCCTTCGTCGGTTTTGTGCCGGCGGAAAATCCGCGGCTGGTGGTTTTGGTTCTCGTCGATGAGCCCGAGGTCAACGTCTACGGTGGCGTGGTCGCGGCACCGGTCTTTCGCAACATCGCGCGCGGCGCGCTGCGTCACCTGGCCGTCGCGCCCCAGAAGCCGGATACCGTGTCGTCGTCGTTTGCGCACGCGGCAGTTCCCATTCGGCCCCCGCCAAAGAAAGAGAACAACGGCGCTTTCGGCGCCGACTCGGATTCCGTGCCTGACTTTGTCGGTCTCAGCTTGCGGGAGGCGGTGGAGAAGGCCCGTTCGATGAACGTCAAAGTGCAAATGCATGGAAGCGGTTACGTTATCAAGCAGGCGCCGACGCCGGGACGCCGTTGGAACGAAGAAGGAGTGCTGGTTCTGAAACTGCAAGGTTGACGGCAATGCGTCTCAAGGAATTCTTGATGCTCGCCGAGGTGGAAGAGTTCAATGGAGATCGCGATCAAGAGATAAGCGGCTTGGTCTATGACTCCCGCAAGGTCGGCGCCGGCCAGATCTTCTTCGCCATACCGGGCGAGAAGGCCGACGGCCATGATTTCATTGCGGAGGCGATCCAGCGCGGCGCCGCGACCATCGTCTGCGCGCGCAAAACGGCAGGAGCGCAAGGAGTCGCTTGGGTCCGGGTGAAGGATGTCCGGCGCGTCATGGGGCAATGGTCGGCGCATTTTTATCACCGGCCCAGTCAAAAACTAAAGTTAGTGGGCGTTACCGGCACCAATGGCAAGACGACCGTCACCTATCTGATCGAATCGATGCTACGCGCCGCCGGCATCGAGCCCGGCGTCATCGGCACGATCAACTATCGGTATTGCGGCGATGAGGTTCCAGCGCATCACACGACGCCGGAGTCGCTCGATTTGCAGGATCTCATCGGCAAAATGACCCGGGCTGGAGTCAAGGCCGTCACCATGGAAGTTTCCTCCCACGCCCTGGTCCAGGAGCGAGTGCGCGGCTTGGATTTCGACGTCGGCGTATTTACCAATCTGTCGCGCGATCATCTCGATTATCACCGCGACATGGATGATTACTTTCTGGCGAAGAGCAGACTTTTCACTGATTATCTGAAGGCCAGCGCCAAACGAGACAAAGCGGCGGTGATATTCGCCGACGACCCGCGCGGGCGCGAATTGATCGCAAAACTGGGTAGCGAAGGCTTGGAACTCTGGAGTTACGGCGAAGGCCGGCAGTGGGATATTCACCCGCTCAACGTCGCGCGCGACGTCGCGGGTCTTCGCGGCAAAATTCGCGCTAAGAACCGAACCATCGAGTTTGCCTCGCCGCTCATTGGCGCGGCGAACTTGCAGAATATCATGGCTGCAGCGGGTGTCGGTTTGGCTCTGGGACTCGGCTCAGAAGAGGTGGCCCAAGGAATCGGTCAGCTCCGAGCGGTGCCGGGCAGGTTGGAGACAGTGGCGAACGATCTCGGTGTCACGATTCTGGTTGACTACGCGCATACGCCGGATGCGTTGGAAAAAGTCCTTGGGGCGGTACGTCCGGTGACGCCGGGAAAACTCATAACGGTATTCGGATGCGGCGGAGATCGCGATCGCGGTAAGCGGCCGCTGATGGGCGAGATCGCCGCGCGGCTGAGCGATGTCGTCATCGTCACTTCCGATAATCCGCGCACCGAAGATCCGCTGGCGATCGTGAACGAAGTGGAGGCGGGCGTGCGAAAAACCGGCTTAAAGAAGTTTCGGGTTTCGAAACGCGAGACTCTAGACTCGGGACCCGAAACCGAGCGCGGCTACTGCGTGGAAGCCGATCGGCGCGCGGCTATCGGTATCGCCCTGCGCTCGGCAAAGCCGGGCGATTCGGTGCTGATCGCGGGCAAAGGCCATGAGGATTACCAGATCCTCGGCACAACCAAGATTCATTTCGATGACCGGGAGGTGGCTCGCGAAGAGTTGGAGCGGCGCGCCAACGCGTAAGCGAACGAGGGATGGGGTGGAACCAAGCAGAAATTCTCGCGGCGACCGGCGGCAAGATCATGCGCCAGGGTCATGCGACGCGATTCGGAGAGGTGGTGACGGATTCGCACAAGGTCAAGAACGGGGCGGTCTTCGTCGCGCTCAAGGGAGAAAGGCATGATGGCCATCGTTTCGTCGGCGAGGCGGTGCGCCGCGGCGCCCGTTGCGTGATTATTCATCGGCCGGTGCCAGTGTCTGCGCTCGGACAGGCGACAGCGGTAAGGGTGCGCGACACCTTGCGGGCGTTGGGTGACCTGGCGCATTACCGGCGGGAAACATTCGCCCCCAGGGTACTGGCGATTACCGGCTCCAACGGCAAGACCACGACCAAAGAGATGGTCGCGGCGATTCTCGAGGAAGCTGCGCTGGACGGTCAACCGCTTCGCGGCAGGGTTTTGAGAACCGAAGGGAACTTTAACAACTTAGTAGGCTTACCGTTGACACTGTTACGCTTGCGTAGAGGGGACAAAGTGGCCGTGGTCGAGCTCGGCACCAACCATCCCGGCGAAATCCAGCGCCTGGCTGAGATCGCCGATCCCGACATGGGCATGATCACGTCGGTGGGAGCCGCGCACCTCGAAGGGTTGAACAGTTTGGCCGGTGTTGCCCGAGAAAAAGGCGCGCTTTACCAAAATATCCGCGCCGGCGGCGCGGTCGCGGTGAATCTCGACGACCCCTGGGTAAAGCGCCTCGGCGCGCGCTTCAAGGGGAGAAAAATCACCTACGGCAAACGTGGCCATGTGCGCGTGCGGTCCCGGCGCGCGCTCGGCCCTCAGGGTCAGGAAGTTACTCTGCAAGCCGGACGCAAACCATGCCGAGTCAGGCTGAATTATCTGGGCCGGCACAATATCGCCAATGCGCTCGGCGCCGCGGCGTTGGCTCTGGGTGCCGGCACTGATTTGGCCGCCGTTCGCCGCGGGTTGGCAAAGGTCAGACCGTTTTCCATGCGCATGCAAATCGAAAATTGGCGCGGCGTGGGCATCATCAACGATACCTACAATGCCAATCCGGCGTCGATGAACGCGGCGCTCGAAACCCTTGCCGAAATGAAGTGCCGGGGAGATAAGATCGCGGTTCTCGGCGACATGTTCGAGCTGGGCAAACACAGCGCCAAGGAGCACCGCGGGTTGGGTCAAAGGGCGGCCGAGGCGGGGATCGATGCTTTGTATTTTTTCGGCGATCGGTCTGTGGAGGTTCGTAAGGGCGCGTTGCGGGGCGGCCTGCGGGATGAGCAAATCGTGATCGGCCGAGATCACGCTGACATGGCGCGGCGGTTGCGCGATCGGGTGAAGCGGGGAGACTGGCTCCTGTTCAAAGGCTCCCGGGGCATGAGAATGGAAAAAGTTTTGCAGGAACTCAAGGACGGAAATGACTAGCCGGGATTACGCATCGTAAGTTGTTCAAGGAGCGAGCCTCTCCGTTCGTGGTTCGACTGGCTCACCACCCAGACCCGTTTGATAAACTCAGGGTCATGGTGAGGGTAATCGAACCACGAGGGAACTTGAAGGGCGGGCGATGGATTTGTACCTTGAAGAGGTTGGCATATTTAAGTGGCGGAGCGCACAGTGATAAAGGCGCCTAAACCTATTACCCAGCACCGCGCAAGCCGGCGCCGCTTTACGTTCCCTTCGACACTGCTCAGGGCAGGTATGTGGCCGCGCCACTGCGAGGCTCACTCCTTGGACTCCACTACGTTGCGTGTTTTCCTCGGCCTATGAATAGTCGGGGCTAGGAGATTGGACTTGCTTTACCATTTGCTGTTTCCGCTCTCCACGAGTTACTCCGGCTTCAACGTCTTTCGCTACATCACCTTCCGCGCGGCGATGGCGGCGTTGCTTGCGCTGCTGGTTTCGTTTCTCTTGGGGCCTTGGCTGATTCGTGCGCTGACCGAAAAGCAGATCGGCCAGCAAATTCGCGATGACGGCCCCGCCTCCCATGCCGTCAAGGCCGGCACGCCGACGATGGGCGGGGCGCTGATCCTGGCGGCGCTGGTGCTCTCCACGCTGATGATGGCGGACATTACGAATTCCTACGTGCTGCTCGCACTGCTTGCGACCGTGGGATCGGGCGCGGTGGGATTCGCCGATGATTATCTGAAGCTCACCGAGAAAAATAGCAAGGGGCTACCGCCGCGAACCAAGCTGCTCGGCCAGTTTGCCGTGGCCTTTCTCGTCGCCGTCGCACTTTACTATACGCCCAGATTCAGCACGGTCTTGGGTATCCCTTTCATCAAGACTTTTCACCCCGATCTGGGCATCTTTTACATCCCGTTTGCGATGCTCGTCATCGTCGGGGCGTCCAACGCGGTGAACCTCACCGATGGCCTCGACGGCCTCGCCATCGGGCCGGTGATGGTTGCGGCGGCGGCCTATGCGATCGTCGCCTATGCGACCGGCCATCTAAAATTCGCCGAGTATTTGCAGATTCCCTATGTGGCCGGGGTCGGCGAGCTGACCGTCTTTTGCGCCGCGTTGGTGGCCGCGGGGCTAGGATTTCTTTGGTACAACGCCTACCCGGCGCAGATGTTCATGGGCGACGTCGGCTCGCTTTCCTTGGGCGCCGCGTTGGGCATCGTCGCGGTGATGGCCAAAAATGAAATCCTCCTGATCATCATCGGCGGGGTTTTCGTTATCGAAGCTCTGTCGGTGATCTTTCAGGTGGCTTCTTACAAGATGCGCCGCAAGCGGGTTTTTCTGATGGCGCCGATTCATCATCACTACGAGCTTAAGGGCTGGAAGGAGCCGCAGATCATCGTGCGTTTTTGGATCCTCTCGATCATATTCGCGGTGATCGGTTTGAGCACGCTGAAGCTCAGATGAAAACGGGCGCGGGAAATCGAGGATGGAGGATAGAGGATCGAGAATGGAAGATAGAAGATTGAGAATCGCTATCCTCGATACTCGATCCTCGGTTTGCAAACATGGAGCTCAAAGGCAAAACGGTTTTAGTCCTCGGTCTGGCGCGCACCGGCGGCGAGTGCGCGCGCTTTTTGGTCAATGAAGGGGCCAACGTGTTGGTAAGCGATCGCAGAAGCGAACAAGAGCTTGCGCCGGAGATGACGAGCCTGGCGGGTTTGCCGATCGGCTATCTTTTGGGCGGCGAGGAGCGCGAATGGTTGACCGGCGTGGATTGGGTCGTGCCGAGTCCGGGCGTGCCGGAGGATAATCGTCTGCTTAAAGAAGCCGCTAAACAGCGCATTCCGGTTCTGAGCGAAATCGAACTGGCGTATCGGTTTTTTCGCGCGCCCCTGATGGCGATCACCGGGACCAACGGCAAGAGCACCACCACGACGATAGTCGGCGAAATGTTGAAGGCGAGCGGTCAAAAGGTTTTTGTCGGCGGCAATCTCGGCGCGCCGTTTATCGGCGCGCTATCCGGCGACTGGGAGTGGGGGATCATCGAGGTCAGCAGTTTCCAACTGGAGTGGGTTGAAGCATTTCGGCCGCGCATCGCCGCGCTGCTCAATTTGACCGAGGATCACCTCGACCGCTACCCGGACTTCCAAGCCTACTCTGCCGCCAAGGAGCGCATCTTCGCGGCCCAGACGGCGGCGGACATCGCGATTCTAAACCGCGATGATCCGTTGGTGTGGGCGATCGGCGAGCGGCTCAGGGCTCGGGTCATCTCCTTCGGCTTCGCCGAAGTCGACGATGGCGTGTTCGCTGCGGCCGACGAAATCGTTTGGCGCGATGGCTCAAGCGAAGAACGTTTTCCGCTTCGCCATGTGAAAATTCAGGGCGTGCACAACAAGGAAAACATGATGGCCGCTGTTGCGGTCGCCAAGTCCGCGGCCATTGAACGAGAAGTGATCCAGAGAACTCTGGAAGCCTTTCCGGGGCTTGAACACCGGCTCGAGTTCGTGCGGCAAAAAGACGGCGTGCGCTATTACAACGATTCCAAGGGCACCAACGTGGGCGCGGTGGTCAAGTCGGTGGCTGGTTTTTCCGACCCGGTCATTTTGCTTGCGGGCGGCGTCGACAAAGGCGGCGATTACGGAGTGCTGCGCGACGGCATCAAACAGAAAGTCCGCCGGCTGATTCTCTTCGGCGCGGCCAAACAGATCATCGCGGCTGCTCTCGGAGATTTGACCGAAACGGTCATCGTCGACGACATTCAGTCGGCGGTGCGCGATGCCGCCGCGCACGCGCAACCGGGCGACGTGGTGCTGCTGTCGCCGGCGTGTTCGAGCTTCGATCAATTTCAGAACTACGCCGAGCGCGGCAAGGTCTTTAAGGCACTGGTCGGGGCTCTATGAGAGACGGGTCTGCCGTGGACAAATGGCTTTTGCTCGCCATCGCCGGACTGCTGGCGGTGGGTATCACCATGGTGCTCAGCACGAGCTACCTCTATTCACAGGAGCGTTTCGCCGATGGCACCTACTTTTTCCGCAAACAGTTGATCGCCGCGGGTATCGGCTTGACGGCGCTCATTGCTTGCGCGTTGGCGCCGTCCGCGAGCTACCGGCGGCTGACCTATCCGTTCTTGGGGTTTGCTTTCCTGATGCTGATTTTGGTTTTGATTCCCGGCGTCGGCGTGGTCCGCGGCGGCGCGCGGCGCTGGTTGGCGCTGCCGGGATTCGCCTTTCAACCGGCCGAGCTCGCCAAGCTCGCGATGGTTTTTTACCTGGCCCATTCGATGGCCAAAAAGGAAGAAAAGATCCGCACCTTCGGGGTCGGCGTGCTGCCCCACTTGATCGTCGGTGGAGTATTCTTAGGGGCGCTGCTGTTGGAGCCCGACTTCGGTACGGCCTTGATTTTAGCCGCGCTGCTCTACCTGATGCTATTCATCGGTGGCGCCCGCGTCCCTCATCTGCTCGCCACCGCACTGATGGCGCTGCCGGTTTTGATTTACGTGATGTTGAAAGCGGATTATCGGCTGCGCCGTCTGATGACGTTCTGGGATCCCTGGCGTGAAGCCGCCGGCAGCGGTTTCCAAGTCATCCAGTCGTTGATCGCCTTCGGCTCCGGGCAGGTTTGGGGACGGGGATTGGGGGAGAGCCGGCAAAAACTTTTTTATCTTCCCGAGGCCCATACCGACTTTGTCTACTCGGTGATCGGCGAGGAGCTGGGACTGGTCGGGGCGCTCACGATTCTGGGCCTTTTCGCCGTGATCATCCTGCGCGGGCTTAGGCTCACGGCGCGGATCGAAGAGCCTTTTGAACAGTATCTGGCGTTCGGCTTGACGGTCTTGTTGGGGCTCCAAGCGCTCATTCACATGGGCGTTGTTATGGGGCTCATGCCCACCAAGGGACTCGTGCTGCCGTTTATCAGCTATGGCGGCTCGGCCATGGTGATCAATTTGATGGAGGCGGGAATCTTACTGGGACTGTCGCGTAGGAAACTCTAACCATGCGCGTTATCCTGGCCGGCGGCGGGACCGGTGGCCATCTGTTTCCGGGGCTGGCCGTCGCGCGTGAATTTCAACGGCGGGATGCGAGGAACGAAATCATATTCGTCGGAACCGAACAGGGCATCGAGTTTCGCATATTGCCCAAAGAAGGATTCAAGCTGGAAACGTTGACGGTCAAAGGGTTGAAAGGGCGCGGCCTGCGCGGCTTGATTGACGCGCTCACCGGCGTGCCGTCGAGCGTGTTACGTTCACTGCGCATCATCCGCGCGTTTCGCCCCGACTGTATCATCGGTTTGGGCGGTTACGCTTCGGGACCGTTGCTGCTGGCGGGAAAATTAAAAGGGATTCGCTGCGCGATCATGGAACAAAACCTTCGGCCGGGATTCACCAACAAGTTTTTGGCGCGCTGGGTCGATCGCGTCTTCACCGCTTATAGCGAGAGCTCAAGTTATTTTCCGGGCGCCCGCGTGGTCGAGACCGGCAACCCGGTGCGTTGGCAAAAATTGCCACAGGTGCAGAAGAACGAAAGATTTTCGCTCTTGGTGTTTGGCGGCAGCGCCGGCGCACGCCGGATCAACTTCGCTTTCGTCGATGCCCTGAAACGATTGGTCGAATTGGCGGACGCGCTGCGAGTGACGCATCAGACCGGGCAGGCGGACTACGCTGCCATCAAAAAAGCCTATGCCGAGCTGCCGTTCGAAGTGGAGGTGATGCCCTTCATCGACAAGATGGACGAAGCGTACGCGCGCGCCGACTTGATCGTCTGCCGCGCCGGCGCCTCCACGGTCGCGGAGCTCACGGCTTTCGGCAAGGCGGCGATCTTGGTGCCGTATCCTTATGCGATCTACGATCACCAGCGCGGCAATGCGCAAGCGCTGCAGGATCGCGGTGCCGCGGACATGATTCTTGATCGGGATCTCACGGGAGAAGTCTTGGCGGCGCGCATTCGCGCCTATTTTTCCGATCGTGAGCGCCTGGCGCGGATGGCGACGGCGGCGCGCGCCCTGGGGCGGCCCGACGCGGCGGCGCGGATCGTCGATGCCTGTTATGCCCTGGCGCGCGGTTGATGTACGGGTGATGGCTGGATTTTCATGTTGCAGAAAAAACACAGAGTTCACTTCGTCGGCATCGGCGGGATCGGCATGAGCGGCATCGCCGAGGTGCTGTTGAATCTGGGCTACGTGGTGACCGGCTCCGATCTCCTTGAGAGCGACGCCACGGCGCGGCTGAGAACGCTCGGCGCGCAGGTTTTCGTCGGCCACCAAGAGGAGAATCTGGCGGCCCATCCTTCGGTGGTGGTGATTTCGACGGCGGTGAAATACTCCAACCCGGAAGTGCTCGAGGCGCGCCGTCGCCACATTCCGGTGATCCCGCGCGCCGAGATGCTCGCCGAGCTGATGCGCATGAAGTTCGGCGTCGCCGTGGCCGGCAGCCATGGCAAGACGACCACGACTTCCATGACCGCCGCGGTGTTGAGCGCGGCCGGCCTGGATCCGACCATGGTGATCGGCGGCAGACTGCGCATGCTCGGCAGTAATGCCAAGATGGGCCAGGGAGCCATTCTGGTGGCCGAGGCCGATGAAAGCGACGGCAGCTTTCTGATCCTTTCGCCGACCATCGCGGTGGTGACGAATATCGACCGCGAGCATCTCGACTTTCACGGGACGATGGAACAGTTGAACGAGAGCTTTCTGGTGTTCATCAACAAGATCCCCTTTTACGGCCTGGCGGTGCTGTGCATCGACGACGCCAACGTGCGCGGCCTGCTGCCCAAGGTGCGCAAGCGCTTTGCGACCTACGGTCTCTCCAGCGAAGCCGATTTCTCGGCGCGGGATCTCAAGATGAAAGCCGCCAGCGTCGAGTTCACCGTGCTGCATCACGCCAAGCCGGTGGGCGAGCTGCGGCTGCACTTGCCCGGACGCCACAGCGCCACCAACGCGCTGGCGGCGGTGGCCGTGGGCCATGAATTGGAAATTCCTTTTGCCCAGGTCGCATCGGCATTGGACGATTTTTCCGGCATCCACCGCCGCTTCGAGATCAAAGGCGAGCCCGCCGGCGTGCTGGTCATCGACGACTACGGCCATCATCCGGCGGAGATCCGCGCCACCCTCGGCGCCATTCGCGACAGCTGGAAGCGGCCGCTGACGGTGATTTTTCAACCGCACCGCTATAGCCGGACGCGCGATCTCTTCGATGAATTCTTGACCGCTTTCGAGGGCGCCGACCGGTTAGTTTTGACCGAGATCTATCCCGCGGGCGAAGATCCGATAGCCGGAATCAGCGGGGAGGCCTTGTACCAAGCGATCAAGAGAAGAGGCCATCTGGAGATCGAATTCGTTGCGGACCGGGGTGAGATCGCGAGCCATCTTGCCGGCAAGCTCCGCGCCGGAGATATCGTGCTGACCCTGGGGGCCGGCGATATCTATAAAGTCGCTGATGCGCTGGTGGAGGCGCTGGGGAAATGAAAAATGGAGATTGTAAAAGGCAAAATGCAGATTTGTCACCGGCCTTATTGCGATCTCCGGAGCGCCGGTAATTTTGCATTTTTCAATTTGCACTGTGCATTCTGCATTGAAAGAGGAGATGGCTGAAGCGTCTTTAGTCGGAGAGTTGAGGCGGATCCCCGGCTTCCGGGTGAAACTCGCCGAGCCACTGGCGCGTTATGCGTCGATGAAAATCGGCGGACCGGCGGACTACTTCATCGAGGTTGAAAGTGGCGCCGCTTTGGCGCAGTTGTTGCCGCTGCTAAAACGCCATCGCACGCCGATCTGTTTCCTCGGCAACGGCAGCAACGTCCTGATCAGCGACCGCGGCGTGCGCGGTGCGGTCATTCGCCTGGCGGGAGATTTCAAGCGCGCCGAGTGGAAAGAAGAGGGAGAGGCGGTGTGGCTCGAAGTGGGCGCGGCCTGCGCGCTCACGCAGTTGGTGCGCGAGGCGGCGCGCAAAGGGTACGCCGGTTTAGAGTTCGCCGAGGGCATCCCCGGCACGGTGGGCGGCGCTCTGGTGATGAACGCCGGCGCGTATGGGTCGGAGTTTGAAAAGATTGTCGATGGCGTGGAAGGCATCGATTCAGAGGGGCAGATGATTCGCTATTCCCGAAAGGAAATGACATTTACCTACCGCGATTCTCATTGGCCGGCGGGCGCCGTGGTGACCCGCGTGCGCATGCGCCTGCGCAAGGAAGAAGCGGCCCAGGTAAGCTCAAAAGTCCGTGCGCTCGTCGCCAAGCGAAAAAGCAGCCAGCCTTCGGGTTATCCCAATTCGGGATCCATGTTCCGCAATCCGCCGGGCGACTTCGCCGGGAGATTGATCGAGGCCGCGGGAATCAAAGGCAAGCGCATCGGCCAGGCGCAGATTTCGGAGCGCCATGCCAATTTCATCGTTAATCTGGGCGGGGCTAAGGCCGAAGACGTGCGCCGGTTGATGGATTTAGCGCGCGCCGAGGTGAAAAAACAATTCGCGATCGAACTGGCGGCGGAAGTCAGGCGGCTCGGAGAATGGGACGCGGAGTAAGCCGGAGCAACAACGATGAAACTCACGCTCTACCGTAGAGACAACCGCAAACGAAACGCACGGCGCGCGCGCCGAACACTGATCTGGCTCGGCGGCGTGGCCGTGCTATCGATACTCGGGTTCGCGGCCTTTCGCTGGCACGCTCCCTTGACGGCCGCGGCCGCCGCCGCGCCCGCCATGTTTTTCGAAAATCGCTATTTCTTCGTGCGCGAGATTCAGGTGCGCGGCGGCGAGAAGGTTGGCGGCGGTGAGATCGTCGCCATGGCGGGACTCAGACGCGGCATGAACCTCTGGAAGATCGAGCCCCGCACAATCGAAAAGAAAATTGCCAAGCACCCCTGGGTGCGCCGCGTCTTGGTGCGCCGCGAATTTCCCCGGCGCGTCGTTATCGAAGTGGAAGAGCGTGCTCCCAAGGCCATCGTCGCCCTCGGGCGGCTGTACTACGTCGATGCCGACGGCTTGATCTTTAAAGAAGTGGGCGCGGGCGAGAACGTGAACTTTCCTCTGTTGACCGGGTTGCGTCCCGAGCAACTTGCCAGGACGAATCCAACGCTGCGCGGGAGAATTCGGGACGCCGTTCGGCTCGGCGATTTGATGGCCAAAGACTCGCGCACGCTTTCAGAGATTCATTTTGACGAGTCGGGGCGCCTGGTGGTTTATACCACGGCTTTCCCCGTGGCGTTGAAGATGGGCTGGGGCGACTGGGACGCGAAGCTCAAGCGGCTCGATCGCGTGCTTGCCCTGTGGAAGGGCAACGAGGAGCGCCTGGCCTCATTGGACGTGAGCTTTAATGACCAAGTCGTGGCGCGCCTCCGAAAGGTTCAAGGGTTCAATGGTTCAAGAGTTCAAAAGTAGAAAGGCCATGCCATCCGAAGGCGTCGAGTAAAAATCTGAGGTTTGAAATTTGAGATTCTGAGCGCAGCGAAGACAGCTATGGGAAAGAATAACAGCGTCGTCGTCGGTCTGGATATCGGCACTTCCAAGGTTTGCGCCATTGTCGGCGAGATGACCGAGCAAGGCATCGAAGTCATCGGCGTGGGCACCCATGCCTCGCGGGGGTTACGCAAAGGTGTAGTCGTCAACATCGAGAGCACGGTCACCTCGGTCAAAAAGGCCGTCGAAGAAGCGGAGCTGATGGCCGGTTGTGAAATCCACACCGCTTTTGTCGGTATCGCCGGCGGCCATATCAAGGGGTTCAACAGCCACGGGATCGTGGCGGTGAAAAACAAGGAGGTGAGCCAGCGCGACGTCGATCGTGTCATCGACGCGGCCAAGGCGGTGGCCATTCCGCTGGACCGCGAGGTGCTCCATATTTTGCCCCAGGAGTACATCATCGACGGCCAGGACGGTGTCCGGGAGCCGCTCGGCATGTCGGGCGTGCGCCTGGAGGCGCGGGTGCATATTGTCACCGGCGCCGTGACCTCGGCGCAGAACATTGTCAAGAGCTGCAACCGCGCCGATCTCAATGTCGCCGACATCGTTTTGGAACCGCTGGCGTCCGCCGAAGCGGTGCTCACCGATGAGGAGCGCGAGCTGGGAGTCGCGCTCATCGACATGGGCGGCGGCACCACGGATCTGGCGATTTTTCACGACGGCGCGGTCAAACACACGGCGGTGATCGCCATCGGCGGCAACCATGTCACGAGCGATATCGCCGCCGGCCTGCGCACGCCCTTCGCCGACGCCGAACGCATCAAACAGCGCTATGGTTTCGCCAAAGCATCCATGGCCTCGGGCGACGAGCGGGTCGAGGTGCCGAGCGCCGGCGGTAAAGCGCCGGGCACCGTTTCGCGGCAAATTCTCTGCGAGATTATCGAACCGCGCCTCGACGAGCTGTTCGAACTCGTACAAAAGGAAATCGCCAAGGCGGGTTTTGACGGTGCGCTGGCGTCAGGCGCAGTGATGACCGGCGGATCGATGCTGCTGCCGGGAGCCGTCGAGATGGCGGAAGAAATTTTTCGCATGCCGACGCGGCTCGGCGTGCCCACGCACGTGGGCGGTTTAGTCGACATCATCGCCAGCCCGGTCTACGCCACGGGCATCGGCCTGCTGCTCTACGGCACGAAGCGGCAGGAGCGGACTTATTTCCGCATGCGCGACGACCGGATTTTTTCCAAGGTTAAACATCGCATGTCCGATTGGTTGAGCGAATTTTTTTAGTCGTAAAATAAAATCATTGACTCTCAATTGAAGGAGGAAAGTCTATGTTTGAGCTAGTGGAGCGAAATTCGATGACCGCCCGAATCAAAGTGATTGGCATCGGCGGTGGCGGCGGCAACGCGGTGAATACCATGATCGGCGCTAAACTCAGCGGCGTCGATTTCATGACGGCCAATACCGACGCCCAGTCGCTCGAGGAGAGCCTTGCGCCGGTCAGGATTCAACTGGGCAGCCTGGTCACCAAAGGTTTAGGCGCCGGGGCCAACCCGGAGATCGGGCGGCGCGCCGCCATGGAGGACCAGGAAAGTATCCGCGAATTTCTCGAAGGCGCGGATATGATCTTCATTACCGCCGGCATGGGCGGCGGCACCGGCACCGGTGGAGCGCCGGTGATCGCGCAGGTGGCGCGAGAAGTCGGCGCTTTAACCGTCGGCGTGGTAACCAAGCCCTTTGTCTTCGAGGGCAAGAAGCGGTTGCGCCAAGCCGAGCAGGGAATCGAAGAGCTGAAGCGGACGGTCGATACCCTGATCGTCATACCCAACCAGCGCCTGCTGAGTATCGCCGCCAAGACCACCACCATGCTGGAGGCGTTTCATAGAGCCGACGATGTGCTCTTGCAAGCCGTGCGCGGCATTTCCGATTTGATTATCACTCCGGGGCTGATCAATCTCGACTTCGCCGACGTGCGCACAGTGATGGCCGAGATGGGTCTGGCGCTGATGGGCGCGGCGTCGGCTTCCGGCGAAAACCGCGCGATCGAAGCGGCGCAAAGGGCGATCTCCAGCCCGCTGCTGGAGGACATGTCGATCCAGGGGGCCCGCGGCGTGCTCATCAACATCACCGGCGGCCCGGACCTTTGCTTGCACGAGGTTAACGAGGCCGCGTCGATGATCCAGGAGGAGGCCCACGACGATGCCAACATCATCTTCGGCGCGGTGATCGACGACGACATCAAAGATGAGATCCGCATCACCGTGATCGCCACGGGGTTCGGCGAGGACAAGGTAGAGGTCAAGCCCGTAAGCGCCCCGGTGGTTGTGCCCGTCAAGCTGGCGCCGCAGAAAAACAGAAAGGTCGTTCACCTGGGCACCATCATCGACGATCAAGACGCGCCCACCTGGCAGCGCAGGAAACCGGGCAGCGAAGAGACCGAAACGGTGACCTTGAACAAGGCCAACTTTCAGCTCGCGGGGGATAAAGACGAGGATGACAAATTCGACATCCCGACTTTTTTGAGAAGGCAGATGGATTAAACCGCGTAGCGGGATTGCGAGTCGCGAATCTAAAGTTGCCGGTCTGACGATTGCGGGCTGCGATTGTCGATCATTGGCAGCTGTGTGCGAACTGAATTGATGGAGGTGGTAAGTTCGGCCGTTACAACACGGCCAATCCTTGGACGATATGCGGCGAGTTGTTTTTGACGAGACCCAACGACCTAAATAACCCGCTGGTGAACAGCCTATTGAAAACCAAAACAGGCTTATCACCAGTCGGGTTGATTTTTTTGTTGGGGGCTGTTCTTTCTTACTTGTTTCCATGCCGTTGATTGCGTTATGTCACTCTTTGCCCCTGTCGAAAACTGCCAGTCTTTTAACAAGACTGCCTCCACGACAGTCTCTTGGCTTTTTGAATAAGTCAACCTTTGAGTCGGGATAAATCTTTTGCTGACCTGTTATTATTGATTTCAAAAATGGATTTGTCATATTTTCCTTCGCTATTAAGGCGGCGAAATCTGTAATTCCTAAACCAATATATCGAGAAAAGAAAACAAGCCATACTAGTTCAAAGACAGATCTCTTTTCAGATGCTTTTTTAATTTCAGATTCCACAAGGCCTCTTATTTGTTCCCGTAATGTTTTTGTTCTATATTCGTTGTAGATAGCTTCACACACGGCCAACACATGACAAATAACTTTTTCAGATTCTCTTTTCAAAAGCATTAACAGGCTCATTGTTTTGAGTAGCTGCTTTCGTCTCGTGTTAGTTTCGCATGAAAACTCAATTTTCAGTTTCTGGGCATCAGTATATAATTCAGAAAAGAATTTCTCCAAAATACTTGTTCCTGGAAATGCTTTATGAATATCAAGTGCCTTTAACAAAGTCAGTTCAAACGTTTTAAATGGAATAGTCGATTTGTCTTTCAAAGAATGCGGATGATACTGTCTGTCGTGGTGACGATAAAGACCTTCGGGCAAAGTTAGCACCTTTGTTTTATGTTCGTTAATAAGCAGATTAAAACTTACGAGTTCATCCGCAAGCTCTTTGAGAATTATATTTGCATCCTGCTGTGTGTTGCATAGAATACGGTAATCGTCCTTGAACCGGCTACCAATAAAATCAATGTCTTTTAGTTTTAGTGAGACCTTTCTGTCTATGCTTGACAAAATAATTTCTGCAATTAAGTCACTCAACGCAGAACCAACAGGGATGCCATTTGTCCTGCCATCGTTGGCATACTGGATTAAGCGGTCAATTTTGTTTCCGGTCAATGACCATTCTTTGTCGCGGAATGCTTCTTCACGGCCATAAATCGCCCAGCCAATGCTATGTGTGTAAACGGAATTATAAAAGTTTGTAATGTCGGCGCGAATGAGTAGGCTAAATTTGTGTGCTTCTGCTACCATATCTTTTTCAGCCATCTCTACCCACTCATAAATCATTCTTCCAGAGCGTAACGAGCTTAATTGCCCGGTTGTTTTAGCATTTACCGGAATTGGCAAGCTATATGAAAATATTTTTAGGTGCGAATCAAATAGATGGTCAATTATTGTGTCCCAATCATTAATAATCCAATAAACAATATCGTGATAATTGAATGGATGTTGAATGCCAAAGACTCTTGAGGTTAGTAAAGACTTCGGATATGAAATTGAAGTTAACTGTCGTCTTCCGGGGTCTCTTAAATCTTTAATATAGGGTTTGCCCTTCAATTTGAAGTCAGTCACGTTGAAGGAAGGTGGGAGCACGTATTGTTCTGGATAATAACCGTGATTCAATAACCAATTCGCAACTTCGTCTTTATCTAATGCTCGCAGTAGCTTTGCGGTTGCTCTGAAATGTTTTTTTGGTAATGACATTAAGAATCCCTTTTCGATGTATCTAGTGACGCCGCAACTAAATGATTACCTTTCTCTATGGGCAAGAGCTTTTCAACTCAGAATACCATATGTTCCATTATCGGTTGTGCCGTTATTTATGTGCCCCCAACCAAGATTATCTAGTTCCGTATACAACTGTATTCCTGGTGTATATTACGGTTCGCGCCGCTGTCAGTTGGACTGCTTTTACAATGGAGACGATGATTTGTAAAGCCGTCTGTGATGACCCAATCCGACAAAGGCTGAAAGCTGCTTTTGTATTTTCAGGAGCCTGTGAGTTCGGAGGACCGTGGGGTCGTGGCAGTCCTCGACCCTACAAACAATGTTGCACGCGGGTAATGCGAAAGAAGACGGTTAACAGGTCCATGCCCGTCCGCCCGGATCTCGGTAGTGGGTGATCTGACCTTCTCGGAAGGAAATTGCGATCGAATAGCTACGACCTACTTGTCGATCGGCGATAGCTGGGTGCGAAACCAATTGCGGGAGGCGGGAAGTTCGGCCGCTTATTACGCGGCCAATCTTCGGACTACATTCGGCGGGTTATTTTTGGGCGACCCAACGCCAGCGCTCAACGGCCGGCACAGCCGGGTCTCGGAAGCGGCTTGTTGGGCATGCGACAAATCTTCATCTATGCGCTTCGAGGACGCGCATGTCGCTGCGCGTCTGGCTTCACAGCCATCGTCTTCCCGTCGCAGCGATGAAACAATTCATCACGCCACTCGATCTCCTCGGGTATGGAGCCGTCCGGCACGCGGGCGCCTGACAACCAACGGGCACCAGAGTAGATCACGCCGAACGTGATGGCCGGGCCACTTCGGTAAAGCGCCACGAGTTGGGGCGGCCCGCCCGTACACGGATCGGTGCCGCTTGCCAAATGATCGCAGAATGCCGAGTACACACCGCGACTGGTCCTCCCGATTTCGGAGTCCTTCCATCGCCCATACGGCGAGGCAAAGTGCTGCTGGCCCGACCCGCGGGCGATTATTACAGCGGACTCTGAGGGGAGGGATGGGGTCACGCAGGACCACCCAGCCGAAGCCGACCAATTGACCTCGGCGAGGAGGAACGACGACTTCAGGTCGGACCCGGTGCGCCATGCGTACACGACGCTGAAATCGCGCTGTTGTGAACTCGGGTAGCTCTGTAGCGACTCCTGGAGAAAAGCTTCAAGCGCCGCGATCCGCGCCGCAGGCGCCGCTTCGGCTGGGTGAAGGAAACCCGCTTCAAGCAACTCCAGTGCTTGCCCGATAGCGTGTGATGCGAACATGACATCACCACAGTACCCCAGAATGACCGGCCGCGATCGCGACGCGAAAAGCTTGCGTCCGTAGTCCCATGTAACGTCTGGCGTCCATGTGAATCGGCTATCAGCGGCCAAGTACAGCGAAGAGGGGCCTCTGCTGTCAACGCCGAGCCAGCCGATGAGTGTGGTCAAGTAGCACTCCTTGTCTCCGCAGGCGATCTGCGGTACCTATTTTGTAGGTGCCCAAGATCCTGGGTCCACAGAGCGACTCCCGGACGGTCCACTGTTTTTCAGGGCCGTGAGGTCGGAGGACCTACTCCCCGGGTGCAGTAATGCACCCGGCGGGGTGGCCGGGTCCTCTGAGGTAGCAAACAGCGTTTGCACCGAACGCTGCCCAACTACGAGGCTCAGCGGCGGCGATCAGCCGGCCGCTGGAGCCGTTTGTTAGACGAGGCCGTTTGACCTATCTCCCCGATCGGTCAACCGATCCAAAAAGACGGCTGTGGCCATTTGGTCCGACTTTACGAGCCGAGTCAAAGAAGAAGAAGAAGAGGAGGATGCTACTCTTCTTTTTTCCGGGCCCAGCCACTGAATTAGTGGCCTTGCCCAAAGCCAATTAGTTTTATCTCCCTAACTGGGCCGCTGGAGCTCTCGTATCGATAGCTCACAATGCTGGCCACTTCCGGAGCGTAGTGGATTGTGACGGTCAGCTGGCTGCGCTGTGCTTGCGCTTCTCCAAGTATTTTATAGGCATCAAAGCTACCAGCCGGGACCTCCAACTTTTCCAGCGCCACCACCTTGTACTCCACGTGCCTTTCGGAATCCCGCTTTGATCCAACCGGGCGGAACTTGTATGCAGCACGCCACTTCCCATCGGGTTTTAGGGGAAATAAGACGTATTTTCTTTCATCTTGGAAGTTGACCATTCTGACGATTTCCGCACCGCCGCAGTCCTTCGATATTTCCTGTTTCTTGCCGTCAGTTATATCGAAGACGGTGAACTGTGACCCTTTATATACGATTTCGTACGATCCAGCCGTGTCGCAGGAGCTCTGGACGTCCCAGTTCTTTTGAGTGGCCGTGAACTTCCAGAAGACGCCCTCTTTGTGCTGTGGCGTTTGTACCGCCTCGCTCGCCGGTGAAAAAGACGGCAAAATCAAAGACAGGAAAAACGCGAAAATTGTTTTCTGCATGTGCATCCTCCTTTCTAACCTGTGCATCGAGGGCCGCTATCTGCTTGGAGACTTGAGGGCCAATGTGCTGCCAAGGCCATGGGCGGCAAGCTCCACGTCGTGCTTTTTCAATCTCCGTCTCATCGGGGAATTGAGCGCTGAAGTACTTTTGATTGCACCGACGATCATTCACTCTCTCTCGTCTACCAAGATTATCTAGTTCCGTATAGAACTGCAGTCCTTCTGAATATTACGGTTCGCGACGCTGTCACTGGGACTGCTTTTACAATGGAGACGGTGATTTGTAAAGCCGTCTGTGATGACCCAATCCGACAAAGGCTGAAAGCTGCTTCTGTATCTTCAGGCGCCTCTGAGTTTGGCTGTGGGGTCGTACCTAGACATCTAAACAATCTCGCATGCGAGTAATGCGAAAGAAGACGGTTAACAGTTCCCTACCCGCCACGCCCGGATCTCGGTAGTGGGTGATCCGACATGCTCGCACGATAAAGGCGAACACAGAATGAAGATCTGCGATTTCGGTAAGGGACGGCGAGGTCCCGCTACGTTTTGTAGCGCATGCGCGCGCCCTGAGTCACGGAGAAGGTGATCTCTTCCGGCGTCAGTTCGGCGGGGAAGTAGGTGCCGGAGATCCGGGCGCCGTTGATGCTGCCCCCCCCCCGGCTAGGCCGCCGCGAAATCAGGCGTATCGTGGAGAACCATTAATTGATCAGGCCGAAGCGGTAAGATGGCGAACGCCCGCCCGTCGCGATCCGCGAATTCGACTTCGAACGCACCATCTGGATAGGTCATTACAACGGTGCCGATCTGACCGCGGCGCAGAACTAAAGCTTGACCGCTCTCGAAGTGCTTCGTCTGCACGTCTTGCAGCAATGCAACCACGTCATGCATTTTGATTTTGCCGACCATTATTTAAACTATATAACAACTTACCAACCGGGGAAAGTCTTCGCCGTTTCGGATAATCCACACTGTCAGAACCGTTGCGCGCCCTCGCGGTGTTTCAAGCGGGAAACGCAGAACATAAACGTCCCCGTGCCCGTTGTTTCCAAGTGGTTCGGCCTCGTCCGAGTTTTCGGCTGCTAACAGAATGGCATGACGTAGCACTTCCCGGTTGGCCTGCGTAATACCAAGTACAGAGTCGAAAACCCGCGCTTTATGTCGGCCCTCCCAATGTCGAGGGTTAAGCGCATAATCCTCGATCTTTGTGCCGAGATCGGCACGGTGGCCGTTGGGGAGCTTCATGGCCCTTGGGTTTGCCAGATTGCGCACCAAGATGTCAAGACGTAGAGGTTCGCATTACGCAGTCGGCATAACGAACGACGATCGGCAAATTTGAGGACAGCAACGCTCGGCTACTTCCGGTATCGCCTACGTGTGCCGTTGAAGCTGGCGCCTTCGAGGAGGGCGGCGAAAAAGTCGATACCTGGCAGGTCCGCCGCGCCCTGTTTTCGGAAGTGAAGAGTTCGAAGTCGAAGTGGGAATGCGGAGACCGGCTTTGCAAATTAGAAGTCTGACTTCTAATTTGTAAACGTGATGGAGCTGATGGAAGCGTTGACAATGCCAGCGGACCGCGAGGCCCGGCTATTTCCTGTTGCATAGGCGCGTGCCGTGAGTGACATAGAGCAAGATCTCTGTGGGTGTTAACTTTGCGGGGAAATGGGCGCGGCAAATGCGCGCGAACCGTTGATGCTGGCGCCTTCGAGCCGAGCCTTGGAAATGTCGATGCCGCGTTTGAGCGCGGGAGTTGGATTATTGCCGTGGGCACTCACGCTGGTTGCCGGAGTGCGAGGTCGCCCAATCAAGCAAATGTCCCAGAACCTCTCGGTTACCCTCAATCGCAGAACGCCACGGGTGTAGACCCGTGGATGAATGCGAGGTGGGTACCCTTCCGTAGCCTTGGCGAAGGAGCGTAGGCTTCGGCCTTTGCCGTCCGAAGTCGGCTACGGCCGACGAAGGTCAGAGGGTTCCGCCTTACGAAGCGTGTGGAGAGGTGCCATAGCCATAAGGCCATAGGGCCATAGGGCTTCCACCTCCTTGACAGCGCCTACCTTCCTGGATAAAAGGCAGTCGATCGAATCATAGGAGGTGAAATCATGGACAGTGAATCACGTAAACGGGTTCGCACGTCGGTCCCGCTGCTGCTGACCATCTTCTTGGTTTTCTCAACGATTGGGTGTTTCCTCGATCTCAAATTGATCAAAGACGAATACGATGCGGTATTTGGGCTTTCTCAGGATACACCGATGGAAGTCACGCATATTATGAATACGCTACCAGGCGATTACTGTATTGGCGCTAACCGAAAGGTCAAGTTTTCTATGAAAGTCACCCAGAGCGGGCCGGGTCCGAGTGGGCTGGACGTGGAAGCGACAATTAGGGACGCCAAAGCCGTGGATCTTGGAAGCAAAATATTTCCGCTGGTTGGGAAGCCAAGCAAAACCGGCAGTAACTTCAAGAGCCAAAGTTTTCCTTTCGATGTACTTCCGCCCAATAACTGCATCCCTTCCGGGGGAGCGATATATGTCGAAGTCATTCCGAGGGGAGGGAGTATCATTCAAGGCGCCAAGGTGAAGCATACGGTAGAAATAAAGTGAGACAAGCACGCTAAATAATTTTCTGCCGCCGAAGGGCGCGCGAGGTAGCCGTCGCGAAAAATCCTCTCGGGGCCGGGATCTCAGGCCTTGAGACGCCAGAGACTTGGCCTTAATTTCATCTGCTAAGCCGGCACCCGTAGGCCGCAGTGCCTACTGCGCAAACCTGACGACGAACGAAAGCGAGTTGGAAGTCCCGCCGCGATGCCGGAGTTGGTACGGTTTCGGATTGACGACGCAGACCGGCACCGTTCCGCCCCGAAGCGCGCGCCCAGGAATTTTGGCGACCAGCTCGAGCGGGCTCAGGTACTGCGTGGGAATGGGCGTGGCGCCGAAATGTACCACCGAGGTCGGGAAGAAACCTTTGCCTTTGAGGTTCAAGACAACCTCGCTATCTTTCTCTGAGCCTGCCACGGGAGAAATCCGCTCGAGGTTTGGCACCGGGTAGCCGTAAAAATCTTGACCGAAGGGGCGGGGCATGAGATCGCTGAACCAGGCGTGGTAGGAGGTGTTCAAGACCTCGCCGTCTTTTATCACTGTATCGACGCGCCGCGTCTGGGTGATGTCAGTTAGAGGATCGCCGTTGACGATCACGACGTCGGCGAGCTTGCCCGCTTCCACGGTTCCCAGCTCTTTTTCCTTGCCAAGGTACGCGGCGCCCGTCTTGGTTGCTGCCTGGATCGCTTGCATCGGCGTCAAACCGGCCATGACCAAAAGCTCCATGTCGCGGTGGAGGCTGATGCCGGGAGCCACTGCGGGCGCGTCCGTGCCCGTGACGACATGGCCGCCCGCCTTCACCAGTTGGCAAATAAACTCGCCCATCCGCCTGAAACCTTCTTTCATTTCGTCTTGCGGCAGGATGCCGTAGTAGGAATAACCGTCGCCGAAGATCACCTCGTCCGAAACCTCATGAGCGACTCTCGGCCCATAAGCTAAGTAGTAATGATCGAGCCAGAGGATGCGTTCGCTCTCCGAGATATAGGCAAGCCCAGGGTTCTTCAACCATTCGTAATCTTCCTTTTCCCATTTTTCCCTCATGCCCAGCGACGCGCCCCAGAGGACCGAAGTGGGCTCGATGAAAGTTCCTTTTTTTGCCAGGAATTCGACGACCTCGGGAAAATATTTTCTCTCCGCAAGCGTCCACGGACCAAGAAATTTGATCAGCCAAGTCTTCCACGATGCCAAAGTCTTCAGGCTCTTCTCGTCCCGAATCGTCGCCTCAGCGCTGCCGCTGCCATGCTCTGTTCCGTCGATGCCGGCCTCGACGTAGGGAAGGATATTGGATTCCAGGTGGCCGGTGAGCTTCATGCCTTCGGCGCGGCCGATTTCAGCCACAGCCCGAATGATATCCAAGGAAACGCCGAGGTGAATCTTCAGATAATCGACGCCCAACTGGACCAGCTTCCGCCCCATCGCGCGCGCCTCGTCCACATTGGCGACGCCCATATGGTGCGCCGCGGTGGCGTGGCCGTAGAAGCCGCCGCCCGCGGCGAAGATCCTCGGTCCAGTGATCTTTCCCATGGCGATGGCGTCCCGCAGCGCCAATATCCACTCCAGCGGATTGCCGAGATCGCGCACGGAAGTCACGCCGTAGGCGAGCAAGATCTCGCCCATGAAGCCGCGATAATGGATGTGGTTATCGATAAAGCCTGGCAGAATCGTTTTGCCGCCGGCGTCGATGACCCGGGCCTCGCGGGGAAAATCGACTTTGCCCGCGGCGACTTGCTTGATGCGGTTCCCTTCGATCACGACCGTGGCGTTGTCGACGGGCTTGCCACCGTTGCCGTCGATCAGCCGGCCTCCTTGAATCACGATAGGCGGTTTCTGCGTTGCCATGGGATGCTGTCTCCTTTCCAGCGATGGAAGCTTGTCATAATCGCTTCTCAGGTCAAGAGGGGTAATGATCGTGGCGGATGTGGCATTCCTCGTGACGATGCCGTTGGTGTGCCTCATCAACGCTCATCGTCCCAGAGCAATGCACGATGAAGTAAACTGTCAACCGAAGTTCGCGAGGGTGATCCCTTTGCGACGAGGATAAAATGCCAGCGATGCGGGTCCGGAATCTAAACCTTGTTCAGTTCCCTGCTGACACCATGCCCCCGGCTGTGATCACATGGTAGCGGCCTAAACGCCTCGGAGATGTCGGGGCTAAGGCGGCGGGCAATCCGGTTGATTCAAGCGACGTGTCTTTCACATGGAACTTAAAGTCGAACATATTGTAGAGATGGTTCGGCTCCAAAAGCGAGTAATCAAAGATATCGAGGTTAGGAATTGCGACAACAGAGTTGGCTTTAAAATCAACTATCCTGCTCTCCTCGCTGTTCTCGCCAAAAGTGCCACCGGCGCCAAGTTCTTCACTCGCGCCAAGAAGAAAATGCAACCCCAGACCCGGGAACTCTTGCTGGTTCTCGATCCGCTCCAATGCGGGTTTCCAAGCGGCGATTTTTGCTCGACTGCTGTGCACGGTATTATCTTGGGCCTGCGTCATGAGAAAGACCAATTGTTCGGTTCCCGCTGCCGGGGCGGTCCGGACAATCCCGAGACCCCACTCGATGATGTTCGGAGCGAAAGCCGGGCCGGGTAACACCGTGATTCTAAACCCTTCCGGAAGGTCTTGCTGCCCGCCGCAAGAAGTCGGGAAATTGATCGTCCGCCCCGTAAAATTCGGTATGAGCGGAAACTGTATTTGGGCGATCTCGGACCGGTTTAACGTCAAGGTATTGCTGACAAACTCCGACGGCACTGCTTGACTGGCCAACACGTTCATAAGGTTCAGGCGTTCTTCAGAACAAAACTCCGTCTCCCAAGGTCTTGGTGGGCGAATCACATCATCTCCGGAAACGAACGATCCAGCATTAGGTCCGCCATTGACCTGCACCGCCCCCATTACCCTTAGGGGCGGCACCTGGTTCGGGTTCGATCCGTAACTTATACGCGCTGTTTCGTGGTGTGCGACCAGCGTCGGCGGCGCGGTGTTTGCCAATACCTGACCTGTCGAAACGTCCACTAACATCCATATGGCCCCGATTTCCGGTAGTGCGAACCGCACCTGAACAGGCGGCAGCTCCACCACCTCCGGGTGAGATCCGATGCTTCCTCCCGTTCTGCCGAGAGTGCGTGACGGAAATGTCGCGACGCCAAGATTGTTAGTGGTCAAGTTGACCCTCACAAGGGCCAGAGGCCGGCCGTCGGAAGTCAAGTGAATATTCCATAGGTTCCAAGTGTATTTACCAGTGAAGGATCCGGAAACATGCGTCGCCTCATCGAGAACGATTGGCGCGGTAAAACTGGCCGTGGCTATTTGATTGACCAGTAAGCTGATCCCGTAGGTGGTCTGGCTGGTCCCTTCGTAATGCCCTGCGTCCGGATTTTCCTCGGTCGGAGTTGGCACCCAATTCATCGTCTCCATGTTGTTTTTCCACAGCACGTACTGCTTGTAAGGAAGCATGTGGGAAAAATCGATGGTCGTTCCCGTCTCAATGCCCATCGGGAAGGAAAACTGCTGCACAAGCTGGATGGCAACCTCGCCGTTCGCGGTCAGCGGCAGATGAGTCTCGCCCAACAGCCGGTTGATTCGATACGAGAAGAACAGATTTGGCCGTCCCGGCCCGATGCGGCTTCGCCCGACCAAAGTGTTATCGGCGTCCCCCCACTGCAGATCATCCACGTCCGACTTCAAAAGCGGCAGAGGGAAAACACCTTGCGAGTTGCGGATGTACCAGCGAGTAAAATCAGTGAAGATTTGCTCGACCCGCTGCGGGCTGAGTTGTTTACCTATTATGCCGCCCACGAAATTCCCTTGCGGCGCTTCTTCGCCAAGCTTGCCTTTGTAAACGGCCATAAGTTTATCGGCGTCGGCGGGCAATCGATAACGTACGGAAATGGCCTGACCAGGATTGGCGACAACTATGTTGGAGCCCATCGGCGTGACTTGGCTCCGAATTCCCTGTGAATCATCGGCATACAGCTCCAGTACGCCCCCGTCGAGTATCTCGCTCGACGCGTTCTTTCCCTCGACGCGAATGAGAGTGGTGTCATTCGGATCGGTGGAGACATCGAGATCGAGCTTGCCGCGGAAAAAATGGTCTATAAGACCGGTGGAATAGCTCGCGGCGCGGGGCACAAGAAAGCCAGCGGCTTCCTCAACGGTGAAACGATTTATGCTAAACATTTCGATTTTGTTTATCGGCCTAAGATCTTGATCGAAGATAGAATGGGTTGTCATTCGCGTGTTTACCTCTGTGCCACCCCCGGTGGCGAGGTCGTCCATATTATTAAAGAAAAATTTCATCTTTCCTGTAAGTTGCGTACCGGGAATGAGATCCTGAATGTTTTTCTCTTCACTGAAGCCTGGCAAAAGAGACAGCCGTGGAGAGGCATAGCCAATGCCGGTACTTCCCTCCTGCGTAAGCGTAAAATTCGTTTTCTTACTGATGAAATTACGATTCGTATACTCGGCAAACCCGCGGCCATCGCCCGTGCGCCAGAAGTGCTGACGATTTGTAAATGTCGGCACAGAATATCTGTCGTACTGAAAAGCATCTCCCATTTGTTGCGTACGAATTTCAAAAAGACTCGGTTCACCAAACGGGTAGCCAAAGAAGTCACCGATACCCGCGTGGATATCGTTTCTTGTGTGTTCTGGAGATCCCATATCTTGGATTAGATGTGTGGCCTGTCCAATCGTACGGAAGGTCTTCGCCATATTTTCTTCCCGTATCGCCGGGCTACTTTCTGTGAGTCCCAGTAGAAAATATCGGCGGGCGTCACGCCACGAATAATCCTGCGTGAGAAACTCTCTGGGCTCTTCGAGGGCCCACTCCGGGGCCGCTTCTCCGCTGCCTATGCCTGCTGCCCTCAACCCCAACTGACTCATCGGGTCAAAGAAATGATTGACGTACCGCGCAAAAGAAGCTGGGAACGTGTAGTGGTTGTCCTCTTGATTAGCGCCGTTGACGAGCCAGTTACGGGCGCGCAAGCCGTTGAATGTTTGATCTGTGGACAATCCAAGCTGATCTATTAGATAGCCTCTGTTAAGCACAGAGCGATCAAACGCCCGTGTCGTGATATTCTCATGAGTCAGTATCTCGTATGGTAGCGCTGTTTTATCAATCATCGCGCATAAAACGCTAATCACTGAAATCACGGTCAGGTTGAGTTTCATTGTTGCCTCCCTATTTGAGCGCCCGATCGATCCTATCAGAAAAGTCGAGGAGCCAAGTTCGCCGCTGCTGACTCACCGGCTTCTCCTTAAGGTAAGCACGTTCCGCCGCTAACGCAGTAAACAGCTGCCGAAGTTGCTTGTCATCCTCTTCTCGGATGAACCTCAGAAATTCAACCATCCGCTCCAGCCACCTATCCGACGTGCCGTTAAACTTTTCGATTTGTATGTTCAGACCATTCCACATCGACTCTTGAACGCTTTCAGTTGGATTTCCGTTGTACCAGGCTGCTCCATTTCGTAGATCCTTTGTCTTCATGTTTTTGTAGTTCGGGAAATACTCGACCACGTCCTTGAGCGATTCATTGTGCAACCACAGAGGCTGATAGCCGTGTTTGAAGATAATGAGTTCCGGGGATAGATATTTTAATACTGTGAGTGGACGTCGCGGTTTTGGTCCCCAAGCAGGAATTACAAACTCGCCGTTCTTATCCGTCACCGCCTCAGCAATGTGCAGTGTAGGCCCGCGCTCCGGAATCGATGCTAGAATCCACTGGGCCACCACCACCGCTCCTTCGATGGGTTGTCCGGTCTCTTCATCTACGATCCTAGCTCGAGTCTCCTTGGCGGAATAAAAGAGCGGCACGTCCATCGAGGCCGACTCGCCCGTACGAATCATTACGCCCAATAAGAATGCGATGACCAGGATAGGTTTCAGAGTCAAATTTCTGCTCCGTCCGTTCACTCCTTACATCGTCACAATCTTCCACACTCCGTCTTCATCCAACATGAAGTACACCAGATAAACAAACGTCTCTCCACCCAGATCTCGTGCCGTGCCGTATTCCATAATGCCATCTTGAAACAAAGTCGGGGTTAGATCGCGAAGGTCGGCTGCGATTGCGGGAAGATTCGGCATGAGATCTTGAAACACCCGGCGGTATTTCTCCTTGGCGCCATTGGCAACGTTCACGACAGCGCCCTCGATGTCGCTTCTCGCTAGGGCCGCTCTGAAATCCGCCCACTTCGCTTGAAGCGATGCATCCACCGCGCTTTGATCAAACACCTGTATTAACGCCCTCACGGTCGACTGGGTGCCTTGCGTATCCGTGGCGATCGCCGTTGCGAGATACACACCCGGCTGAGTGAAGACAAACGGTTGCTGATCCAAGGTCGCCCCGCTAAAATCAACTATACCATCTCCGTTAGTATCCAGACTAACTTGAGTCGTCGGCAGATCGCTAAGGACCGAAAACTTCACTGTGAGTGGGGCCAGTCCACTGGTCGGTGTCACATAAAGCCGGGCAGAAGAGGCGCCGGTAGTCGTGACGGTTATCGCAATGCCACGTGTTGCCGTCGAGCCATTTGGCACCGTCGCCGTCGCTGTTAGGCTCGTCGTGTTTGGCGTGACGACAACCAAGGCAGTAAAAGCATTCCCCTGAACGCCCGCAGGAAAGCCATTCGCCGTGACTCCCATTTCACCTCCACCGGAATTCGTCACTGTCCCACGGACGATTAACTGCCCCGCCGGCACTGTCGCGCCGTTTGCCGGACTTGTGATGTTGATCGTTAGCCCGGCCGTTACTGTGATCGTGATGGTCTCCGAGGCTGTTCCACCACGCCCATCGCCGACGGTGAGAGTCACGCTGAACGAGCCGACTTGGTCTGCTACCGGAGTGAAGTTAAAGACGCGCGTGTTGGTATCAAAGCTCGCGTTGGCGGGTAATGGCAATGGCGATACGGAGTACGTCAGCGGATCGCCGTCCGGGTCGGTCGCATTGACCGTGAAGGTTAACGTGTTACCGACGCTGACGGTCTTATTTCCAATCGGTGATAGAACCGGGGGCGAGTTCGGTTTTTCAACAGTGATGCGAACGGTGGCGACACTGGTGGCGAGTCCGTCAGTGACCGTCAATTGGACCGTCAGCACCGTCGAGGTCTGCACTTGCGGAGCCGTGAAAGCAGGGTTCACCGATGTGGGGCCCGAAAGAGTAACGACGGGTCCTCCTGTTTGCGTCCATTGGTACGTGAGCGGGTCGCCATCGGGATCGAAGCTCGCGCTGCCGTCAAGGTTGACTAAAGTTCCAGAGGTGACCGTTTGGTCGGTGCCCGCATTAGCAATCGGGGCTTGGTTGGGAGCAATGAACTCGTGGGCGCCGGCGTCGAATGTTGCGATGCGGTCCGCGTTGCCGTCGGCGGGACGAATCCCTTCGATGACGAAATCGGCCTCGAAGATCGGATTGTAAGAAGGATTGAAGCCGAGGGTGCGCGGGTCCATGCCAACGTCGATGGCGAGCGAGTTCGGTTTAAGGCTGAAATCGTCGTCCGCGGTGTTGGGCTGGTTGTCGGGGCCGTTCAGATTGCCGAACAGGTTGGCCGGTAGCTCGCAGCCCGGCAGCACGCCGACCCCAGGGCCTTCATTGCCGAGGGGCGTGAAATTGCTGGAATCCGTGGAGTCGAGTATTTGAGACGAGATCTCTCCCTGGGTATTGCCGCAGACGAGATTGTTTAGGAGCTTGATCCCCGCCGGCTGCGGCGCGGTGGAACCTTCCCTTCTGACGCCGAACCTTCCGCCGGTGGTTCCCGCAGCGGTGCCGTTGTTGTTAATAATGTTATTGGCGAGCGTAATCGTGTGATTGCGCGAGACATCGACGCCGTTCCACTCGTTCCCAGAGATCGTGTTGTTGATGAGATAATGCGGCCCGCCGTCGGCGTCGAGGAAACTGATGCCATTACGCCCATTGGCGAAAATAAGGTTGTTGACGATCAGCGTGCCGGGATTGCCGCGGGCCACGGTGATTCCGCCGCCGCACGCGCTGCTACCGTTGGCAAAAATTCGGTTGAGCTCGATGTGGATGTCCTGGTTTTGATTATTGCCACCGAGCAGCGAAATCGCTTGTCCTCCGGTGCCGGTGATGGTCAGGCCTCGAATCGTTATGAACTTGGACTGCTGGAGACGGATCGCATAATTCCCAGTGCAGGCGCCCGGCGCGCCGGTCAGCACAACCTGCCCAGGCTGAGTGGTCGGGTCGGCCTCGATGATAATTCTGTCGACTTCGCTGGCTCCCGGGAAATTGTTCTTCCGGACGATCGAAAGTTGATCAGGATATGTGCCGGCTTGAATACGGATGACACTATTGGGACCGGCTGAACTGAGCGCCGCTTGGATCGTGCTAAAGCAGGGAGACTGACCGCCGCAAGTGGAGTCGGTACGATTGACGTGGAGAATCGTTTGCGCTTGCGCGTTGGCGGCGATGGAACTGAGAAATACCAGGAGGAAGACGAAAAAGATAGCGCCGCGTTCTTGTCTCATCATCGCTGTCTCCTTGGGGGAAGCCCCGTATTTGCGGGCGCCTCTTGTATTTAGACCTCTCTCCTACGACTGCTCGTCTGCTGCTCCGTGATTCGAGTGCGATTCTTACTTACGATTCATTCAATGAGAAACCCGTGCGCCTCACTTTGATTCCATGACCTCGGCGCCACCTTAATAGTGGAGTCAGAACCACCTCTCCAATACGAACGACGAACAATCCGATGATCGGCGATACGTATAACCTGCTTTGCTCTTTCGGGATTGCTGAGTTGGCTTCGCTTCTGTTTCCGTCGGAGCCGCGCTTGTTTAACATCAACCCCATCCTGCTATCGCAGTGAAGAAAAAGGCTGTCAAGAAAAAAGCTTGCCGAGAGTTCACATCTGTGTAAATATTCTCGCCGGTTTGTCAACTCCTTGATAGGAGGTATCGAATGAGTGTTGGAAAAAAGATCCTCTCGATCCGACTTGGGGCAAGAAGAAGCCAGCGAGAGGTCGCCGTATCGGCTGGACTCGCCGTTTCCTACCTTTCGCGACTCGAGAACAACCGCATTGCGCCTACGTTGCGAACACTAAGCAAGGTCGCCGACGCACTCGGGGTTTCACTCAGCGCATTGTTCGAATCTCCAAGCATTTTGGAAGCGGCGGACCGTTGTCCTGTCGCGCTTTCGGGCAAATGTATACTGGATCAGGTGTTTGCCGGCCGCGGGCCAAGCCCGAAAGGAGATAAAGAAAGTTACTCACCGCGGCAGTTGCAGGCTCTTCGGCTTTGCAATTTTCTCTTGCACACGGGTGATAAGGAGCTTTTGCAAACGCTAATGACGATGCTTCAGTCGCTCTTAACGTTAAGCGAGTCGCGTTCCGCGGGAAAAATCAGGCTTAGGCTCCATGCCAGGCGGCCCGTTGGGCCAACGCAGCCGCAAGCGTGAAGGGAATTGATGTCGCTCAGTCATTAATGAGCGCGGCGTCTTTTGGGCGCCAGGGTCGGAGTGCCCTTCGCCACGAGCGTGAACTTCTCCGCCGCCAGTCGAGGGGCAACGCCTTGGGATTGGGAGGGGATTGAGGAGTTATGGTTAGTCGCTAGTGAGCTAGTGATTCAGTCGCCTCCGGTGCCGAGGGGCAAAATCGCCCAGGATTCCGCCGACCGGGGATAGTTGCGTAGTTGCGCAATTGCGCAACTACGCAATCAGCATCGATCGGCGCGACACATGGTTGTTTTGAGAATTCTCAAAACGTGCTGGTGAGACACGGAAACTCTCTCCAGCGCGGCGGCGCAGGTCAAAGTTTTGTGGCGCCCAGGACTTGAGCCGCTCCATCGCTTCCTCCGAGAACTCACGACAGATTGATGAGATTGTTATGTCAGATCCCGCACAGTCGTAGCTTTTTCAACCTCACTCTTTTTAACTTGTTTGCGAACCTCTCTTGGCAATAAATACTGCGCGCTCGCCAGAGTCGAAAAACTTTCAACAACGTCCCGGATTTCCAGGCCCCTCGAAAGTACGCCAATGAGCTAAAAGCGCACTTGACCCCTTTTCCTTTTTCGGATTAAGGCGTCAGAACCCTTTTGCCGCCGCGCGCTGTCAGCGCTTCAAACCGTCCGGATAAAGTTCCCTTAGAAAACCTTCTTTCTCGAGTTCTTGGATCAGCGAGTTGTCGATGAGGCTATCGAGATTTAGCTTGGCAGTCTTGCCTTCGGGAATGCTGTCCAGCGCCTGCTGGATCCCTTCGCGCCTGACCGTCGGTAGGCTCTCCCAGGCCTCACGGTAAAATCCATAGGTCTTTGCCAACACTTCCTGGTCGCTCGTCTTGATATAGCGGCCCAAAGTTTCGATGGAGCGTTCCTTGTCAGTCTTAAAAATCTTGATGCCCTCGATGTAGACTTTAAGAAACCGTTTTACGACGCCGCGCTGGGCGCGGAGAAACTCGCGACTGACAACGATGCCTTGGGTCGAGTAGGTCAGCGGCAGCTTGCGCATGTCGATCAGCACGTGAAAGCCCAGCTTCTCCACTTGATAAACTTGATCCACGTTCAAAATCGCGCCGTCGACAATCCCTGAGGTGAGTGCCACCATGCGCTCGCCCAGTCCGCCCATTTGGACGATGGAGATATCTTGCGTTCGCAGCTTGTGGTACGCCAACGCGTCACGCAACGAGACATCCGAGAGCGAGCCGAAACGGCTGATCGCTACGCGCTTGCCTTTGAGCTCGTCAACTTTTCTTATTTTCGGATTGACCATGAGCACGTTCAACGCCCGTTCGATGCCGCCGGCGACGATGGCAAGCTCAGCGCCTCTCGCCCAAGCACTCACGGCAGAGGGCGGAGCGAGGCTCGCGACACCGACATCGCCCGACAGCAAGGTCTGCACGATCAACGAGCCGCCCGGCATGTAGATCAGCTGGGCGTCGAGCTGATTTTTCTTGAACAGGCCGGCGCGTTCGCCGAGATAGAGCGGCGCTTGAAAGCCGGAAATCGAGACGTAAGGAACCTTTATGGTTTGTCCGGCAGAGAAATTCGCAGAGAAGCAGAGCACGGCCACAAGCAAGCTCTGCAACCCCTTTTTGGGTTTCATGTTCATTGTCCTCCTCCATCAATGATAGGAATTTGCATTGAGGTTCAGCCAGCGAGAACTCAAGAACTCCTCCAACAGTCGCCATGCCAACATAGACTTAGAAACTCGGGTTAGGGTCGTATAAATAACGAGGATTGCATAGAAAGGCCAGGAGAATTCATCTATTCACTCATACAACCCAACCCTAAAACCTCTTAACCCTATAATGCCCCTCTCAACTGATCAACGAGAAGACGTTCTCTAGACTTGTCGTTTGACCGAGCCTCAACTTAGAATGGCGAGGCCAGTAACTGTGCGGGATACTGCTCGAAGCGTCATGGGATCGTTACTCTACTATAAGCTGGTCGCGCAAAAACCGCCGCAGATCGGTATGAGACTATGTGAAAAGGTGGAATACTGGCGCGAGCAGGCTCAGCGGAAATCGAACTGGCCGCAAGGATGCCTTTTGATCGAAGTCACAGTTTGAGGGAATATTGGGAAGATTAAAAAGCCGCCACATCCCACGAGGAGATGGCGGCTTGGCAGAACCAGAGAACGCCCGAAATTACTTTTTGCCGGCTTTCTTCGCCGCCCAGAAAGCCTTCAATTTGGCCGACAATTTCGCTTTGGTTGCCGGACTCACTTTTTTCTTGGCCTTCACAGCGGGTTCGACTGAACGCGTCGCTGGTTTATCTCGTCGAAGGTTCGCCCATCTTGCTTTTTGAGCAGCCGCAATTTTCCTTTTTACCGACGCGCTCATGGTCCGTTTTTTCTTTGGCGCAGCTCCAGATTTGGCTGACGCACCGAGGATACTGCGGAGTTCTCTGTTCAGATCCTCGATTCGTTCCTTAATCGCGGCGGCCCGTTTGAGTTGGGTAATTGTAAGGTCAAATAAATTCATGGCCCCAGTTAACATTCAAAACTGGTGAAAATCAAGCACCAGCTAGGTGCTACTTGCCGGAGATGACGCCTATCGCCGTCATCTAAATGAATACTCTCCCGATGATCGTCTCGCGACGCCACCGTAATACAAGTCGCCAGTAAATTCCAAGCGAAGAGGTCGTGCCATTGGCGTCAATTAGCGCCAGGAGACTATAAGGTAAAGCACTGACCCCGGAAACGAAGCTTTCTTGAATTCAACTTTGGTCATAACTTGACTGTGTCTCCTCCGATTCGGACTCGATCCCTGTCCTTAATACCGACCGCCAACACGACAACCGTGGGTTCTGGGTCATCGTTCACTTCATAATACACCCTTAGGTTACCGATGCGAAGCTCCCAGGGAGCCACCGGATTGGGTCGCATCGGCTTTCTGTTGCGTGTTTCCACGTTGGGCTGGTTGAGCAATTGCCGATCCACTGCGTCAAGCACAATTGTTTGCTGCGCCGTTCATCACGGGGACCGGTCCGTTCCAGACGTTCCAATCGTTCAAAACGTTCAAGTCGTTACAGACTGGGCGGTCAACAGTCCAAAGCCTGCCCTGAGCCTGGCGAACGGGTTCAAGGTTCAATGTTCAACGGTGTAAATGCTGAAGCCCGTTCCAATGGTTCGACTAGCCCACCACGAGCGTATCTCCCGTTCAACCGCTGCCCTTCGACTTCGCTGGGCTTCGCTCAGGACAGGCGCTCGGCTCAAAGCCTTGCGGCAGATTGACAGGAAGGCCGTCAATTAGGTAGGTTCAGCACAAAATCAAATCACAGCAAGAGGTGAATTATGTACGCTTGGCGCGCAAGAGTTGGTCTGATCAAACCGACGCACCGTGGGAAGTCGTTCGCTTTTTGGTACAAGTACGCGGCCGACGGGGTGGAGATTGTTCCCACCTTTATCGGATTCCGGAGCGGCCACAAGGACAAGTTCCTCGAAGGCTTCCAGCGCGCGGAGGAGATAGCCGTAGAGCTTAAGGAAGTGGGATGCGATATCATCACGATCAGCGGCACGCCTCCCTTTCTTCTCAAAGGGCTGGACTTCGAGCGCCAATGGGCCGCGGATCTCTCCAAAAAGATCGGTCTGCCCGTGGTGACCGCCGTCGAACCTCACGCCATCGCGCTCAAGGCGATGGGTGTCAAAAAAGTTGCCATTGCGACCTACTTCGGCGACGAGCTCAATCAGGCCATCGTTGATCATTTCAGTCGCTTCGGGCTTGAGTCCGTCATCATGCCCGGCTTTAGCGGCACCGGACAGACCGAAGCCCTTTATACGACGCCGCTCTTGCGGCTTGATGACGTTTCCTACATGGACGTTTACCGCCACTGCAAGCGCGGTGTTCGGAGCCTCGGCACTCCTGTGGACGCAATCTATATTAACGGCGGCGGCTGGGACGCGGCGCCGGCGGTGCAGTTGCTCGAGGATGATTTGCAGGTCAAGGTGGTCTGGGCCCTTGCCGCAGAGATGTGGCTCACTTATCACAAGCTCGCGATCAGCAATCCACTTCAAGGCTGCGGCAGCCTGTTCAGCGGCAACTATCGGCCACTGCCGTAGCGATCGGCGGGAGGTTTTGTTCTAGCAAGAGCCTAGCCAAACATAGTTGAATTTTACCAACGACAAGCAGATAGGAAAAGATTGTTTCTCGCGCAAAGAACGCAAAGGACGCCAAGAACAATAAATTCGAAGCACGAAAGAGGCCCCGCAGACCGAAATTCGAAACAAATTCAAATGACCAAAATAGGTAAAATTCCAAACAAGCTTCCTTCGGATTCACTGTTTTCGATTTTCCCGATTTGAGCGTTATTTGTCTCTGGGTTTGTTTCGGATTTCGATATTCGGATTCTGGATTTGTTTCGCTGGTTGCCTGGCGCGATAAATTTCTTAAACTCGTTTTGTGAAACAATTACCTGGTTAATATCTAAAGGGAGACACTATGATGACTCGCCGACTCGCAATTTGCGGCGCAATGATTTCAGCGCTCTGTTTTTCTTCAACCTTGCTGGCGCAGGAAAAAAAGCTCGACAAGCTGCGCGTCGGCGGCGGGTCGGCTTCGGCGACGCAGATGTCGCTGTGGCTCGCCAAGGAAGGGAACTATTACGAGAAGCATGGATTGAACGTCGAAGTGATCAGCATTCCGGGAAGCTCGCTGGCGATTCAGGCGATGTTGTGGGGCGAGCTGCCGATCATTCAGGCGGGCGGCGCCGGGCCGATCCAGGCCGCGCTCTCGGGCACGGACACGGTAATCATCGCCACCATCGCGAAAAAATTTAACTGGTTGATCTTCGCACAACCCAACATCAACCGTATGGAGGAATTGAAAGGCAAGGTGTTCGGCACGACTCGCTTCGGCACCCAGTCGGACCTCGCTTCGCGCATCGCACTGCGCCGTTTCGGCATCGACCCGGAGCGCGATATCACGATGGTCCAGACCGGCGGGCCGGCGGAGACAGTGGGCGCGATGGTGGCCGGGAAGGTCCACGCCGCGGCGATCACTGCGCCAGCGACGTTGCAGGCCAAAAAGCTCAAGCTGAGAAATCTCTATGACCTCTCCAAGCTCGACCTCGAGTATCACGTCAACGGCGTGGTGACGACCCGCAAGTTCATAAAATCCAGTGAAGACGTGGTGCGCCGTTTTCTGATGGCGTATATCGAAGGGGCGGCGCGTGGGGTGAAAGACAAGCCGTTCGCGATGAAGACCATGGGAAAATATTTCCGCACCGATGACCGCGAGGTGCTCGACGAGACTTATGAGCTGATCATCCCGGGTTTCAACATCCCTCCCTATCCGGCTGGCATCGCCAGCTTGCTGCAAGACTTAGAGAAGCAAAATCCCAAAGCCAAGGGAGCGAAGCCCGAGGATTTTACTGATAACCGGCTGGTGCGCGAGTTGGACCAGAGCGGTTTCATCAAAGCGCTGGTGGCGGGCCGGTGAATTCGTTGCCTGGAGCCGCCACCGAATGATCTCAAGAGCTTCTCTATTCTACTTTGGGGGGCGCGTCCGGCTCCGAATCGAGGCGCGGGGTATGAATAAAGCGGCCGGACGTTGACACGGCGCAAACTTGTTGGATAATCTCGCGCTCGACCCTTCGACTCGCCCACGGCCTTCAGCCGAGGGCTCGCTCAGGATTTCGTCCCACGGGCCGGGGGGTAAATGATTTGGGCTCTGCCCGTGGGTCTGCACCGGAGGTGCATGATGATCGTACTGCATGTCAGCGTTCAGGTGAAGCCGGAGCACGTAAAAGAGTTTCTGGAAGTCGTTCGCTACGATGCCGAGCATTCGGAGAACGACGAGCCCGGCTGCTTGCGTTTCGATGTGATCCAGGACCGCGACGATCCGAACCGTTTTTATTTTTACGAAGTCTACCGCGACGAGGCGGCGCTGGAGGCTCACCGGATGACGCCCCACTTCAAAACTTATTTCGAAAAGGTCCAGCCCTGGCTCGCCGCGCCACCGGAGCGCCGCTTTGGCAAGAACCTGATTCCCACCGACGCCGCCTGGCGTTAAGGTTTCCGTGTTTTGAAAGAAGGCTCTCGCGGGTTAACTGTGAAGCGTATTCATCACAGAGGCCCAGGGTGGCGGAGCCGCAACCAAAATGAGAAAAGTCGGAATCACCACGAAGGCACGAAGGACACGAAGGGTGCCGTAGGGTGCGCTTCGCGCACCGGTCGGTCTCGGATTATCTCCCGCAAAGACGCAAAGGCGCAATGAAAATTCGAATTTCGAAATTCGGATTTCGAAATTTTACTCATTGTCCCCAATGCCTCCGTGGTGTAATCTCCGAATCTTTCCTCACTAAAATGTCGAATCAACTAGAGATCGCACGGAGCTTAGGATATGAATTCGGAAGCATTCGGGCTTGGGCACCCCATGACCGCGCAAACACCATCGGCTGCAAGTTCCGGCGCTATTTCGAGAGGCGAAGAACGGGCTATTCTCACCATCACCTGCCTCGCTGCGTTTCTCTTCTTCAATAGCTTCGGCAGCATCAGCGTCGCGTTGCCGACGATCCAGAAACAGTTCGGCAACAGCCTGGCGGAAATTCAGTGGATCACTCTGATGGGTGTGGTTACGATCTCCAGCTTGTCGTTCTGTTTCGGCCGGGCGGGCGGGCTCGTCGGACAGCGGCGCCTTTACAAGATCGGCGTCGCGCTTTACACCGTCGGGGCCGTTCTGGGAGCGCTCTCGTTTTCATTCGTTCAATTGCTGGCATCGCGCGCGGTCATGGCCGTGGGGCTGGCCATGGCGCTGCCGATGTCCACGGCGCTCCTCGCCGAGAGTTTCGCTTCCGACAGACGCGGTCAAGCGCTCGGCGTGTTTGCGTCGGCCATCGCCGTAGGCCGCATGACGGGGCCCGCCATCGGCGGCTTTTTATTGCAGGCCGGCGGTTGGCCGTGGATCTTCTGGATGAACGGTATCCTTGGTCTTTTCGTTTCGGTTGCTTTGATAAGACTGTTTCCCGGCGCGGGAAAACGGACCCGGGAGCCTTTCGATATCTGGGGTTCGTTATCGCTGCTGAGCGGTTACCCCGCGCTGCTTATCGCTTTGACGTTGGGCGCCGAATTCGGTTGGACGTCGCGGGCGGTGGCGGGTTGGTTTTTGTTGGCGGTCTTCGGCCTGGGAAGTTTCGTTTGGGTGGAAGCGCGCGTGGCAAGGCCATTGATCGACGTCGCGATGTTCAGGCGCAAAATTCTCGCGGCGGCACTGGCAGCGGTGGTGCTAAGTCACATGATCACCAACCCCATCGCGCTGTGTGCGCCGATTTACCTCCAGAACGCGCTCGGCGTTTCCGCCGTTACAACCGGGTTGCTGCTCGCAATCTTACCGCTCACTACCGCGCTCGCTTCTCCGGTGAGCGGCAGGCTGGCCGATCGGATCGACGCATCTAAGGTAGCCGCGGTGGGGCTGGTGGCGGCGGTGGCGGGGATCGCGTGCTATGCGGCGCTTGGAGAAGACTCGGCCCTCTGGATGGCGTCGGCCGCCCTCGCGCTGCTCGGCGCCGGCGTCGGTTTTTTTACCCCCGCCAATCAAAAGATCGCGTTCGCGTCCGTCGATCAAGAGGATTACGGCGTGTTGGCTGCCATGCTGAGCTCCTTGGGTACCGCTGCCGGCACGATCGGAACGACGATTACGGTGGCGTTGATGGAAAGCGCCGCCGGCCCAAAGCTATGGAGCGATCCGGCCACGTTCTCGAGCGCGCAACAGTTCGCGTTTGCGTGTTTCGTCCCTATTGGGGTATTAGCGTTATTGATCGCGTTTAACAGCCGACCCGGAGTTGAACCGACCGCTGGCACCGCTAGACTTTGAGTTGCGGGTTAAAAGAAAGGACAACGTGAAGCTATGGTCATCGATTTTCAACATCACTACATACCGGTGGAACTGGCCAAGCAACGGGGGATCTATTCGGCGAGCAACAACACTATCCTTCAAGAAGGCGGGCTGCCGTCGACGACGATGCATCGAAGGCTATGCGATTTGGACTTACAACTGAGCGAAATGGATGAGGCCGGCGTCGACGTTTCCGTTCTGTCGTGCCTGCTCGGCTGGTCCGGCTCGCTGGATGAGTGTCGCTTTATCAACAGCGACCTGGCGGCGATTCAGAAAAAATACCCCGGCCGCTTCGTCGGCTTGGCCCAGGCGCCGATCTTGGAAGGCAATGCCGCGCTCGACGAGCGACGCCGGGCGATCGGCGAATTGGGATTACATGGTATCACGATTACCTCCCAGGTTCATGGGCTCCCCCTCGACTCATCCAAGCTCTACGATTTTTATGCAACGGTCTGCGAGCTGGATGTCCCGGTTTTTGTCCATCCGGCCCTGGTGCCGACAGGATACGAGCATTTGAAAGATTACGATCTGCCGCGTGTGCTGGGTCGGGAAGTGGATTTGACGGTGGCTACCACCCGTTTGATCGCGGGAGGGGTGTTCGACCGCTTCCCCGCTCTCAAGATCGTCATGGGGCACTTCGGCGGCGGCATCGCCGCCGTCAAGGACCGCTTGATCGGTAAAGGTTACCGCTTCGGCACGCTCAAGCGGCCCTTCGCCGATTATTACGACATGATTTATTTTGACATGGCCGGATTCGAGGGAGGTTTGGTGGCGCTCCATTGCGCGCTGCAAGGCATTCGCCCGGAACGACTGGTTTTTGCCAGCGACTATCCGCAGGATTTCACCGGCGTGAACACGGACACCGGCAAAGGAATGCGGGAGCTGCGCGGCTATATCGAGGCCATCCGGCGGCTCGATCTAACGGACCAAACGAAAGAGGCCATCTTGGGCGGCACGGCCACGGGACTGTTAAAGCTAAAGCCGTAACCTCGACATGCAAAAAAAACCGGGGAACCCTAGCCGTTAGGGCTCCCCGGTTTAACTGTCAAAGTATTTATAGAAAAGGCCGTTGACGGGTGATTAGGCTGGAGCTAATCGTCGTCCTCTTCCTCTTCACCGCCGAACACGCCGCTCAAAACATCGGTGCCATTGGCCGTGATGATTGCCGTGTCTCCGGCTTGCACGTTCAGATCGATGGCGTCGGACGTACAGCTGCCGATCTGCTTTTTCCCCGCTACGTGCGTCGCGCCCTTAAGTTTCGTTTGGACTTTTAACTCATAGGTCGCTTTGTTGCCGTTGCCTTTGCCGGAGAGCTTCTTGAAAGCCAGCGTGCAGGTCGCGTACGGCGCGTTCGGATCCGTGTTGCTCAATTCGAGGACGACGGCAGCCGCGCCGGCGGTCGTTGCGTCAATGCCCAGCGGGTTCGGGATCGGGATCTGAACCTTCGCTTTGATTTTGGCCTCTTTTAACGTCGTCCCATCTGAGCCGAACTCTTGCTCAAACTCCGCCTCGCCCTTCAATTTTGGCACCTCAGTACAGGTTGGGCATGAATTGGAAAGCTCTGCTTCTAATTCAACTTCCACCTCGGAACCCGAGGCCGCCGCCGGTGGCACTTGCGCGGCCAAAACGAGCGATAGTAATAACGATAAGCTAAATAACGCATTCCACTTGACGATCGTGATCATGAAAACCCTCCTCTGAAATGTGATGCTCTCTTGCTAAGCAAAGCATGTGCCCGTCCTTTTGACGTGCAAATTCAGGAATTTTTTTGGAAGAGGGAGTTAATCATGCTCCAATTGATGTCAGGAATTCCTACAGCAACCGTTCTAATTGTCCTACGAGGTGTAAAAAGACGAAAAAATGTCAATGGCTCCCGATTGGTTTTGCCAGGTTGGCGTCGACGTATCCGGGCTTGTTGCCCCTTTTCGATTCGACTTTAAGCCAGCCATTTTCCTCCCCTACGACGTTGATCTTGGTTCCCTTCCCGATATCCGCGACCACCGGATGATTGAGACCGGGCCCGCTGCGCACCTGGGTGCCTGTTAGAATCTCAAATTGACCTTCGACCTTGGGAGCGGCGGATTCCGGTTCGTTGCCAGCGCTGGGTTTGACGGATGCCAATTCAATAAACCCGGGGGCGTTGCCCTTTTTCGACACGATCAACACCCAGTCTCCGTCTCTGCCGACGACCTGGACCTTGGCGTTTTGCGGGATCTGGGCGATGGTGCGAAACTGAGGGCCCGGACCGGATTTTACCGTCGCATTGGCTGTCGTCACATAGGGGCGGATCAGGGCGTTGAGATCGGCAAGCTCCTGCGGTTTGCCGCTCGGTCCTTTGTCTTTGCACGCTGATAAGAACAGCGCGCTTAAGAGGACAATCAGGCAAGTATCGGCAATTTTCGCGCGATTACGCATATTTTTTTCCTCCAAACCGCTTTAGTGAAGTGATGCCATTATAACACGCTCACTGGATTGGTGAACGGCCGGGGGTGCGAGAGGTTGGGGACGGCGGAGTCGATACCCAGACCGTATCGCGCGTCTGTCAGCGAATCTCTTTCCAGACTTTTGCAAGACTCTCGCCGAAGACGTCGAGATCCCACTCGCAGAAGTAGCCGAACGGCGTGATCCACACTTGATAGCCGGTTTCACGCAGTCGCTCAGCCAGCGCAACGATGATGGATTGGGCGCCGGCGGGGGATGCCGTCTCGCCGCCGAGGTGGGTAAACGAATGGATGACGATGTTTTTGAGCCCTCTCTTATTGGCCAGCCACTTCATGTGCTTGAGCGTTTGGCGGAGAACTGAAATTCTTCTTTCCTCAATCTCATCGGAGACCTCGGCGTGGATGAAGGCCACCACGGTTTCCACGACTTCCTCTTCGACGTCCTGGTCCGGCACATCGGGAAGCGTCTTGACGTGGGTTTTCCAGCGGAAGCGCTTCGCCTGGAAACAAAGAAGTTTCATGCGCGGTTAATAACAGTCAAGAAAATTCTTGAGCAGTTTTTTCCCTTCCTCGGCGAGAATCGACTCGGGATGGAACTGCACGCCTTCGATGGGGAATTGCTTGTGGCGCACGGCCATGATGACGCCATCGGCGGTGCGGGCGCTGACTGTCAAGTCCGCGGGCAACCGCTGCGGGTCGATAACCAGCGAGTGGTAGCGCATGGCGGCGAAGGGATTTTTGAGACCGTTGAAAATGGTTTGGCCGTCGTGAGTGACTTCCGAAAGCTTGCCGTGCATGATCGCCGGCGCGCGGATGATTTCACCGCCGAAGGCAGCGCCAATGGACTGATGGCCGAGGCAGACCCCAAGGATTGGCATACGAGCGCCGAAGCGCTTGATGGCGTCGCAGGAGATGCCCGCTTCTTTGGGGGTGCAGGGGCCGGGAGATATAACGATCTTCTCGGGCCGCAACCCCTCGATCTCATCCAGCGTGATTTTATTGTTGCGAAATACTCTGACGTCAGCGCCGAGTTCGCCCAAATAATGATAGAGGTTGTAGGTGAAGGAATCGTAATTGTCGATGAGTAGAATCATCGCTTTCTCCACTGTTCGGCGAGTTCTATGGCTCTAAGCATGGCGCGGGCTTTGTTCAGCGTCTCCTGATACTCGGAGGCGGGATCGGAATCCGCCACAATGCCCGCGCCGGTGTTTATGAAGACCTTTTTACCTTTCATGACGATGGTGCGGATGACGATGCAGGTGTCCAGGTTGCGGTTGTAGCCGAAGTACCCTATGGCGCCGGCGTAGAGTCCGCGCTTTTGGGGCTCCAGCTCGCTGATAATTTGCATGGCGCGGATTTTTGGCGCGCCGGATACCGTCCCTGCGGGAAAAGCCGAGACGAAGAGGTCGAAAGGCGTCTTGTCGGAGGCCAGTTTGCCGCGCACGTTGGAGACGATGTGAATGACGTGGGAATAGCGCTCGATGGCCATCAGCTCGTTGACTTCGACGCTGCCGATCTCGGCGACGCGCCCGACGTCGTTGCGCCCCAGATCGACCAGCATGATATGCTCGGCGCGCTCTTTCGGATCGGCGAGCAGGTCGGCTTCCAACTCGCGCTCCTCTTCGGGTGTGGCGCCGCGCCGGCGCGTGCCGGCGATGGGGCGAAGTTCGATGATATCTCCGGTGAGCCGAACCATGGTCTCGGGCGAAGAGCCGATGACGCGAAGATCCTCCATCTCTAGATAGAACATATAGGGGGACGGGTTGATGAACCGCAGCGCGCGATAGATCTCGAACGGGTCCGTCTCGGTCTCGGTTTCGAGTCGCTGGCAAAGCACGGCCTGGATAATGTCGCCGGCTTTGATGTACTCCTTGGCTTTGATGACGGCTTTTTCAAAGCCCTCTTGAGTGAGATTAGAGCGAAACTTTCTGGCGCCTTTGCCTTGGGCCAAATCTCGCGGCTCGATGCCGCGCGGTTTCCGCCGCAATGACGAGATCACCTTGCGAATTCTCGCAATACTTCGGTCATAGGCCCGGCGTAGGCTGGCCCCCTCGCCGACGCGCGCGTTGTCGATCACTTTGATCGTATGTTTCAGATTGTCGAAGGCAACGAGCGTTTGGACGAAAACAAAAAAGATCTCCGGCATGCCCAGCGGATCTTTCTTGTCGTTGGCAATCTCGTGAAACTGCTCGACGGCGTCGTAGGAGACGTAACCCAGCGCGCCGCCGAAAAAGGGCGGGACGCCGGGAACAGGGACGGGCTGGCAACCCTTGAGCAGCTCCTCGAGGATTTTCAGTGGAGTATCGGCAATCCGGGTCTGCGTCTTACCGTTCTCGATGATCGTGACCCGATTGCCATGCGCCTTGAAAATGCGGTGCGGCCGGGTGCCCAAGAAGGAATAGCGCGCCCAGCGCTCGCTGCCTTCCACGCTTTCGAGCAAAAAAGAATAGCGGTCGCGCTCGAGACGCTTGAAAAAAGAGAGCGGCGTTTCCAAGTCCATCAGCAGCTCTTCGTAGACCGGAATCAGATTGCCCTGTTTGGCGAGCCGGCAGAATTCTTTAAAAGTCGGTTGAATCATTCGGTTAACAAATCGGTGGCTTCAGGCTCCCATGTGACTCACCGCAGAGGCGCTGAGGTCGCGGAGAAAATCGAATGAGAATATCATCTTGAAAAAACCCTCTGCGAACTCTGTGGTCATGAGAAAAAATTCAAAAACGATGAAAATGCCAAAATCGGCCTCAATGAAATCAAATAGTTGCAAGTGCTGATTTTCGCGAAAAGGGATTTTTTCTCACGTCCTGTGTCTCTGCGGTGAATACGCTTTCTCAGGAAACCCAGAAACGCCACTAATAAAAAGGGCCATAAGCATATCACCTATGGCCCTCTCCACTATTATATTCTCAACCCGACTGGAATCAGCCATAGCGCGAGCGCTGGAGTGAACCCCAGCGCCACCAACCGCGGGCCAAATGAATTGTTTCCAGCCGGTTCGTCACGCGGGTTATATTGCCCCATCCGCGGCGGTCGGTCAAGGATAGCGATTGCTCATCGGCGATTTGACAACCGCCGAGGTGGTGGGGTAGGTTAAAACGCCTTTTTGGAATAGTCTTTTTGTAACACTAACAGGCGTTCTTGTCGTTACTTGCCCGCGGAGGTCGCATGGTCCGGCGTGAGAAATCCAATTATGTCATTCGGTCCGTTTCCCATGCGTTCGATGTGTTGGAACAGTTCAACGGGAACGTCGATGAGATCGGCGTGACGGAATTGAGCAAACGGCTAAAGCTCCACAAGAACAACGTTTTTCGTTTGCTTGCCACCCTCGAAGCGCGCGGTTACATCGAGCAGAACAAAATAACGGAAAACTATCGACTGGGCTTAAAGTGTCTCCAGCTGGGCCAAGTCTTTGTCCATCAGATGGGATTGCTGCTCCAGGCCAAATCGACTCTCAAAGAATTGGTCAAGACGACCAAAGAAAGCGCCTTCGTGGCAATCCGAAAAGGAAATGCGATTGTCCCCCTGGATTTCCTGGAACCGGTTCGCGCGGTTCGCGCGGTTTCGTTCCTGGGCATGGCGCTGCCGCCGCACTGCACCGCAGCCGGAAAGGTCTATCTCGTCTTTGAGATCGAGGGTGGCTTGACCCGGAATCTCCCGGAGCGCATGGAGCCTTATACGGAAAGGACGATAAGCGACCGTCAGTTGTTGTTAGAGCAAATGAAAGAAATCAGCGCCAGCGGTTTCGCGGTGGAACAAGGGGAGTTCAACGAGGACATCAGTTCGGTGGCAGTGCCGGTTCGAGATTACACGCGCATGCTCGTGGGGGCGCTTGCGATTGTCGGGCCGTCCCATCGCTTGGCCACTGAAATTATCGCGAAGGAAATTGCGCCGGCTATCCTGCGGGCCGGAGGCGACCTTTCCAAGCGGCTAGGGTACGCGGGGTGAGTCGTAGCCAATCAACCGACGGCGCAGCGGTGATGAATTCGACCATCGTTCTGAAATAATTCCTGACCCGCGCTGAAATCGACCGCTCAATATTCAGGGAATCTCGTTTCACAGCTAGCGCCTGGATTTGAAACTCGAGGGCGAGGTGCGGTTCTGAAAACGTGGGGCGGGCGCCGTTGCTTTTGATAAATTAGGTCCGGTTAAGATAACAAAGACGAAGAACGGAGGTCGAAGAGACCGGCATGCTAACCACAGTCGAGAAAATTCTTTTCATCCTGCTGGCGATCGGCTCCTTTTATTACGGTGGAAAACGGTTTTATGACGTGTACCGAACCATCGCGCGCGGCAAGCCCGATGATCGTTTTGACGACCTCGGCGGGCGCATTCTGCGCGCTCTCTGGATCGTTGTTTCGCAACAGTCGGTGTTCAAGACGCGCCCCCTGGTGTCGTTTCTCCACGCTCTGATTTTCTACGGGTTTGTTTTCTATTTTCTGGTGAATGTCGTCGACGTGCTAGAGGGTTTTTTCGCGCTGCACGCGCGCGGCGGCGGCTGGAACCCGTTCAATCTGGCGGCCGATCTTTTGACCGCGGCGGTGCTGATCGGGATTGTCGGCATGATCGTGCGCCGGTTTTTGGTCCGCCCCAAGGATTTCGCCTTCGCGGACAACGTTCCGCTAAGAGACGGAGCGCGCGCCGGGATTGTGCGCGACTCGTCGATCGTGGCAGGATTTATCGTTTTCCACGTCGGCTGCCGTCTCTTGTTCAAAGCAACGCAGATGGCTAGGAACGGCGGAGATCCTTTCCACCCCGTCAGCGCCGGGTTCGCGGCGCTATTTTCCGGCTTTGACCCGACGGCGCTGGAAGGGTTGAATCATTTTTTTTGGTGGGGCGCCCTGGGCTCGATTCTTCTGTTCATTCCCTACTTCCCGCGTTCCAAGCATATTCATCTCTTTATGGCGCCCATCAATCTGGCGCTGAAAAAGGGCAAAGCGGGTGTCTTGCAGCCGATGGACTTTGAAAAGGAAGAGGTCTTCGGCGCCTCCAAGCTCGAAGAGTTCGCCTGGCCGAGACTGCTTGACGCCTATAGCTGCATCATGTGCAACCGTTGTCAGGACGTTTGTCCGGCGACGACCACCGGAAAGGCCCTCAGTCCGGCGGCGATCTTGATCAACGAGCGCTACGAGCTGAATTCGCTTTTTCCGAATTTCGCCGCAGGCCAGGAGAGTCCGCGCCCGCTGCTCGACTTCGCTCTTTCCGAGGAAGCGGCTTGGGCGTGCACGACCTGCAACGCCTGTGTCGAGGTGTGTCCCGTCGGCAATGAGCAGATGCTGCACATCATCGACGTGCGCCGGGAGCGGGTGCTGTCAGCGGCGGAGTTCCCCAACGGCCTCAAAAACACCTTCAATAATATGGAACGCGCGGGCAACCCGTGGGGCATGGCCGCCGATGAACGGATGGCTTGGGCAAAGGGACTGCCGTTCCTGGTACCGACGTTGCGGGAAAAAACCGCTCCCGAGGTTCTGTATTGGGTCGGGTGCGCCGTGGCCTTCGATCCCCGCGCGCAAAAGATCGCGCGCAGCATGGCGGAGCTTTTCAACGCGGCCGGCGTCGACTGGGCGATCTTCGGAAAAGAGGAAAAATGCACGGGTGACACGGCCCGCCGCGCCGGCAATGAGTATCTGTTCGCGCAGATGGCGGCGGAAAATATCACGGCGTTGGACGAGGCGAAGCCGAAGGTTATCGTCACCACCTGTCCGCACTGCTTTCACACCATCGCCAACGAATACCCGCAATTCGGCGGCAATTACGTCGTTAAGCACCACACCGATTACATCAACGAGCTGATTCGCGGCGGCAAATTAAGGTTAACGCCGAAAGGCGACGGGTCGATGACTTACCATGACCCCTGTTACCTCGGACGCCACAACGGCATCTTCGACGCGCCGCGCGCGCTGATTCAGTCCACCGGTGCCAAGCTCACCGAACCCGGCCGCACGCGCAGCAACAGTTTTTGCTGCGGCGCCGGCGGGGGGCAGTTCTGGAAAGAAGAAGAAAAAGGCAACGAGCGCGTCGCCACCAACCGTTACCGTGAGCTCAAGCAGACCGGGGCGAAGACCGTGGCGACCGGCTGTCCCTTCTGCATGCGCATGATCACTGAAGAGACCGCCAAAGAGGAGCCGGAGACGGCCATGGAAGTCCTGGACATCGCCGAAATCGTCGCCCGGAATTTGGCCAAGTGACATGCCGCGGTGGTATCTTGTCACAGCCTTGTTTGCACTCATGTCGGTCACGTTTTCCTGCGGGGCGGAGCCCAGGGTCGTTATCTCGACTCGAGAAGGGCGAGAGTTCGTGTTTCAAGTCGAGGTCGCGGATACACCGGCCAAACGGGAACTCGGTCTCCAATACCGACGCGAGTTAGCGGCGGACCGCGGCATGATCTTCCTGTTCCCGGCGCCGTCGGTCCAGTCCTTTTGGATGAAGAACACGCCGCTCCCGCTCGACATGATCTTCATCGGCAGCGACCGAAAGATTGTCGGCATCGTCGAACAGACGGTTCCCTTCTCGTTGAATTCTCGATCCGTCGGCAGGCCAAGCCAATTTGTCCTCGAAATCAACGGTGGGTTAGCCAAAGGTCATGGCATCAAGGCAGGAGATGCGGTTCGCTTCGAAGGCATCGCTCCGGAAAGCGTCAAGGAATAAAAAAGGGATCAAGAGCGCTACCGCCTTTGATCCCCGAATCAAGGTTTCTGCCGGTTAGCTATATTTCGTTAAAGAAGTACTGCTTGACCGGTTTGAGCCGCTCCTCGTAGGAATCGGGATATAAAAACCACAGGGTCGCGGCCAGGCTGCTGAATAGCGAGTTGCCGTCCTGGGGCGTGAAACAGGTGCCGATGATTTCCTTATCGCCTCTCATGGCGAGGCTTTGCGTCACGACCACCGTCTGATTGAGAATACGTCCGAAGATGCCGTGGTCCCGGCCGAACGAAAAGACCGAGGCCGAGGACTTCTTGTTGGTCATCGCGACCCGCCCGTTGGCGTGAAAGCGGCGCATCAGTTCTTCTTTGTTGATGCCGCGGCGCAGCTTCAGATTGAAATGGATCGTGTGCATGTATTGGGTGTTCAGCTTGAGCGCCGACGAATAGATGTTCAGATCCAATGCCAAAGTTTTGAACAAGTAGTGGGCGTCCCGTCCCTGGTGGGTGCCGAACTTCGGGTCATCATGCTTGCCGGCTTCGGGCGCCGGGATGAAGTCGCCTTCCTGGCTCAAGTCGTTGGCGCGGCGCATGCAGACGAATCGCGCCTCTTCGAGATTGTCTTCCTTTTCCGGACCCAAGGCGATGGTATCGATCAGAACCGCTAAATTGTGTGTGTTGCAGCTGACGACTTGAACAAACTGGTCCTTGTCTCTTTCCAGCGCTCGATCGTTGATGCCGCGCGCGTACATCTTGCCGAAGCCGTACTCGCTTCCCTGGGCGATAAAGCCGCGGCCGTTATCGGCATATCTGTTATAAATTTTTTGCTTGTTTTCATTGCCCACCGGCGTGCAATCGATGATGACATTGGCGCGTTCGATGGCTTCTTCGGCCTCTAACGTCGGATGCATGCCCATGTCGATAAATTTTTGCCGGCGCTCTTTGTCGACGGCGAGCTTCGCCCCGTTTTGGCAGGAGACGATAACCTTTGAGCGATCGGTGAGCAACGGCGTGCGCTTATGAAAGGTGACTTCGTCGATGCCGAATTGCTCCCGGAAGGTTGAAAGGATTCCAACGAGCGGCTCGCCGATAGTTCCAGTGCCGACGATGTGGACGATTTTTTTCTGCGCCATGGTCTTTCTCCGTAGGGCTTTAATAAAATAAATTTTAACTCAAGATAGGTGAGCGATCAACCGAAATAGTCCCCGCTTGGCAGATTTGCGCGCCGTTTGTCACCCTGAACGGATTGCCTTGCCATTTAATGGCCAGCGCGGGTGTGCTAGAAGTGGTCTTTAAGGAGAGCCCATGGCAAAGCATAACCTTCCCGCAGTATCGTTTCTTGACCGGAATTTCGGCATTCAAGAACGTGATTTGGAAAAGGTCCTTTCGACCGCATTGGGCCGGAAGGCCGATTATGCCGACCTTTATTTCGAGTACCGGCGTAACGAGGGGGTGAGCCTTGAAGAAGGGCTGGTGAAAAACTGTTCGCATTCCACGGCCAATGGGGTAGGCGTGCGGGTTCTGGCGGATGCCAAAACGGGCTACGCCTACACAGA
>Ga0214472_10000361_pt1 | contig 57611 bp, 92 predicted proteins | sample RVTome_6_FD_207662 | JGI IMG/M metagenome (GOLD analysis project Ga0214472, IMG submission 207662) | Soil microbial communities from uranium-contaminated site in the Upper Colorado River Basin, Wyoming, United States - RVT140D175 | ecosystem: Environmental > Terrestrial > Soil > Contaminated >...
TTTGTCCAAAGTTGTTTCAGAGACGGTGCTGAGGTTTGGATTACTACGACCAGACCATATATGCGACTTGATTCTGTAGACCCCGACACTAGAGAGTGGCTATCAAGGAATAAAATTCCGTATCATCATCTTCTCTACGACGAAGAGAAATATGAAGTTCTTGGTTCTATTGTTGGAAATGAAAGGGTTGTTGCTGTTCTTGATGATTTGCCCGATCAAATCATCAAAGCATGTGTGGTGTTTGGGAATAACATTCCTGTTGTCATTGCTCGCCCTCACAACTGTTTCTGGAGGCTTGGTCATGATTTGAGCACAGAGACTACGGTGGTCCATGCACCCCGCGTGGTTAATTCATTGTATTGGGCACAGAAGGTTATCTTGGAGAGGATCAATGAGTTTAGAAGACAGCACACATAGCATAGAATCTCCGAATGAGACGTTGAGATTCATCTGGGACGACCCCAGTCTTCGTCCGCTTCTTGAAACCTTGGGGATTGAAAAAACTCAGACAAATCTAGAACATGCAGTATATCTTTTGGCTGCATTGAAAGAATATTCTGAGAAGAATAAGAAATACAATGACCTATGGGTCAAAGACGGATGGCTAGGAAGTATTTTTCACTTACGTCACAAGTCGTTCAGGCTTATAGAGAGATTTTGGAGAGGAAAAGAGATTCCTGAACCTTCAGGTAGTCATTCTTTCAAAGACCTTGATGATGCTATTGACCTGATCAACTATGCAGTGATGTTTATGAGGAATGTTGATCATGACAATGAGATAGGAGAATAATGGAAACTCCTTGGCTTCATGAGATTGAAGATATGCATGGCCTTCGAGACCAATGGAAGTTCTTTGACAAAGAGGAGTATTCAATTCATAGCACATATGGGACAAAAATTCGTATGATGAAAAGAAGTCCTCTACATGAGGCATGTGCAGCGCAAACCATTACGAAGAGACCTGACAAATCATCTGGGCTTGTAGTTTGCATGTTGATCAAGGATCATTGGGAAAATCATAAAATTCCTCATATTGGAGTTGAGCAACCAGACCCAAACTTTTTCATGATGATCGAAAGTGTTGGAAATATTCCTGACCCTCTCGGACTATAGGAGATAGCGACCAGTCGGCTGAAACTGGAGGAAGTTTTGTTTCGTAAAGTTTTACTCATGACTATTTGTTCTTTAGTATTTGTGGCTTGCACCCCAAAACAAGTTTTGATGATTTTTGATTATGAAATAACAAGAGAGCAAGCAGAAGAAGTTTCTCAAAACGTATTGGAAGCAAATGAAGAACTTCAAGAACTTCAGAGAAACTTTCTAAGACTAGCATATGAACTTCATCACCAGACATTCCTGGTATGCACACGAGCACACGAGTCTGATACTGCGGGTGGGTATTTGGCAGTTTCTTCGTCTGGAACATATCGTGGAGCATACCAGTTCCATCAGAATACATGGGACAATGTTGCTAGGCATTCTGGATGGTATTGGCTTGAAGGTGTTGACCCCATTACTGTTTCTGTTTTCTGGCAAGATATGATGGCTTGGTACTTGTATCAACTACATGGGAACTCTCCATGGGGAGGAAGATGTTGAGACATGAGAATGATAGGAGTAATTCTAGGGCTTGTATGGCTGATGGTTCCAACGCTGGAGGACCGAAGAAAAAGAATTTCCAAGGTTAACAAAGACCTAGAACTAACTACTGCCAGGAAAGTTGCTCTGTTATATGGAAAAGGAAAGAGATGACCTCTGTTAAATCCCATGGGTCATTCAAAAGAGTAGACGAACATCACTCCTTTGTTCCTGGGGAGGACAAATCACGAGGTCCTTCTCTTGTAAAATCAAGAACAAAGGAAATGAGGTATGCGAGTTTGCATCATCACAGCACTTTTTCATTCCTTGATGGATTCGGTCTTCCAGAGGCTCACGTAGCAAGAGCAGAGAAGATCGGCATGAGTAGTTTGGCCATGACTGAGCATGGAAATGTTTCTAGTCATGTCAAACTTGAGCAGGCAGCAACCAAATCAGGGATTCATCCTATTTTTGGGTGTGAACTTTACACTGGTTCTGTATCAGAAAATAATAGAAGTCAAAGAAAGAATCACCTAACTGTTCTTTCAGAAAACTTAGAGGGATATAGAAATTTGCTTAGGATGGTGTCCAAGAGTTGGGCTGAAGGATTTTACTATGAGCCAACTGTCTCAGGACCTATGCTCTTGGACCATAAGGAAGGGATCATTATTCTATCAGGTTGCCAGGGAAGCCTTCTTGCAACGAGCCTCGTTGGCGGGAAGAACATCGACAGTTCTGACGCTAGTTATGAGAGGGCAAGAAGTGTTGCCAGGTCCTATCGAAGAGAGTTTGGTGATTCTTACTATCTAGAGGTTCAGTCCTTCCCCGAGTTGGATCGCTGCCGTGAGATCAATCAGGCATATGAAAGGCTAAGTAATGAACTAGGGATCCCGCTAGTGGCTACGGGTGATGTTCATTATACTATTCCTACAGAGTCTGATATGCAAATGATCCTCCATAATGTCAGGGGTGGTGGTAGGAAGTCTCTTGAAGACCAGGCTCGAGAGTGGAGTTATGACGTGAAGTTGGCTCCGCCTACAAGCGATCGCTATGTCTATGATCGTTTGCGAGCGACCGGGCTCTCACGCCTGGCAGCCCTCCAAGCGATTGACAATAGCCAACAGATCGCAAACCGTTGCCAGGTTGAGCTTCCTAAACTAGATCGTCTTAGGTATCCTCTTCCCTCAGGATATAAGAATGTTCGTGAAGTATGGATTGATTGGTTGAGAAAGGGATGGGCATATCGTGGTATCGACGGTAAAACCAATAGAAATGAATATGCCAGAAGGTTTCGATACGAGCAAAAGATCATCGAAGACAAAGACTTCATCGATTACTTTCTTGTGGTTGCAGATCTTGTTGTATTCTCCAAAGACTCTGGTATTCCAGTGGGACCAGCAAGGGGATCGGCTGCTGCAAGTCTCGTGTGTTACTTACTTAGAATTACAGAAGTTGATCCTCTTGAATTCCCTAACCTTGTCTTCGAAAGATTTATCGACGTTACTAGACAGGATCTCCCGGATATCGACCTCGACTTTGATGACGAGAGACGAAGAGAGGTTCGTGAATATCTCGTTTCGAAATATGGACTGGAGTCGGTTGGCAACATCGGAACTTTTACTTCCTATAAGGCAAAGAACTCTCTTGACGACATTGGAAGAGTTTATAAGATCCCTGTTTGGGAGATTGAGAAAGTCAAGGAACTTTTGATTGAAAGATCTTCTGGAGATCTTCGGTCAAGTGCAACTATTGAAGACACAGTGGAATATTTCGAGCAAGCGAAGGATGTCATAGACCGATATCCACAACTTAGAAAAGCAATGGATCTTGAAGGTCAATACAAAGGTCTTGGCGTCCATGCCGCTGGGCTTGTGGTTGCGAATGGACCCATTACCGAGGTCGCTGCTTTATACAAGCGAGAGGTTCCAAAGAAATCTGGAAATTGGGTTGATGTTATCAGCCCTGACAAGTATGACGCCGAACATCTCAATATCATGAAGATAGATGTTCTCGGCCTCAACACGATGGGAATGATTCGTAGGGTCATTGAGGCTGTTGGAATTACTCTTGAAGATCTTTATGCTCTTCCTCTGGATGATCCAGAAGTAATTGATGCGTTTCACAGGAATGACACGGTTGGTATTTTTCAGTTTGATGGTCGAGCAATGAGGAATCTAAATGCTGAACTTCAGCCAGATAATTTCAAAGAGATTTGCGATGCGAACGCACTCGCTCGTCCTGGTCCGCTTCACAGTGGTGCCAGTAGCGAATACATTGATGTTAAGCGTGGAAGGAAAGAAGCAAAAAGAATTCATCAAATGCTTGACAAAATCTGCAAAGATACGCATTATCAAATCGTGTATCAAGAACAAATTTTGAGAATCGTTCGTGAGATAGGTAACTTCGACTGGACCCACGCCGCATATATCAGAAAGATCATTTCAAAGAAGATCGGTGAGCAAGAGTTCAATAGACAATGGGATCGGTTCTGGGCAGGAGCACAAACTCATGGACTGACATACGATCAGGCTCGTACTATTTGGAATGCTTGCATCACCGCTGGGTCATATGCGTTCAATGCCGCCCACTGTGTTTCATATGGGATGATTGCATATTGGACCATGTATCTAAAGGTTCACTATCCACACGAGTTCTATGTTGCTGCACTTACGAAATACGACGAGAAGAAGCAATTGGAACTTTTGCAGGATGCTGTGAGGCATGGGATAGAAGTTCTTCCTCCGAACCCCAATACCAGTGATGTGAGTTGGAAGGTTTTTGAGGGAAAGATTCTCGGAGGCTTCTCTCAGATCTTTGGCATTGGGGAGAAGATGGCTCCAAAGATTGTTTCAGTGAGAGACGAGGCTGGTAAAGACTTCTGGTCATGGGATGATCTTTCCATTATCAAGGGTGTGGGTGCGAAGAAAATCCAGACAATGAAGGACTTCGTTGCGAGTGACGACCCGTTTGGCATTCATCGCCTTGAGCGACTGATTGGCTATGCCAAAGAGCTTATCAAAACAGGAAAGATTAAACTTAGATATGGGCAACTTCTTCCATACCCAACACATAAGGCCGAAGAAGTTCCATACAGCAAAGGTTTGGATACTGAGGTTGTTTGGATTGGTCAAGTTGTTCACAGAAACCTTAGAGATCTGTTTGAACTTCACTTCTCAAGAACCGGAGAAGTTCTAGATCCTAACTCGGTCAGAGAACCCAGCTTGAATGAGTGGGTGGTCATGGTTGGCCAAGATGAGACCGACTATGTAAACCTTACGATAGACAGGTGGAAATATCCAAGGTTTAGGAATGCAGCATGGTCAATCAAACTAGAAGAAGATCTCGTACTTGTTCGTGGTGTTAAGAAAGGAAACCAGGCAAGAAGAGCAATTTACGTTCATGAGTTATGGGTCCTAGAGTCGAAGGGTTAGTGGTGGGTGAAGATCAGCCAGGGGTAAAAGAAACTTCATGGATGAAAGAAGGAAATTGTAAGGGGGCAGATCCTGAATTATTTTTCCCAGAGCGTCTTGATCATGCTGGCCGTCGGGTTGCCATTGCGGTTTGCGATGGATGTCCAGTAACCAACCTCTGTCTAGAATATGCTCTTAAAAATAGAATTGAGACGGGGATTTGGGGAGGAATGTCAACGAGGGACAGAAGAAAGTTGAGTCGGGAACGACAAAAAGAAAGGTAGGAATCTCTGATGGGTATGAGTGATGCTGGTGATCTTATTCCTGGTATAGACGATGCGCGTAGGGTTACGCCAATAGAACCATATTCTCCGAATGTTGACAGAGACACTGAAGACGTTCATCTTGTTTTCGTAATTCTTCGAGGACTTGACCCCTCAAGAAGACAACAGCGGGCCGAGTCGCTTGCTCGCCATGTTGTGATGGGATTCGGTAAAAACGGTGCCGTTTATACTTCGGAAGGAGATCTTGTTTCATACGAAGGAGTGTCGAAAGACTGGCCTGAAAACATTGTTCAAACATTGCAGATGTTTGGTGTGAAGGGAACTTCATGAGCGAGGTAGAAAGATATGCAGACAAGGCAATGTTTCCGGCAACGCCTATGAAAAGCATTGTTCCAAAGGTACATCTTCTCTGGATGACGAGGGACCCTCTCGGGGCCGTCGCTGCTGCCTCTAGAATGTATGAGGGGAAGCCAACATACAGTTTGAATGATGTTGATGATGAAGAGCGTCGTCGGTATTGGGAAGAGATGGGAAGGACACATCTCAAGGCTCCTCTTGAGTTCGTGAAGCTTCATTTTATGATTGAAGGTGTTGACCGAGCGTTCACGCATCAATTGGTTCGTCAAAGAACTGCTGTATATGCCCAGGAATCTTTGAGATTCGCTGTGAAGGAAGAGTTGGCAAGTGAGGTTCCATATCCACCTTCATTCAAGTATGTTCCTCAGAATGTTTCTTCTTTCAATGACCTCGCAGACACTTGGGACTCAGCCCTCAAGAAGATTGAAGAGGCATACAAGTCGCTCATCGCCAATGGCGTCCCGGCAGAAGATGCTCGTGGCTTGTTACCAACGGCTGTGACGACAAGAATTCACTATTGCACAGATTTGAGAAACCTTCTTGAACATGCTGGAAACAGGCTCTGCACTCAGGCTCAGTTTCATTGGAGGTCAGTGTTTCTGCAGATTGCAGAAGTCATTAGAACTTATCCTGAGCAGTTGATCAATGAAAGTGCTCAGAGGAGTGGTTATTCATCTTTAGACATTGATCAATATCAATATTTGGCGGAAAAAGTTGGAGGAGGCTCATGGCAGTTTGAATTGATTGCTGGGACTGCATTCAAGCCTCAGTGCTATTTGCAGAACAGGTGTACGTTCAAGGCAGATTTTGACAGGGGTTGTACGATCAGGAACAGGGTTGATGAGTTTGAGAAGCATGGAATTCCATCAACAGAATGGGGCTTCTCTGGATGGGAAGGAGACGTCGCCCCCATTGCAGAGATTGAATGGATGGAAGACCCTCAGGCTGGGTGGGTTCAACAAGCCCACGGTTCATCAGGAGAGTCAGGTACTTAGATAACAAATGACCTCAAATGACCGTTTTACTGCTGGTGTGGCCCCGGGGGCGGTGCCCTTAGGCTTGCAGCATTGCCCTCTAGGCGTCCGTTTAACGGCCTTGACCTAGCGGTCCGGTAACCACCGGCGGGGGCACTTGATAACGGGGCTTAGGCGGACACGTAGTATCAGCACAAAATGGTCATATTGCTCAAAAAGGTGGGGAGGGGTCGCTGGCGAGACGAAACAGCAACCCCTCCCCTGCGCCCGGCGCAGCCCAGGGCATCCGGCCTTCTCACCCTGGGTTCGTGACCAGCGGGCTCCTCAGCCAACCCACGGTCACAGGCAGCCAGGGCGGTTCTTATACGTCAAGCAAATCGTCATTCTCTCCAAGAGATGCACTGTATTGTGGAACTGTATCTTTCCCAAAAATCAATCCCTTGGACTGACCATAACGAATTGCAAAGTTGACCAGTCCAATCACAGCAGATCCAATTGCAGAGACGAAGGCATACCCCAAAACAGAAACATCAGGGAAGGGGTCTTGCCCGCTGTTACTTGCCCACTCAGAGACCTGCTGGAAAAACCCAACCAATGTTGTTCCGAAAAGCCCAAAGAATGAGAACAAGGCAGTCCAAAGGGCAGCCTTGAGCGAATTGATTGTGTCAGTCATGAATAATTCCATTCTCTAGTTGTTGCTGGAGGTTATCAAAAGCAATACGAATTTCTGCTCTTTCTTGTTTGGCTAGTGATATTTCTTCTGAAGACTGTTTCAAAAGTTGGTCTCTTTCTTCTGAAGAAGCCATATGCTCTTCTATGACAACTTTTGTTTCTCTACTTAGTTGTAGATTCTTTTTATGAAGCTCAAAAGATTCTTCAGTTTTGTCTCGCAGGGACGAGATGACATCTTTCAAAGAAGTACCGTCGTCGGGTTTATATTCCTCGGCAATTTCTTTTAGAACATCAATAACCTCGCTGATTCTACGAACTGATAGAACAATTGGTTTTAGGAATTTTGTCCAGGACCCAGCCACCCCAACCAATACGAGGGTGACGAGGGCTAGGTCTGTAAGGATTTGTCTCCATTCCATTGTTTATTCATTACCCCTTATATGGAAGCGCATACTGCTCTCCAGAAGTAGCAGTCAAGATGATCCTGTACCCCTTCTTCCTCTCCGACGGATTAGCGGGGCGAATACTTGCAGGCTTCCTACCGACAAGATGCCTCGCGATATCCCTGCCAGAACCGTAGTGCGGGCAGTTGAAACTGAAGACTCCCCAATCCTCTCCTAGAAGATGAACACCGCCACTTGAATCCATGCACGAAGCAACAATTCCTGGAAGGTACAATGTTGGATTGAACATTTGTGGAACCCTTCCCGACTCTTCAGTCATCTGAGACAGGTCAAACGGCGGCTGAAGAAATCCCATTGCTGAGTATACGTTGTCGCCGGGGCAAGCCGTAGACTTCTTGTCTCGGTGGGCCAGCGTCTTCCCCGCTTTGAGTGCCCTGGGCAGCAAACACCCAGGGATTCTTGCTGCAAGGATCATTGCTCCGGTGATCGTCTCTTTCATGAAGTTACCTGCGAAGCACACACCAATCGTTGTGCTGTTTTCTCCCGCTGTATGCGCTCCAATGTAATCAAACCCGCAACCCTGGCATAGAACTGCGTGCTTGTCGTTGATCCCTCTGAACACCATGAATGAATATGGAAAATCACCAAGGTCTGGGCGAACCTTTTTGATCATCCTCATGTACCTGACAATATCGTCTAGGTCTCCATGCAAGAATCCATCACGGTCATAGTCTGGCATGATGGCAGCCGTATGGTGGATTCTAAGTGCATCCCACTTGTTTCTATCAGACTGTCTTTTGAACGAGAGAGGATCAATACCAGTATCTTTCCTAGTTAGATATGTGATTCTTACATCATGAGCAAGGTTTAGTTCTTGCATGGCCGGGTCTCCTTAGAAATATGAATTATTGCCTCTGCGAATGCTTCCTTGTCTTGACCTTCTTTGCACAGCCCTAGCGTATCTCTGGTCATGCCTTTGGACGTGGCGAAGCGGGGGCGTGTCGCCACCCCACAGCAGATAGACGACGCCGTCTCCGATGTCGATATCGTTCGGGGTGCGGACAACCTCGGTAGTGATGTCGACGCCTTCGACGCTCTGAACCGCGGTACACTTCGTGTCGTCATACCAACCCGACCCTCCGCCGCCGCCGCCGCTGTCCGGGTTATTGCTGCGACCAGCGCCTCCGCCGTAGAAGCCGCAACCGCCGGGGCCGCTGCTGGGGAAGATAGCGGCGGGGCATCCGAACGTCCACTCGCCTGGCCCGCTTTGCGTCGTGGATGTATGCCCAGCGGCGCCACCTTCGGTGAGAGTTCCGCCGCCGCCACCGTTGCTGCCAGTCCCGTCTTCACCGTCGCCGCCATCGCCGTAACCAGCACCAAAACCACCTTCGGGGTGTGGTGGTCCTGCACTACTCGCTCCGCGGCCACCGCCAGCGCCCGCGACAGCAACGCGGTACGGCGCCTCCCAATATGGCGCGTCCTCAAGAATCCAATAGGATAGCGGAAACGCCGCGGGTGTGCGGGGGGTCGGATATGTGCCATCCCACCGCACGATCTCGGCTCTATTCGGTGGAAGTCCGTTGGTCACGCTCACCGATCCGGCGTGTAAGGCGAGCGATTCTCCTGGCGTCACGAGAAGGATGCCGTATTGTTGGCCGGGCCTACCCGCCCACTCATCGCCGACGTCCCGCTTCCCAGCCTGACCCCGGATCACATATTCAATCTTTCTGACACCGGCCGGGACCGTGAAAACCCACCATCGGTGATATGCAACACGGATGCTATTCACTGACTTGTTCTGAACCATGAACCCCATGTCGAATGGGCCACCGGAATCTGCAGGTCCAGTTCCGCCACCATACAGGAGCCAACCACGGGCTACCATCAGTCCTCAAGTCCCGGGCGTAGCCTTCCAGAGATCGTTGCTGCACTTCCAATGCAGTAAATCGCCAACCACAACCAAGGAGGTTCACTAGACTCGAAGTACCATTGGGCAGAGTCTTTCATTCTTCCTGTGAGAGGGTCTCCATCGCTTTGAACTCCTGGGTAGTATCCTGCGAACTGATCTTGTTCTCCCCACGCTACAATCAATCCAAATTCTTGTCCGTCGTGTGTCTCTGGGTCAAAGTATGAATCCCAAACACCCGTCTCAGTTTCTAGATTATTTCCTACCCAATAATCCATCCACTCTTTTGTTACTGGACGGTCAAATATCCCAACGGCAAATTGAATGGGAGAGTCAAATGTAAGTTCTGTTTCAACAACTTCTCCGCGCTCACCACACGGGATTTGCAATACATTCCATCCAGCCTGGAGCAGAGTGCTTGGAATAACACCAGCGTTTGACTCACAATCCCACACGGCTGCTGTGTCAATCACTTCTCTACTTGACTGACCTCTATAGGTGCGTCGCCTTCCTGGTTGATGCCCTTTGCGATCCCTGTCGATTACGGCAAGGCATGTTATGTAGTCAACCGCACGTTCTGAGACTGTAATTTCTACTGAAAGTTCACTCCAATTGACTCGAACTCCAGAGATATGAAGTTTTCTATCCTGCCCTCTGTGATTCTTTAGTACGATATTTTGACCTTCTCTGATTGAGAATCTGGGACCTTCAATGGGGTCGCTCTTAAGTTTGATGGTTCCAATATAGATTGGATCACCATCTTTGTTCATGATTGATTGAGAAATAGCACGGCCTTGCTCACGAGAAATGTTTTCACCGAAATGCTCGTAATGCTCGACACGGAGCACGCTAGGATCCCAGTCAGGGTTGAGGCCGGTGAGTGCGCCTGTTTCTGGATTGAAAGTAAGTCGTTCTACTTCTGTCTTTGACGCGAGCGGTGCGACGTAAGAAGACTCGTAGTTGTTTGGGTCGGGGTACTTCGTGTTTCTCCAACGACATTGTTCTTTGTTCACCCCTTCACCATAGAAAACATTGAACCCCATTGAAAAGTCTCGCCTGAGACTGTGTGTGATGCCGGGGGCACCATTGTAGATCGTCCAGTGCTCTGTGACTTCATCTTTCAGGTACAAGACTGGACGGGTTTTAGAAGAATTTAATCCTAATGACCACTGATACGCATCTGCCCCGCCATCGTGCCCGTTTCCACTGAATGTAGCGCCTCCAAACGCAAAGACAGACCCTGAAGTTGTTGCAATATAGTATCCATCAGTTCCTGATACTAATGAGGCACCAACAAGAAATTCATTTGTCAGGGTTGGGTTTCCATAGAAGGTTGCGTCTCCGAGGGCGTAGGTGTCTCCATTTCCACGGAAAAGCCAATATCCATCGTCGGTTTGTGTTGGAACTATTGAGACGAAGTTTCCTTCTGTTCTTCCACCGTGATATACGGCGTCTCCATACGCAAAAACTGCACCGTGAGAATCAAGAATCCAATAACCGCCTCCCGTGCTTGTGACCTTCAGGTCGACAGCGACCTCTCCTGCGGTAATAGATCCAGCAGCACTTCCATGAAAAGAAACTCCCCCGAAAGTGATGACTCCGCCATCTTGTAGCAACACCCAATACCCATCCGTCGATGGGTGAGTTTCTATGGCGGTTGCCTCGCTTGTAAATGTTGATGTATTTCCATAGTAAGGTGCATTGAATGCAAATACGCCACCGTCTTTTCCTAAAAGGTAATATCCAGTTCCGTTGTACCTAACTGCCATGTCAATGACGTTTCCAACAAGTGAAATGCCTTTCAGCCCTCCGTAATATGGCGCCCCTCCAAACGGGATGACATTTCCCTCATGACTTAGAACGTAATATCCCCCATTCGGGTTTGTTTGGATACCAATGCCAATTTCGTTGATATTATCCAGAAGGACATAGTTTTGGGCTGCTGACAGCAGCCCCTGAATATATGAGGTCAACAGTTGATCGTAAGAACCACGGTCAGTAACTTGAACTCCAGTGATATAGTCATTGCTCTGATATGTTTGTAGCGGACCAAGACCAAGGTTGAAGCACCTACCGAGTTCAAGAGAAATTACTTCACCAAGATCTTTGACCCCATACCTCACACCTTCGTGAGCACGCTGCCCATAGTTGAGCCCTGGAGTTTTGATGTAAAGATCTGCACCGTAAAGAATTCCTAGACATTGAATTTTTAGTCCAACAGAGTCTTCCTGAACAAAATCTTCTTCTTCAACAAACTTTCCACGCCATTCTAGGGTTTTAGACCCTGAAGGTGGCACTCGGTAGATAAGGATCTCTGCACCCTCGGTAAGCCATGATGGCAATGCTTCTAGACTCGTAATCTGAGGAAAGTGGAGTGTTGCAAGAGCATCAGAAAACGGCTCTGTAAATGAATATTCTTCCACAAGAGTTTCTACATCTCTGAAGTATGTAACGTCAAGATCGGAGACAATGATCTGATGCCTACCCCAATCCCCTACCGAGACAGTTGTGGGCGTGTAGGTCATTCTGGTCTACCCTTGCTTCCAATGGTAGGAGTTGGCATGACGAATGAAACAGTTTTAACGGGTCTGTGATTCACAGAAGAAGGCAGAGGTTCTACAGGAATTTCTACGTCAAGACTAGCCATTGCTGAGAATGATATGCTTCCAGTTAATGCCATTGATTCCTCGTCTAGTGCTGAGATAGACGTTGTGAAAGAAATTGAGGAAGTGATTGAACCAAGAAGAGAGTCTAGTCGAAGATCTAAGTTGTCACCAATTGCTTCAATAGAAGTTTCAGGTTCTAAACTTACGTAAATAACAAGGTCAAGATCCATCTCCGAAGTGAAAGTAATAGTGGATTCAGGAGCCATTTCAATATACTCTTTTGAAGCAAGATAGTGATCCTGAATTCTTGACTCACTCAATTCGTGGTCGTAGATGGCTACCTCGTCCATCTTGCCGTTGATCCCGTTCCCGCTGTCATTGGAGATCCCGACCACGAACGGGCGCAGCGTCGCGCTGGTCGAGATGGCTCGCGAGCCAGACGTGTAGAACAGGCTGTCGATGTAGATGTTCCACGTCCCGGTGTTGTAGTTGAACACGGCATGATGCCACGCACCATTTGTGATCGTCGAGCCAGTGAACTGCGTGATTGTGGAACCGCCTCGTATCTGGAATCCATTGAACGGTCCGGTACGTGGGTGAATAGACAGACGGCATGTTGTCGAGCCGGTGCCTGTTCGCATCCCAATGAATGTTGCCGCCTGCTCGGTGTCGATAAAGAACCAGAACTCGATAGCGAAGATCCCAGACGTAATGATCGCGTCGAACTCCCCGGAGCCATTCGCGTGTTGCGCTTTGCCGGACGAGCCATCGAAGTCGACAGCGCCGTCGTCCTCGCCACTGGCATTGATTGCCCCGGCGACGTTCTGAGTGTACCCGCCAGACAAGGTGAGGTCGAGAGAACCAATCTCATCGGCGAGATTAGTTCCAGAATCCTCACCCATTCTCCAATAAGCAGATGGAGAGTCGGCGATTACTTCGTCGTAGTACGTCATCAGTCCGCAATAATGCTAAGTTCGCCAGCAAGTATTCTCGGTGTTGTACCAGAGAGAACAGTTTTCGGAGTTACCAACGAACCATATACGATAAGGTTCGTTGCGCTCGCAGCATTGGTTACATGATTTAGAATTCCCCAATGAGTTACGTCAGCAGGATAGTTACCCGTTGCCTCTGGGAATACTACGTCTGCTCCGTTCGTTTTCTCTCCAGAAGCAGCATTGGGGAAGTTGGTAGCGTTGTTTGTCACTCCAACACGAGCGTACCCAGCGCCAGTGACCTCCGTCCCGCCCCCGGTGTCGCTCGGGGTGGCTGTGAAGAGGGCGTAATAGACCGTAGCATCTGGAGTGAATCCCTGACCAAGAATTGCATCTAGTACGTTGTTTTCGTATTGGTTCCCGAGAGACATCAAAACTCCTTAGATCGGACCAGCAACCGGGACCGGATATTTAGGAATAATGAACCTATAGACCTGAAGTTTGCTCATCATGTGGAATTTCTCATAGTCATTGTCTGCTGGCCCGTAGTCTGCCGGTTGACAAGTCCAGGTTGAATCCATACCTTCGATCGTCAAAGTGAACTGAAACTCAAATTGCTCCATCGCACGGAGGAGCGTGTCAAGATTTGTTTCTAGAACAGCAAACGAAGAACCCTTCACTTTCACCAATAGTGAGACTGAACTAGTTTCTTTCAATGCTTGAATCAGATACTCACCGTCTGTGAATGGGCTTCTGATGGACTCACGTCGCCACGTCGTTTCTCCTGGACCGGCAGAAACGATCTTGTAGGCAGTCCCGTCGTTGATTGAGAGCGGAGAAAGGCTTAGCGAGGTTCTGTCAATAGAAGCAGTAATGGCAAGGTCAGCCACGGGTCAATGCCTCCTGGCGACGACGCTTTCTTGCATAGTTCTCAGCATCTTCCAGAGAAACTCCTGTAATATTTCCATGGAAGTGGAAGTGATCTTCTTTCTTGACCTGGGAAACTCGTGGCTGAGTTCCACTTACTCTTGTCGGGATTGTAGAAGCTCCGTAGAACCCACCCATCTGACGAGAGACCATATCATAACCGAACATTCTTGCAACAGAGAAAAGAAGTCTTGTTGACTTATTTCTCTTTGACATTCCGAGAGGAATGTATGCTTCGCCACCAGTCTCAGGCTCTCCGAACACTCTTAGAGTTCTCGTGATAAATGGCTCGTGATGTTCACCACCATCTGCATTTCTAATAACTCTCGGAGGTCTTCTGTGAGGAGTGTTTCTATTTCCAGGAACACGATCTTCAAATCTGATAGGAATACTTGCCCCACGCTCTTCAATAGCCCTGATATCTTCTATAATTCTGTCATACTCAGAGTCCCACTGAGTTGTGTCAGCCTCAATAGAAATCCCAGCACCATCACTATCAAGTTCATTAACCTCTCTTCTTGCGTCTTCTGCATTTTCATAGAAGTGAGCAATCTTGTTCTCATCAAACTTGACAACGATATGTTCTGCTGCAACCCCATTGAGATCAGCAATCCACTGTTTTGTTGCGTCCATAGCAGCCTGGTCACCCAGAACACTGACAATGGAGAAAACTTCGCTAGGTACAAGCCCCATGAGAGATGCATATTCAACGATCTTTGTCCCGGCCTCTTCTGTTCCGAGAACAGAAGCAACTACATCAAGACCAAACTGCCAACGGTTAACGGCGTCCGGGTCGTCTTCCAAAGCACCCATCAGGATTGTGCTGATCATGTCCATCTGGGCAGTTTCAGTAGTTACCTTGATGAGAGCAGGAATCTCAGAGTCCTGAACAATATCCTTTCCAATGCCACTTCCTTCAATGGCACGCTGGAACATTTCATTGATCGTGTCTGAGGATATTGCCTCTTCTGGATGTTCACGCATGTAAAGCCCAATGACGCGAGCCATTGTCTGGGCAACTTCTGTACCAAATTTCTGACCGATGTGTCTCTTCAACCAACCGGGGTCTGTTTGTTCAAACTTCTCTGAGAGCGCAGTTGTCCAGGTTAGATAGAAGTTATCTGCTGCTTCCTGGGAAGCACCACGTACTGACCCAGGGTCGAAGGAGAGCTCAATAGAATCAAACCCAAACTCTTCTTTAATTCTTGCAATCTCTTCGTTTGGAATGTTTAGCCTGGTAGCAATCTCCTGAGTGGTGTCAAGTCCGGCGTCTTGCCACATGACTTGCTGAATTTTCATTGCCAGAGGAAGATCTTGTACGAGTTGATCACTTGCCTCCGGTGACGTTGCTCTGGCCACAAGCCGAGCCATTCCAATTGCACGAAGTTGCAATTCACTAAGCAAAGTTTCAGCATTTGAAATTAGTGTTTGGTATTTTCCTTCAGTGTCATTGATGATGGTGTCAAGGAATCTACTTGCTTCTCTCGGACCAGCCTCCAACAGTTTGGCAATGAACCCAGGGTCATACCCTTGTTCAATAGCCGTATTGATATTTGACAAGAACTTCCCGGTGTCCTCAGCAGCCTCCAGGTAAAACTCACGAAGTTTCTCAAATGAGAATTCTTCTACATCTGTGATCTCGCCAAGTTTGCTAGCCGCTTCACTTCTCTTGTCTAGAAGTTCGTCAACCGCTGAAGAAGGAGCACCAGCACCTAGGTTTGCGATCTCAGCGTCAATTTCAGAGATCTCACCCCTAATCTTCCTTGCTTCCTCTGAGGCCCGAGCCCGGTCTTCGTCTGCTTGTTCAAAGAACTTGTTACTAAATTCATCAATTGGATCGAACTCATTGAACGCACCAGAGACATTGTCTAGGAATTTCTCAGTGGCCTTCTCAAGATCTTCAAGATAAGTTTGGTATTCCTCAGAAGTTTTTTCAAGGACGTCTGGCATACCACCGATCTTTGCAATAAGTTCTTGAATTCTAGCACTAACCTGAGCCATTGCTTTTTCGCCCTCTTGCCCACCGGCAAACAGATCAACGCCCAGAGAACGAGCAACCGCCATTACCTGGGAATTCGTGAACTTCAATTCCTTACCAAGACGTTCTCCCTTTGCGGTCATGTCAAGGAAGACTCGGCTACTTACTCGTTGCCCAGCGTCCCCCATTGCCGCCTGACGTTTTCTAAGTTCTCCCAAGAGACCCGCATACTCTCCAGCAGCCTCGGCAGTATTCAACAAAGCGTTTTCATCAAACGGATTCACCCACTCAAAGGCAGCCTGAGCCCCGAGACCAATCTTACCCCAGAATCCATCAGCCCGTGCAGCCCAATCGGCATGTGAATTCATAGTCTCTCTAAGTTTGAATTCTACAGCCTCTGCTCCATGCACAACTCCTTCTAGCGAAGTTACATCAATCTTTGATTCAATTTCTTTTCTTAGTTCCTTCGCCTGATCTCTGGCCTTGTCAATATGCCCTCTGACCATGTCCAAAACAAAATCATAAATCAGCCAACTCGCTACCGCTTTGCCACCCATTGAAGCGAGCCTGACAAACATTCTCATTCCAGTTGTAAGACCTGGAATCTTTCTTACTGCTGCGGCAATTGTTCCCCCAAAGAACTTTAGAATTGAACCATTGGCTCTGTTGAGTTGAGTAGCAAGAAATCCAGTTCCAACTCCGGCAACCCGTGTCGCGGCGGCATACTTGTTCAGCCCAGCCGCCCCAATCGCACCAGCAGTCTTCCCTGCAATTCCAACACGATTGATACTTGCACTCGTGGCTTTTGCCGAGGCACTAGCAGCAAGCAATCTCTTAGAGAAGAAATTAACTCCACCTGCGGCCAGTTTGAATGCATAACTCATGAGAACAAACCGACCGAGCAATAGCAAGATCAGACCAACAAATCCAAAGAATGTTGTTCCTAGAACTGACATTACTGTCAGAAGAACCTTTACCGGAGCAGGAATTCTATCAATCGCATTTGCAAGTAGTGTAACGAATCTTGCCGCTACCTTCACTGGAGGCAAGAGGTATGAAGTAAATGTGATCGCAGCACCCTTCAGTGCATTTTTCATCATCTGAAGAGTTACCGTAGTTCCCTCAGACTGTGCGTTGAACGCCTTCTGGGTTGCGTTCATTCTTCCAGTCTTGTCAGAGATCAACTCTGCGGTCTCTGCGTAGTTCTGACCACCAGAAGTGAACAGTGAGAGAATGCCTCGTGCTGCACGAATCTCATCAAATAGTTCAACAGCCTCCTCAGCACCGCCTCCAGTTACGATCCTAAGTTTGTCAACAGCACCTTCCAGACCAAGGATCTGAACCATTGACAATCCTGATTCATAACCTAGTTCTCTTACAACTGCATTTAGTCTTTCAGAAGGCTCAATGAAAGCCTGGAGCATCCTGGCGAGCGATGTGCTGGCCTCGGCCGGTTGCAAACCGGCACGAGTCATCGCCGCCAGGGCGGCAGCAGCGTCTTCAACGGGGACCTTCGCAGCGGCAGCCATTCCAATCCAGTCGCCGATGCCAGTTGCCAGTTCTTCAAAGGTGATGATACCGGCGTTGACGGTTTGGAAAAGAATGTCAGAGACTTGAGTAGCGGTGTAAGCACCTTCCCCATACGCCTTGAGAACGGCAACGATTGCATTTCCAGCAGTAACGACATTCGTTAAACCAGCCGAAGCGGCGAGAGCGGAGTCGTCAAGAACATCAAGCCCTTCAGAAGCATCAAATCCTGCTGATACGATCTGGTAGAGAGCATCGGCAGACTCTTCAAGGGGCTGTGGGAATTTTCTAGCAGCAGAAAGAGTTTTGACGAAAAGATTATTGAACGGACCAGCCCCGAGTTGAACAACGGAATTTACATTCCTCATCCGTTGTTCGAACTGAGCCGCTTCTCTTGTTAGAAGGCCAATGCTGGCCGCAGAAGCAGCGGATCTAATTGTTAGAGATCTACCCGCTTTCTGAGTTTGCTCAAGAGATTTTCTGAACAAACTGAGACCGGCTTCTGCACCGGCCACAGCACTTCTCTGAACGAATGCAAAAGTAGATCCAAACTTCTGAAGGGTAGTATCAGCCCTGCCAATGTCAGAAATGAATTGTCCAACATCTGCTTTAACTGCGACCCTGATGATCTCGTTCAATTCTTACTCGCCCTCTGCTGGATCCTTCTCTGAAGGAGGACCTTCGGCAAGATATACATTGAATCCAGTCAATTTCTTTACGTCTTGCCTGATGAACTCTCGCAACTCTTCAAGTGTAACGCACCCATAGCATCTGCTTGATGCCGCATGGTACGGGGGTGGATCCATGCGTCTTCCCTCGTCGTCAAGCCACTCGTCAGGGTAAGTAAGGCAATGTGGACATCTGAATCTTTGGTCGAGCATCCACGAGATTGCCTTGTCTTGATCATCCTCGTCCCATTCAAGAAATTTACTGTGTGGGATTCCTGCTGGACCACAGTAGTCCATTTCAATTCTAAGTTGTGGATCCAGCCTTATCCTTTTCCCTGTGGAATTACCCTTCTTTTTGTATTGGATTCCAAAGCCGCTTCAAAAAGAGATGCAAGTTCTGAATCATTCCAGTCAGGACTATCCCATGCCTCTGAGATATCAAAGTCTTCTGGATACATTAGAGAAGCCTTGCAAAGAGCAGGTGCGAATGTCTCTGGGTTCCAACTGATCTTTTTAGGGTCTTCTCCAGCATCACGGATTTTCTTTTCTACTTCTGGAGTTAGAGGGTGGTCATTGATGAGCACATCAAATGCTTTTCGACCAATAGACCGGAACTTGAAGATCAATGAATTGTTTCGAAGTCGCTCTCTGATCTCTTTTTCTTCCCCTACGAGTTCATCATATCTTGCAGAAAGAATCTCATTCTTTGGATCTGCCATCAACCTGAGTCGTGTCAGAGCAAGTTCTTCTCTTACCTGATCATATTCGTCAGAGATTTCTTCGTCGTTGGCAATGTAAACAGTTCTTACTGACGGATTCTTCTTACCTGGACGAAAGTCTTGTGGCTGAGCAACCATTGTTCTCCTATTGTCTCGAAAAGAATGCGGGGCCAGCATCTCTCACTGGCCCCGCATCCTACTCGCAGAGCGACCACTCGCTCCGCTATGGCTACGTTAGCGTGACTTCGAAGGCTGGCTCCTCAGTCAAAGCAAAAGCAACGCGGTACATGGCTGCTTCATTACCAGCCGTGTACGTCTTGGCATTCGAGGAAACTGTCGCAGGCCAAACGTCGGCATCATCACCGATAGCCGGAGTTGCACCAGCAATACCGGAATAGAAGATGACCATGTAACCAACGTCATCCTTCGGCAATGCGGCACGAATAGCATCCGTGCCCTTCCTCTGATAGAACACAAGTGAGGAATCCTCAGTTGTGTCCTCGCCTGGGATCTGAGACACGAATCTTGTATCCATGTCCGGAGTCTGAATCGGGTTGTTCGTGAACGAGAACCCGTTGACCTCCGAAATCTCAGGCGTGACATCAACGCCAGCGTTCACTTCTGCCGTTGTTGGAATCAGCCCTGAGTCGGCAATGGTGGGAACCCAGAAAAACTTCGTGGTTCCCTTACGCATGAACCTATCAGGCACGCTACTATGCCTCCTTCGTTAGATTCGTTTATGTTTCCGACTCAATCGTCGGTGGGGTCGTCCGATAAGTCCAGGAGGTCACTCTCTACCTCATCAGACCCCGTGGCGGTCTCGGGGGCTTCATCCGCCTGTTCCGAGGGGGTTCCGGCGTCTTCAACCCATCCTCGGTGTTTGTAAACCTTCTCAAAAGCGTCTCGCGTTGTCTCGAAGGATGAATTTGTATCTTCGTTTCTAATTGTAATTCTTTCCTTTGCCATCTTAGATGCTCACCTCGATTTCATAAAAGTCGTCACATTGGAACAAGTCATCACCCGTTCTCATAATAGCCCCTCGAGAAACGGACTCTCGCTTGATGACGCCAAGTCCGCTTGGCACTAGGGGATGTTGGTATCCTGACTTGCCTGCTTCATGACCTACGAAAGCCTCAGCCACCCTGTCTGAAAGTTTTGACACTTGGTCTCTTGTTCTACCAACAGACTTTACCTGATATGAGACAGATCCTTGATCATTCGGATCTTCCCAAGAGCCTTCATATGATCTTGGAGACGGGGAACAATACACAACAACATATGGGAATGATGGATTCTCATTAGGAATCTGGGAGTCTCCAACCGGGCGACTTGTCACGGTTTCAAGGAGAGAGATGATGGCTGCATCAAGGGGCGCCCTGTTCACAACAGCCTCCTGAACAATCTCATTCTAGCAACAAATCTAGGATAGACGATTGCTGCTGCTTTTCTCCAGTGTGGATAAGGAGGCTGTTCATAAACCCGACCCAAAGCATCTATTCCAAAGAAACCAAGTTCTAGTCTTGGTCCTTGTGGAGCATCAGACCCAACGACAGCAATAGAAGTTTCTGGAAGCCTAGTGAATAGAAAGATACGAATAGAATCTCTGTATTGTCCAGTGATGACGTTTGGCCCTGGTCTTCCAGAGGCAAATCTTTTGGTGAAGTATACGAGTTCAGCGGCAGACTTAAGAACTGCATCCGCTGAATTTCTTTGGGCGTGCTCTTTAATTCTAGGAAAACGATCCAACACTTTCGGAAGTTCCCCAGACTTTATGATGAACTGAATTTGTTTCATATTGGCCTTCTACCAGTGAATCTTACCACAAGAAGACTTTGTTCTACAGAGAAGGTTGTGACAATGATGTCTTTTACTACGAATGTCTTTCCAATATTATTTGGATTTCTGTCTGATGCAAGAATAGTAACGATGTCATCCTTGATAATCTCTCTACTGTCTGCCGGGATCCCAATCTTGAATCTTGAGGTTGTGGTCTCATCCGCTCCGAACATCCCCTCTTGTGGACTCCATCCTTTCGAGGAGACATAACACTTTCCCTCATAAATCTTTACAAAATCGGGGTCTGGCTGTGAAAGTTCAAGGGTGTCCGGATCAATAGTATCGTCAGAAGTTCCTTCCTCGTCCCTCTCAATCTTGCACAGGTCTGTCATCTGTGCTTCGATGAACTTCTGAATTGGTTGTAAGTTCAACGGACGCATCTACAACCTCGATGATCTTTTGAATCACAGCCATCGCCACTGATTTATCTTCGCCCCATTGTAGGCTCTCTAGAGCCTCCTGCTCAACCATCTGAGGGTCAAGGTTTTGTAGAAACTGCTTGACGAGCCTTAGCGTGTCTTGTGGGTCTGGAGGGCCAACGACATACACCACTCCTTCTAGCTCAATTTCACTACTGTTCGGTGTTTGTTCTAGCCATAGTTCAGGAATCTTTCTTGGTTCTAGAACAAGCCTCACTCCCCTGAGTTTGTGAGAGATATCTTGCCCGTCAACTTCAATTTTTGTTTTGAGACCTTCCTGAGAAATCTTGAAATTTGTGGTTGTATCCACTATTCTTCTCCTTGTTCTATCCTGTTAATGGCCGAGATACCTTCTGGGCTGTTGATCCAATCGTAGTATTGCATGGCGAGTAGTTTCTTTAATTCATCCGCATCGTCTAAAGTGAAGGTAAGTCCGTTATCTTCTGGGATCTTTTCTGAGTGGTCAATTCTACCGCTTAATACTGCGTCTGGTATTCCCTCAGGAAATGCTCTGCATGTTTCAATACTCATCATGTCAGACAGATCATTGTCTGGGGAGTAATGAACACATGCCGGGCAGATATATGGAACTCTTCTTGTCATCTCGCACCTTCTGGAAGTCTCGCCAGGGCGAGGTCAATTTGTGAGTATGGAATTTGTATAAATCCAACTTCTGGAGCGTCTGATGGATTCCAGTTTCGTTGTTTCATTCTTGAATTAATCCAGGAATATACAAAATTAGGAATAGACTCGTCTCCGTGTTCTACTGCTACGGCAATTGCCTCTGCGATGAATTCTTTTGTATTCTGGGTTGCATATGTGGACATTTGTTTCACAACTTCGCTTACACTCACGAACTTTTTAGAACTAATTTTATATCCGGTTTGTGTTATGTCTTCCACGGTGAAGTTATTTTGATCCATGAATACTAGAAGGTCTCGAATTAAGTTTTCTTCGTCAACAGCCGACAACGAGTAATGAATTGCGTGGCCCATCTCATGCATCAAAATAGATCTGAGAGAAGAAGTGCCAGTGTAACCTGTCTGATAAGATTTCAATAATTCAAGATGCTTTAGTGGCCCCCAATGGATCGCTGTAGTTCTTGATATCCAAAGGGTTTTTGTACCATGCTCATATGCCGCTATGGACCCGGTCCTTTTAAAGAATTGATAAGCAAGATCTCCTGGAACAGAGATATTTACCGCAACTGGATGTAGATTTGGAAATTCTTTCTCGAAGTAATTGAGAACTACCCTCACATCTTCGTGTAGAAGAGGAAATCTCTCAATTTCTTCAGAAATAATGTGAATTTTTGGATCTGAGAAATCTATGTCCCCAGCTCTCAGCGCTCTTTGGAATGGACCAGATTGAATTCTTTGGTCAACTCTGCTTAGAGTTCCCACGTTTACTCCAAAAACATCCTGGGAGACTGGAATAGTTCTAGTTTCACCGAGAAGTTTTGACCTCAGGAGATATTGAAGTTCTTCAATTTTTACGGCAAGCCAAGATTCTCTGATAGCAAAAACAAAATCTCTGAAAAGTTCTAATGCTTGACGTGGAATATCAGAAATTCTTCTCGCAAGAGATGAAGAAACTTCAATAGTTCTTTTTTCAAGCCTTTTCAGTAGTTTAGAAAGTTCATCTCTTGTCATCCTTGTCTCTCTTACTTCTGCAAGAGACCAAACGAAGTCCCTATATAGTTCTGCAATCTCATTTGGAATCTTAGAGACAGAGCTTCCAATAATCTCTGGAAGTTCTGGTATTCTTTGGATTACCCTTCCCAATGCTCCGCGTATTCCATTTTGTTGGGGCCACATAGTTGATATTTCCCAAACAATGTCCTTGTAAAGTTCAATAACCTCACCCGGCTTAACTGAACGGGTAGGTGCGCCGAATCCCCTCCCAAAAAGGGCTGAGAACTGATCTTCAAGATTCCCTAGTCTCCTGCCGGTAAGAGATCTGGATGCGAGAGAGATCATTTGATCGTCGATTAAATCTAGATGGCTCATCACATCTTCGCTGTCAATCTCTAGAGACCTCATGAAGTAAACCATCTCACGAAGTTTTAGTTCTATAGTAGCAGCCCCGTCAGTTGGACGAATGTCCGCAAGGATGCTCAGCCACTTCCTGTGTGTTTGACCTCCGGGAACAATTCTTCTTGCTTGCCTAGCCTTTCTCTGAAGATCAACAAGTGAACTATCACTATGTGTCCTGATGGCTTGGAGCACACCCTTAAAGATGTCTGCCCTGTTGTTGACTGGCTGAAGTTCACTGATCAAACGAGAGTATCTTTTTTCAAATACCTCCTGGACCATCTTTGGTTCTAGGAATGGTTTATTGAAAAGAATTCCTTCAGGAATAAGAACTTTTCCACGAATAGAAAGTCCTGGTCTGTGGTTATCCATCAAGAAAAGAATAGTTCTTGACTCTACCTCGGACAGAACGTCTCTAAAGTCATTCCACAGTTCAATAGGAATGTCAAAGATGTCTGCGATCTGAAGATTTTTCAAACCACGAACAACATCTAGTCCAGAAAGTTTTACAGAAGTAAGAACTTCTTGAAATTTACCACTTTCAAAGTATGCCTTCGTTCTGAGATTAGGAAGAAGAGATGCAATCCTAGAGTGAAGGCTACTGAATTTAATCTCACCAAAAACTCTCTGAGTGCTACCTTGCAACAGCGTCATCAACTCTGTCAATTGTTCTTTTGTTGGAATAAATCTGAAATCTCCTGTATATCCGGTAATATCACGTACTGCCTCTGGGAGAAATCCTTCCTTTCTCAGTTTCTTTGCTGCAACAAGTTTCTCGACCGTTTCTCGAACTTGTGGAATAGGAATCTTAAACTCGGTTGACAATTCATAAATGCTTTTATTGAAAACTCTTGCTTCAAAAGCAATGTCTTTTAGTTCTAATTGCTTGAAAACCCCGTAGACATCTCTAAATGAGAAATCTTCTAGATTAAACCCGCGTTCCAGGGCAGCCTTTCTCCTGAGGTCAACGAAGTCTCTTCCGGGAACAAGACCCATGTTTTTCCAGTTTTGGGGTCTAGGTGTTTCAAATCTCATGATGACTTTGAACGGTCCCTTTGGAACAAGTCTTACATTTCCAGTAAGTTTTCCAAACTCATCAGTTTCAATAATGGCTCTCAGCATGTGATTTGGAACATAACGAATAGCACCAAGAAGAGTTCCGTCTTGGCTCAGGGCTAGCATGTTTCTTACATTCCCTGCTGGGCTGAATGTAATTGACTTTCTTACACCGTCTTTGGTGAGCGTAACTCTGCCACGCAAGAACTCAGTAAGATCAATTCTTGTTCTTGGTCCATATTTCGTCCACGTAAGACTTGCTGCTGATTTCAGCGTATCTGATTGCTTGAGAAGAAGAAATTCATTCCACGCTCTACGCTTTGAGTGGAAGTTAATGATCTGGGCGCCGGCTTCAAGAGACCTGCTTTGAGTTCTTGACCCATGAACCCAGCGACCGAATGCCAAAAACTTCTTCGAAACAACACTTTCAGTGTCAGTGTCAAGAATATGAATAGATGATTTTACCCAATCAGGCAACTGTGGAACTGACCATCTCCTATCCATGAATTGATCGCCCCACGCCATAACGTCATCTTGCCAATCCCCGAGCCTGCTCCCAACGGGTCCACGAATAGCACTGAATTGACCTTGTGTAATTCCAGGAAACAAAGCCAACTGACCCTGACCCACAGCGATTGGCAAATCTTCCGGTGGCGGTGGCGGTGAGTGGAACGGGATGACCCTTCCTCTTTGCCCTGCGGAAACCCGGTCAAGAAGGCGATTGTAGGCCCTCCGATAGATCAACCCAATACGATCCATCTGTAGAAATCTCACGGCCAAGTCTGGATCAACAATTTCAGTTGTTACCTGGAACAATGCACGAGTTGCCCCCACGGCTGCGGCTGCACCCAACAGGGCTGATGCCTGTTGTGCCTTGGAGAGTCCTTTCCTATCTTTTTCTGGCTTTCCGGTTAAGTCTGGGCGAGCAATGAAACTTCTTTGGCAATTTGGATGAGCCAGCGGGTAAGATCTCGCCTCTGAGATTGTAACGATCTTTCCATCTGCGATGTCTGGGTCATCATGGCCTGTCCATCCGCACCCAGGTCCATCAGAGACCTCAACATATTCTAATTTTCTCTTTTTCGCAGCGTCTAGCGCACCAAGGTTGAATGCGCGTTGATATGAAGATCTTGTCTGCATCTTTCCATAGTCGCCAACCTTATATCTTCTTCCACGAGACACCTTCTCGAGCGGCCTACCCCCAAACGGACGCTTGTCTTTGAACTCAACTGCTTTGATCCCAAGAGATCGATCAAAACCAAAGTCAATTGATTCATCTACGATACTGGCGGTTGGTCTATTCCTCATCTCTCTGAAAAATCTAGAGGAGTCTCTTTTCGTGAATTCATGCATCTGAAGAACATTCGACCTATATTCTTCAGAAATCTTGGCAAGAGATTCTAGTTGACGTCTCGTAGGTTTCACAACTGAATCTGCACCAAGCATTGTTCTTGAACCGTCTACATAGGCGCTCAAGAGGCCTTGATGAGACCATGTAACAGCATGGTCTCGCAAGGCATCCATCTCTCTTTGAATTCTTCTCTGAGGACTATAGATTCTTGAGCGACTGCCGGTCTTGAGATATGAGATCCTGTTTAGCGCAATGAATTGTTCATTTCTAATATAGTCAGAGATTTCTTCAAAATGACTAATGATTTCATCAGGGTCTACGAAATAGGTTGCCATTCACTATCTCGTTTGCTTCCTAATCAACTTCGTGACTGCTGCCTTACCACTCCCCTTGGACGCCTCGAACTTCTCAAGGTTTTCACGAAGCGTTACGATATTTTGGACATTGGAATAGGAGATTCCTTCTGCTGACGCTGAAGACGGCTGATCCAACGTCATTACGGCCAATTGAGCCCGCAGGCTTTCTTCAATTGCAGAATTTAGTGCTTCAATCCTATCTGCAAGAAGAAGAAAATGACGATCAAACCTCTCGTCAAAAACCTCTTGGTCTTCAGACTCTCCAATCCAAGATCTCGCGATGATAAGTTCATCATCGGTTGTCGGCATCGGGCTCTCCAAGTTCTAGAAGTGCTTTGACAAGATGTTCTTTCCTGTTTGACGAAGGATTGGCACCACGCTGAGAGCACAAACGTACTAGCTCTGGAACCTTCATTGCGTTATAGAATTCTTCAAGGTTCATTGATCCAACTAGACCAATTTCTTCAGAATGTTTTACTTCTTTCACAAATGCATGTTCGCCGATGATATGTTCATACTCCTCAGGAACTTCTTGACCTTTCACCAGGGTGATATTATTTGATTCTCCGGGAGGAACGAATACTACCGTCTTAGCAAGAACCTTGCTCATACTTCACCTACTCAAGTTCAAGAGGACCAACGTATCTGACAACTGACTGAGACCCCTTAACTATTCTGATCCAAACAGCATATTCACCAACTGCTAGCTCTTTAGTTCCCCCTACGCCAGTTCCGCTGACGAGAAGACTTGCAACAGGGGCTTGAACGAATCTCTTATTGACTTCAGTTGTAAATGGACCCCCGGACACCCATGCACCATTCACCCACGAAGCCCCGTCTGGCTGGGTGTCTCTGTCTGCCGTGAAATCAAACTGAACCACGCTCGTGTCAGAGAGGTCTTCAACGAGAGACCATGCAGCAACAAGAAGTAATTCTTTTGTTGAACTAGGGAGTTTCACCTAGCCTCCTGAGGAATGAAAATCCAATTTCTACTGGATTAGAAACTTGCCTAGGCTCGACCATTTGAAAATATGCATATTCGGCTCTCGGAGCAAATTCAAATGGAGAAACAATTAAAGTCTCAAGAAGTAATTCTTCTCCATCTTCAAGAAGAATTGGTGTTCCGTCTTCAAGATCAATTGAAAACCCGGTCATGACACAACCATAACAGCCTTAACCCCCTGACACATTGGGTCGGGAATATTACTTGTTGCTAGACGCGACGAATCATGTAGACGATCGCAAGGATTACTAGAACAACTACCAGCACGGTTAGGATTGACGCATCCATTGATCCCCCTTCATTCTAGGGCAGCGGCGTCACGATCAGCTACGATCTTTTGCGCCTCCGCCAACTTCGTCTGCTTATTTCTTTCGTCTAGCTCATGTTCTAACTTTCTAATAGTTTGCTTGGTGAATTCTATTATCTTAATCGCGTCTGGAGGCACGTCGTTACCAAGACGTTCCAGTAGCCGAACGTTGATCTTGAGTTGCGCGAGTTCACGACGAGATGCATCAAGTTCACCCTGACGAGCTTCAGTCATGTTGCTGTTGACGAGCGTATGGATCTGGTCGAGTTTAGAATCGGAAAGTGCGGCGATCCTGGTTGCCTCCCTTACCTGATCCTCGAGCCGCTGGGCGACGAGATCCTCACGCTTCCAGTCTAACTCCTTCTCGCGTCGACGTGCCTCATTCGTGAATCGTGCAACAATTAGCGGAGAGGTGATAGACACGAATAAGGCGGTAAATAATGCGAACATAATCTCTATGCTCACTGGACTTCCTCTCCTTCAACTTCTTCAACAATCATGATATTACTTCTACTGTGTTAAGACCCGCCACATTGGGCTTAGGGTAGTTGGATGATCCTGGCTCAACGAACACCGCTGCTGCGCGATCCGCACCCTTACATCGTACCAAGCCTCCGCTGACGCTCGACCAGTTCGCAGATCCATTGCCGGTCGGACCGTCCATGCGATAACGAAGCCCGTACTGACCCGCTTTGAGATTCTCAATTCGTGGTTCACGAGTATTGATTCTTCCGCGATGGTCGATCGCCGCGCATCCGCTGGCCTTGAGGCCGTGGTCGCGGACCAGCACGCCGTTCAGGTTGATGTCGCGCACAAGGCCCGAGTCGTTCTTGATGTCGATGCCGTCGCGACCGCAGCCGATGATGTCTGCGAAGTTGATCTCGATGTAGCGGAACATGTCAACACCCTGGAATCCAATGCCGTATGAAGCAGAGTCAAATATCTTGGCGCGATTGATGATGCCCTTCGTTGCGCCTTGAAGTCGAATACCGTGGTTGCCGACTCCGCCGCGATGCAGGTTTCCCCGGATGTCGGGGTCATCGATGCGGAAGCATGTGGCGAATGGCTCTAATACTAGGGCGGTGACTGCGGCGCCATCGGGGACGACAATACGCGCACCAGGCTCGAAGTATAGATGCGTGTAAGATCCGATCCGCATCGGTGGGTGGTCGCCTGGCGGCAGGCTAATGATCGTGATGGTACTCATGTTCCACTCGTGCTGTCAAGCGCCTCGATAGCCAAACGAAGCAGCGCAGTAACCTCTCGCGTCAACAGCCGAACCTGGTCTCGTACTTGCGCTGCGGTCGGGTCGGATATCTCCAGATATATCTGGTTGGCTGCGATCGCCGCACTAGCACGCTGGAGAAGCGTCCGCCTGTTGTCGTGGGCGGTCGGTGTGTTCGTGGGGGTGTGCGCCGCGACAGCCGCCCGCCAGGCTGCGAGTTCCGCGGCGCTGGGTGCGCGGTTGCCTGCGAGGTACACAGCCACGTATCTGCCGTCGGGCTTCTCAACCTCGCCGATGGTGTCGGCGTCGGCGAAGTGCGCCTGGGTCAGCGCCACAATCTCGTCGAGCCGGTACGGTGTGGGAAGGCGTGATTCATGCATTGTGACCTACGAGGGGATGTGGATGAAGGACATGTTCGTCTGCGTGATCTTCAAGTTCGCGCTGGCCACCGAGAACTTAGCCATGAGGTCGAAGTCCCAGTCGTGGATCGCGCCGTCCTGAACTGCGAAGACGCTGCGCCCGATCCACGCGGTCTGGATCCCAATCTGCTGCCAGGTGTTGGTGTCGCTCACCGCTGCGAACAGTAGCACGCCCCTGGTGGATAGTTGCGTTGTTGAGTCCACCTGCACCGTGATGAGCGAGTACCACCGCCTGGCGTTGATGCTGGCCGCGAACGTGGGCACCGCCAGCGTGTTGAGCAGGGTCGGGGTGATGGCGTTGGCCGTGACCTTGAACCGCATCTCGCACGTCTCAGGCGCGCCCGTGTTGTTTGTGAGGGCGCCGCCCGTCACGAACATGAACAAGTCCCCGGCCTTCACCGACCCCGCTGGCGCGGTGAGCGGGGACGAGATCAGACTCGTCTCCACGTCCGAGTTCTCGAGCGTGATGAACGCGGCGTCGAAGTCTAGCATCAACGCGAACTGGTCCCACACCGCGTCGATTCCGTTGGAGGCTAGTGCGGTTCGCGCAGCGCCGAGGGCCAGACGCTCGGCGGCGGCTGCCCCGCGTCGCACGACGTCGCCACGGGTCGTGAGCAGCGACTGAAGGATCGACTCAGCGTTCGAGGGAACTTCAAGAGTAGTTCTTGCTGTGGCTGCATTGGGATCGTCTAGGACAGTACGAGCGAATGCAGAGAGATCAAAGGTGTCCACGGCAGAAGAACTAGTGAAGTATATCCCTTGATTCGCTGAAGGAGACAGTCCAGCAATAGATGCAAGTTTTACATCGAATCCCTGAACATCAGTTCCTATAACTAGACCAAGGTGCGCCCTTCCTGCCGCTGCATCTGCAAGTTCTAGAAACGCTCTTCCAAAGGTAGTCGTGGTAAGTGCGGCAATGGATGTAAGATCAGAATCAATGGGTTGTTTTCCAGCGAGAGCATTCGTGATTGTAGTAGCAAAGTTCGGATCATCTCCCAGAGCGTTTGCAAGTTCTAGCAATGTGTTCAATGCGCCGGGAGCACCATCAATGACCGCATCAATCAAAGCCTGAACGTCTGCCGTAGTCGGGAGTTCTGTTGCACCTGTGCCCACGGTGGCTGTCGCAGCGGTGCCAAGTGCCGCAGCGCCTCGCAGGGCAGCAGCGTCAGCAAGGATTAGCAACCCACGACCAAAAGCAGTCGTGGCAAGTGCGGCGATCGCGGTAAGGTCTGAATCTTCTGGTTGAAGACTGTCATCCGCTGCAATTCTTGCGGCAACCTCATTAGCAATAAGCGTCTCTAGTTCACCAATCTGAAGTTTTAGAAGAGTGGTGACAAGGCTTCCCTGTGGAGTCGCAGGAATTGTTTCTGGATCAAGCCTGCTTGAGACTGCGGATGCAAATTCTGATATTGATGCTCTTCTGTCAGTTCCACTAGCGGCCATTGACATGTCGCCACGAGATACAAGAACTACAGGGTCGTCATCATCAATTTCTGCGCTAAGAATTTCAGCAAGTTCTGTAATTCTTTGACCCATCAATACCTCTTTGGTCAAAGAGAGAGGCCGGGGCCTTTCGACCCCGGCCCTCTCGGCTCTACAAGGTCTTCTCCTAGAGTACTCGTTACGCCGCCACCGTCATGTCCATGACGAGATTGACGTTTGGAGTGACCGGGAGAGCAATTCCAGTACCAACTGTGTATGTCTGAACGGGGTGGTCAGTTTCTGTCACAACCGCCACGATCCCAGGAAGCGCAGTCTGCTCAATCAAACCCTTCGCAGCCAACTTGACTGCCTCAGGCGTGATCCCGTAGAATGTGTTTCCATAAGGAACTCCAACAGGAGGAAGGAAGAAGCACTTGTTCTGTGGAAGAACTCGTGTCTTCACACCCTCAACCCTGAACTGACCATCGTAAACTTCCAGCGGGGGCAACCCCTCACTTGCGAAGACGTCGTTGATCGCCTGGCGATTCAACCGAGTTGGCGTTGTGCCATTCGCTGCCGCATACGAACGCATTTCTGCGTTAAGTGCGAAGTTGGCAAGCCTGGCCCTTGGAACCAAAAGCGTTCCAGGAGTAACGCCATTCAAGTCTTCGTAAGTCTCCATCCAACCAAGAAGGTCAGAAAGAGGAGTTGAAGTTGCCGTCACCGTCCAAAGGTCGCCAGCGGGTGTGACTGACATTGAAGCGTCACGACCGAAGTCGGCAGTGAGCGTCAATCCGTTTTCACTGATGCTGACGATGCCGTCGTTGATGACATCACCCCGTGCCAATTCGATCCTAGCCTGAACAGAACGAGTCATTCGTTCTGCGTCAGCATAGATCGCATCGATGATGGGGTCGTTGTTGCCACGTTCGAGAGCACGAAGTCGAAGAGATTCCTCTTCTCCGAGTGCAATCTGGCGAGACACCGGAGCAATTTCACCAGCAATGCGCTGCACTCCGGGACGACCTGTCATCGGGGCAGGCGTGTCCCATGCACGGTACACAGCGGCATCAACGTCCTGAAGCGAAGACTTCCTCACACGAAATTCGAGGTCATCAACCTCTCGGTTTGGAATCCAACGATCAAGAACGAAGGCTGCCTCCTGGCGAAGCACTTCATTATCGTAGGCCCGAACGTAGTCGATGAGGACAGCGGGTTCTACGAGGTCGTAAACCATGTTTCCAGCCATCACTCACCTCCTATTCGTATCGGATCCAAGAAGCAACCGCTGCCTTTCCGGCATCGTCCACTTCTCCAGCGACCGTCCCAGCGAATGCCGGGAGGTTTGAAGTCTTCACCACGCCAGTCCAGAACAGAGCAGCACCAACATCGGTTGCCGTCGAAGGAACGCCTGTGCTCACCTTGCAGTCCTCAAAGAGATGACCCTGAAGCACTTCACGTCCATCACTGACAGCAGAACCACCTGCCGTGTCTTCTGCAACTGTTGCCGTTCCGGCACCGCCAGTCAGGCCAGTTGCATCTGAAACAAGTGCAGCAACGTCCTGACCAGAATACTGACCACTGAAGGTGATGGTGATGGGCGCAGTAGCACCAGGGCCACCGGCACAGACAACATCACCCACGTTGATATTCGGCAAGGCTTCAAGTGCAGTCTGAACCGCTGCGGCGGTTGCGTTCCAAGCAATTGCAGCCGTTTCCTGACCTTCGAAGGACAGGGTGAAGTCACCGCCGGTTGCATCAACATCAACCGACTGAACTTCATTTGCTGCACCGCCATAGGGCCCATACTTACTAGAAGACGTGATCTGTCCGAGGGCAATGCCCGAGGGGATATATCCGTTCACGACATGGGCAGCCACGAACGTGCTCATATCCAGCATGATGGAGCGCATGTCCTGAAGACCCATTCGGGTCCCGATCCATGACTTATCTGCACCACCAAAAACCTCAGACGTGACCTCGATATTAGTTCCCATCTAGAGAACTCCTCTCAGGTCGTCGTCGTTTCTTGCGGCTTTGGATGACGCCGGGCGAGGACTTCCTTAGCACGTTCCTGAGAAGATGCGCTCCCACCATCCCCGCCAGGACCCTTGCCAGGATCTGAACCTGGATTTCCTTGGTTCTTTGTAGAAGAGAACAAGGTTGGCATATCCTTCTTGAGAGCCTCAACAGCGGCTTGGTAGTCCTCGTCTTCCAAACCATCTGTTACTTCAAGGTCAACAAGTTTGACAGCCTTCCCAGAAGCCTTTACATCAACGCCAGCAGAGATAAGGAATCTCTCGATTCTTGACTCGTGACGCTCTTGACGAGCGGCTACGCGTTCCTTTGTGGCTTCTTCTTTCTCTTTCTCCGCTTCACGCCGAGCCTTCTCAGCCTCACTGAGACTTTCCTGCTCGCGCTTACGGTGGGCCTCGAGAATTTCTTTTGCCTCGTCAACGTCCTTGACGCCGAGGGTTTCAAGAATTTCTCTCTGACCAGCAGACTTCCCCTCACGCTTCTCTCGCGTGCCAATTCTAGAAACTTCATCCTGTGAGAATGTTTTCTCTTTGGGATCGGTTTCTCCATCCTTGGGGTCGTCGTTTTGTCCGCCGGGTTCTTTGGCCGGCGGTTTCGTGTCGTTCTCTTCAGGCATTTATATCCCTCTCGGGTCTTCCGGGGTGTTCCCGGTGGTTCTTCTATTTGTACCATATTTGTACCACACTTTTAGATGGTGAGAACGTCTTCAGGCGGAGCGGCCCCTCCAGGCCCCGCTGGCACGCCTGGGGCCGGGGCTGCCACTCCTGGGATTGCTGATGTTTCTAGGCCAAGGAATTCCCTTGCAAGATTGACGTCTCCTGTTGCATCTGCTAGAGACTGAGCAGCATCAAAGTTTTGTTCCTGAATGCGCTGAACTTCTAGTGCAGCGTCTTCAATTGGATATCCAGCCTCAATGAGCAAAGCAACTGCCGTCTCAACGGACATTGCGTGTGAATTCATACCGTTCGTTATGATACCCATCACTTCAGTTCTGTCAGCAGGTAGGTATGAACCAAACTCAATATTGACTGGAAATTCCTGTGAAACTACATTGTCTTTCCAATAGAACCTTACCAAAAACTTGAATAGGATTGAATAGGGTTGTTTCCTCATCATCCTCATCTCACGAATCATTGAGCTGTGAGGGGCGAATGAAAGAGTAAGGATGATGCCGCTCTGGACCTTGGAAGGGTCTACACGACCCAGGAGGGTTCCTGGAACCCTGTTTACTTCTCCAAGCCTATCTTTCAGATGCTCATCGTATTTGATCAGGGCGTCAAGAGACTTACTTGTATCCAATACACTCATCTCTCCGTCGCCAGTTTCATATACTGACCCAGGACCATACGACAAAATATTTCCGTCTTCGTCTCTAGGTGCAGAACTACCACCAAGAGAAATGGGTGGTGTTCCAACAATTGCACTTGAAGACTGCAAGTCTGTGTCTGTTGAAATTAGGTCGTCATTGATCTGGATTCCTGGCGCAAGAACAGATGTTCCATAGTGTTCGTCCCTGCTTGTTGGGGGATTTGCAATATGAACAACCGGGATGAAGTCAAGGCCGAGGTCTAGATTGTGAACCTTCCATACCACATTCTTTTCTGAAAACTCCTCAACAAATCCCTTTGCATCCTCTAGCAGCCAAGTTCCATCGCTCATGAAACAAGAGATATTGATTGGTTCACTTTCCCAAGGAACACGTTGTTCAATAGGTTCGAATGTCTCTGGGTGAAAACTAAGAAGTTCCCATGTGATCCTGCGAACATACTTCTTCTTTTCTTCGCCTACCTTTCTTTCAAACTCCCAGGCAATATGAACCTTTGGCGGGAAGTCTTCCTCGTCTTCTTCAGATAGAACAGGGAAATAAAATCCAGGGTTATATACGCGAAGCCTTGGGCGCTTTCTCTTCTCGTCCCACCCGAGAACATACACTCCGTCTCCGAGTTTGCAAGCGTCTCGCTCGCACTCCGTCATTCTTTCTTCAAATCTCTCTTTATTCATCCATTCTTCAATGAGGTTTTGCTGAGTGACCTCTGGAGACCCCTCTTCATTTTCCCGATCAACAGCGCCTTCTGTAATGGCCTTGACTTTATTCCCCTTCAAAGAGGACAATACCGATTCAACAATAACGAAAGAGTCTCCATATTCTCTTCTATCATTACGGTCGTCGTCTGAGATCGTAGAGTCAAGCCATTTTCTGGCCGATAGGCGATAGTATGATTCAAGAAGTCGATATGCCTGAAGCCTACGCTCGTGGTCTCCTACCCAACCGCCAGGTCGCCACGGAGCACCTGTTCTATTGAAGATGTTCTTGTAATCGAAGAATGTCCACGAGTCGATATTGACGCTCGTGGCAAGGGGCGTGCTCATCTCATCTCCTGCCTCTCAACCTTCGATCTTTCATTCTTGACTTCTTGGCCCGATTTCCAGCACCCATCAGGTCGGTTGCGGCCCACACCATCGCATCCATTCGGTCTGGAGACCAAGATGGATCTGGGTCGGTAGAATTCCACATTGTCATCTGGTCTTCAAGTTCTGGGAATATTCCAACATGATGACCACGACCTTGCTGGAAGATAGAACTGATTGGTTCTGCACGTCTGGCTTTCCCACGACTTGCATGGACTTTTCTGATCGGTAATGTATCATCAATTTGCCGCAGGGTTGACTCCACCATATCCCCACCGTTGTTTACTTCGGCAACAATGAGGTTGGCATCATAATCGTTGTATGCCTGAACAACTCTTCTGGACCAATCCTCCGGCTTCCCTGCAATGCTGTAGTCAGCCAGAGTAAATAGGTGGGGTCGCTCTGGGAGCGGCATTCTAGAGAAGTCCCATTTTGGAATCATGGCACATACGACAATGCCATGTTCATTTCCACCCTCGCTAGCCGCCGGGTCCACGCCAACGACTGTTCTCAAGTAATCTCTCGGCTGTTCAAGAACTGCTATTCTGTAAGACTCGATGTCAGAAGGTGACCAGAGAGCGCCCTCAACGTCTTCAAGAACTTCTGCGTAAAGTTCCTGACGACCCATCCTGGTGCCGCCGTAGTCATCGTAAAGATCTTTCTTCACACGGGCATCAAGATGCGGGTTGTCATCGGTGGTTGCGGTGGTCACCACCACATATGGCTGAGAACTTCCTAGTTCTTTAGCAGCTCTCTTTTTGAGTTCACGAATCAATTTCAGTGCTTTTGGCGTCGTTGAGACAACCACCCTGGGCCACGGACCTAGACGAAGACCATATCTCATGTGCTGCCAGCACTCTTCCATGTATCTCCAGGCAGCAAGTTCCTCAGCCCAAACGAAACATCTGTTACCACCGGACCTCAGTCGCTCAACGTCTTCTGGAGTGTGTGCTCCGAAGATCTTGGCTTCCACCCCGTTCGGCCATCTTGCAACGGTGCCACCGGCAGTCTGCCGCACTTTGATGTCTTTGCAGTGAACTCTGAGTCCACTTGGTCCATTGACACACGAAGTAACGCCGTCGCCGAGCGTAGGAGCAATAATTCCAGGCCAGTGACCGCCAGGGACCTCAGGGATACAAGGAGGCCCGTGAACGTGCTCGTGGAGTTGACGGGCTGCTGTTGCTGTCTTTCCTGCACCACGACCTCCTAGAAGCATCCAAACAAACCACTTCCCCCGAGGAGGAATTTGGTGTGGCAGGGGTTCCCATCCATCATCGTCTGGTGACAGAAGGTCAGCGGCAAATCTGAATGGGTCAGGCATACTCGGCCATTTCTGGGGCGTCTCTCAAAAATCTTGTCATCTCCCCGACGATTTGGCACACCCTGCTCTCGCTCACTGAAAACTTCTTCCCGATTGATAGATATGCTTCACCATCAAAAAACCTCAGACAAAACATTTCTACATACTTTTGTGAGAATCTTCTCTTAACCAACTCAAGAGACTTTTCCATAAGGTTTTCTTTTGTCAAACCATCTTCTAATTTCTCATATGTTTCCTGGGAGTATACGTGACATGCTTTTGAAAGGAAATGGTGCTCTGGTTCTACAACATTTGTTCTAAGCCTCCCCACAACACGAATACTTCCTTTTCTTCCGAATGTCAACCTCATCTCGTCAATAAAGTTTCTGAAGAAGTTGATCTTGGACTCTTCTACTGTTTTTCCCTCGTTGAAGTGTTTAACAAGAACAGTTATTGATATTTCGTAAATGTCTTCGAAACAGAAGGAAGATTCTCTACCGCCCATGTTCTTCCATTTACGGTATGCCCAGCCCTTGATCCTGGGCAATTGGGCGATCATCTCTTCCTCGGTCACACCAAATGATCATAGCCCGTCTCGCTGAGAAGATGTATAAACCAGTACCCGCCGAGGTTTTGCAAAGGGTTTTGCTTAGTCTGAGTCCTCTGGGTCAAACTGATTCATAAATTCAAGTTCATTCAGTGTAATCATACATTCAACCAAGCCCTTCCTCTGAACCCATGACTGCCCCCTGGGACCTGAGGTATCGAAATGCTCTCGCTCTGGGTCTTCTACGTGTTGGTTCTCACAGAAGAAGATCCAGGTTGTCGTGAACATTCCGTCAGGAACTTCTACCTCTTCGTCTCCTATGATGTCTCTCACTTTTACCTTCAACCGAGGACCTCCGCTACATCGATGACTTCTCCGGACTGGAGGGCTCGTGGTGCTTCGAGAAGAAGTTCACGAGCAATCTTTGGTGCGATGAGCCTTTGCTCTGGGCTCAGACTCAAAATCTCGCTGTTGATGAACTTAATGAACAACATCGCGATCATCTTGCCTTGCTCTTCAGCAAGTTTGACCTGTCGCTCGGCTACTCCTGCCGAGATCGCAACCTTTGCGACATTCACCAACATCTTTCGTTCTTCCTGGTACATCTCGATCCAGGCAGACAACTTCATTCCGTCTTTGACCGTTTCTTGAACAAGTTCACTACTTTGCATTTGTTGAATTTGTTGCTCTAGCCAATAGACGTGACCAGCGGTGCGATGGATCTCTTCCATGAGTGCCTGGTGTGGGCCTATATCAATGCGAGTACCGTATGTTGACTTCGCCATGCGGTCTTTCACCAACTCCATACGTCCATGCTCTTCTCCGGTTGGGCTGTTGCCTCCGTGGTACTTGCAGTTCCCGTGACCAACGTGGCTCGTTCCCCATCCGGCAGGCATGAAACATCTCGTGTTCTTCTTTGACTTCTTTGCACCACAAATCTTCTCGAAAGCATGGTCCTCTTCAGTAGGCTCATGTCCGGGTGCATATCCGATACTGCCATCTGGACGGACAGTTTCGTCATAACCGAGACCACCACGGCGCTTCCTGCGAGGAGACGGCTCTGTGACGGCTTTCCTCAGTGGGCGCTTCGGTTCCTTTGTTGCTTTCGTGGCCTTGACAGTTTTCGTTGTTTTCGTTGTTTTGGTTGTTTTCGTGGGTTTCGTTGTTTTCAGTGGCTTTGGTTCTCTGGGCATGGGTTCACAATGTGGTTGGGGTTCACACACAGGCGGTGGCATGTTCTTTGCATCTTTATCCTACGTCCTGGCGGTGGTGTCTCTCCGTATCTCAGGTAATAGGCGAAGTGGCGAGCGTAAGACGTTGGGATCACGAGTTGCCCAGGTCCAAATCTCGGGTGCCCGTTGGCGAGGTCGATTTGCTCTGGGGTCTTCTGCTTTCTTCGGATCCAAACATTGCAGTCTGTTGACGGGTCTATCAGGAACGAGTCTTTCCAAAGTTCGTATACTCTTGCTTCATCCCCTGCAAGTTCTGTTGCTCGTTTCTTTCCTTGAGATGTTTTGGTGGATCGTGTTGTCTTCGGTGTCCCATTCAGATGGTATGGGGCAGATCCGTGTAACACGTCCATCGTGAATCTGAAACGACTTGCGTATGTATCCGGGTAATACTCCTTCGGTAGTTTGATCTCGTCTGGATCAATGCCGAGTTTCTTGATGTTCTTTTTGAAGAATGTTTCATTGGGCACGGTAATCTTCTTCCGGTCCAATTGGGATCCATATCACGTCACCTTCATTATTGAAGACGTGTGGGGTGACGGGTTTCGTCCGTATGTCAGAGAGGATTGCTTCGGTTTCTATTGCATCTCTTCTCAGGTCATCAAGCGTGTATCCATCCTTTGTGGATCTGTAGTGGTTGTATGGGTTCTCGATGGGTCGATGCATGGTGGTGACATTAGTCGTAGTGGTGTTGATGCTGGTCATTGGTCATTGGTCATTGGTCATTGGTCATTCAAAGGGGCCAAGTCGTGAGAGCCAGTTCATCAGGATACTCACGTGTTTGATCTTTCCGTCTTCCATTGCGAGGATGCATGGGAGTCGTGCTTGTTCTCGAATGAACTTCTCTCGTGCATTGAGCGGTGGCATGTGATGGTGCGGTGCGTTTGTTGGCTTCGAACGTGGCTTAGAACGTGGCTTTGTCATGAACTCGTAGTGTAGTTTATTATTGTTGTTCATGCGTGCGAGAGACACAAACCGAGGGCCACTGTATAAATACAGTGTCCGTGTTGAAAATTTTTGTCGGTCGTTAGTCGTCCGCCTCGCACGCATGAAACACAATAATAATAGGGTTCTTGTTTTCAGAAGTAAATTGGTGTTTTGTCCTGTAAATAGTGGGTTTTGTATTTCAATGTGGGTATTTCATTGAGTTTTTATTGTCATGAGAGAACCGACTTTTGATCGGAGTTTTTGATGTTGGTCGTCGGTGTGGACCCTGGTGTGACGACAGGTGTGGCGTTTGGAGTTCTTAAAAATGGGCATTTTGCGTTGGACAAGGGTTTCGAGTGTGCGGGTAGTCTTGAAGGCATTTTGACGCTTTCTCGTGAGATTAAAGGTTTCTTTGGCTCGAATCGTGGTGTTGTCGTTGTTGAGGACTTTCGTTTGCGTGGAGGGCCTGTTGGTACGACGAAGATAGAAGGACTTGCTCCGGTTGCTGTCGGTGCAATGTTGAAGATGTCGTTGTTCATGTTGAAGTTTGATGTCGCTGGTGGTGTCATGATGCAAACAGCGAGCCAAGCGAAGACAACCGTGACGAATGAGCGTCTGCGAGCGTTGGGGCTGTGGGTCGTCGGGAGTGAGCACATTCGTGATGCTGTGCGTCATGCTGAGCTCTGGTGTAGAAAGAATCAACGATAAGTGGAAATACTAATGGAATGGAAAGGGGCGAAAATAGGGGGCACACTCGGCTCAGTGTGCAAACTCCCTGGTAGTTGATTCGTGGTATAGGTCTTTCGGCCCTAGGCGCCCACCTACCCCGGTGGTATGCTCTACTTACGCCGCCGGGGCATACCGGGGGCGGGAACCTAGGAGGTAGGAGTTATGGCCAAGAAGCCAACCCAGGAAGCGTTGGACCAGGCGTTCGCCATGTGGCAGGGCGGGGGTTCCAACGGTGCCATCATGGAGGCCACGGGGCTGAACTACAGCCAGATGTGGCTGGACCGCCAGGACCGGACCATGGACGAGAACGGCCGGATCGCAACGCACGACAAGAACGGTCAGGCGTTGCCCGACACCGTGGTGGCTGCGGCCATCGCCCGGCGCCGTGCGGCCGACGAGTCGTGGGGCTTGATCGCGGTGCGGTGCCGCCTGCCCGAGAGCCGTGTGCGGCGAATCTTCGCCAACGCCACGGGCATCTCGTCGCAGGGGTTGCGCATCGGGCGGGGCGGCCGGTACGTCGCCGATGACCCCCGCTTCTACAGCGGTGCGGACCGCCCGAAGGTCGGCACCGAACTGGACCCGGGGCGCCCGGTGCTGGAGCAGGTGCCCACGGGCGACGAGAACCCCCGTCGCCTGCCGGTGGTGGCGGAGGCGCTGGTGCAGGGCACCACGCCCCCGAAGCCTCGGCGCACGCGCAAGGCCACGGCCAAGAAGGCCTAGGCGGGTGATGGTTCCACCCTGGCCCATGGGTCGGGGTGGTTCCACCACCTACCCAGGTGGAACTAGGAGGTAGAACATGGCGGTCTATGTGATGGGTGGCACCGTCGGCACGGTGCCCGACGAAGAGGGACGCCCCGTGGCGTTCCGGGTGGATCGTGACTGCATGGTGCATTCCCGCATTTCGTTACTACCAGTGACGATGGTGGGAACCAACACACCTTCGGTCTTGGCTTACGAGAGGGTATCGGTGGATACGATCATCGCCAACTCGTACGAAGAAGCAAGAACATTGCATATGCGGCTCAAGAACACGCCTTTAGGCCCGAAAGGCTTGTATGCCCAGCCCACTGTGGAGGAGAAGGTGGTCGCCCTGTGGAACACCGGGCACAGCCCGGAGGGGATCGCCATGAAACTGCACGTCCGTGAAGGGCGTGTGAGGCACATCCTGACGAACCTGGGGTACGTGGGTGGGTGGTAGTTCACCAGGGAGGTAGGGTTCCACGTGGCCCTACCTCCTAGGGCGGGAAGGGCGGTGCTCGGCTTCGGCTGGGTGCCGCCCTTTCCATTGTACCCATCCGAACCGTAGAACCCATGAACTACCGATGCATAGAACGTGCGAACTAATGAAGCACTGAACTATGCGAAAGGAAGAACGCTTAGAATCAAATGCTCATTGGTTCTGTTGTTCATTCGATCAGTGCTTCATCTCTTCGGTCGTTCTTTCATGAGCCTTATGAACTTAGAATCAATTGAAGGGTCGATCCGAAGATGAAATGAGGGGAGGGGTCCTTACTTTTGCGAACGAAGGAAGGGTGGTGGGGCCTGTTCACCATTTTCGATCCCGTTCATATAAAGGAATTCGGACTTGCTTGAAATCATTTCTTAGTGGTACACTGATTTCGGTTGGGGCGTACTGTTCCCAAATAGCCCCCGGAGGTAGAAGTGGACGGTTGGGAAGACCTTCAAGACCGTTGGGCTGCCGAGGCCGTGCGTGAACTCATGGAAGGCGACCGCCTGGCTACGCCAGCAGAAGCTCATTTAGAATGGCACCGTAATGCGGAAGTTCCCCTTGGGCAACCTTGCCCGATGGATGCGTGTGATCCGTACTACGACGAGCCCTACGACGAAGAGACACAGAAGGTAGAGGAATGACCGCATTCGCCGATCACGTCCGTTCGCACAGGGGGTAACAGAATGATCAAGGTGTTCCACAAAAAGAAGCACCAGCCCATCACTCCGAACCCGCCATCGATGAACCAGAGGATCCAGGCCCACATCAATCAGGAAGACCCCAACTACCTTCTGGAACTGCCCTTCGGTCTCATGGGCGATGGCAGTTGGATCTTCTTCGACAAGTACGGGCATTTCTTCCTTCGGTTTGACCCTCCGAACAACCTGTACCTGGAAGATCCAGATGGAGTTCGTGAAGAGATTTACCTGGAGCCAGCATGGCTTCACGGTCACCTTGATATCATGAATTACACCATGGAACAGATTTACACCGACCTTCTCAACCACCACTGAACAGGAGGCAGAAAGATGCCCACAATGGAAACCTCTAACTACAATGTTCAGTTGACCCTAAGTTCTCAGGAAGGATGGGAACTGCCGACAGAAAGTAGAATTGAAGAGATGATCAAACAGTTCTTCGTGGCTCACAGAGGGCCGCATGGAGAGAGAATTGACTGCCTCTTCGTAGAAGTGAGCCTTGCAGAACATTGATGCCATGAGTGACACCATGGAAACGATTTACACCCGGTCTTCTCAACCCAGGGGCAAAGTGAACCTTATGAAGACGACTGTTGTAAACATTCGAACAACCGATGACTACGATGTATACATCGGCCGAGGGAGCCGATGGGGGAACCCGTTCAGAATTGGGCAAGATGGGACCAGGGCCGAAGTGATAGAGAAGTACCGCCGCCACTTGTTCGCAAACCCAGAACTCATGGATGCCGTAGGAACTCTTCGTGGGCAGCGGCTGGGTTGCTTCTGTCACCCGCTTGCCTGCCACGGAGACGTTCTCGCCGCCATCGCAGATCGCCCTGACTGATAAGGATCTAGGACACATAACATGAAAGTTGACATTGTTGAAAAGATAGAAAAGGAACTTCTAGAGGAAAGAATCCTCAGTGATCGCATTGCCGTCTACGAAATGTTAGAGTCTGCGGCGCCTAGTTTTTTTTCTGGGATGTGCCGATACAGTTGTGAATGTATACCGTTGAGCAGGAACTGGACGCTAGATAGAGACGACTGTGAACTATGGTGGTATGCGATGACCGATGCTTGGTCTGGCTCTGTCAGAAACGCCCATGAGTTTCCTGACCTATATGGAACCTGGGCGTACCAAGACTTAAGAGAACCGAGGTAGAAATGGTTGATGAAGAGGCCCAGGAAGAAATTGATTTCTGGGTTGAGCACCATAGAAACCCGACTAGTCACAAAGAAGGGCTTTGTGACTACTGCTTCGAAGAAGCCCTGGTCAGAGATCTTGGAGAAGAATCTTTGACTGAATACTACAGAGAAGTGCCCCCGCTTTTTCACACCAATGAAATAAAATAGGAGGTAGGAATGCAATTCCTTAAGGTGTATCGCAAGAACGACAACGACATTTACCTGAATGCAGACTTGATCTCAGAACTTTACATTCGTAACATCAGCGATGGTGTTGCCATCTCCGCCAGGATGGCAGACGTGAAAGGGTCTTGTGAACACGTGAAGTCTTTCATTGGAGACCAGAACGAAGAGATGAAGTTGGCAGGTAACTACCTCTCGAAGATCATTGACATTCTTTCCAGAGGAAAGTCTGTGGAGTGCTGTGAAAGAACCGTGCGTGAATTCAGGGCGGCGTGGTAGGTTGTTTCCATGAGGGCAATAGGTTTCACAGGATCAAGAACAGACCGTTCTCCAGACCAAATGAAGCGACTACAGGCTTTGCTTCTCAAACTGATAGGGCTAGACGAACTTGAGAAGTTTCATCACGGAGACTGTGTAGGCGCTGATGCTCAGGCTCACCGTATCGCCAGGCAATGCGGCCTTTATATTATTCGTCATCCCCCAATGGAACCCGCAGGCAGGGCGTTCTGTGACTTTGATGAAGACAGGCCTCCAAAGCCGTTCTTGGTCAGAAACAAAGAGGTCGTTCGTGAGTCCGAGGCTATAATCGCCATGCCAGACGGACCAGAAAGACTTAGAAGTGGAACGTGGTCTACGGTTCGCTATGCACATTCGTTGGAAAGAGAAGTTTATATCATCGATCCATAGGGACGCATCATGGCAACACGTCTACTTCATATCCCAGCGTGTGATCTCAGGGCTGGTGACATTGTTCGAATAGACAAGGGTTTATTCGACAAATCCTTCACGTCTGACTGGAAGAGGGTGTGCGAGATCAGTATGGTTGGTTATGGAAACGAGAACTTTCCATCCTGCCAACTTGTCGGCATTAACCTTGATGGTGAAATCTTTTTCCTTCGATTCCAGGACCAAGTAGTGATCAGACAGGAGACAGAATGAAAGCAATGGAGGAATTGCAGCGTGAAGTTTCAATGATGACAAGTCCGTGGAGATGGCCTCGGTGGCCGATCCTCTGCATGAAGCGATCGCCGATGGAGGAATCGAATTTTGGGTGTTTGGCTGAGATCGACGGTGAAGTAGCACCAACGATCTACCCACTAGTTCCTGGAGGATTCTTCAAGTACGATTTCGGCAAGCCAATGAAGTTCATGGACTTCGAGGCAATCTACGACGCTGGTTGGAGAGTTGATTGATGGAACTTTTCGGACTTTTCGGACTTTTCGGATTCATCGTTGAAGGAGAAGGACCATTCCCAACCGAGATGCTTTGTTTCGACCAATGTTGGCCTGCTCTGGAAGGGGACGCCCTCAAGATCCCGTATTCTCCGCCCCGGTCTGGGTTGCAAACCCTGAAAAGCAGAAAGAGAAGAACAATCAAACTAATCGGCTTGCACACACCATCCGCAGAGCGGTGGGCTGAGTTCGGGTGGAGGGTTTCTAATGTGATTTTCCCCCAGAGAAAGGTAGTATGAACATGAGCGCCGATAACTTCTGGCTTATCAGAAGAGACGGATCAAGATACGTTGTAAGCATGGAGTTCGCAAGTTCAGACGAACTTGAAGATCCGGAAGACAAAGATCCAAGATTCGATACTCTTGGAGAAGCGGTAGATTGGTGTACCAAGCAGGATCAGGAGGACCCCTATGGCGGAACAGAGTATGGAATTCAGTTTGGCCCTGGGGTTTCGTTCGAGAATGACGCCAGTGAATTCACTCAGTATGTTCTTGTCCTCACTCTTCCCGCAGAATGTTTACCCGATAGTGGAATTAACCGAGTGTGTGATCTACTGAACGGATTGATCAGTGGCAAGGAATCTCCCGCCACGAGCGATGACCATGCGATCGTGTGTGTGAATGCTGTTGTTCGCCCCCTGAGCGAAGTCATGAACGCCTGAGCATTGCAAGAAATGTATGCCTTGGCGTACTATTGTGTTCGACGGGAGGTAGCCAGTTGAAACCAGATCAGCAACCAAATGAACAATCGCAGGAAGAAAAGATCGTCACCACTCGTAAAACTTGCATAGAACTAACATGCCGAAGACACTACAAGGAACATTTCTACGGAGACGAAGACTGTTCGTACGTATATACGGAAGAAGACGGAATTCAGAGGAAGCATCAGCCAAAATAGAATGAAAGGAATAAAGTGGAAATCTTTATCGTGATGAGAAAATCTAGAGACGGGTCTGCTCGGCCTGGTCACTGTTCAGAAAAGTTCTCTGTTATTGCCGCATATCAAAACAGGGGAGATGCAGAAAACCACGCGCAGGAAGCGCAGGTAGCCAGTCCCGGGAACGAAGAGGAATGGTACGTACAGACCGCTGGAATTCTTCGCTAGTGTCCAGAACTCAAAGGAAAGTTGTCAGAACCTACGCCACGGCGTAGGGTGGTGGTGTCGGGCGGCGGCGGGGAAGTGCCCCCACCACAGAACCGTCGCCACCCGGCAAGAACTCAACCGACAGGAAGGTAGCAGAAATGGCACCGAAGAAGGTCACGCTGGAGTTTGCTCTGGAGCGTGAGACGAAGGGTACCCGTAGGTTCCAGGAACAAGGTGTGAAGGATGGCGAGCGTGCCGTGGTTGGCACGCTGTACGTCCTCAAGCCCACGCTGGAAACCCTCGGGAACCCCACGACGCTCAAGGTCACGATCGAACCCGGCGACTAGTCGGATTCAGTTTACCCGGAGCCAACCCTGTGAATTCATGGGTAGTATCCCCATAACAGAAGAAGGGCTAGAAGGGTGCCAACGCTCGCAGGCCCCTTCACTCATTGACATTGGAGAACTGTGTGCTGCTCGTCTCCCTCTGGGGCGTAGTTGTTGACGCTAGGGTACATCCCATAGGTGATCCCTACTCACCGAACGGGTGCGGGCAGCACAGAGTTCTCTAAGAGTTCTCTAACCGGAAGGAGGTAGCATGTTGGATTTCTTGAAGGACTGCATGATCGGAGTCCACGCCGCCAGGGTCAAGATTGCAAATTCGTTCTCAGTGCCAGAGATCATGGCGACACAATACGTGCCGGATGTCCTTGGTAAGGAGATGTTGGTCTTGGCGAACGGAACCACCAAGATGATCGGCGAGTGGAGGGCTGGGGTGCCACCCACCCCGATTCTTCTGAAGAGGAAGTACCGATGAAGCATGAGATGAGAATCCGTGAAGAGAACCCGCTGGGACGTGCAGGCTTCAGACCTTCCGCTGGAAACGATCTTCGTGTGCGATGCATTTGTGGAAGGTGGGAGGACAAGGCGGGTAGTGAGAAGGATGCTCTTGCTGCGTTTAGCATCCATCTCAACCAGGTCAAGCGAGGCAAGGCATGATCGTTGACTACTACACCCACATCAAACTTGAGTTCAAGAAGGAGTACCCTTCTGCAGAAGAGATGGAAAAACTGATTGCAGAACGACTTGCCGGAGATCTGAAAAAGGGTCTCCGGCTTGTTCGTGTCCACGGCACGAAGGTTGCGGGGATTTCTGATGATTAGATCATTCCTTAATACGCCGGTTGCTACGTTAGTTCTTGGATCGTTCTTGTTCGGAGCTGTATTCGCTATCGTTAAGAACATTCTTCAATACAATGAGAAATACAAACAAATGGAGGAGTAGATAGAATGGGAAGATCACACGTAGACGATCCCCCGGAGTTTCCAGACAAGCCTTGGCCTGGCCCTGAGGGCCCTGAGATCCCTCAAGAGGCTCTGAATATCGGAGACCCCATTGCAATACAAGCGTTCGAGGTTATTGTCGGAACACCCAGGACTAGGAGTCCAGAACAGGTAGCAAACGAGATCGCAAGAAGGGTTCGTGGACTGAAAAAGGAAAAGGAAAAGAAGAACAAGAAGAAGAAAGATAAGAGCAAGAAGAAGGAGAGGTCATAGTGCAGGGCATCAAGATTCGTGGTGTTGGACGGCCAAGATCTAAGAAGCAGGTGAAGGAGGAGATTGCGACCGATCCATCTCGTGTTTTCGCAGAGGGAACCTCACTTCATGGTGGAGAATACGACGGCCCCATCAGCGAGATGCCTGAGGGGACAAAGGTCAACTTCGTTGGTCCAGACCCCTACACAAACAGGAAGTTCTACGGAACTATCGTGAAGGACCAGAGCGGTAATATCAAAGTCTCGTGAAGGTTGCGTGAACATAGTGGTCGGAGTAGGGTGTCCGGTATCGGGCTGCCACCGGCCCGGAGAGCGGAAGGTGGGGGCGGGTGATGGAATCCCGTTTTGGATCCCGCCCCCATCTTCCAAAATAATACTTCCCAATAGGAGGTAGGAGGAAATATGAAGGCACCTGAAGAGTCTGTTCTCAAGAAGGCGTTGGCGCTCCACCAGAAGGGCGCCAAGATGAAGGAAATTCTTGAGGAGACAGGTCTGAACTATTCTCAGGCTTGGCTTTACATCACGGATGCCGAACTTCCTCAGTCACAGCGAGTTTCCCAGGCGAACAGAACTCCTGCTACGGTCAGGAAGTTGCGTGAAGAGGGAGATTCGTGGGGGCTGATCAGTGTTAAGTTCGGATATCTTGAGTTCTCAGAGTCCAAGATCCGATCCATGTACCAGGAGTTCACAGGCAAGAGAAGTCAAGGCTTGAGGATCGGTCGTGGTGGGCGCTGGTATGGGGACGAGCCTCGGCTCTACAACGGAGTTCGTCGTCGGAGCGGTGTCAGAATCGCAAAGGGTGTGACGAAGGGTCACGTTCTTTCGGTAGCGCCTACTCTGCCTGATGATGTTGCCGAGATCACTGAAGACGGGGTCAAGAAGACCCCCGGTGGAACTCGTGCAGCGGCCAAGGCTACTGGCGTGGTCAAGGCTGGAAGGGCGAAGAAGGCTACGAAAACTACAAAGACGGTCCGGAAGGCTAAGGCAGCGGCAACGACCAATAAGGATCCGTTCGAATAGATCCCCGACACGCTACCTCCTGTCGGGAACGGGGGAGGGGGTTTCGGCCCTCTCCCCCACTTCTAGAAGGGAACTTGTTGTGAATAGGTTGCGAGCGGCCCTTGTATTGGACTTCTTGCTGACAGCCCCGTTGGGGTTGGCCGGGTTCTCATTGGAATTTTTCATTGCTGTTGATTCTACCGGGTCTTCACCACCGTTCATGTTCATCCAGATTTTTGGTCCTGGAAACAACTCAGTGCTTAGTCTTCCTGACCCAACCCGCCATGTATAGAACTAGAGAGCGTTGTCAGAGCGTTGTCAGAACGTGCTTCTATGAGATAATGTCTTGGTAGGCTACTATAGGAGGTAGAAGTGGAAAGAGGCGATGTTCTTAGAAAGGTGCAAGCCCTTCTAGACAAGGCAGACGCAACTTCTTTCCCGGAGGAAGCGGACGCCTTGAGGCAGAAGGCCGACGACATGATGTTGGCCTGGGCCATTCAGGAACATGAACTTGACCAGGCACGTCCGGTTCATGAGCGACGTAAGCCTGGAAAGCGTATTGTTCATGTATGCGGGCCAAACTCCGTGATCAGAGAACAACTTGCTGATCTTCTTGCTGCCATTTCACTTCACTCAAGGTGCAGAATTGTATTCCATGGTTTAGACAGGAGGTTCAAAGACCGCGAACTGACTTCAACAGTCGTTGGTTATGAATCAGACCTGGACTATGTTGAGATGCTCTTCACTAGTCTCCGAGTTCAGATGGCAACCAAACTTGAACCAAAGCCTGACCCAAACCTCTCCTTTGAAGACAACCTCGTCATTATGAAGGAAGCAGGAATGAAATGGCAGAGGATCCATGCGTTGCTCTGCCCTGATACTCCCTGGGAGCGTCGGCACGGCGTTCGATACACCGGGATCTATACGAACTTCTGCAAGCGTCATGAAAAGTCAAGGATGTATACGGCCCCGGGAACGTATTCAAAGAACTTTGCTCTCGGCTTCGTAAGTGAGATAAATCGCAGACTGTCGTTGATCAGGAAGCAGCAAGAGTCCGACCATGGACCGATGGATATTGTTCTATACGACGCCGCTAACGCTGTGAACCAAGCGTTCCAGGATGCTTTCCCGAACCTTCGTACGGCAGCGATCTCGAAATATAAGATGGATGGCGCAGCATTCAATCAAGGAGTGGGCGCCGGGTCCAGGGCTGACCTTGGACAAACGAGGATGGCTCCGAGAAGGGAACTAGGGTGATGAAATCTTGGTGGTTGCTTCTTTCATTAGGGGCTTTGATTGGTGCTGTAATGCTCAACTCATTGCTTCTAGCATTCCTTTGTGGAGTTTGGGTTGTCTTTGCTCACCCAGAGGGGAAAAGATGAAGCATGTTCCAGCGATCAAGAGGTCTCCTCCTGAAGAAACTATGTTCAGAAAGAAATGGGGGCATACCGGGAAATGGACGAGGTTCCTAGTTGATTGTTATGAAAGTCCTGAAGAGTGGATGAGAACACCTTGGCCGGTGTCCCAAATATCCAGATCAGCGATTCAGGCAGCAAGTGACCTTCGTCGTGGGATTCTAATGAAAGTTCAGAAAAAGATGGATGGCACCTGGGATGCTGTTCATGCGGTTGATACTGATGACAATGGGCTTGAACACTACTATGTTTTCGCAGTTTTTTATCCAAGCAAGAACTACCGGAAACGGAAGAAATAGATGAACTTATTAGAGTCCGAGTTATTTTGGTATGTATTGTGTGTTGGAATTGTTATTCTAATTGTTGTTGATGAGTTTCGTAAGAGGAGCAGGAGGAGGTAGTGTTGCGTGAAGATCCACTTGACCCCGCTAGGGGTTGCATGATAGGAATTCTTTGTGGTGTCATGGTGTGGGTATTGGTTTCGTATCTCCTGTACCTTCTTGTGAAATGAGGGTCATAATGAGCAACCTTCCTCCAGGAGTAACGGGGAATGAAGATATATTCGGACCTTTCGCAGAGAAAGAAGAGGAACTATACTGTGAAGAATGTGAAAAGAAAGTTCTTTGCCTGGTCCAGTATTTCAATAGCTCTCGCGTGGTGGTGTGTCCAGAAGATCATGAGTGGGAAGAAGACAGACCAGAATAATAAGGACCAGGATAAGCGGCCATATCAATACGACACAGATTTTCCTCAGTTCACTCCAATGATAAACAGGAAACCTCCAAATGATCAGGTCGGGAAACTTGGTTCTGGTTGGGCCGGGCTTTGGATCGAAGAAGACAAAGAGGGAGGCTCTATTATTCTGGTAGAGAAGGAGGGGGCAGAGCATTTTTGGGAATACCACACCAATCTTGCTATGAGAGAAGCGTGGGTGTCTTTTGAGAAGTCTCTTGAGACCAAGAAACCAAAGCCTGGAGATTTCGTTCTTGTCCATAAGTCTGGACCCTGGGGAGAATGGGACGTTTATCAGGTGGGCGACACCGAGGAAGAAGTAAGGGCAGTAGCCGTTGACTTCCCAAGTCTTTATCTAGGGGTACAATTCTGTATTGAGAGAAAGGTTAGATTTGGAGAGTTAGAGTGGGATGTCTGGTTCCTTGACACTGACGGCGCCTACTATCTCTTGGATGAAAAAGATGGTTCTCCACCACCGGACCATGTGGCGACGAACGGAGAATGAACCAAACGAAACTAGTCAACGACGACTCAATCCGCTAGTATGACGACGCACCCCAAACCGGGGAGTAGAACCAAAGGAGATGATGGAAGAATGGCAACAGATCAGAAGACGATTGATAAGATCGTCTCTCTTCGCAACAAGGAAAGTACCTGGGCTGATATTGCAGAGGCAGTTGATCTTCCCCAGGGTAAGTGCATGTTCCTGTACGACCAGGCCACAGTTTCTTCAAGTGAGCGAATCACTGGAAAGACTGAAGACGACCTGAAGCGAAAGATTGCTAAGGGTCGTCAGGAAGGTTTGTCATGGGGTGTGCTCTCCGCCCGATCCGGCAAGTCTGAAGGCTATTGCCGAAAGGCTTTCGAAGAGGTTACGAACGAGTCTGCTCGTGGCAGTCGGGTTGGCAAGGGCGGTCGCTACCCGGAAGGCGAAGCGCCTGCAAAGGCCGCGAAGTCAACGAAGAAGGCTGCAAAGAAGACTGCAAAGGCTTCAAAGACGGTCAAGAAGGCTTCCGGAAAGGCTCCTGCCAAGAAAGCCACGAAGGCTACCAAGGCAATGAAGGCCAAGAAGTCCACGAAGAAGACTTCAAAGAAGGAGGCTGCCTAAGCCTCGGATTACGAGAACAAGATAATAAAGTTCAAAGGAAGAAGAACCGGCGTGGTGCAGACCGTGAAGGTTGGCAAGGTCCTCAGGTTTTCCAGGGAAAGAGGGGAACTTGTATTTCAAGACCGAGCAACTGGTGGCACCAGAACTATTGCAACAGGAACGATAATGGAAGTAGAGTAGCGTGCCGGTTTGGCCGGGCGGTGACGTCCAAAGGGCGTCCCAGGGGCCAGCGTAAGGCCTCGGGAACCGGAGGGTGGCGCTAGGCTTACCCGTAAAGTTCCCGAGGCCTTACACGCTAAATGAACAAGGAGATAGAAAAAATGGAAAGATCAGTGGTAGACTATCCAGTAGAATTTCTGAAGTGTCGTGGATTTCATCACAGTTGGGACGACTCTTCAGGTCCTGCTAATCCACCACGTCTCCAGTTTGGAACCCACTTTTGGTGGTTCTGTTCCGACTGTACGATGTATCGCCTTGACGTTGTTTCCCGTGACACCGGGGAACTTCTTTGGCGTACCTATATCCAGCCAAAGAACTACAAGGCAAAGGGTCCGATCACAAAAAGTGATTGTAGAAAGCGTTATGTTCGTCTTGGTAATAAGAGAAGGTCTAGAAAGAAGTATGCAGCATGAAAGAACTTAAAGTAAAGGATATATGATTTTGAGGAAGCCACTTTTTGACTTTGGTCACGTCCAAGTGTTCGGAGATATAAAGTTCATAAGAACCAAAGGCTCTGGCTGGTTCGAAGAAGATCCTCCATTCTCACATATGCGAAGGATGGATGCTGTACGGAACTCGGTGGCTTTGGGACACTTGTTGTGTCTTACGTCTGGACCATATCTAACAGATGAGAATGGAAAACCTAAGTGGGGGTTCATGGCACAATGTACGTGCGGTAGATTTAGTGCCAAAGGCACGCGGGAAGAGTCTATTAGATTCATGATAGAAGCAGACAGGTGTTCTCTTCCAGAGTGTGCCTTGGAGAAGTTTAGAGAAACAAATAAACGAATGTCTTCTTATTAGGGATCAAGTTCATGATCGAGGAAGACGTGATCAAACTCGAGGCCACGATTGGTCCTTCTGGAAAAACTATCGACGTTCGTTTTGAGTATGATCCATATCTTGTTTTCACCATCAAAACAATTCCAGGAGCAAGATTCGTCAATGCGGCAAAGGGCGGGCCACTTTGGAGGCTACCGTTAGAACTTAGTATTGGGAAGGATCTTAGAAAGGCTTTTGGAAAAGCATTTGTTCCGGACCTGGCACTCAAAAAGTGGGCGATGAGAAAAGCAGAAACAAGAACAAAACTAAGAGAGATTGCTCACGCAGAGAATGTGGAACTAATAGTTCTTCCTGATGCTCTTCCAGAACTTTATCGTGCGCTCCATGTTGGTCCGATCGGTAAAGCAATGCCAGAGGAAGAGCTTGAAGAGACGTTCTCCTCAAAAGAGGCCTCATACCAAACCGCTGATGTTGCTTTCATGGCACACGCTGAGTTTGCAATCAACTCAAATCAACCTGGGCTCGGGAAAACCCTAGAGGCAATCGCCACCCCATTCGAAATGGGAATAGAAAACGGGCCAAAACTCGTGATCGCCCCGGTTACTTCACTGGAAGCAACATGGGTCACAGAACTCTCTAGATGGCAGTATCAAGATATTATTCTATGCTCTGGAGGAAAAGAACGCAGACAAGAAGCAATTGATGCTGCTTTAGAATACGTCAAAGATGGAGAACCTTTTTGGTTTGTGGTAAATCCGGCAACTGTTCAATATCAGCAAATTAAGGAACTTGATCCCGTTAGTGGAGAACCAACGGGTAAGCGGCAGTTGTGGCTGAAACATCCAGAGATTCATGAAATAGACTGGAACTATATTGTTCTAGATGAGTTTCATCAGTTCGGTCTTGGAAATCCAGACACCCTTACGGCTCGTGGGTTGTTCGAGCTCAAAGCACAAAAGAAAGTTGCAATGTCTGGGACTCCAATTCAAGGAAAGCCAATCAAACTATTCGGTGTGTTGAAGTTTGGTCATCCAGAACAATATACTTCCAGGTGGGCATTTGCAGAACAATGGTTGGTGATTGATTCTAATCATTGGGGAAAAAAGATCGGTGATGTTCGCAAAGAGCGTGAAGATGAATTCTATGAGTTTCTTGGTCAATGTATGATCAGGAGAGAAAAGGCAACTGTTCTTCCATGGCTTCCTCCTAAGGATCACATTGACCTATGGGTGTCCATGGGTCCGAAGCAAAGCAAACAATACGAAGCCTTTGCTGCCGACGCTGAGATTCGAATTGATGAACTACAACTGACAGCGAACGGGATTCTTGCAGAATATACTCGTTTGAAGCAATTTGCTATTGCTGTTCAGAGAATTGAGCCAGTGGATGATCCACCCTATGCCAAGCCATTCCCAACTGAGGAATCTTGTAAACTAGATGCTCTTGAAGAACTTCTTCTTGAGAAAGGTATTCTTGGGGACAACGTCGATGAGAATGCCCAGGCTCTGATTTTTAGCCAGTTCACCCAGGTTGTCAATATGGTTGAACAGTGGCTCAAAAATAAGCATGTAAGAACTATGAAGATTACCGGAGAAGTTACTGGCAGAAAGCGTGGTGAAGCACAGGCAATATTCCAGTCTGAGAAAGTAGATAGGCCTCAGGTTGGGATTCTCAACACCACCGCTGGCGGCGTGAGCATCACGCTTGACAACGCTGATACCGTAATCTTCCTGGATGAAACATGGGTTCCAGACCACCAAGAACAGGCAGAAGATAGAGCACACCGTGGTAGTAAGATTCATCAAGTTACCTGTTATTACATCAGAACTAAGGGTACGATAGAAGAATATATTCATCGCAGAGTAACCGAGAAAGACAATATCAATAAAAGAATTCTAGACTTTAGAGGCGAGGGGCTCCGTGCAACCGGGGATTGACGAAAATCTTCTCAATGATATTCTTGAAAGTGAGTGGGGAAGGGCAACCTTTGTCGACTTTCAGAAGAAGGGATTGTGCGGAGAGATCAAGTCTTCTGGCAGGAGATGCACAAACAAAATCATTGAACGGTTTGAACTAGACCCAGATCTTATTACCAATAAGGTTTCTGTCGGAGCGTGTGGAGTTCATGTTTCTGACGTTAAAGCAAGAGTTAAGTTATTCTCTGAAAAAAGATGGCGTAAAGACGAAATACAATGGCAAGTCCAAGAGGCTGAAAGAATCCTGCCTATTCTTGAAAGTCTTGGGTTGCATTTTGAGATGGACTATCGTCAGTTTTACGTAAAATTCACAAATATCGGACATCTCATTGCAAAGATGATTGAACTTGGAGTTATAACTGAGGAAGAAATAGAACAGAAATTCTTAGAGGAGAAGGAGCGACAAAAGGAGGGGGAGGCGGGATCCGCATGAGAATTGACCATATGATACTTGCAGAAGTTAAACTTCCAAATGGAGCAATCGTTTCTTTTGCATGGCCTAAGGTTTGGACGATTGCCATTTGTGCGAGCGATGTCGCCAATGCATTTTTCCAAAAAGAAAGGAAACTAGGAAAAGCATATTCACTCAGGGCAGTTTTTGTTGATCAGAGTGAAAGAGACCTTGGCCCGAAGGAAAGATCAGTTGGTACAGTTTTGTATTCTGGTGGAAAAGTGGCATACTATGAGCTTATTGATATTACTGACGTTGATGCCATTCAAAGAGTTTTAGCAGAAGACGAAAAGAATATTTCTTCTTTTTAGAAGTCCATTATTATTGTGTTTCATACGCGCGAGGCGAGACGAGACTTGGCGCAAAACGAGATGGATGAACCATGAGAGAGTGGTGCATTATCTCCCTCACGCGCTCGCACATGAAACACAATAATAATAGATTTCCAGATTGTTGTGTGATGGGAGGCAATGCGGTATGCTTTTATTCAGAGCGAGGTCGGGTTCGGACCAACCCCCAGTCGGTCCTTCCTGGCCCCAGGGAGCCCGGCCTCGCTCAACATTCTATCATAGTTAGGAGATAGAAATGGATTTTCCAGAGATTGTCGTGCTTTGTGGGTCAACTAGGTTTTTTGATGCTTTTCAGAAAGCCAACTATGAACTTACTATGGCAGGCAAGATCGTGCTCTCGGTAGGATTCTATCCACACGCTTCTGCCGAGCACGGGCATGGAGAAGGTGTTGGTCACGCCTCAGTAGAAAAGGTCATGTTGGACGAACTTCACAAGCGAAAAATAGACCTAGCCGACCGAGTTCATGTTCTGAATGTCGACGGCTATGTCGGAGACTCTACTCGCAGCGAGATCGAGCACGCCAGGGCGCTTGGGAAGCCGATCACGTGGCTGGAGGAGCCGACACCATGACACGCGAAGAAGTGATCGCTGAGATCACACAACAACGGCACGACGACATGCCGCTGGAGTTGGCACACGACATCGAGGCCGCGATTCGCGAGTACGAGGAGTCCCCCGAAGTCATCGAACGCTCAACGTCGGCCTTGGTGTCCGCGTTGGAGCACACCGCCGTCGATGAAGAAGTGGCGCTCGCCGTTCTTCGTGCGGCGCGCGGTGGGGAGGAGTCGTGAATTCCCCGATGCCGCTGTACCCAGGACTGATGTGCTGCATCTGCTTCGCTGCCATCACAACGGAGACATGCGCCGTGGATATATATGGGGTGAAGTGGGATGTCTGCCGAGGTCAGTGCGCCCGCGATGCTGGGTGTATTGAGCGTGGTGGGAAGGATCGAGATGACTGAAATCCGGCGTTTTGTGAAGACACGCAGCGGGTGGTCCGAGTGGGGGAAGTCTTTCGATGAGATCGTTAGAGACATACAGAGAAAGGCCGACGGCCCTGCTGAGATCATCGAAGTGCAAGTGCGTCGGTCGGCAGCCGTTCAGTACGTCGTGGTTGAGGGGGAACCGTCCGAGCGTGGTGGGGAGGAGTCGTGAGCGCGGAGGCCGAGTTCACCACATACAGAATGGCCAACGGAGAGCACGTGTTCGACGAGTTCGCCTTCGTCACGAACCTCGAATGGCTCACAGACACCGAAGAGCCCGTGACGCTGATCAAGGAGACGTGGACTCTGCGTGACCGCGAGGAGATCGTCGTGATGCCCGCACCCGCCGATGGTGGCGCGCCGTGAGCGTGGAGTTGACACCCGAATCACACGAAACGCTCGGGGCGCGCCTGCGCGCTGCGCGTCTCGGGTTCCGCGCCCTACCCCGCGGTGGGGTGTACCTCAGGGTGGCAGACGAGGGCGCAGGATTCCGGCTGACGCTCGTCCCATTCGACGCGATGCGGAACTACCGGTCAAGGCCGCGTGCCGGATATCGGGTCTGGTGGCCTGACATGACTGAGGAGTTGACAGCGTTGGTGGAGCGCCACTTGTGCGGCGGCGCGCGCCTCGTTCGCGTCCGCAGGCGTGTGTCTTTGCTGGTTGACAATGACGGTGGACTCAGAGGGGGCGAGTCGTGAGCGTGGAGCTGGAAGCCGCACGCGTCTACCAGGCGCGTGTCCGTTCGCACAACGTGAACGAGATGGCGAGCGCCAGCCGGTGGGAGTGGTGGGTCATCCGGGGCGACGAGGTGCTGGCCCGAACTACGTCGCAGGAAGCGGCCCTCGAAGCGCTTCGCGTGTTGGAGGACTCAGAACACACAGAGGAGGAAACACGGTGAGCGACGTGGTCGACCTGAGGGTGCGGACAGGGAACCCGGCCGCGCTCGACAAGACGATGCAGCAGTTGGGGGCCGCGTGCGTTGACGGTTCGTGGGACGGCGACACTGTGTTGGTTCGTTGCTTCGGCAACGCCGACTTCATCGACTTCGCTATCGCCAATCAAGGCTATGGCGAGGTCGTGGGCCGCGAGGGGGTGTGCGGTGAGTGAGACAACACGCGACGGGGACTACATGAACGCAGAGAGCACACTGGAACAGAACCACCGCGAGGCCGTAGCCCTCATGGCACGGGCGTCCGGGGTGACTGTGGAAGAGGCGAGTGCTTCACTCGTTGCGTGGCGTCGCAACATCACACGAAATCTGGGGCCGAGCGAGAGAACAAGAGATGATATTCGTGAAAATAGAATGAAAGAGGTTGAGATGTCGAAACGAAAGATGTATTGGGGCGAGGTTATTGCAGCATTGTTTTGCTCGGTGATCTTTGGTATGAGCATCGGGTCATTGGCAGTAGAATCAACATGGGTGCGAGCATGGCCGCTGTTGGTCGCTGCTGTGTTTAGTCTTTTGTTCGTGCTCATCGCATTGATCCCAGAGTAGAATCCTTCGTGAATCATAGAAGAAATAGGTTCAAAATTGAGCCTAGTTTGAGTGGGGAGACCCAATGCCCACAAGAGAAAATAAGCGTAGATATACCCACTGGAGGATTCCTGGAGAAGAACGTACTCTATGTGGAAATGTTGTGACAGGAACTTTTGATCCAAGAAGACCTATCTGTTCTCATTGTGATCGACTTGCCGAAAAGTTTGGGCATCAACGTCCAAGTTTCGAGGATTACTTTATGAGTGAAAGTATAGAATCATTAGATTCTTTTTCAAGCGGAGGACAGAGTGCCAGTTAAAGATCCAGTGTTAATTCGTACTAGTGAACGAAAAGATTTCACCCGTTGTCGCCAAAGATGGGTGTGGGCATACGTTGACAGGTTGA
>Ga0214472_10000362_pt1 | contig 57595 bp, 48 predicted proteins | sample RVTome_6_FD_207662 | JGI IMG/M metagenome (GOLD analysis project Ga0214472, IMG submission 207662) | Soil microbial communities from uranium-contaminated site in the Upper Colorado River Basin, Wyoming, United States - RVT140D175 | ecosystem: Environmental > Terrestrial > Soil > Contaminated >...
TCAAGCCGCGGATCGGGGGCGGCTTCGGCGGCAAGCAGGAGATCCTGATCGAGGACCTGTGCGGGATGCTCACGCTGCGCACGGGCCGGCCGGTGAGGCTCGAGTACACCCGCGAGGAGGAGCTGACCGCGGCGCGCACCCGGCACCCGCAGATCGTCACCCTCAAGACGGGGGTCAGGGACGGGCGCTTCACGGCCATGGAGATGCGCGTCCTCGAGAACACCGGCGCCTACGGGACGCACGCCCTGACCGTGATGAGCGTGACCGGGAACCGCGCCCTCTCGCTCTACCGCTGCCCCAACCTGCGCTACGAGGCGCGGGCCGTCTACACGAACCTGGCCGTGGCCGGGGCCTTCCGCGGGTACGGCTGCCCGCAGGGCTTCTTCGCGCTGGAGAGCCACGTCGACGAGATCGCCGCGGCCCTGGGCGACGATCCCCTGGAGCTGCGCCGGCGCAACCACGTGCAGGAAGGCGACGAGCAGCCCATCGCCGAGGTCCTGGGCGAAGGCAAGGAGGGCCACCGCCAGGTGATCCGCTCCTGCGGCCTGCCCCAGGCCATCCAGGCGGGAGCGAAGGCCATCGGCTGGAGCCGGCGGCGGAAGAAGCTCCGCCCGACGCGAGGCGCGATGCGCCGGGGGATCGGCATGGCCATCGTCATGCAGGCCTCGGGTATCCCCGGCGTGGACATGGGCGGGGCGTCGATCAAGATGAACGAGGACGGCTCCTTCAACCTGCTGGTGGGTGCGACCGACATCGGGACGGGGGCCGACACCATGTTCTGCCAGGTCGCGGCCGAGGCCCTGGGCGTCCCCATGGAGAAGATCATCCCGTACTCCTCGGACACCGACATGACCCCGTTCGACCCAGGGGCCTACGCCTCGTCCACCACCTACATCTCCGGCCGCGCGGTGGAGAAGGCGGCCCGGCTCGTGCTTCGGCAGATCACGGAGGTCGGGGGCCGCATGCTCGACGAGGAGCCCGACGACCTGGTCCTGCACGGCGGCAAGGTGTGCGCGAAGGACGGCCGGTTCGTCACCTACGAGCAGGTGTGCCTGTCCTCTCTCTACCAGAAGGACCAGTTCCAGATCATGGCCACCGCCTCGCACATGTCCTACGACTCGCCGCCGCCCTTCGCCGCGGTGTTCGTGGAGGTGGAGGTGGACGTGGAGACCGGGCTCGTGCGCGTGCTGAAGCTGGTGGAGGCCGTGGACTGCGGCCAGGTGGTGAACCCGCAGATGGCGGAGGGCCAGGTGGAGGGCGCGGCCATGCAGTCCGTGGGCTACGCGCTCTACGAGCGGATGCCGTTCGACGAGAAGGGGCGGATGCAGTTCCGCTCCTTCCGGGACTACACGATCGCCGCGGCGACCGACGTGCCCGAGATCGTCACCATCCTCGTCCCCACCCACGAGCCCACGGGGCCCTTCGGGGCCAAGGCCATCGCCGAGATCCCCATCAACGGTCCCGCTCCCGCCATCGCCAACGCCGTGGCCCAGGCCACGGGCGTGCGGATCCGCGAGATCCCGCTGACCCCGGAGCGTGTCCTGGCCGCTCTCCGGGCGGCGGCGCCCGCACCGTGAACCACCCGCCGCCGCATCCCGGGCGGTTGCGCGTCGCGGTCCTGGCCTCCGCGTGGGACGCCGCCGACTGGCCGGCGGTCCTGGGCGTGGACGACCCGGACCTCGTCCGCGTGGACAGCGTGGAGGCCCTCGCGGGCACGGCCGCGGACCTCGCGGTGGCGTTCGCCTCCGGAGAAGAGGCGCGCGCGGTGCTGGCGGCCTTCGCGAGCCGCCCGGGCGCGCCGCCGCTCACGCTCCTGACCGGCGGCGGGGAGGGACGGCATCCCCAGGCCCGCCTCATGGAAACCCTGGTCCGCGGGAAGCGGGAATGGGAGGGCACCTTCGACGCCATCGAGGACCCGCTCGTCATACTGGGCCCGGACGGCGTCGTGGTGAGGGCCAACCTGTCCCTGGCGCGGAGCCTCGGACGTCCCATCTCCGAAGTCGTGCGGCGGCCGTACCTGGAGCTGCTCGGGGAGGCCGACCGCGCGCTGGGCGACCCCATCGCCGACTCCCTCGCCGACGGCGAGCCCCGCACGCGCGAGGCCCGGTTCGCGGGCCTGCCGCAGCGAAGGCTCGTCACGACGGGCGTGCTGCAGGCGGGTCCGGGGAAGCCGAGGCAGCTGGTGGCGATCCTGAAGGACCTGACCGCGCTCGAGGAGCGGCAGGCGAGGACGATGCAGGCCAGCCACCTCGCGGCCATCGGCCGCCTGGCGGGGGGCGTGGCCCACGAGATCAACACCCCGCTGACCGCGATCGCCCTGCGCTCGGAGCGGCTCCTCAAGACCGCCCAGGACCCGGACCTGCGGGACCGCCCCGCCCTTCGCGACGTCCCGCGCCACCTGAAGGCCATCAACGAGGACGTGTTCCGCTGCAAGGCGATCATCGCCGCGCTCCTCGACTTCAGCCGCAGCCGTCCGCCCCAGACCCGGGAGACCGACCTCAACGCCCTGGCGGAGGCGGCGGTGGCCCTGGTCGGCTATCCGATGAAGCTCAAGCAGGTGGACGTCACGCTGCGCGCGAGCGCGGACCTTCCCCGCATCAAGGCCGACGACGGCCAGCTACGCCAGGTCATCGTGGGCCTCCTCATGAACTCCCTGGACGCGGTGGAGCCCCACGGCCATGTCGCCGTGGAGACGGAGCGCGCGCCCGGGGGCCGGGTACGCCTCACGGTGTCGGACGACGGTCCGGGGATCCCCGCGGAGGACATGGACAAGATCTTCACCCCCTTCTTCACGAGGAACCGGGCGGGCGCGGGGACCGGCCTCGGGCTCGCGGTGTGCCACGGGATCGTGACCGCCCACGGGGGCGAGATCGAGGTGGACACCGCGGCCGGGCGAGGGACCCGGGTCTCGCTGGTCCTGCCCATCTCCGGAGCGCGCGGCGAGAGGTGACGAGCGCGGCGGCGGGGGCCGGGCCGGTCCGCGTGCTGGTGGTGGAGGACGACAAGGGCCTCTCCGAGATCTTCTGCGAGGAGCTGAGCGCCCTCGGCCACAGCGTGGTGCCGGCCACGACCGTGGCCGCGGGGTTCGAGCGCCTCGCCGACACCGAGCTGGACGTGGTCCTCCTCGACCTCATGCTCCCCGACGGGAGCGGCATCGAGGTCCTGCGGCGCCTCGCGCAGGAGGAGCTTCCCACCGAGGCCATCGTGCTGACCGGCTACGCGGAGGTGTCCACGGCCATCGAGGCCATGAAGCTGGGCGCCTACGACTACGTGACGAAGCCGATGCACATGGAGGAGGTGGCGCTCCTCGTGGCCAAGGCGGCGGAGAAGGCCCGGCTACGGCGGGAGAACCTCGCGCTGCGGACCCGCCTGGAGCGGCTGGAGCCCGTCCACGGCCTGGTCACCCAGGACCCGGGCCTGAAGGAGGTCCTCGCGACCCTGGACCGCATCGCCGCCTCCGACCTGCCGGTCCTCGTCCTCGGCGAGAGCGGCACGGGCAAGGAGCTCGTGGCCCGCGCCGTGCACGCCAGGAGCCCCCGAGCCTCGCAGGCCTTCGTGGCCTTCAGCTTCGCGGCGGTGGCCGAGACCCTGTTGGAGAGCGAGCTGTTCGGCTACGAGAAGGGGGCCTTCACGGGAGCGGTGATGCGCAAGCCCGGGCTGCTGGAGACGGCGGACCGGGGCGTCCTGTTCCTCGACGAGGTGGGCGAGGCCACGCCCGCGGCCCAGGCCAAGCTGCTGCGGGCCATCGAGACCAAGGAATTCTTCCGCGTGGGGGCGACGCGGACCGTGCGCTCGGACGTGCGCCTGGTCGCGGCCACGAACAAGGACCTGCTGGCCGAGGTCGAGGCCGGACGGTTCCGGGAGGACCTGTACTACCGCGTCAACGGCGTGACGCTGAGGCTGCCCCCGCTGCGGGATCGCGCGGGCGACATCCCGCTGCTGGCGGCCCACTTCCTGAAGCAGGCCGGGAGCAAGAAACGGCTCTCGCCGCGCGCGGTCGGGACCCTCGAGGCCCACCCCTGGCCCGGCAACGTGCGCGAGCTGCGGATGGTCATCCATCGCGCGGCGATCCTCAGCCTGAAGGACGTCATCGAGCCGGAGGACCTCCCCATCGATCCGCCCCGCGGCGCGAGGCCCGGGCTGCGGGCGGGGCTGACCCTCGAGGAGATGGAGCGGGAGTACATCGAGGCGGTCCTCAAGCAGCATCGCGGCCACCGGGCCAAGGCGGCCAAGGCCCTCGGGATCGACGTCAAGACGCTCTACAACAAGCTCGGCCCCCAGCGTCCCCGCAACCTGGACTGAGGACCGGGCAAAGGTCCCGGGATCCGGGAAACGTTCCCGATCGGCGCCCTGGACCCTCCATCGGAATCCTTTTTACTTCAACGAGTTACACCAGGCGTCCACCTGGCACCGTCGTTGCCCTTATCAGGTATCGAAGACGCCGCGATCTCGGCCATGGGGGCCAGGGACGGGCGCCCGAGAAAGAGGAAAGCGAAATGACGAAGATGAATCAGTTCCTGGCCCTGATCCCGGTTGTGGCTTTCGCGGCCGCGTGCAGCGGCGTCGCCCCGACCGGCCCGAGCCAGATCACGTCGAGCGAGCCGTTCGAGGCCGTTTCGGGCGACGCCACCGCAACGGGGCTTCGTTGCTCCACGCTCCGCAGCATCTCCCTGGACATCGTCCCCTCCAGTTCCCCCTCCCCCTCCGCCGACGCCTACGTGTGGGTCGAGGCGACGTACCACTTCTCCGCGCCCGAGCTGCAGCGCTGCCCGGCGCCGCGCTGGACCTCCGACCGGAATCAGATGGTAGTCAACCGCACCAACCCGATGCGCGCGGGCTTCCTCCGGGCGGCCGGCGGCCAGGCGACGCTCACGGCCACGGCAGCCAACCGCGTCAGCAACTCGATCATCGTGGCCATCGGCCCGACCATCGACCTCGTCGTCCCCGGCCCGCTCCCGCAGGCCTGCAGGAACATCGCGGGCGTGGACGTGAAGATCCTCGGGGAGCCCAACATGAGCAACGTGGTCTCGTTCGCGGCCTCCTACATCTACAAGTCGCCCGTGATCGGCCTCTGCACCACGGCGCCGGCCTGGAAGGCGACCCGCCGCGGCCTGACGCCGAGCAAGACGGACCCCTTCCGGGCGTCCATCGCGCGGGCGTACGATGTCCGGACCACGGTGACCACGACCGCCCCGAACGGCGCCACCGGCAACGTCACCTTCTAGGGCCCCGTCCAGACGACCGCACCCCGACGGGGGCGACGCGAGTCGCCCCCGTCACCTTTTGTGGGGGTCAGCGCGTGGGCTTGGTGGCCGCTCCCGGCCCTACGATCGACGGGGTGAGCTTCCACACCTTGGCCTCCTGCACCCTCATCGTCACGGTGGTGCCGCCGGCCGCGGACGGCGTCGCGTTGGCCGTGAACCGGAAGTTGTACAGCGTGCCGAAGTCCTGCGTGGCGGCGTCGCTGGGGGCCTGCCACGTGATGGCCCCCGTGCCGATGGTCGCGGTCCAGTTGTTCGTGGCGTCCTGGTCGGGATCGTGGAAGCCGGGGTTGGTGGCCACCACGCCGGGGGGCAGCGGCACGCTGAAGCTCTTGATCCGCGGGTCGAAGTCGAAGTTCTGGACGCCGTACTCGTAGCGCCACTGGCCGCCGCCCAGGTCGAAGGCCTTCGCCACCAGCCGCACGTGGCCCAGGACCGTGGTGATGGGCACGCTCTGGGCGTTGGGTCCCGGGTTGGCGGGGTTCACCCACTGGTCGATGACGACACCGATGTTCATGGGACCGAACGGATTGAAGAGCCAGTTGCCCGACTGGAGGTGCGGCACCACCGTCCGCCAACCCATGTTGAAGATGTTGGTGTCGTCCCGGACGATGTACCACGAGTCGAAGTAGTAGACCGCGCCGGGGACCCCGAAGTCGGCCACCGCCACCGCCATGCGCCGGTCCATCTGGTTGGCACGCGGCGGCGGGTTGTTCTGCACCCCGTTGCAGTCGGGGTCGAAGATCGACCCGCAGCGCTTCCAGATTCCCGTGAAGGCCGTGACCTCGGGGCGGTTGGTGAGATCGAAGATGCTGTCGTTGTTGCCTACGCCGTAGGTGTCCTGGCAGCCGACCCAGAGGATATGGCCGGCGGAGCAGTCGCAGTTCGAGTTGATGGTCAGGAAGGCGTGCTTGACCGGCGAGACACCGATCTGCTCGAGGACGCCGTTCGACAGCCGGTACATGTTCCAGATCAGGTAGGGGTGCTGGTCGTTGTTGTAGGGGGGGAAGGTCCCGCTGAACTTCTCGTACCAGGGGACGTCCGTCGAGCCCACGTTCCCCACGGTGGCCGAAGGCGTAACGGCCACGAGGACGGCCGTCCCGGTGGGGGGCTCCTGCCCCACCTGCGCGACATCGCCGATCAAGACCATGGACGCGTCGTTGTCGGGCAGGCCCCAGTTGGGGTTGGTGCACGCGCCGGCCGGCTCCTCCGGAGGGCCGGGGATCGAGATCGGCCCCTCCAGCTCCATCACCGCCACGGCCCTGCTCGTGAACTCCTCGTCGCCCAGCGCCCGCGCCGCTTCGGGCGCCAGGCGCAGGTCCAGGTTGAAGAGCCGGAGCTGGCCCGTAGCCCGGTCCACGTCGAAGTGCATGTGGTCGGCGAAGAAGAGGACGCGGCCGTCGTTGGCCACGAGCGAGAGCGTCCGCTCGTCGAGCCCTCGCTGGACGGTGATCCCCTGGAGGGCGAAGTCCGTGGCACCCAGCCGCAGGACGCCGGTCGAAGCCAGGCGCAGCTCGCCGCCGGCGATGTCCCGGAAGATGTTGCCCGGCGCGCGCAGCTCGAGCCGGCCCGCGGCCTCGAACGTGGTCACCAGGCGGCCGTGCTTGTCGGCCGGCGCGTTGGCATCGACTTGGATTCCGAGGATACGCGACACGTCCGGGTGGAAGGCGAGGCGTCCGGTCGCGGTCTTGAGCGTCCAGGGCTCGTCGGCCTGCGCCCAACCTCCGGGGACGGCCGTGGCCAGGGCCAGGGCCCACAGGCAAACCTTCAGTCGGGACATGTCACCTCCACCGCATCGCAGTGCTTCCAAGGGGGTCCCCGGGCGGTAGCCACCAGTCTACACCCGCGCCTGGGGGCGGTTCCAGTGACGCCGCCCACGCTTCGCCGGGGCCGCGGCGGCCGTTATATGCTCGGTCTCCATGCCCGATCGCCCTTCGCCGCCGCCCGACTCGCCGCCGGCCACCGCCCCCGAGGTCCGCGACCCCGAGTACTCCCGCAAGTACGCCATGACCCTGGCGAAATGGATGCTGTACCACCAGGACAACATCGTCTTCGACAAGGTCCACTGGATGGGCGTCCGGGCCCTCAAGAACCCGCTCGACTGCTGGATCTACCAGGAGATCGTGTGGGAGACGAGGCCGGAGGTCCTGGTCGAGATCGGCAGCCTGCACGGCGGGGGCACGATGTTCTTCTGCCACCTCTTCGACATCATCGGCGGCGGCGCCGTGCTCTCGGTGGACGTGGACCGATCGGCGTACGAGGCCAAGCACCCCCGCCTCACCGACCTCACCGGGGACTGCGCCGATCCCGCGGTGGCCGCGCGGGCCGCCGCCTTCTGCGCCGGGAAGCGCACGATGGTGGTCCACGACGCCGACCACAACAAGGACGCGGTCCTGGCCGCCCTGCGCCTCTACGCGGGCCTGGTCACGGTCGGCAACTACTTCATCGTGGAGGACGGCCACGTGGACGTGTTCGACCCCTCGGTGCGGCTGGGGTGGGACCGGCCGGGGCCGCTGGCCGCGGTGCGGGAGTTCCTGGCGGGCGACACCCGCTTCGTCATGGACCCGGAGCGCGAGCGCTACCTGATCACCTACAACCCGGGCGGGTTCCTGAAGCGGGTGAAGTAGCCGCTACTCGACCGCCAGGCCCAGCTCGACGGGCACCACGTCCACGAACACCGCGCCCACGGGTCCCCAGTTGTCGGCCGCGTCCCGGCCGCGCACGTAGAGTGTGTGGCGCCCGATCGGCCAGCCCGCCGTCGAGAGCGTGCCCGTCACGGCCTCGACGGTCGTGTTGAAGCTCCCGTCCGCCGCGGACAGGGCAACGGGCGTCGCCCCGGGGCTCCAGGGCGGCGTGTCCAGGTACACCTCGGCCGACGCGATGGGCTGGACCGGCTCGGTCCCGTTGGCGTTGCTGAACCGGGTGTCGTTGATGGTGGCGTTGACGTCGAGGGGCTGGCCGGTGGCGACGCTGCCGGACGGCACGGTGGCCACGTTCAGCGCTTCCGGCCCCGCGGGCAGCATGTAGGGCGCCCGGGTCACCCGCGTGGCGTAGAGGAGGGCGGGCATGTTCTCGGGCAGGACGGTGTTCTCGAAGTACGAGCAGGTCTGGAAGAAATTCGTCCCGAGCTCGAAGGTGTAGGCTGCTACGCCCGGCTCACCGTACGCAAAGTCAACGGTGGTGCCGTCGGTTGGGTAGAGGTAGATCGACTGCATCGGGAAGTAGTTGTTGAAATACGCGTACTTGCGGCCCAGGGTCTGGAGGGCGATGCCGTTCGGGGCCACCGCGGTCGTGTACCCCCAGGGCCAGAGGACCAGCTCGCTGTAGCTGTGGATGTCGAGGAACATTCCCGCCGCGTCCGCGGGGATGGGCCCTTGCGACGGGTCGCCGTGGTCGGGGAGGGTGGCAACCACGTAGTTGCGAACGGCCTGGGTCTCGGGCTCCGACGCTGCGCTCTGCCCGCGGTACGTCTCCGAGCAGGGGCTCCCGCTGGACCCGCCGCAGCAGCCCCAGTTGTACGGATAGTTCCGGTTCAGGTCGATGCCCCAGCTGCTGGGACTGCCGCACCCGGAGGGATTGGTGTTCTTCCGCCACAGGCTGCCCACTTCCGCCTTCTTCCTCCCATCCGGATTGGCCTGTAGGACGAGGTGCACTTCCTGGTGGTCGAGGAACCAGGTGACGTCGGCGTTGTCTCCGTACTGGTCCATGAGCAGCTCGGCGAAGCGCATGACCAGCTCGGCGGTCGTGTACTCCCGGGCGTGGATGGCCGCGTTGATGATGAGAATCGGCTTGGGCCCCGGGATGGCCGAGTTCGTGAGCTTCAGGACCTTGAGGTCGTAGCCGGACAGGCCCCCGGGCGTCAGCTTCTCCCAGCTATCCCCGATGTCCGTCCACGTGGCGAACTGCTGATTCCGCCGGGCGATGGCCCGTGCGGAGGCATAGGTCTCTTCCACCGTCCGGTAACAGGGGAACCCGGGGATGCCTTCGACCTGCCCGGGCAGCTTCACGCGGGGACGGAGCAGGTCCGCGGTCCGCTCCTCGTCCACCTCGACCGTGAAGCCCATGTCGACGAGCTCGTGCCAGCCCGCCCGGTCGACGTCGATGACGAGGTAGCGCTGCTGGTGGTCGACGGACCAGGGCGCCCTCTCGGCGGCCAGGCGGTTCACCTGCTCGCGGTCGGTGAAGTGCGCGCGCACCACCCAGGGGCCGTCGCCGGGCGGCGGGGCCGATGCCGCGGCCAGCGGCGCCGCCTCGGTGACGAGGAAGAGTCCGGCCAGCAGGATCCCAGTCAAGCGCAGGTTCATGGGCAATCTCCGATCCGTCCCAGGCTATCACCACCGCCCGCGATCCGCGACCGGATCATTGGGACTACTTTGACCGCGGCCCGGGCGTAGAGGTAGGCTCCCCGTGTCCCTTGCATCGGAGGTCGCTCATGCCCGGTCCAACGCTGCCGGCTTCGCGCCGGCCTGGCGTCGTCCTGGCCCTGGCCACGCTCCTGGCCCTGCCCGCGGCCGCGGGGGCGCAGCCCACCATGAACGACCCCAACCTCCTGGTCAGCCCGGTGATCCCGCCCTTCACCCTGAGCCAGCCCACCACCATGGACTTCCTCCAGGCCAACGAGATCCTGGTCCTGGAGAAGAACACCGGCCGCGTGCGGCGGATCCTGGACGACGTGCTGCACCCCACGATCGCGCTCGACGCGGCGGTCAACGCCGACGGCGAGAGCGGCATGCTCGGGATCGCCATCGACCCGGGCAGCCCGCCCCGCGTCTTCCTCTATTACACGGAGGCGCTGGTGGACGGCGGCCCCGCGCTCGGGAACCGGATCTACCGCTACGACTGGAACGCGGCCACGGGGACGCTCGTGAACCCCCTGCTCCTGCTCGACCTGCCGGCCGATTTCCCCTTCCACAACGGCGGGGTGCTGCTCTGGGACGACACCAACTCGCATCTCTACGGGGTGATCGGCGACCAGGCCCATTCGGGCCAGCTCCAGAACCTGGCCTTCTCCAACCCGCCCGACGACACGAGCGTGATCGTCCGCGTGAACGCCGACGGGACGCCGGCGGCGGGCAACCCGTTCACGCCGTACTGCAGCAACCTGACCACGCAGACCTGCACCACGAGCGCGCAGTGCCCGGCGGGCGGGACGTGCCTCACGCAGGTCGCGCTCTACTACGGCTACGGCGTGCGCAACTGCTTCGGGATCACCCGGGACCCGGTCACCGGCTTCCTGTGGGACACGGAGAACGGGCCCGACGTCTACGACGAGGTCAACCAGATACCGGTCGGCGGCAACAGCGGGTGGATCCGGATCATGGGGCCGGTGGTCCGCGATCCCGAGGGCACCGCCGACCTGTGGAACGTGCCGGGCGCCGGCCTCACCTACAACGACCCCGAGTTCTCGTGGCTGGCCCCTATCGCGGTCACGGGGATCGCGTTCCCGTTCGGCAGCTCTTGGGGACCGGCCTACGACCAGATGGCCCTCGTGGGCGACGCCAACAACGGCCAGATCTCCGCGTTCACGCTGAACGGCCCGCGCGACGCGTTCGTCCTGACCGGCGGCCTGGCCGACCTGGTGGCCGACAACCAGGCGGAGCACGACCAGCTCGTGATCGGCCAGGGGTTCTCCGGCATCGTGCACCTCAAGCGGGGCCTGGAAGCGCCCAACCCCCACGTCTACGTGGTGTCGCTCATCAACGGCACGATCTACCGGATCCGCGGGCCGGTGCCGGTGTCGCTACAAGGCTTCACGGTCGAGTAGGCCGCCGGCCCGGCCTCGACGGAGAATCCGCCGATGCTGCTCAAGCGCGCGGCCGTCGCCACGCTGGACCCGCCGCTCGTGGAGACGGCCGACCTGCGCGTCGAAGGCGACCGGATCGTGGAGCGCGGTCCCTCGCTGGCCGCGCGGGCGGGCGAGGAGGTCCTGGACCGGCCGGGCGCCGTGGTCCTGCCCGGCCTCGTCAACGCCCACACGCACCTCTACAGCGCGCTGGCGCGCGGGATGCCCGCCCCGCGCGTGCCGCCGCGGAGCTTCGTGGAGATCCTGGAGCGGGTCTGGTGGCGGCTGGACCGGGCCCTGGACGCGGAGTCCGTGTACCTGTCCGGCCTGGTGGGGGCCATCGAGGCGGCCCTCTCGGGCACCACCGTCCTCATCGACCACCACGCCTCGCCCTCCTTCATCCGCGGCTCCCTGGACGCGCTGCGGCGCGCGCTGGAAGAGGTGGGCCTGCGCTCCGCGCTCTGCTACGAGGTCACCGACCGCAACGGCCCCGAAGGCCGGGACCTCGGGCTCGCGGAGAACGAGGCCTTCCGCTCGGTTCAATCGCCCCTGACGCAGGGCATGATCGGCGGCCACGCCAGCTTCACGCTCTCGCCGGAGAGCCTCGACCGCCTGCGGGAGCTGGCCGAGCGCACGGGCGGCGCCCTCCACCTCCACGCCGCCGAGGACAAGGCCGACCTCGACGACTGCCGCGCGCGCTACGGCGTGGGCCTCGTGCAGCGCCTCGACGCCCACGGCCTGCTCGTCTCGCGCACGCTTCTGGCCCACTGCGTCCACCTCACGGAGGCGGAGGTGGCCGAGGCCCACGTCCGCGGGTGCTGGATCGCGCACAACCCGCGCTCGAACATGAACAACGCCGTGGGACACGCCCCCACCGCGGCCCTGAAGCGCGCGGCCCTGGGCACCGACGGCATGGACGGCGACATGCTGGCGGAGGCGCGGGCCGCGTACCTGAAGATGCGGGACGCGGGCCGCGGCGACGCGCTCGCCGCCACGCTCGAGCTCCTGGCGGGAGGGCACCGGCTGGCCGCGGCGCTCTTCGGCCTGCCCTTCGGGAAGCTGGACGCCGGGGCGCCCGCCGACTTCGTGGTCCTCGACTACGCCCCGCCCACCCCGCTCCACACCGACAACCTGGGAGGGCACCTCCTCTTCGGTGTGGACCGCAGCCACGTCTCCTCGGTGATGGTCGCGGGCCGCTGGGTGGTCCGGGACCGGCGCCTGGTCTCCGTGGACGCCGCCGCGGCGTTCGCCCGCGCCCGCGCCGCCGCGGCCGAGCTGTGGCGGAGGATGGACCGGCTGTAGACTCGGGCGGACCGCCGTTCATTCGAGGAGCCCTATGCCACGCGTCGTCCGCTGCGGCCTGATCCAGGCCAGCAACGTCAAGTCCCCCGCCGAAGCCGGCCTGGCCGAGATCCGCGAGGCCATGATCGACAAGCACCTCGTGATGATCGACGAGGCGGGGCGCCGCGGCGTCCGCATCCTGAGCCTCCAGGAGCTGTTCTGCGGCCCCTACTTCGCGGCCGAGCAGGACACCCGCTGGTACCAGTTCACGGAGCGGGTGCCCGAGGGGCCGACGGTGAAGCTCATGCAGGAGCGGGCGCGCAAGCACGAGATGGCGATGGTGGTGCCCGTGTACGAGGAGGAGGCGGCCGGCGTCTACTACAACACCGCGGCGGTCATCGACGCCGACGGGACGTACCTGGGCAAGTACCGGAAGAACCACATCCCCCACTGCCTGCCCGCCTTCTGGGAGAAGTTCTACTTCAAGCCCGGGAACCTCGGCTACCCGGTCTTCAAGACCCGCTACGCCACCATCGGGGTCTACATCTGCTACGACCGCCACTTCCCGGAGGGCGGCCGCATGCTGGGCTTGCACGGCGCGGAGATCGTGTTCGTGCCCTCGGCCACCACCACCGGCCATTCCGACAACCTCTGGACGATCGAGCAGACGGCGATGGCCATCGCCAACGGCTACTTCGTGGGCACCAACAACCGCGTGGGCCGCGAGGCCCCCTGGAACTTCGGCGAGTTCTACGGCTCGTCGTACTTCTGCGATCCCTACGGCCAGATCCTGGCCCAGGGCAGCCGCGACAAGGACGAGCTGATCGTGGCCGACCTGGACCTGGACCTGATCCAGAAGGTCCGGGCCCACTGGCAGTTCTACCGGGACCGGCGGCCCGAGTCCTACGGGGAGATCGCCGAGGACGTGCTCTGAGGGACAGCTCCCTCGACGTGCTCGTTGACCAGGGTGAGAGGTTCGTCCGAGTGTTGACGCCGGATCCGCGATGTAAGACGATGTAAGCCATGAAGGCGACGCTCTCGAGCAAGGGCCAACTGGTGCTCCCGGCCGAGGTGCGGAGGCAGCTGCAGCTTGCCCAGGGCGAGCGGCTGAGCGTCGAGGTCCGCGGCCACACCGTGGTCCTGCGCGCGGTCTCGCAGTCGCGTCGCTACAGGACGGCGCGCCACCCGACTTCCGGATTGCCGGTGATGGTGGCGGTGAGGCCGCCGAAGAGGCGGGTGACCGCCGCAGCGATCGCACGGCTCCAGGCGGAGCTCCTCTGAACACACGCTGGCTGCTCGACGTGAACGCGCTGGTCGGGTTGCTTTGGAGCGTGCACAGCTTGCACGGCAAGGCCAATGCGTGGTTCGCGCGGCAGTCCCCGGTAGTGGTCGGCTGTGCGTTCACGGAACTGAGCTTCGTCCGGGTGTCGATGGCGGACAGGACGATCGCGGCGGCTTTCGCCGACGCCGAGACCGCGCTCGCGCGCTTCGTGGCCACGCTCGGCCGCCGCTACCGGTTCATCGACCGGTTGCCGCCGGCAGGAGTCCTGCGCGGACAGCCCATGCGGAGCCACAAGGACGTCAGCGACCTCTATCTTTGCGAGTTGGCGGCGGCCCACGGCGCGCGGCTCGCGACGCTGGACGCGGGGATCAAGCACCCGGCTGCGGTCGTGATCGCGTGACGACCGCCCCCGGCGGCCGAGGGTCGCCGTGCGATGGTCGCCGTCGACGGTCGTCGCCCCCATAAGCAGGCGGCGTGCTCGATTTGGTCCTCAAGAACGGAATGGTGATAGACGGCTCCGGCGGCCCGGCCGTGCGAGCCGACGTCGGGATCGACGGCGCCGCAATCGCCGCGGTCGGCCCTGGCCTGGCGGGCCGCGAGACCATCGACTGCTCCGGGCACGTGGTCGCGCCGGGCTTCATCGACACGCACAGCCACTCCGACCTCAAGGTCCTCGCCGATCCCGCCCTGCCCATGAAGCTCCGCCAGGGCATCACCCTGGAGGTCTTCGGCCAGGACGGGATCTCGGTGGCCCCCGTGAAGGCCGGCGAGCGCGCGGCCTGGAGGCAGAAGCTCGCGGGCCTGCTGGGCGACTTCGGCGTGGAGTGGACCTGGTCCAGCGTGGCCGAGTACCTCGCCCGCGTGGCCGCGGCGGCGCCCGCGCAGGATGCGGCCTACCTCGCCCCGCACGGAGCGGTCCGCCAGCACGTCATGGGCGGCGTCGGCCGCCGGGCCACGGGGGCCGAGACCCGCGCCATGCAGGCCCTGCTGCGGACGGCCCTCGAGGAGGGCGCCTGCGGGATGTCCACCGGCCTCATCTACCCGCCGTGCTGCTACGCGGACAGCGCGGAGCTGGCCGCGCTGGGGAAGGTGCTGGCCGCCGAGAACAGGCCGCTGGTCGTCCACATGCGCAGCGAGAGCGACCGCATCCTCGAGGCCATCGCGGAGATGGCGGGCGTGGCCCGGGAGTCGGGCTGCGCCGTCCACATCTCGCACCTGAAGATCGCCGGACGCCGCAACTGGGGCAGCGCCGACTCGGTGCTGCGGGCCATCGGGGCCGCGCGCGCCGAGGGCCTCCGGCTCACCGCCGACCAGTACCCCTACGCCGCCGGCAGCACGCTCCTGGGAGCGATCCTCCCGCCGTGGGCCCACGACGGCGGCATCGAGGCCACGCTCGGCCGGCTGCGCGACCGCGACACGCGGGCGCGGATGAGGGCCGCGATGTCCGAGGCGGGGCCCGGCGACTGGGACAACTTCTGGGCCTGGAGCGGTCCGGAGGGGATCCTCGTTGCCGACGTCCCGTCCGGGCGCCACCCGGAATGGCTGGGCAAGACCCTGGCCGACGTGGCCCGCGCCCGCGGCCAGGATCCGTTCGAGGCGGCGTTCGACCTGCTCCTCGAGGAGCGCATGGGCGTGGCCATGGTCTCGTTCTCGCAGGACGAGTCGGTCGTGGAGAGGTTCCTGGCCCTGCCCTGCGCCAACGTCTGCACGGACGGCCTGCTGGGCGGCCGCCCGCACCCGCGGGCGTACGGCACCTACCCGCGCATCCTCGGGCGCTACGTGCGCGAGAAGCGCGCGCTCACCCTCGAGGAGGCGGTGCGCAAGATGACGTCGCAGGCCGCGGAGGCCTTCGGCTTCGAGGGCGTGGGCCTCGTGCGGGAGGGCTTCCGCGCCAACCTCGTCGTCTTCGACCCGCGGACGGTGGCGGACCGCGCCACCTTCGCGGATCCCGCGCAGTTCCCGGTCGGCGTGCGCGACGTGATCGTCGGGGGGACGCCGGCCGTGCGCGGCGGCGCGCTCACGGGCGCGCGGACGGGGAAAATCGTAAAGTAGGGCGATGCCCGTCCTCACCCACCCGGAGGGGTGGTTCACGCTCGAGGTCCCCGACGGCTGGGCCATGGAGAGCGAGGACTGCGTGACGACGCTGCGCAGCCCCATCGGCGTGGGCGTCGTCTACCTCTCGGGGGCGCGCCACTCCCGCGGGCGGCAGCAGAGCTTCGGCGGGGCCGACTTCCTGGCCCGCTTCCTGGGCTCGCTGGGGATCGAGGTGGACGACGAGGCCATCGCGCTCGCGCCGGGCATGGGTTGCCGGATGTACTCCTACGTCCGCGAAAGCGGCGGCACGCACTGGCGGTACTGGTCCGTCACCGACGACGAGACCGCCCTGCTCATCTCCTACGCCTGCGACGCCGCCGAGAACGGGCGCGAGGCCGTGGACGTGGACGAGATGGTGCGGTCGGTCCGCCTGTATCATTCGGCGCCGGTGCATTGAGGCGGGCTGAACGACCGACGGCTGTTAGGCCATCGCGCCTGAAGGATTGCTTGAAGCAACTTGTTCCGGGACAAGTTGCTTACATAAGTCGATCATCACCGTCCCGGACGCGCATGCGGCATGCTCGGAGCTAGATGGCTGAGCTGATCCCGGCGCCGTTCCCCAGCCTGCTGCGCCGGCTCTTCGCGGAGTCCGCCGGCGAGGCCAAGATCTTCGACCTGCCCGCCCGGAGGTTCTGGCGGGGCTCGCAGGACCTCGACCTGTCCGTCCGCTTCCACGGCCGCCTCGCCTCGAACCCCGTGGGGCCCGCGGCGGGCCCGCAGGACCAGATGGCCCAGAACATCCTCCTGGCCTGGCTCGCGGGCAGCCGGATCCTCGAGCTGAAGACCGTCCAGGTCAACGACCGGCTCACCATCCCGCGCCCCTGCATCGACGCCACCAACGTCGGCTACAACGTGGAGTGGAGCCAGGAGCTGCGCCTGGAGGAGAGCCTGCGCGAGTACGTCGCGGGCTCCATGCTGGTGGACATGGCGCGGCAGGAGGGGCTGCTCGGCCGCCCCGCGGACGCCCGCCGGGACACGACGATCTTCGACATGAGCGTCGGCTACGACCTCGAGGGCGTCCGGTCCCTCCCCGTGCGCTCGTGGATCGAGTCCATGAAGGACGCCCGCCGCCACGTGGACGACCTGCGCCGGCAGATCCCGCAGGACCTGCGCCGGCTGCGCGAGCTGGACTACGCGACCGCGCTCTCCGATCAGATCACGCTCTCCACGTTCCACGGCTGCCCCGCCGGGGAGATCGAGGGGATCGTCCGCTTCCTGCTCACGGAGATGGGCGTCCACGTGACGGTCAAGCTGAACCCGACGCTCCTGGGCCGCCAGGCGGTGGACGGCCTGCTGCACGACGTCCTGGGGTACGAGGAGATCGAGACCCGCCCCCAGGACTTCGACAAGGACCTGCAATGGAGCCAGGCCCTGGAGATCACCGACCGACTGTCGGAGCTGGCCCGCTCCCTCGGGCGGCGCTTCCAGGTGAAGCTCTCCAACACGCTGGTGGTGCGGAACCATCGGGCGTTCTTCCCCGCCACCGAGGCCGTGCAGTACCTGTCGGGGCCGCCCCTGCACGTCATCACCCTGAACCTGGCCGAGAAGTACCGCCGCGCGCGCCCCGACGTGCCGATCTCCTTCTCCGCGGGCGTGGACAACCAGAGCTTCCCCGACTGCGTCGCGCTCGGGTTCACGCCCATCACGACCTGCACCGACCTCCTCCGGCCCGGCGGCTACGGCCGCCTGCCCAGGTACCTCGAGCGGCTGGAGGAGCGGATGCGGCAGCTCGGCGTGCGCGCCCTCGGCGACTACGTTGTCACGGCCGCGGGCCGCGGGGCGGAGGCCGTCCGGGCCGTGGTCCCGGCCGGCCCCCTGCGCGACGCGCTCCTGGAGTCCCTGGCCTCGCCGCGGGTGGACCTGAAGGCCGTCCTCGAGGGCGGGGGCCGGGGCGACCTCTACGACGGCCTGGTCCATGCGGCGGCGCTGCTGAACACGCCGGCGCTGGTGGCGAAGGCCACCGCCGACCCGCGCTACCGCGCCGCGCAGAACCGCGCCGTCCCCCGCCGGATCGGGTCCCGCCTCTGGCTCTTCGACTGCATCAGCTGCGACAAGTGCGTCCCCGTCTGCCCCAACGACGCCAACTTCGTCTACGAGACGGACGTCCACTCCGCCCCCTACGAGAACTACCGCGTGCAGCGCGGCGCGCCCGTGCCCGTTCCCGGGGGCGTCTTCGAGGTGAAGAGGGAGCATCAGATCGCCAACTTCCAGGACTTCTGCAACGACTGCGGCAACTGCGACACCTTCTGCCCCGAGGAAGGCGGGCCCTACGTCGAGAAGCCGCGCTTCTTCGGCTCGCTCGACGCCTGGCGGCGCCTGCGGGACCGCGGCGGCTTCTTCGTCCTGCGCGCGGACGACGTGGACGCGATATGGGCCCGCATCCGCGGCGCCGAGTACCACCTCGAGGTGGACCGCGCCAGCGACCGCGGCCTGTTCACGGACGGCGTGGTGAAGGTGGAGGTCCGCCACAGCCAGCGGCGCCCGCTCTCGGCCACCGCCCGGCCCGAGGCCCCCGAGGGCCACACCCTCGACTTCTCCGCCTACCTCAACATGGCGCTGGCCGTGGACGGCGTGCTCGACGCCCGCCGCGCGAACCCGGTCAACGCGCCCTACCTCTGAGGATGGCGCTCCCCACCGTCACCTTCGACGACGTGGAGGCCGCGGCCCGGCGCATCGCGGGGGCGGCGAGGGTCACGCCCGTCATGACCTCGCGCTCGCTGGACGAGCGCCTCCGGGCGCGGGTCTTCCTGAAGTGCGAGAGCTTCCAGAGGGCGGGGGCCTTCAAGTTCCGCGGCGCCTACAACGCGATCTCCAGGCTCTCCGAAGCCGAGCGCCGGCGCGGCGTCCTCACGTACTCGTCCGGCAACCACGCGCAGGCGGTGGCTCTGGCCGGCCGGCTGCTGGGGGCGGCGGCGACGGTGGTGATGCCGGCCGACGCGCCCGCCGCCAAGCGCCAGGCCACGGAGGGCTACGGGGCGCGGGTGGTGGCCTACGACCCCGCGCGCGAGGACCGCGAGGAGGTCGCGCGGAGGCTGCAGGCGGAAGGAGACCCCGTGCTCGTCCCGCCCTTCGACCATCCGGACGTCGTCGCCGGCCAGGGCACGAGCGCGATGGAGCTGTTCGACGAGGTGGGCGCGCTGGACCTGCTGCTCGTGCCCTGCGGCGGCGGCGGCCTGCTGTCGGGCTCGGCCATCGCGGCCAAGCGGCTCCACCCGGGCTGCCGGGTGGTGGGCGTGGAGCCGGAGGAGGCCGACGACGCCACGCGCTCGTTCCGCACGGGCACGCTGCACACCGTGCGCAACCCGCGCACCATCGCCGACGGCGCGCGCACGCCGTCGCTCGGGAAGATCACCTTTCCCCTCGTCCGGCAGCACGTGGACGACATGGTCACCGTCTCCGACGACGACATCCTGCGCGCCATGCGCTTCCTCTGGGAGCGGATGAAGCTCGTGGTGGAGCCCACGGGCGCGCTCGCCCTGGCCGCGGCCTGGCGCGGCGCGGCGGAGGCCGCGGGCAGGCGCGTGGGCGTGATCGTGAGCGGCGGGAACGTGGACCTGACCGCCCCGATCGCCTGGCCCGCGCTTTGACGTACCTCGCCGCCGTCCTCCCGGCCCCCGACGCCCCCATCGAGATCCGGGAGTTCCCCGAGCCCGAGCTGGAGCCGGGCGCGGCGCTCCTGCACACGATCTACTCGGAGGTGTGCGGGACCGACGTGCACCTGCTCCACGGCCGGCTGGCGGGCGTCCCCTATCCGATCATCCCGGGGCACGTGAGCGTGGGCGCCGTGGCCAGGGCGCGCGGGCCGATCCGGACCGCGGACGGCGAGGCCGTCAAGGAGGGGGACGTGGTGACCTTCCTCGACGTCCACGAGACCTGCAACAACTGCTACCACTGCCTCGTCGCCAACCAGCCGAACCGGTGCCCGTCGCGCAAGGTGTACGGCATCACCTACTCCGCGGCCGACGGGCTGCTGGGCGGGTGGAGCCAGGCCATCTACATGAAGCCGGGCGTCAAGATGATCCACCTCCCCGGCGGCCTGGCGCCCGAGACGTTCATGGGCGGCGGATGCGGGCTGGTGACCGCGCTGCACGCCGTGGACCTGGCGCGTCTCCGGCTCGCGGAGTCGGTGGCGGTGCTGGGCGTCGGCCCCGTCGGCCAATCCTGCGTCGCGCTGGCGAGCTTGAGCGGCGCCGGCGAGATCGTCGCGGTGGACGGCGTGGCGGACCGCCTCGCGCTCGCGCAGCGCATGGGGGCCACGCGGACGATGGGCCTGGACCTGCCGCGGACCGAGCGGCTGTCGCGCGCGCGCGCGTGGACGAAGGGGCGGGGGCTCGACGTGGTGATCGAGGCCAGCGGGGCGCCGGAGGCGGTGGGCGAGGCGCTGGACCTGGTCCGCGAGGGCGGGCGCGTGGTCGTGTGCGGCCACTATACGGACAACGGTCCGGTCCAGATCCATCCGCATTGGCAGGTCAACCGCAAGCACGTGGAGCTGCGGGGCTGCTGGGGGTCGAGGTTCGAGCACTTCTACCGCGCGGTGGCGATAGCGGCGCGGTTCGGCGGCGAGAGGCCGTGGCGGCAGATGGCGAGCGGGACCTACGCCCTCCGGGACGCCGCGGCCGCCGTGGGCGCGATCGAGGCGAGGAGCGCCGTGAAGGCCCTCCTCGCGATGGACGGCACGCCCTCGCCGACGCCGGGGCTATCATCGAAGGAGGTGCGTATCCGTACCTCGTAGGAGGAGGAGCGATGATCCACGTCCTGCCGGAGCTGCCCTATCCCAAGACCGCCCTGTCCCCCACGCTCTCGGGGGAGACCCTCGAGTACCACTGGGGCAAGCACCACCGCGCCTACGTCGACAAGCTGAACAAGCTCGTCGCGGGGACGAAGTTCGCCGAGCTGCCGCTGGAGGAGATCGTGCGGACGTCGTCGGGCGACGTGTTCAACAACGCCGCCCAGCACTTCAACCACACGGTCTACTGGAGGTCGCTCAGCCCGAAAGGCGGGGGCGAGCCGGGAGGCCGCCTGGCCGAGGCCATCCGGAAGGCCTACGGCTCGTTCAGGTTCTTCCGCGAGGACTTCACCAGGAAGGCCAACGCGATCTTCGGCACCGGCTGGTGCTGGCTGGTGAAGAAGGGCGAGCTGGTCGAGGTCCAGCCCGCGTTCGACGCCGACTGCCCGCTCACCAAGGGCGACGTGCCCCTGCTCGCCTGCGACGTCTGGGAGCACGCGTACTACATCGACTACCGCAACGAGCGCGACCGGTACCTCGAAGGCTTCTGGAAGATCGCCGACTGGCGCTTCGCGGAGCAGGTCTACGAGAACCGGGAGGCGATCGAGACCACGGGGGTGGGGATGGAGTTGGGGACGGCCCGGCGCCAGCACTGACCGTCCCGCGCGGAGGGCGGACCCGAGCGGCGGCAGAGGCCGCGGAAACGAAAAAGGGCCACGGACGCGGGGTCCGTGGCCCGATCACGTACCTGTCTTGACCCGTCCTAGTCCATGGCCGGCTTCGCCGCGGCCGCCACGTCCTTGGACGTGATGTCCAAGGTCAGCATGAACCCGTTGGTGCCCTTGTACTCGAAGGCGTTCGGACCCACGCGGTAGGCCTCCACCACGTTGGGGCCCATCATCACGAAGCCCTCGTTGCGCGGCGCGCCCCAGTACTTCAGGTTCTTCATCACGATGGGGTCGGGGGTTGCGCCCGAGGCCGCGGGCCGCTTGAGCCGCACCTCCGCGGTCTTGCCGCTGTCGAGCAGGGCCACGGCCTCGTCCTTGGTGAACTCCCACTTGTCGATGTTCCCCTCGGCGGTGGTCAGGGACTTCCACTTCACCGGGAACAGGCTGGCCGAGATGGCCGTGATGCCGTCCCGCTGCGCCTGGCTCAGCGACTTGTCGAAGGTGACGACGGCCCAATCCATCTCGCCGTCCGCGAAGTTGGCGCCCAGGTCGCCCGAGATCCAGAACTTCGCGCCGTCCAGTCTCGTCGAGCCGTAGTGGCCCTTGTTGATCCGATAGGCGTTGTTGAACTTGCAGAAATGCCCTTCGCCGTGCCCTTCGTGGCCCTTCCCGCCGTGGCCCGCCGGCTCGGCGTTGAAGTAGCACTGGCAGAACATGGGACAGCTGCAGGCCTCGATGACGGTCGCGTTCAGGGCCCAGTCGGCCGCCGGCTTGGCCGCGTCCGCCTTGGCCTTGGACGTATCGGCGGCCCCCGCCAGGCTCGCGGTGGCCGCGGTTCCAAAGGTCGCGAGGGCCGCGACGAGGGCGGGCCCGGCGATGTTCTTCAACTGCATAGATCGTCTCCTTGCGCGTTCAGGCGCTCACAGGTCCCGGGCCCCGCGGCAGGCGGCGCCCCGGATCATAAGAACCGTCCGAAGGGGTCGAATATTCCCGGTTCGGGCCCCGGGTGTCAAGGCTTCAGCCCCTCTGCCTCTCGAGATAGTCGTCGAGAAGCCCGTCGTCGGGCGGCAGCGTCACCGGCTCGGCCACGGCGCCCATCGCAGTTCGGACATCCTTGAGGCCGCTGCCCGTCACCACGGCCAGGGCGGTCTCGCGGCGGCCCACGATGCCCTCCTCCACCGCCTGCCTCAGGCCCGCCAGCCCGGCCACGCCGGCCGGCTCGCCGAAGACCCCGGCCAGGCGGCCCGCCGCGCGCATGGCGTCCACGATGGCCTCGTCGGGCACGGCCACGAAGGCGCCGCCCGACTCGCGCACCGCCCGGAGCGCCTTGCGCCAGTTCCGCGGATGCCCCACGGCGATGCTGTCGGCCAGCGTGCGCGCCGGGCCGGGCACGACGTCCCGGCCTTCACGGAAGGCGTCCACCAGCGGGCGCGCGCCCCGGGCCTGGACGCCCAGCAGGCGCGGGAGGCGGTCGATGTACCCGAGCGCGAGCATGTCCTTGAGCCCCTTCCAGGTCCCCGCGATCGTGCAGCCGTCGCCCACGGAGACCGCGACCCAGTCGGGCACGGCGCCCGCCACCTGCTCCCCGATCTCCAGGCCGCAGGTCTTCTTCCCCTCCACGAGGGACGGGTTCACCGCGGCGTTGCGGTTGTACCAGCCGTGGCGCGCGCAGGCGCGCTGGCACAGCTCCCAGGTCTGGTCGTAGCTGCCCGCCACGCGGATGACGCGCGCGCCGAAGATCAGGAGCTGGGCGACCTTCGGCTCGGGCGCGGTCTCGGGGACGAAGATCACCGAGCGCAGGCCCACGCTGGCGGCCGCGCCCGCGAGCGAGGAGGCGGCGTTGCCGGTGGAGGCGCAGGCCACCACGCGCGCCTTGCGGGCCAGGGCCCGGGCCACGCCCACGACGCTGGCCCGGTCCTTGAACGAGCCCGTCGGGTTGCGGCCCTCGTCCTTGAGGCGGAGGCCGCGCACGCCGGCCCAGGCGGCGAGCCGCGGCGCGTCCGCGACCGGCGTCCAGCCCACCTGCAGCGGCGGCCGCCGGGCGCCGGCCGGCACCGGGAGCAGCTCAAGGTAGCGCCACATGTCCCGGGGACGGGCCGCGAGCGCCCGCCGGCCGAGCGCGCGCCGCGCCCGCGCGGTGTCGAACTCGATGTCCAGCACGCCCTCCGGGCCGCAGCGCGGGCAGGGACCGTCCAGGCCGGAGCGGTACCGCCTCCCGCAGCGCAGGCACAAGAGGCCGGTCACGAACCCGAGCCGCGGTGAGGCTCCGCGCGCCGACCTTGCCCGCCCTCGACGTTCCATGGATACTCTCGCGCGGCTGCGCTCTTGCCGATCGTGATCAATGGCGCGCGCGCGGTCAAGCCCGGGCCAGGCCCATGCGGCGCCAGGAGGCTTGCCGCATGCTCGCGAGAGAGATGAAGGACCACGCCATCAGCTCGAAGAGCGCCTTCCGCGAGATCGAAGCCCACCTGGCGGTGCGGCCGTGACCCGGTTCGACATGGCGCGCCTCGTGTCGAAGGCCCAGGCGCTGGCCGCGGTGCCGGGACCGGACGGCCGGAGGTTCCGCGAGCTCTTCCGGCACGGGAGCCTCCAGGTGGAGGTCTACCGGCCGGTAGGGACGGACCCGCAGACGCCCCACACGCGCGACGAGGCCTACGTCGTCATCCAGGGCACCGGGACCTTCGTCATCCACGGGAACCGCGTGCCCATGGGTCCCGGCGACTTCCTCTTCGCGCCGGCGCGCGCCCCCCACCGCTTCGAGGACTTCAGCGAGGACTTCGCGGTGTGGGTCCTGTTCTACGGCCCGGAAGGGGGCGAGCGATAGCGCCCTACCTCCTCTCCCGAATCCCCCGATCGATCTCGGCCGCGCGCTCCTGCTGCTCGACCCAGAAGGCCGGGTCCTCCTGCGCCCGGAGCTCCTCCACGGTCCGGCCCTGCTGCTCGACCCACGTGAAGTACTTCTGGTTGTGCCACCGGCGCCGGGTCTCGGGCTTCCCCTCCAGGAGCCAATCGCTCCCCTGCCCTCGGAATATCGACACCCGGCGACGGGCCTCGTCGCGGCCCATGGGCCCGCGCGCCTCGTCCAGCCGCTTCAGCACGGAGGGATAGCGGTCGAAGCCGTCGGTGGCCACCGTGAAGACCGCGTCCTTCGGCCCCAGGCCGTAGTGCCGCGCCGCCTTGACCGAGGCCAGCACGTTGCACACGCCGCTGATCCCGAAGAAGCCGATCCAACTCAGAGCTAGCGTCTCGGGAATTCCCTCGTCCTCCAATATCCCTCTTCCCTCTTGCAGCAGTTCCAGCCCCATCAAGCACTCCTCGTCGCCGACGCAGACCAGCAGGTCCGTGGCCCAAACGTTGTGGATCCAGGTCACGTGCTTGTCGCCGATGCCCTCGATGCGGTGGGCCCCGAAGCCGACGTTGAAGAGCGTCGGGCATTGGACGGGCTCCACCGCCACCGTGACGCACGACGGGTGCAGGGCCTTCAAGGCCTCGCCCGCGGCGATGGTGCCGGCGGAGCCCATGGCCGAGACGAAGGCCCCGACACCCAGCCCGAGGCCCTGCGCCACCTCCGCCACCGCGGCGGAGGTGCAATGGAAGTGGAAGCGGTAGTTCCCGAACTCCTCGAACTGGTTGAGGACCCGGTTCTCCGGCGCGCGCCGGAGCTCCTTGACCCTGTCGTAGATCTCCTTGACGTTCGACTCGGAGCCGGGCGTGGCCACCACCTCCGCGCCGTAGCCGCGGATCTTCTCGAAGCGCTCCGCGCTCATGTCCTCGGGCAGCACCACCAGGGACCGGTAGCCGAGGCGCGGTCCCACCCAGGCCCCGCCGATCCCGTAGTTGCCGGTGGAGGGGAAGACCAGCGTCTGCGCCCCGGGCGCGCACGACCCGTCGAGCTGCTTCTCCATCAGGATCGAGTAGGCCGGCCCCACCTTGTGCGAGCCGGTGGGAAAGCGGCGGCCGGACAGGACCACCACCGGCGCCCGCACGCCCGTCAGGGCTTCGGGCAGGACGGTGAAGGGGACGGCGCCCTCCGCTTTCCACGACACGTTCCACAGGTTCGCGGGGTCCAGGGGACGGGACCGGGCGGCGCGGGCGCGCTCGCGCGCGTCCGGCGGCATGAGGGACGGGTCCCTCATCTCCGCGAAGGTCGGCCCGAAGATCACGAGTCCGCGACCTTGAGCACCGCCCGCTCGAGCAGCACCGCCGCCATCTCGCGCCGGTACTCGCGGCTCGAGCGCAGGTCGTCGATGGGCTTGACCTCCTCGCGGATCGCCTCCTTGGCGCGCTGCAGCCCTTCGTGGCCGCCGCCGAGCAGGGCCTTCTCCGCCTCCGTCGCGCGGATCACGGTGGGGGCCACCGACCCCAGCGCCACCCGCACCCAGTCGGGCTGGCCGTCGCGGAAGGTCATGGCCACGGCCACCGACACCTTGGAGATGGCCTGGGCCTGCCGCTGCCCCAGGCGCAGGAACGCCCCGCGCACCCCGCGGCGCAGCGGCACCTTCACGCCGGTGATCAGCTCGTCCCGCGCCAGCACGCTCTCCTTCGGCCCCGTGAAGAACTCGGCCACGGGGACGTCGCGCCGCGAGGACACCGACACCGTCTCCACCACCGCGTCGGCGGCGTAGAGCGGGGGGACGGTGTCCGCCGCGGGCGAGGCGTTGGCCAGGTTGCCGCCGAGCGTCCCCCGGTTGCGGATCTGCGGTCCGCCCACCACGGCACACGCCGCGGGCAGGGCCGGGACGTGCCGCGCGACGAGCGCGGAACCCATCATCTGCGTATGGGTTGACCCGGCCCCGATCCAGAGGTGGTCGCCCCTCTCCTCGATGCCCCGCAGCTCCGGCACCGCGGTGAGGTCGAAGAGCGCGGCGCGGCTCTCCGCTCCGTCCTTCGCCTTCACCAGGATGTCGGTGCCTCCCGCCACGGGGCGCGCCTCGCCGGGCCGTTGGGCCAGGATCTCCAGCGCCTCTTCGAGCGAGCGCGGACGGTAGTAGCCGGGCGCGGCGGGCGGGATGGCCGCGCGTGAGGGACGCGGAGCGGCCGCGCCCACGGCGCGGGCCACGGCCTCGAATATCTTCGTGTAGCCGGTGCAGCGGCAGAGGTTGCCCGCCAGGCCCTCGCGGATCTCCTCGTAGCCGGGGGCCGGGCTGCGGTCCAGCAGGGCCTTGGCGGCCAGCACCATGCCCGGGATGCAGATGCCGCACTGCACGCCGCCCTTCTCGATGAAGGCCTCCTGTAGCGGGTGGAGCCGCTCGCCGTGGGCCAGGCCCTCGATGGTCTCGACCACGGCCCCATCGGCCTGGTAGGCCATCATCAGGCACGAGTCCACGGCCTGCCCGTCCAGGATCACGGTGCAGGCGCCGCACTCGCCCTTCCCGCAGCCTTCCTTGGCCCCGGTGAGCCGCAGGTCCTCGCGCAGGACGTCGAGCAGGCGGCCGTCGCTGCGGACACGCAGCCGCTCCGGCTGCCCGTTGAGCGTGAAGGCGATCTCGATGGTGTCGGCCATGCTTCGTACACACCGCCGCGAGGGTTGTCGCCCGGAGCGTGGATCCAATCTGAGGTTCCACGCGGAGGGCGACACCCGAGCGGCGCTCAAGGATGAACGAGCCCCGCGCGACTTTCAAGGACGCGGTGGGCTAGGCTAACCGGCCATGAGCGGCCTGCGGCCCGCGACGATCCACCGGCTGCAGGAAGAGACCTTCTCGTACTTCCTCCACGAGACGAACCGCCGCAACGGCCTGGTGCGCGACAAGACGAAGCGAGGCTGGCCCGCCAGCATCGCGGCGGTGGGGATGGCCCTCACCGCCTATCCCGTCGGCGTCGAGCGCGGGCTCATCACCCGCCGCGAAGCGGTGGAGCGCGTCCTGACCACGCTGCGGTTCTTCTGGAAGAGCCCGCAGGGCACGGAGACCGACGGCACCGGCTACAAGGGGTTCTATTACCACTTCCTCGACATGCGGACGGGCCGCCGCGCCCACCGGTCCGAGGTCTCCACCGTGGACACCGCGCTGCTCCTGGCCGGGGCCCTGACCGCGGCCGCCTACTTCCAGCACGACGACGCCCGCGAGCGGGAGCTCCGCACCCTGGCCGACGCCCTCTATCGCCGGGCCGACTGGCGCTGGGCCATGGGCCGCGGGGCCACCGTGACCCACGGCTGGCGGCCCGAGACGGGCCTCCTGCGCTACCGCTGGAGGGGATACGACGAAGCGCTGATCCTGTACGTGCTCGGCCTGAGCTCGCCCACCCATCCCCTGCCTCCGGAGAGCTACGCGGCCTGGCTCTCCACCTACCAGTGGCGGGAGGTCTACGGCATCGAGCAGGTGGCGGCGGGGCCGCTCTTCGTCCATCAGCTCTCGCACCTCTGGATCGACTTCCGCGGGATCCAGGACGCCTTCATGCGCGAGCGGGGCATCGACTACTTCGAGAACAGCCGCCGCGCCACGCTCACGCAGCAGCAGTACGCGATCCGGAACCCCAACGGCTTCCGTGATTACAACGAGCGCTGCTGGGGCCTGACCGCCACCGACGGACCCGGCCCGCGCACGCTCGTGATCGACGGCGTGAAGCGGCGCTTCTACGATTACGTCGCCCGCGGCGTCCCCGACGGGCCCGACGACGGCACCCTGGCGCCGTGGGCCGTCGCGGCCTCGCTGCCCTTCGCCCCCGAGATCGTGGTGCCGACGGTCGAGTACTACCGCGACCACCTCAACCTCTGCGCGGCCAATGCCTACGGCTTCAAGGCCACGTTCAACGCCACGTACCCGGACCGCTCGCACAGCCCCTATGGCTGGATCTCCCCCTATCACTACGGGCTCAACCAGGGCCCCATCGTCATCATGATCGAGAACGACCGGACGGGGCTCGTCTGGAACCTGATGCGGGCGTGCCCCTACCTTGTCGAGGGATTGCGCCGCGCCGGCTTCACCGGCGGCTGGCTGTAGTGGGCCGCCGCGCCGCGCCCCTCACGCGTGGGAAGAGGATCGCGTTCACCGCGGTGATGATGTCGATCCCCGTCGCCGGCGTGGCCGGCCTGTGGCTCGCGAAGCGGCGGCTGGTCCCGCCTTCCGGCGAGGCCCTCAACCGCATGGCGTGGGAGGCCAGCTTCACCGAGCGCGGCCTTCCCCTTCCGCCCGGTGGCCCCCGCGACGGCTACTGGGGGGCGCGCATGCCGCCGCAGACGAAGGACCCCGACCTGGGCTGGCGCGAGGCCGATGCGCATCTTCCGGGCCTGGTCGAGGAAGACGCCGCGGGGTTGCAGCGGCTGGAGCGGGACGACGCGCGAGCGCACCTGCTGATCCTGGGCGGCAGCGTGGCCTGGGGCGCGTACGCGTCGAGCATCGAGGCGACCTATTTCTCGAGGCTCGCGCGCGCCCTCGCCGACCAGGGGTGTCCGGTGCGGGTCACGGTGCTGGCCGCGGGCGCGTGGACGAGCGAGCACGAGCTGAAGGCGCTTCGGCTGCGAGGTCGCGCGCTGGAACCCGACGTCATCCTGTTCCTCGACGGCCTCAACGATTTCACCCAGCAGAAGGGCTCCGAGGAGGAGCTTGCCGCCGCCTACGTGTCGCGCATGCGCGAGGCCCGGGACCTCGCCAGCGCGCACGGTGTCGGCATCGTCTTCGCGCTGCAGCCGATGCTGCTGCACAAGCGCCGCAGCGCGATCGAGGAGAGGGTCCTCGCGCTGAGCCTGGACGCCCCGGCCGAGGCACGGTTACGGAGAGGTTATGCGCGCGTCCGGGAGGGGCTGAGCGCGCTCGCCCGACAGGATGGGACGTCCTTCGTGGACTGCTCGGGCGTGTTCGACGGCGAGCGGGCCACCACCTTCACCGACCTGTGGCACTTCCCCGATCCCGGCCACGCGCTGCTCGCGGACCGCCTGGCCCCGGCGCTGCTCGAGGTCTTGAGCCGCCGGGACCGGCACGACCCGTGACCGACCCGCTGCCGTCCGGCGCCCCGGTCCGGTTCCTGCGGCCGGAGCTCGAGGGGGCGCGCCGCTCGGGCCTCGTGGGCAAGGGCACGCTCTCCGTGGAGGGGCCGTCGCTCGTCTTCGCGGGCAGGAGGATGCTCCCGCTGTGGGCCCAGCTCCTCGTCGTGGCGGGAGGAGCGGCCGCGAGCGTGGCCAGCCTTTGCGGGTTGGGAATGCTGATCGCCGTCCTGATCCTGCTCTTCGCCCGCCTGCGCCATCGCGAGTCGCTGCCCGCGGCGAGCGTCCAGGCGGTCGCCTACGAGCCCGGTCGGCACCGATTCCTGGTGACCGCGAAAGCCGGGGGCGGACCGCAATGCTGGGCCTGGCAGACTCAAGGCGACTCGGGATCGCTGGCGGATGCGTTGCGGCGGCAGTTCTCGGGCTCGTTCCGCGAGGAGGCGGTGGGGGGGAGGAGGACCTTCTAGGATCCACCCCTCTCGCCGTCGCGCCTGCAGCCGAGCCTGGTCTTCGCGCGCCGACCAGCCCTACTCGACCTCGAACGTCAGCAGCTCGACCGGGATGGTGGCGATGTACCGCGCCAGCGCGAGATCCGAAAGGCCGCCCGCCGAGGAGGACCCAGCAGTGAGCAGCAGATCCGGTCCTGCGATGGCGACGGCATTGCACTGGTCCGCGCTCGCGTTGAAGTCCGTGCGGAGGAAACCGTTGGTGCCGAACGAGGTGTCGAGGGGCCCATCGGGGAGGAACCGCGCGAGCAGGAAATCCGACTTCGGGCCCGACAGGTCCGTCCAGCCCGCCACCAGGAGCTTGCCATTGGGCAGCCGGATCACCTGCTCGGCGCGGTCCGGGTCGCCGGAGTCCGCCGTGACGAGCCCTCCGCTGCCGAAGGTGGTGTCGAGGGACCCGTCGGCCATGAAACGCACCAGCGCGAAGTCGCCCGGCCAGTCCGCGGCCGTCGCGGCCCAGGACCCCGCCACCACGAGCCGGCCGTCCGGCAGCACGATCACCGACCGACCGTACTCGGTGACGCCGAAGTCCGCGGTGGCCAGGCCGTCACCGTCGAACGATGGATCGAGGGCGCCTCCCGGCAGCAGCCGGATCAGCGCGAAATTGGGCAGTGCGGACGGCCATGGGTGCGCCCCGGCGATCACCAGCTTGCCGTCCGCCTGCAACGCCGCCGCCTCGACCTCGAAATCCGAGAGGGGCACGCTGGCCACTCCGCCCGTGCCGAAGCTGGGGTCGAGACTGCCGTCGGCGTTGTACCGGGCGGCCACGACGGACGAGAAACCGCCGACGGCGACGATCCGGCCGTCCGGCTGCAGAAGCCCCGCCACGGCCCCGACCCCAATCGGGGTGGTGACCACTCCGCCGGTTCCGAACGACCCGTCGAGGGAGCCGTCGGCGTTCAGCCGCACCAGCGCGAAATTCGCTCCGTCGTCGTTGATGGCGCCGCCCACCAGCACGAGACGCCCGTCCGGCTGTAGGAGCACCGCCTCCACGGCGGCGTAGGAATCCAACGTCGGCGGAACTCCCGGGTACGGTATGACCACCATGCCATCGCCGTCGAACGTGGTGTCGAGGGCGCCGGAGGACAGATAGCGCGCCACGGCCATGTCCGTGTGCGCCAGGTTGGGGATCGTGTACCCCGCGGCCACCGCGCGGCCATCGGGCATCACGACGAGCGATGTCGCCGCGTCCCCCGAGAAGAAGCCGGGGAAGTTCGTGGTCACCAGCCCGCCGTTGCCGAAGCTGGGGTCGAGCATGCCGTCCGCGCCGACGGTCGGGACGGCGCCGAGAGCGACAACGATCAGGAGGAGGGCTGTATTGCGCATGGCACCCGTCCTTGATCCGATCATACGCCCGCCCGGATGGGCGGGGTCGGCTTCAGGATCGATCGGTGGTAACGGGCGCGGCCTTCGCCCGCAGCGCCGTCCAGACCCGCTCGGGGGTGGCCGGGATCTCGTAGAGGCGGGCGCCGGTCGCATGGTGGATGGCGTTGGTCACCGCGGGCGCCACCGCGATGATCGGGGTCTCGCCCAGGCCCTTGGCCCCGTACGGGCCCCAGGGGAACTCCTCCTCTACGAGGATGGAGCGGATCTCCGGCGTGTCCAGCGTGGTCGGAATGATGTAGGTCGAAAACTGGTCGTTCAGGATCCGCCCGTCCTTCGTGGCGTGCTCCTCCACCAGCGCGTACCCCAGGCCCTGGACGACGCCGCCCTCGACCTGGCCCTCGCCCGTTGTCGGGTTGATGACGCGGCCGGTGTCGTGGCCGGAGTGGACGCGCACGACGCGGGTCTCGCCCGTCTCGGTGTCCACCTCCACCTCGACGATGTTGGCGGAGAACGAGTAGCAGATGTAGGCCTCGCCCTGGCCCGTGGCCAGGTCGAAGGTCGTGGGCGGCGGAACCGCCCAGCCATGGGCGGCGAGGCCTACCTGCCTCTGCACACACAGGGCCACCGCCTCCTTCCAGGAGAGGCCGCTATCCGCGATCACGGGCTCCATCACGGCGCGAATCTTGGCGGCGGCGTCGCGGATGGCGTTGCCGCTCATGACCGTGGTGCGGCTGGCTACCGTGGGGCCGCTGTCGGGGACGCGCGAGGTGTCGGCCTCCACCACCCGCACCATCTCCACCGGACAGCCGAGAGCCTCGGCCGCGATCTGGGTGAGGACGGTGACCATGCCCTGGCCGATCTCGGTCGTGCCCACCGCCACCGTCACGCTGCCGTCGCCGTGGACCACCACGTTCGCGCCCGCCGGGTTCAGGTGCTTGCCCATGGCCCCCAGGCCGACGCCGTAATAGCAGGCCGCGAGGCCGATGCCCTTGCGGACAGGGCCGGACTGGCCGCCGAGGGACAGGCGTTTGGCGTCCCAGTCCGCGGACTTCGCCACCTTGTCCAGCACCTCCTGAAAGCCGACGCTGGCCGTGAGCTTGTGGCCGGTCACGGTCTCGTCGCCCTCGCGCAGCGCGTTGCGGCGGCGCAGCCCCAGCGGGTCCATGCCCAGCCGCTCCGCGAGAAGGTCCATCTGGCTCTCGCACGCGAAGACCACCTGCGGCTCCCCGAAGCCACGGAAGGCCCCGCAGGGGACCTTGTGGGTGCGCACCACCCGCGAGTCCACCTTGACGTTCGGGATCCGGTAGGGGCCCGCGGCGTGGACGGTTCCGCGGAAGAGAACGACCGGTGACAGCGTGGCATAGGCGCCGCCGTCCAGGAGGTAGTCCACCTCCACCGCGATCAGGTCCCCGTCTTGCGTCGCCCCCGTGCGCATGCGCACGCGCCCGGGGTGCCGCTTGGACATGACCGCCATGTCCTCCTCGCGGGTGAAGATGAGCCGCACCGGCCGCCCCGTGGCCTGGGCCAGGAGAGCGACCTGGGCCCCGGGGGCGGAAGGCGCGTCCTCCTTGCCCCCGAACCCGCCGCCGGTGACGGTCTGGACCACGCGGGCCTTGTTCAGCTCGCAGCCCAGCGCGGAGGCCACCGCCTTCTGCACGTAGAACGGGCACTGCATCGACCCGTAGACGACGACCCCGCCCTGGCCGTCGGGCACCCCGATCATCCCGTTGGGCTCGATGTAGGCGTGCTCCTGGTACGGCGTGTGGTACGTGCCCTCGACCACCACCAGGTCGCCGCGGGAGAGGGCCTCCGCCGCCTCGCCGCGGCGGATCTTCCAGTGGGCCATGACCTCGCCCGCCAGGAGCGCCTGCTCCATGTCGAGCAGCGGCGCCAGCGGCTCGTAGTCCACGACGATCGCGGCCAGGGCGGCCTCCGCGGCCTCGCGGGTCTCCGCGGCCACCAGTGCCACGCCTTCGCCGACGTGGCGCACGAACTCCGCGGCCAGCACGGGCCAGTCCGCTTGGATGAGCGGGATCAGGTTGGCGCCCGGGATGTCCTTCGCGGTGAGGACCGCGGCCACCCCGGGGAGCGCGCGTGCCCGGGTGACGTCCAGGCGCGCGATGCGCGCGTGCGCCTGGGGCGAGCGCAGCACGCGGCCCGCCAGCGACCCCGCGAAGTCGAGGTCCTCGATATAGAGGGCGGCGCCCTTGACCTTGTCCGGGGCGTCGGGACGCGGCACGCGCTGCCCGACGATCATGCGCACCTCCCGCGCGGGGTCATCGGGAAAGCATGAACGACCGGCAGCGGAGATTCAAGGGTGGGGCTCGCCCCCATAGTAGACTGGCGCCCGGAGTCGATTCATGAGGGCCGTGTGCGGTGTGGCCGCGCTGTGGATCCCGCTGGCCGCGTGCACGGTGCAAGGGCCGGAGCCCGCCCCTCCGGCCGGCGGGCGCGGCCCGGCCGAAGCTAGCCCGAACGTCCTCCTGGTCGTGATCGACACGTTGGGTGCCGATCATGTCGACGGCCTGCCGCCCGGCGCGCGCGCGACCCCGGAGATCGACCGCCTGGCGGCGGGAGGCGTCGCCTTCCAGCGGGCCTACTCGACGGCGCCCTGGACACAGCCCGCCGTGGCTTCGCTCATGACCTCGAAGATGCCCTCGAGCCACGGCGTCCTGGGGCTCATGGACTCCGTGCCCGCAGACCAGCGGACGCTGCCCGAGCACTTTCGCGCCCACGGCTACCGCACCGCCGCCGTCGTGAGCCATATCCTGGTCGGCCGCAGGTTCGGCTGGGGAAAGGGCTTCGAAGCCTTCGACGAATCGCCGGTCGGGGACCATGGCTCGATCACGTCCGACAAGGTCAGCGACGCCGCCATCCGGGAGCTGACCCGTCTCGCGCGGGAGCGCTTCTTCCTCTTCGTCCACTACTTCGATCCGCACTACGTGTACAACCACCATCCGGCCTTCGACCGCACGTCCGGGTACAAGGGAAAGCTGCGCCCGGCGATGGACATCTGGGCGCTGCTCGACTCGAGGCCGCGGCTGCGCGCCGAGGACGAGCGCTACCTCCTGGGGCTCTACCGCGAGGAAGCCGCGTTCACCGACGCGCAGCTCGGCCGCGTGCTCGCCGCCCTGCGCACGCTCGGCATCGAGGGGAACACCCTGGTGGTGGTGACCGCCGACCACGGCGAGGAGTTCAACCGCCACGGCTGGATCGGCCACACCAAGAACCTCTACGACGACGTGCTGCGCGTCCCGCTGGTCCTGAGCTTCCCTGGAAGGCTCGCCGCGCGCCGCATCGAGGCCCCGGTCTCGCTCCTCGACGTGGCGCCGACCCTCCTGGACCTCGCGGGGGTCGCGGGCTTCCCTGGCGGGTTCGAGGGCGTCTCCCTGGCGGATTGCGCCGCCGGGGGGCCCTGTCCCGGCCGGGAGCGCGAGCTGCTGGCGGAGGTGTCCTTCGGCATGCAGCCCGGCGACCCGCCCCGATTTGCCGAGAAGGTCGCCTTCAAGACCGCCCTGCGTGTCGGCGACCGCAAGCTGATCCACGACCTGATCGCGGGGCGCTTCGAGCTGTACGACCTGGCTGCGGACCCCCTGGAGCTCTCGAACCTCGCGGGTGCGGGCCGCGGGGAGGAGCCGAAGCTGCGCGCGCGGCTGCTCGCCTGGGAGGGGGCGCGCCGCCCCCCCCGTGCGTCCGGCGATACCGTTCGCCCCGGTCCCGAGGACATCGAGCGCCTCCGGGCCCTGGGTTACGTCCGCTGAGGAGCCTGTCCAGCACTACCGGCCGAAGCCGGGCATCTTCATCTCCTTGTAGTCCGGCGGCGGCACGAAGAGCGAGGCGTCCAGCGTCTTCTTCTCGACGCGGGTCGCTTCCATGACGACCTCCTTCTTCGCGCCCTCGCCGTGGACCATCTTCAGGGGGAAGAAGCCGTCCTTGAAGAGCTTCAAGTAGTCGGGGCTCCCGCTCATCGCGCCCAGGATGGCCATCGACCCGGCGGCCGCGCCCCCCATCGGCGATTGGCCGAACATGAACATGCCGAGCCCCCTGGCCGAGCACACTTCGGCCTCGCCCTTGTCGCCCATCACGTAGTACTCGCAGGTGTGCCCGGCGACGACCTCCGTGCGGCCCGTGGCCGAGACCTTGGGCATGGCCGGCGGAGCGCCGCCCCTGGCCATCTTGTCCCTGACGAACGGCAGCCCGGCGGCCGCCTGCCCCGCCTTGCGCATGTCCATGACCATGTATGCCTTCTGCTGCGGCATGAGGACGGTCATGACGCCGGTGGCCAGGTCCATGATCATGGCCGAGCTCTGCCCGCCCGCGCCGATCTCGGTGCGGCTCTTCATGCCCTTGTACATCTGGGTCATCTCGGCCGCGCGGCCGCTGCCCGTGAGCCTGTAGGCGACGATCCCTTCAAAGCCCGCGGGCTGCGCCATCAGGGTCGCGGCCCACGAAAAGGCCGCCAGTGCGGCGCAGAGAGACCTGGCCGAATGAGTCATGCCATACCTCCAAGGGGGACGGATGTGAACCTGCCCGTGAGGCAGGTCCAGAGTCACCGCCGACGCGAAGCGGGCGTCAGCGGCCTTTCTGCGTGAGCGCCGTGGCCCGCTCCGTCTCGTCCGGTGCGTAGAGCTCGACGAGCGCCCCCGCCTCGCGTAGGAGGTCCAGCTTGTCGCGCAGCTCCAGGCGCCCGCGGAGGGCGGCCCGGATCCGGTCCGGCGACTCCGGCCCGATTCCCGCCGCCGCGGCGCGCGACCGCTCCGACCGCACCGTGCCCGCGTCCACCGACTCGGGCAGCGCCGGGGCGCCGAACCAGATGGGGACGCGGCTCAGGTCGGCGGTCCCGGGCACGATCCCCACCACGTACCCGGAGGGGTACCCGACGTTGAGCCGCTCCACCGTCTGGTCGCCCGCGTAGAGGACGGGCTGCGCGGTCTGCCTCGGGTAGACGAAGTCGGGAGCGACCTTGAGGACGACGAGATGGCCCCGCGTGACCCGCGGCCTCTCGAGCCGCCAGTCGGAGGTGTAGCCCTCCTGCAGGACGAAGGGGGCCGCGTAGACGACGTCCTCCACGCCCGCCGGCGTGGCGGGGACGGGCGGGACCTCCGCCATCGCCGCAGCGGCGGCGAGGCACGCCAGCGCGGGGAGCACGATCGACCGGTAGTTCCTCATGAGCTCCTCATCTCCAATCTGTCCGGACGACGCGGGCGGGCGCGCGGCCCCCCGTTACGGGTCGTTTGTGACCTCCAGGTCGTCGAGGCCGAGGCGCTCCTCGATGAGGTCGCCGTTGGGGGCGCGCCAGAACATGCGCACCGAGGCGATGCTCGTCAGATCCAGCTGCGATCCGTTGTTGAGGAAGTCCGTGAGCCGGATGCGGATCGTCTCGAACTCGTTCTGCCACCCCGCGCCGACGCCCGATCCCGTGCGTTGATAGGGCTCTTCGATCCCCCCGCCGAAGACATCGAGACGGATCAGGCTGGTGCGCGCCGAAGTGTCCCGCAGCGCCACATACCACGAGGTATCCGCGAGCTGGGCGGTGGTGAGAGGGTGGCGCGTGCCCTGGCACGCCCGGAACGAGAGGTAGGTCTTGCCCGAGAAGTCCTGCTGGCCCGGTATCACGCTCCACGTCATCTTGCGCGCCGGCCCCGGGCCGGTGTCGAAGACGATGCCCCGGGTGAGGTCGTTGGCGCGGGCCCGGCTCATCCCGTTCATGGGGTCGGAGGCGAGCCACGTGAACGAGGTGTTGTTGTCGTTGAGCACGCCTTCGACCATGTTCAAGGCGTTGGTGGTCACGGTGCCGCCGGAGCTGCTCACGGCGGGGTCGGGCTGGGTCTGGTAGTCGTCGATGACGAACTTCCCCGTCACCGGCGGCTCCCTGTACTCGAGGTCCACCACCGCCGTGGCCAGGGCGCTGATGGGCCGGAGCCGCTCGTACTGGCGCCACAGGAAGTCCTTGGCGGCGTCGCTGCCTTCGATGTGCCGCTTGATCACGGCCAGGTAATAGCCCCTGGCGATGGTCTGGGCCGCCGGGCGGCCGATGAGGGCCGGACCGGTGGCGTCGTTGAAGCCGCAGCAGTTGAACTCGTTGTGGCCCACGCCCTGCAGGTAGTGCGAGCTGCGGAAGCCCTCCGAGCGCTCGTAGATGTTGAAGCCGTCCGCGATGTCGTTGCCGGGCCCGCCGGTCACGTCGCCGTCCGCCGCGCCGTAGATGAAGTGGTAGTTCGCGCCCTTCGGGTTCGATTGCACGGGCCCCAGGAAGTCGGTGGGGGCGATGCTGGAGATGAGCTGGATGGACGCGACGCTGTAGAAGGTGGGGACGTAGGACGGCGGCACGTCCGTGATCCGGTCGTAGGCGATGGTCACGCCCTCGCCGCCGCGGCTGTGGCCGATCCACGCGATCCGCGTGTTGTCGATGTGCCCGTTCAGCACGCCGCCCGCGATGGTCCCCTGCTGGCCGATCATGGCGTCGGTGTGCTGGAGGGTGGTGGTCGAGGCGGCGAAGACCCCGGCCCCCGTGTTGTTCTCGTGGCTCATCACGATGTAGCCGTAGGAGGCCAGGTGCGACTGGAGGTAGTCGTACCACGTGTAGAGGTGGCCGTTGCCGTGGCTGATGATGACGAGCGGGAGCTGGCCCATGGAGGCGATGTTGGTCGGGTAGTGCGTCCTCTCGCTCTCGAAGCCGGGGGTCACGCCGGTCACGTTGTAGTTGACGGCAGAGGTGGCCAGCGGGCCCGGGGTGGTGATGTCGTGGACGACGTTCAGCCCCGGGCGGTCGGGGCTCCGCCCGTCGATGAAGTCCCCGGCGCTCAGCACGCCGTTGCGGTCGCAGTCCAGGGCGGCGTCGTAGGGCCGCCCGACGGAGGTGGTCCCGGCCGAGCTGCCCAGCACCCCCGCCGCGGCCACGGTGAAGGTGTTGTCCTGGATGAGCCCGGCCACGAAAGTCTCCGTCTGCGCGCCCGTGGGCCTCACGTCCACCAGCGAGGGATCGCCCGCCCAGCCTGCGGCCGTCTTGTCGTTGACCACATAGATGTCGCAGGTCCCGACGACGGAGGGGAACCGGGTGGGATCGATCGCCACCTGCACGGCGGCGTCGGCGTTGAACGCGCGCACGAACTCGAAGAAGGGGAACTGCGGCAGCGCGTTGCCGGCGAGCTCCACGTCGACTTGCGCGACCGCCTGCGAAGAGGACAACGCCAGCGCGGCGGCCAGGAACACCGACGGCTTCAGCCTGTTCATCGGTCAACCTTCCTTTTGAGTCGTGCGGACGACCCCTTTTGTCGCACGAACGCGCCGCCGGCACAAGCCGCGGTCATCTCCAGTCGCCGCTGAGCTGGAAGGCCGCCCACAGGGCGGGGTGGGAGCGCGGGCCGCGCAGCATCTCCAGCTGCGCCCCGCGCAGCGCGGCGTCCTTGCTCTGGCCCTCGCGAAGGCCGCGGTAGAAGCGGCCCATCAGGACGGCCGTGCTCTCGTCGCTCACGGCCCACAGCGAGGCCAGCACGGTGCGCGCGCCCGCGTACTGGAACGCGCGGGTGAGGCCGAGCACGCCTTCCCCGGACATCTCCTGGCCCAACGCGGTGCCGCACGCGGAGAGCGCCACCAGGTCGGCGTCGAGGCGCACCTGCTCGAGGATCTCCCAGGCCTGGAGGAGGCCGTTGGGCTGGCCCGGCTTCCACTCCGCGGGCAGGGAGAGGATGAGGGCCGAGTCCAGGGGCGAGGCCGCGTCCGCCACCGCGTGGGAGGCGAAGTGCAGCAGCGAGGGCCCGGGGCCCGCCTGGCGGGCGCGCTCCTCGGTGGCGTCGGCGCCGAGCAGGACGCGGGAGCCCTCGGGGTAGAGGCGCTCGATGGTCTCGACCTCGCGGCGCGTGCCCGGCAGGGGCAGGAGGTCGAGGCCCCGCTCGCGCAGCGAGCGCGCCCGGGACGACGACGCCGAGCCGGCCGCCCCGTAGTCGGGGTCGCCGAGCGCGAAGAGCCGCGCGGGGCGCCTCGGCCGGCGCGATCTCTTGACCTCGGCGAAGACGGTGGCCGAGGCGGCCGTGTGCACCGGCTTCGCCTCCAGGAGGTATCGGCCGCCCCCCTGGGCCGCGGGGTCGGCCAGGACGGCGAACGGGATCAGGTGGAGGGGGCCGTCGGGCAGGATCAGGAGGCGCTCGGCGCGGCCGATGCGCTCCGCGGCCGGGCCGAGGAGCGCCGCCCCCAGCTCCGCGGACAGCGCCCGCAGGGGCTCGGCCCCGACCGGGCTCACGACCTGCAGCAGCCGCCGGAAGCGGCCGACGTCGGCCCGCACCCCGGGCAGCGTGACGTCGAGCCTCACGGCCAGGAAGTCCTGCGGGCCCGGGCCCACCGCGAAGAGGTAGCCGCGATCCTCCGCGACGGCGTAGGACAAGAGCAGCGTGCCGGGGTCCAGGGCCGCCCGCGTCCCCGCGAGGTCCAGCGGCTCGGGGTGCTGCAGCGCGGCCAGCCGCGGCGACGCGGCCCGCACGCGGGCCTCGATCTCGCCCTGCCGGCGCCGGACCGCGTCGAGCGATCGGCGGGCCTCCTCCACGCCGGCGCCCGTGGCCGCGGCCAGCGCCGCGAACGCGCGGTCGTGCTCGGCGCGGACGGCGCGTCGCTCCCGGTCCAGGGCCTCCGGCACGTCCGCGGTGAACACGAGGTCGCGCTCCGCCAGCAGCGCGAGGAAGGCGCGCGCCCGGAAGCGCTCGAGGACGTGGAACGCCGGCTCGGGCCGGCCCAGCTCCATGAGCAGGTCGATCGCCTGGTGGTAATAGGGCGCGTAGAGCGCGGCGAACCGCGACCGGACCTCGTCGGTCCCGCCCAGGGTCCGGGTCTGCCGGTCCAGGACGTCGAGGGCGCGCATGTACAGGGGCAGCGCCTCTTCCGGGCGCCGGCGGAGCCGCTTCAGCGCGCCCAGGCGCTGGTAGGCCTCCGCCTCCGCGCCGCTGCCCGGGAGCTGCGCCTGCCGGATCTGGAGGGCGCGGCCGTACCAGGCCTCGGCGGCGTCCAGGTCGCCGCCCGCCACCCCGATGTCTCCGAGGCAGAGCGCCGCGTCACCGGACACGATCCCGGCCGGCGCGATCCGCTCCGCCATCTCGTATCCGGGCGGCGCGAGCTCCAGCGCCGCCTGCGCCCGCCCCGTCTTCAACGACACGTTGGCGAGGCTCACCAGGCCGGAGGCCATGCCCAGGCTCTCCGGCAGTTGCTGCCGCCAGTACGCGAGGGCGCGGGTGTAGAACCGCTCCGCGCCCGCCAGGTCGCCCCGCTTCTCGGCCACGCTGCCCAGGTTGTGGAGCGTGAGGGACACGCCGAGGGTCTCGGGCGCCAGCCTCTCGGTGAGGGCCAGCGAGCGCTCGAAGTAGTCCTGCCCCGCCGCGAGGTCCCCGCGCGCGGCGGCCACCAGGCCGAGGTTGTGGAGGCTGTTGGCGACGGCGGCGCTCTCGGGTGCCGCGCGCTCCCGGACGTCCAGCGCGCGGCGCATGTGCTCGTCGGCCGCCTGCAGGTCCCCGTGCTTGAAGGCGACGCCGCCGAGCTGGTCCAGGACACGCGCCTCGCGCAGGCTGTCCGGGGAGCGCGCCCGGTAGATCTCGAGCGCGCGGCCGTATCCGGCGACGGCCCCCTCCCAGTCGAGGCGCTCCTCCAGCGAGGCCGCGGAGAAGCCGTGGATCAGGGCCAGGGCGGCGGGATCGCCGGTGGCGGCGGCCAGCCCCTCTCGATAGGCGTCGTCCGCGGTGGGCCAGGCGGCCCGGTTGCCCGCGAAGCGCGCGAGCTTGAGGAACAGCCAGCTCGCCCGGGCGTCGCGGCCGTCCTTGCCGAGCTCGCGCGCCAGCTCCCGCCAGCGCGCGAGCCCCCGCTCGTACGCTTCGTCCTCGACGAGCCGCCGGCCGTCCTCGTAGGCCGCGCGCTCGGCGTCGTCGAACGGCGGGCGCACGGAGACGACCCAGTCCTGCCGCGGCATGCGGACGGCGAGCGGCGCGCCGCCGCGGGCCCCCACGAGCGTGAGCTCGCCGCGCGGCGCCTGCTCCAGCTCGACCTCCACGAGGTCGAACTGCGAGCGGAGCTGGCCGCGGGCCGGTGACGGATTGGCGGGAGGGGACGCGGCCCGCGTCCACTCGAGGAGGACGTCGCCCCGCTCGAGGCCGGCCTGGTGGCCGCCGAAACCCTCGTGGACCTCGTCCACGACGATCCCGCCGGGAGGGGCGGCCGCCCCGTGCCCCGGCGAGGCGAGGACGGAGGCGAGCGTGAGGGCCGCGAACCTGCCCCTTCGAGCCGACAAGCCGCGATTCTACGGCCAAACCGGGCATAAACTGGGCGGGAGGGCAGGCGATGAGACGGTCCCTTCTATTGCTGCTCGGCGTCGCCGGAATGGCGGGGGCCGCGGTCCCCGCTCCGGACCCCGAGTACCGCGCCGAGATCGAGAAGTGGCGCGCGGCGCGCGAGGCGCGGCTCAAGGGCGACGGCGGCTGGCTCCAGGTCGTGGGCCTCTTCTGGCTGAAGGAGGGCGCCAACCCCTTCGGGACCGGCCCCGGCAACAGGATCGTGCTGCCGGCGGGCTCCGCCCCGGCGCGCGCGGGCGTCTTCGAGCTGCGCGGCGGCAAGACGGCCGTGCGCACGGAGGCCGGCGTCACGGCCAGCGTGGACGGGAAGCCGGTCACCGTCCGCGAGCTGCGGCCGGACGTGCCGGGGCCGGCGGACATCCTCAAGCTGGGCCCGCGCCTCACGCTGCACGTCATCGAGCGGGGCGGGCGCTACGGGATCCGCCTGAAGGACACCGAGAGCGCGCTGCTGAAGGAGTTCGCCGGCCTGCGCTGGTTCCCGGTGCGGGAGGACCACCGTGTCCAGGCACGGTTCGTCCCCTACGACCCGCCGAAGAAGGTCGCGGTGCCGAACATCCTCGGCCAGGTCGACGAGCTGCCCAGCCCGGGATACGCGGTCTTCAAGGTCGCCGGCCGCGAGGTGCGGCTCGACCCCGTGCTCGAGGAGCCGGGGGCCGCCGAGCTCTTCTTCATCTTCCGGGACGAGACGGCGCGGAAGGAGACGTATCAAGCGGGGCGGTTCCTCTACGCCGCGACGCCGAAGGACGGCGTGGTGACGCTCGACTTCAACAAGGCCTACAGCCCGCCCTGCGCGTTCACCCCGTACGCCACCTGCCCGCTGCCGCCCAGGCAGAACCGCCTCCCGGTCCGGATCGAGGCGGGAGAGATGCGCTCGGGGCATCACTGAGGCACTGGCACTCCTCTTGCACCTCCCCAGAGGATCAAGAGGAGCCGTCATGAATGCTCGATTCCCGCTGTGCTGCGCGCTGACCGCGCTGGCTCTCGCACCCTCCGCGCAGTCGCGGCCGCAGGCTTCGGCAACCGCGCCGGCCGATCGGCTCGGCGTCACCGCCGTACCCGCGGGCGAGATGAGCCTGCGCCAGCAGGTGCTGCTCGACCGGGCCGGCTTCTCCGTGGGCCAGATCGACGGCCACGTGGGCTCGAACACGAACCGGGCCCTGGCCGCCTACGAGAAGCAGAAGGTGGGCGGCTCGCCCGTGGCCCATGCCGGGCTGCACGCCTTGAGCGCGGACGACGCGCCGACCCTGGTCGAATACACGATCACCGCGGAGGACGTGAAGGGGCCGTTCGTGCCGATCCCGCAGGACATGATGTCGAAGGCCAAGCTCCCGGCGCTCGGCTACGCGTCGTCCGCCGAGAAGCTCGGGGAGAAGTTCCACGCCAGCCCCGCCCTGCTCGAGAGCCTCAACCCCGGCAAGCGGCTCGACCACGGCGGCGAGACGATCCGCGTGCCGAACGTGCGCACCGAGGTCGCGGGCAAGGCGGCCAAGGTGGTGGTGGACCAGTCGGACTCATCTGTCAGCGCCCTGGACGCCCAGAACAAGGTCCTCGCCCGCTACCCCGCCACCATGGGCAGCGAGAAAGACCCGCTGCCGCTCGGGACGTGGAAGATCACGGGCGTCCAGCGGAACCCGCCCTTCAACTACAACCCCGACCTCTTCTGGGACTCCAAGGCCGCGCACTCCAAGGCCAGGATCGCGCCCGGTCCCAACAACCCCGTGGGCGTCGTCTGGATCGACCTGTCGAAGGAGCACTACGGGATCCACGGCACGCCCGAGCCGGCAAAGATCGGGAGGACCGAGTCCCACGGCTGCATCCGGCTGACCAACTGGGACGCGGCGGAGCTGGCCGGGATGGTGGCCCCGGGCGTGGTGGCGGTGCTGCAGGAGTGAAGGGCGGGTCGCGCGCGGCGCTCGCGTTCTACGCGGGCTTCTGTCTCGGCGCCCTCGCGCTCTACGCCGTGCTCGTCTGGAGCGGAGCCCTGCGCTCGCCCGCCTCCCCTCCCACGGCGACGTTCCTGCCCGAGCCTCCTCCTTTCACGTTCCCGCCGGGGCCCGCGCCGCAGACGCCGCCGCCCCTGGACGTCCAGTCCCCGACCGAGCCGCCGCGCAGCCTGACCTACGCGCCGGCGGATCTGGCCGACTTCGACCGCCTGCGGCCGCGCGCGCTGGCCGTCCCCGTGCAGGGCAAGACCGCGCGGGACATCCAGGACAACTTTGCGGAGATGCGCGGCGCGCGGGCTCACGAGGCCATCGACATCCTGGCGCCGCGAGGCACGCCGGTCGTGGCCGTGGCCGAGGGCACGGTGAAGAAGCTCTTCAAGAGCGACCGCGGCGGCCTCACCGTCTACCAGTTCGATCCCGAGGACGCCTACTCGTATTACTACGCGCACCTCGACCGCTATGCGGACGGCCTGGCGGAGGGCAAGCGCCTGGCCAAGGGCGACGTCGTGGGCTACGTGGGGACGAGCGGCAACGCCCCTGCCAACACCCCGCACCTGCACTTCACGATCTTCCGGCTGGGGCCGGAGAAGCACTGGTGGGAGGGCACGCCCATCAACCCCTACCCTCTCTGGGCGTTCGAGGAATAGCGGTCACGCAGCGGCGCTCCGAGGGGCGGCGGGGGCCTCTCAGGAGAGGCTCCGGGCGGATCTGTAAAAACATGCCACGCCGCGTCAACTCGCCCGGGAACGCGACTTCCCAGGAAACCTTCGCCCGGCCGCGGTCGTCTTATCCCGAAAGCGGGACCTGGACCGGAGGCCATTGAAAATGCAAGACCCGGAGATTGGCGGCGGAGCGAAGCTGAAGGAGCTGGTCGACGCGTACGAGCGCCGCCTGATCGAGTCGGCCCTGGCCGCCTCGGCCGGGAACCAGAGGCGTGCCGCGGCCTCGCTGGGCCTTCTGCCCACCACGCTGCACGAGAAGATGAAGCGGCTGGGGCTGCTGCGCCGCCGGCAGGAGCAAGAAGAGCCCGAGCAGGTCGCCGCGGGCTAGGAGGCCCCCGTCTCCGGCCCGCGGCGCGCCTCGTCGAGCCGCCGGCATCCCTCGAGGATCACCTGGTCGAAGCCCTGTCCCAGGCCCGGCCCGGGCCCGGGGTCCACTGGGTTGAACTCGAAGCTCCCCCCTTCCCACGAGAGGAAATCGAACACGGCGCCGGTCCCCTTCTCGGCCGCCGTCTCCGCGGAGACGATCTCGCCCTCCCGGAACCGGATCTCCGCCCGCCGCGGGCCGTCGAGCGCGGTCAGGATGCCCGTGAGCCGGGTGAGGTGGCACATCTGGAGGATGCCCGGCGCCCCGACCACGTCGATGCCCCCGCCCATGGCCGCCCCGCGCCGCCCCCGCACGCCGAGGTCGGAGTAGCGCTGGAGGATGAGCTGGATCCGCACCAGCAGCTCCCGGATCGGCGTCTCCTTGGAGAGGAAGTCGTCCGCCCCCAGCTCCAGCCCGCGGTAGCGCTCCTTGTAGTCGTCCCAGCCCGAGAGGAAGAGGAGCGGGGTCTGGCGGATCAGGCTGTGGCTCCGCACCTGGCGGCACAGCTCGAAGCCGTCGGCCACGGGCATGCGCACGTCGGTGAGGATGAGCCAGGGCCGGTGCTCCAGGGCCATGTCCAGCCCCTCCTCGCCGTTGCTGGCCTCGCGCACGAGGAAGCCCTGTCCCTTGAGCAGGTCGCGCAGGAAGGTGCGGAACGTCGGGTTGTCGTCCACGATCAGCACGTGCCGGAGCAGCTCGGGGAACGACTCGAAGCCAGGCAGCGGGGCCCGCGTGCGCGGCAGGCTGGGCGGGTCGGGGGCCACGATGTCCTCGTGGGCGGAGTCCAGCTCCTGGAACTCCGCCCGGGCGGCGCCCTCGGGCACGCCGGCGGGGGCCTCCACGATCTCCCCCGCCCGCACCACGATCTGCGAATCGCCTTCCTGGCCCTTGAGGGTGAGGATGCCGCTGCGCGCCTCCTTGCGCAGCTCGTCCATCAGCTCGGACGGCGCCGCCGACCCTTCCCCGGCCACGAACCCCACGCGCCGCGCCCGCCCGTCCACCACGTTCTCGACCTTGCGCAGCAGGACCTCGCGGGTGAAGGGCTTGGTGAGGTAATCCACCACCCCGAAGCGGAAGGCGCGCACGCGCTCGTTGAACTCCTGGCGGGCGGTCAGGAACATCACGGGATAGCGGGCGGTGGTGGGGTCCGACTGCAGCGCGCGCAGGACCGCGTAGCCGTCCATCACCGGCATCATGATGTCGCAGATCACCAGGTCGGGGGACTCGCTCCGCACGATCTCCACCGCGCGCGTGGGGTCCCCGCTGGTCACCACGCGGTGACCCTCGGCGGAGAGGACGGTGTCGATGAGCGCGCGGATCTCGGGGTCGTCCTCGATGAGCACGATCGTGCGCGGCGTCGGCGGCAGGGCGGCCTCCTTATCCCGCCAGAGTATGGATCAAGATGGGGCCCGGTGAGGAGGGCGGGCGGGCCTCAGGGCCTGAGCCGGCCCTCGACGAAGCGCTCGCCCTGGGCCAGCACCAGGCGGGCGGTGCGCTTGAACGGGCCCCGCTCCGCCAGCAGCCGGACCTCTACCCATCTCCCCCCGCTCAGGACCTGGCGCGGCGTGGCCGCGGTGTCGCCGCGCCAGCGCGCGCGGCGGCGGTTGCCCTGGAGGGCGGAGAGCGACGCGGCGACGACGGCCGACGCGCCCAGGTTCTCCTCCGGGTTCGCGCCCACCGCCACCACGCCGACCTCCAGCCTGCGGTCGGCCCCCGCCCGCGGGTCCTCGGGATGGGAGGTCAGGCCGGTCTTGCGGTCGTCGTCGGCGTCCACGTAGAGCACGGCGCGCAGCCGGCCGGAGACGGGCGCGCCGTCCTCGCCGTAGAGCGCGCGCTGCACGGGGCGGTCGAAGGTGAAGCGGACCACCAGATCGGGGCCGTCGAGGGCGGCATGGACGGCGTCCACGGCCGCCTCCTTCCCGCCCGCGCGCGGCGCGCCCCGGATCACGGGCGGGCGGCTCTGCCACGCGAACGGCGGCTCCTCGGCCGCAGGCACGGCCAGGGCGGCGAGGATGAGGAGCACGCAAACAGGCTAGCACGGGCGCCCGGGGCCGCCGTGCTATCCTCGCGCGCCTCATGCCGGTGACCGACTCCCACATCCACGTCCAGCCCTGGTGGGAGCTCAAGGCCGAGGTCCTCGAGGTGATGACCCGCGGCCGCGACGACGTGGCCGAGCTCCAGGCCATCATGAAGAGCCCGGAGCGGCTGCTGCGGCGCCTGGACCAGGACGGCATCGCCCGCGCCGTCCTCGTCAACTACCCGAGCCCCGACCTCATGGGCTTCACGGCGCGGGTCAACGAGTACGTCGCGCAGTACTGCAAGGCGGCCCCCGACCGGCTGGTCCCCATGGGCGGGGTGCATCCCCGCTTCGCGCGGGACGCGGCCGCGGAGGTCCGCCAGGCCGCGGAGCTCGGGGTGCGGGCCCTGAAGATCCATCCGCCCCACATGGCGGTGGAGCCCAACGCCTACCTCGGCGGCCTCGAGGCCCTGCGCGCGATCTACGAGGAGGCGCAGCGCCTGCGCCTGCCCGTCATGATCCACACCGGCACCTCGGTCTTCCCCGGGGCCCGCAGCCGGACGGGCGAGCCCATGGCGGTGGACGACGTGGCCGTGGACTTCCCGGACCTGAAGATCGTGCTGGCCCACGGAGGCCGGCCGCTCTGGATGGACCAGGCCTTCTTCCTCGTGCGGCGGTTCCCCAACGTCTACATGGACGTGTCGAGCATCCCGCCGAAGGCCATCCTCCGCTACTTTCCGAGGCTGGCGGAGGTGGCGGGCAAGGTCCTGTACGGCAGCGACTGGCCGGCCCCGGGCGTGCGCAGCATGGCCGACAACCTGCGCGATTTCCGCGCGCTGGACCTTGCGGCGGAGGCGAAGGCGATGATGCTGGAGACGAACGCGCGGAAGGTGTTCGGGTGAGCCGAAGCGCTCGGGCCCGACGGGCCCGGTCAGACCCCTCAGGTCCCCCCGTAGCCGATCGTGACCTTCCCGTCCTCCACGATGACGGGGACCTGCCGCCGGCCCCCGGAATGCCCCAGCATGGCCTCGAGGTCCGGGGCGGACTTCTTCACGTTGCGGTAATCGACGTCGTACCCTTTGCCCGCGTACGCCTCACGGGCGTCGGAGGTGTAGGGTCAGGTGTCTTTCCCAAATACGACGACGGATCTCATCGTTGGCGGATTATACGATAACGGTCGAACAGGCGATGAGATCCGGAGTCGTGTCCTCCAGCGCGTGCGTATCATTGTTGCTCCTGTCCCGTCCCCTCATGGCCGGTCCCCCGCCCTCCTGGCAAAGCCTGTCCCCCGGTCTCGAGCTGGGCCGCTTCGGGGATCCGCCGGTGACGGTGGTGCGCGTCGATCCCTCCCGCTACGAGTTTCGCCTGCTGAGCGCGAAGACCCTGGGCCTGAAGGGGGCGCCGACCGCGCCGGGCTGGGTGGAGGGGCACGGGGTGGCGGGCGTCATCAACGCCAGCATGTTCCGCGCCGACCACCTCACGTCGGTGGGCTACATGCGGGACGGCAAGGGGACGAACAACCCCTCCTGGAACAAGGACAACGCCGTGTTCGTGAGCCAGCCGCTCAAGCCGGGCCTCCCGCCGGTCCGCATCCTCGACCGAACCTGCGAGGACGCGGCGGGCCTGGCCAGGCAGTACCGCGTGGCGGCGCAGAACATCCGCATGATCGACTGCCGGCGCCGCAACGCCTGGGCCCAGCAGCCGCGGAAATGGAGCACCGCCTGCGTGGGGACGGACGGGCAGGGGCGGGTGCTGCTCATCCACGCCCGCGCTCCCTACACGACCCACGACCTCATCGACGTCCTCCTCGCCCTCCCGCTCGGCCTCGAGCGCTTGATGTACGTGGAGGGCGGCCCCGAGGCGTCGCTCCACGTCAAGGTCGGGGGGAAAGTCGTGGTGTCGGAGATGGGCAGCTTCGAGACCGGCTTCTTCGAGAGCGACACGAACCGCGTGTTCTGGCCGCTGCCCAACGTGATCGCCTTCGCCGAGAGGTGAGACCGCCCGCTCAGCGGCGGACGCGGACGTCGCCCTCGAGCAGCGTGAGCGGACCGAAGGTGGGCTGCCCGAGGCGACCCGCGTCCACCCCGATCGTCCCTTCGAGCCGGTAGCCCAGCGCTGAGCCGACGCCGACGTCGGCGAGGACGCCCGCCAGGCGCGGGATGTTCTCGAAGCCCACCGAGATGTTCAGGGGGATGACCTGCGCCTCGCCCGAGATCAGGGGCAGGCCGAGCGGCAGGTCCACGTCCGCCGCCTCGATGTCCTCCAGGATCAGCCGCCCCCTCACCGTCGAGAGCGTCAGGCTGTAGGGGTTCGGGTTCTCGACGCGCGCCCACAGCCGGAGCGCGGCGCCTCCGAAGGGGCGGGCCATGCTCGGTCCGAGCAGCCGGAACTCGGCGGGACGCTCGTGCGCGGTTTCGAACCGCGGCGGCCGCACGCCGACCAGCGCGCCGAGCGTGGCGCAACCGGCCAGCGGCGCGGCCATCGCGAGGACGGCCCCCACGACGCGGAGGCGCGAGCGGAGCGGCATACGGTGCCGAGGATGCAAGGCGTATGCCCGAGTGAGGCGGCGAGTCGCCCTCAGGGGCCGGCATCGTGACCCGGGTGAAAAATCGTGATTGACATCCTCCCGGGAAAGAAGTAAGAAAAGGCTCCCCCTGGTGATCCAGATTAGGGCGATTAGGAGGCGGAGATGAGCTTGAGGAGGACGGTCGCGCTGGTCGTAGGCGCCACGGCCGTTGTGGCGGGCGGAGTTTCGATAGGTGCCGTTCAGAAGCCGACACTCACCTCTGGCCAGCCGGCGACGCAGCGCGTGGCGCCGATCCCGCCGCTGAGGGCGCCAGAGGGCACCGAGCCGCTGTTCCGCGGCGACATGATTCCGGAGCTGGGCCTGGGCTGCTCGAACGGCACGGGCACCTCCGGTGGACCGAACGATTGGGCCACCAGGGTCACGCCGACGCTACCGGCGGCCCCGTCCTGGGGGGCGACGTCCACGACGTACAACATCTTCAGCTTCGTCTCCGGTCCCACCTGGAACCTGGTGGCCTGGAACAACACGCCGACGATACCGGGCTCGGTGATCGCCACGTGTCCCCTCGGTCCGGGGAGCGGCACGACCGGCAACCACACCATCGCGGTGCCAACGGGCTGCCTCACGATCCCGGCCGCTTCGGGCCCGACGTGGTTCTTCGGCCTCAGCCAGGGCGCGGACCTCACCGGCATACGCATCGGCATGGACAGCAACGGGCCGATCACTCCGAACACCGTGTTCATCCGGGCCCCGGCCTGCGGCCTCGCCTCGTTCGGCACGGTCGAATCCATCGGGTTCCCCGGGAACTGGGTGCACCGGATCATCGCGGACAACTCGGTACCCGTCGAGTTGATGGACTTCGACATCAGCTAACGCTCCCTGGGTAGGGCACCTGCCATGGACGGGGTTGGCCGTTCGCCAGCCCCGTCCTCTACTTTTTTTCCTATGGAATTCCGGTATCGAGACGCGGTGACCCGGCCGCTCCGCCTGGTCCTGCCCACCTTGCTCGCCTGCGCCTGCCGCGCGGCGACGCCCGCCCCCTCGCCCGATGCCGTGGCCTCCTTCAAGGGCGGGGAGGTCCTCAAGACCGAGCTGCAGCGGGTCGCGCAACGGCCATCGGCCACCGGTGAGGCGGAAGGCGACAAGCCGGAATCGGATTGGCGCAGGGACGCCTTGGAGTCGATCGTCGTCCGCCGCGTCCTCGCCCCCGAGGCGCCGTCCTCCGACAGCCAGCTCCAGGAGCGGATCGACCGCGTGAGGAAGACGATCCTGGCGGGGGTGCTCAGCCAGGAGCTGGGGTGGAACGGCATCACGGCCAGCGACGAGGAAGCCCGCGCGCAGTACGAGAGCCATCCCGAGAAGTACGGCGATCCGGAAAAGATCCGGTTCCAGCACATCTTCTTCCGCGCCGAGGCCGAAGAGATGAGCGCGGCGGACCGGGCCGTCGTCCGCAAGCGCCTCGAGAACCTCCGCAAGGAGATCCTCGCGGGCGCCGATTTCGACGCCATGGCCCGCGAGTACTCGCAATCCGCCGATTCGCAGTCCGGGGGATGGAGCGGGTTGAAGCGCGGCCAGAGGGTCCTCGGGTCGTTCGGCGAGGTGGCATGGGGGCTGCGGATCAACGAGGTCAGCCACGTCGTCGACACGCCTACCGGCTTCCACCTGATCAAGCTCAAGGAAAGGAACCCGGCCAAGAAGCGCAAGTTCGAGGACATGAAGGAGTTCGCGCGGCAGAAGGCCGTGAGCGCCAAGCTGGAGGCGCAGCAGAAGGCGTTCATGGAGGAGGTGGGGAAACGGTACGGGCTCGTCCGGAGCTACGAGCGGCTCGAGGACCCCATGATCCAGGACGACACCCCGCTCGTGGTCGTGGGCTCCTCGTCCCTGACCATGCGGCAGCTGGTGGAGCGTCTGCCCCCGCCCCTCCTGGAGCACGTCTTCAACGGCTTCTTTCCGGCGATCCACCGCTTCCTGGACGGCGTCGCCCTGGAGGAGGTCCTCGTGCGGGAGGCCGAGGCCCGCGGCATCGGGGAGCGGCCGGCGGCCGTCGAGAGCGTCCGCATCGCCACCGAGGAGGTCCGGTCCCAGGCGGCGCTCGAAGAGAGGCTGAAGCGGAAGGTGGCGGCCCTGCCGGAGAAGGAGCTGCGCGACTTCTTCACCCAGAACGAGAAGCGGTTCTACACGCTTCGGACCTGGGACCTCGACGTGATCCTGTTGAAGCCGATGCCGCGGGAGAACCCCTGGCGGGTGTTGAAGCGCGGGGAAGCGCTCGTGAAGCGGATCGAGGCGGGCGAGGACTTCGCCGCCCTGGCCCGGCAGCACTCGCGCCACTACACGGCCCGCGAGGGCGGGCGCATGATGGGCCTCACGGACCAGGACATCTCGCAGCGCGTCCAGTCCACGGCCAAGTTCCGGCGGATGCTCTCGGGGCTGAAGGACGGAGAGGTGGGCCCGGCCATGGTGGCCGAGTGCTACGATCCGGATCGCCTGCGGTTCGAGAACACGGGCGCGCTCGTGGTGCGCCTGGTGCGCGCCCACCCGCCCGTCCCCCAGACCTACGAGCAGGTGAAGGGCCTGGTGGCGGAGAACTACCTCCGCCGCCACCACCAGCGCCTGGAGGCCGAGGCGAAGAAGACCCTTCTCGACTCGGTCGCTTTCCGTGTCCACGCCGAGCGCCTCCCGCCGCTCTGAGCGTGTCGCGGGCGGGCGCCCGCTCGCCGTCTGCGTGGTCCTGCTGCTCGGGGCGCTCTTCGCCGGCTGCCGCGCGCGGAGCCGCCCCGACGTCCTGCTGATCACCCTCGACACGACACGGGCCGACCACCTGGGCGCCTACGGCTACCCGCAGCCGACGACCCCGGTGCTCGACGCGCTGGCCGCCGAGAGCGTCCTGTTCACCCAGGCCTACACCACGAACCCCATCACGCTCCCCGCCCATTCCTCGCTCTTCACGGGGACCTACCCGATGTTCCACGGCGTGCGGGACAACGGCACCTACGTCCTCCGGGACGACGTCACCACCCTCGCGGAAGTCCTCTCCGCGCAGGGCTACGACACGGCGGCCTTCGTGGCGTCCTTCGTGGTGGACTCGCGCTTCGGGCTCGGCCAGGGCTTCGGGCTGTACGACGACGACGTGGGCGCGGAATGGTCGCGGGACGAGCTGGAGGCGCGGACGCCGCACGCCTTCGGGTTCGCGGAGCGGAAAGCGAACCTCGTCACCGCCGCCGCCAACCGGTGGATCGGCCGGCCACGGAAGCGTCCCTACTTCGCCTGGCTCCACTATTTCGATCCCCATCAGCCCGTGACCCCGCCGGAGCCGCACCGCAGCCGCTTCAGCGACGGATACGACGCCGAGATCGCCTTCGCCGACGAGCAGATCGGGCCGGTGCTGGCCGCGCTCGAGCAGCGCGGCAGCTACGACGACACGCTGATCGTCGTGGTCGGGGACCACGGCGAGGGCCTGCTCGAGCACAGCGAGCTCAGTCACGCGCTGCTGATCTTCGACAGCACCATGCGGATCCCGTTGATCGTCAAGCCCCCCGGCCTGGCGGCTCGGGGCCGCCGGGTGGCGGCCGTCTCCTCCATCGTGGACGTGATGCCCACGATCCTGTCCGTCCTCGGCATCGCAGTGCCGGGCGACGTCCAGGGGAAGTCCCTCCTTCCCCTCATGCAGGGCGGGCCCGCCGACGCGCGCCGGCCCGTCTACATGGAGTCGATGCTGCCGCGGCTGGCCTGCGGGTGGGGCGAGCTGCGCGGGATCCGCGTCGGCGGGGAAAAGCTCATCTGGGGGCCCAAGCCGCGCCTGTACCGCGTGGCCGACGACCCGGGCGAGGTCTACGATCTCGCCGCCCGGGAGCCGGAGACGGTGGCCCGGCTCGAGAAGGAGCTGCGCGGCGCGCTCCGGACCTGGTCGCGGCCTCCGTCGGCGTCCTCCCTCGCCGCCCCCGACGCGGAGACCCTCCAGAGGCTCGCCGCCCTCGGCTATGTCGCCGGATCCACGGAGGCGGCCCGGGGGATCAAGGAGTCGTTGGACGAGGTCGCGGGCCGTACCGACCCGCACGACAAGCAACGGCTCTTCAACCTCTGGGCGTCGGCGATAGACGATGTCCGCACCGGCAAGATCCTCGAGGCCATAGGCAAGCTCGAGGACGTCCTCTCCGGCGATCCCGCCAACACCTCCGCCCTGACGTCGCTGGCCGACTTGTACCTGGAGCAGGCCCGCCAGCCCGTGAAGGCGGTCGAGCTCTACGAGAAGTCCCTCGCCATCGACCCTTTCCAGGAGGAGGCCCGCTACTCCATGGCCCGCATCGAGCGCGCGCGGGGCAACCTGGCCGCCGCTCTCGAGCACGGCCGCGCCATCTTGAGGTTCGAGCCCAGGTCGGTCAGGGCCTTGACCGAGCTCGGCCTCATCGTGCAGGCGCTGGGGCGGCCCGCGGAGGCGCAGAGCTACCTGGAGCAGGCGCTCGCGGTGGAGCCCGACCATGCCCCCGCGCTCCTGGCGCTCGGCGCGTTGCACGGGAAGGCGGGGCGCCACGCGGAGGCCGGGAAGTACCTGAAGCGGGCGCAGAACCTGGAGCCGAACCATCCGGCCGTCCTCTACGACTCGGCCATCTGGTACCTCCAGGAGGGCAACGTGAAGGAGGCGCTGTCCCTCCTGCAGAGGGCGGTGGCGCTCAAACCCGCCGATCCCGACGCCCAGTACGTGCTCGGGAAGGTCCTCTACGAGCAGGGCGAGAAGGATCGGGCGAGGGTCGTGCTCGAGCGGGCCCGGAAGCTGGCCTCCACCCCCGATCGCCGGAAGAGGATCGACGACATGCTGCAGGCCTCGTCAACGGTAGGGCCCGGACCATCGAAGTGAGGCGACGGGCCTGGCCGGCCGTCCTGGGGGTCCTGCTCGCGGGCGGACCGGCGGGGGCGGATGTCTGGGACGTCCAGACGAAGAGCGACAACACCTCGGCCACGGGGAACGAGCTGGTCCATGGCTCCGACCAGATCCACGACCTCGGGGCGTTACCGGGCCCGGCAGCGGACGAGGACTGGTACTGGCTCAGCATCAAGCCGTTCTCGTCCTACGAGGTGGTAGTGGACGGCGTTTCCGGGGACGTCGGGCCCCCGCTCCTGGTGGACCGCGTCCTGGCCGACGGGACGGTCTTCGGGTCCGCCGTCCCCGTGGGGCTGGGATTCGCGCGGAGCATGCGGTTCCACAACCCGAACGGAGTCGTGGTCGAGGACAAGTACATCCGCGTGAAGAGCGGCGGGTGCACCACGACCTGCACGTCCAACGACGCGTATCGCCTGCGCTTCTACGAGACGACCGCCGCGGTGCCGCGGTTCAACGACTCGGGGTCGCAGGTCACGGTCCTCTTGCTGCAAAACCCTGCGAGCGGCGCGATCACGGGTACCGCCTACTTCTGGGACCCCGACGGGGCGCTGCTGGCCTCTCCTGGGTTCACCATCGCCGCCCGCTCCACCCTGGTCCTCGACACGTCCACGCTGCCGGGACTCGCGGGGCAGTCGGGGTCCGTGACCATCGGCCACGACGCACGCTACGGCGAGCTCTCGGGGAAGACGGTGGCCGTCGCGCCGGCGGAGGGCTTCAGCTTCGATTCGCCGATGGTCCATCGGCCCCGCTAGAGAGCGCGGGCCAACGGGAGCGGCGTTGCGCCCGCTGGCTCGACTACCTGTGCTTGCAGAGGCCGCCCAGCGACCCCTGGCTCTGCTCCATGGTCAAGATCACGCAATCGCCGCAGGTGCCGGTGGCCGGCGCGCACGCGACGTAGCGCCCGATCTCCGTGATGTCCAGGAGGTACTGGTTCTCCTCCTTCAGCTGGCACGTCGTGCCGGGCTCACCGCACTTCACGAAGTTCTCGTTCGGGAAGTCGCCGAAGTCCTGGAACCAGTTCGGCCCCGGCCGGCCCTGGTCGGACATCCCCGAGAGGTAGTGGTCGCAAGGCACGCGCTCGGGGCTGTCCTCCCTCCGCGTGTTGCAGATCAGGGTGTTGGGAAAGCCCGCGGCCTCGCAGTACCCCAGGTCGCGGACGGCGGGGCTGGCGTTCAGGACCTTCTTGTTCTGGGTGGGCTCGAGCTGGACCTTGATCCCGTAGCCGTAGGCGAAGTCGAAGGGCGGCAGCGGTATCCCGCACGCCGCCTCGAACGGGTCGGCGCTCGGCGAGGGGCTGGGCGCGGGCGGGGCGGGGGTTCCCGGCGCCGCCGGCGGGGCGGCGGCTCCGCCGCCGCAGGCCGCCGTGGCGAGGACCAGGGCGAGGGCGAGCGCGTGGCGCATGAGCGGACCTCCTGATCGAGGTGTCTCCACCGACGCTACGGCGCGAACGGCTGCGCCAAGCCGAATATCATGATGGCATGGGCACCGGCGCGGCGAGGTCAGGCTCGGGAGGCGTGAGCGGATGATGGGCGTCCTGGCCGGGCTCCTGGCCGGGCTCCTAGCCGCGGCCGCGGCGCCGGCCCAGTCTCCGGCCGATCCCCCCGCCGCCGCCGCCGCTCCTGCGCGCAAGCCCCCCGTCCTCGACGCGGGGCTCACCGCCGCCTTCCGCCTCATCCGGACCGGGCGCTACCCGGAGGCGCGGCGGGCCGCGGAGGCCTACCTCGCCCAGGACGGCGCCCGCCATCCCGGCCAGGCCCAGTTCATCCTCGGGCTCAGCTACCACCGGCAGCGCCTCTACGAGAGCGCCCGCGGGCACTTCGTCCGCGCGCTCGAGCTGGAGCCGGATTACGTCACCGCCCACTTCTTCCACGGGTTCACGCTGCTCAACCTCGGGCGGCTCGACGAGGCCCGCGCGGCCTTCGAGAGCTACCTCGCGCGGGGCCCGGAAGACGCGGAGGCGGTCTTCGGCCTGGGCCTCGTGGCCCTCGAGCAGGACCGCGTGGACGACGCGGAGCGGGCGTTCCAGCGGGCGATCTCCCTGGCCCGGGCCGCGGGCATGGGCCCCGTCGTCTCCCCCGACGCGAGCGAGGACCTGGCGCGCTACCACGCGCGCCTGGCGGACGTGCACCTGCGCCGCGGGGACCTGGCCAAGGCCCGCGCGGACCTCGAGCGGTCGGTGGAGCTGTGGCCGGACCACTTCGAGCCCTGGCACAAGCTGGCCCTCGTGCTGCGGCGCCTCGGCGATGCCGCGGGGGCCGACCGCGCGCAGGCGAGGTCGGACGAGGCCTTCCGGCGCCGCACCGCGCGGGGACAGCCGTGAGGGCCCGCTGGGCCGCGGCGGCGATCGCCGTGGCCGCCCTCCGCGCCGCGCTGCCCGCCTGGCCGGCCGCGGTCCCCCGCCTCCACTTCACCGACGTCACCGCCCGCTCGGGCGTCGACCTGGTCCTCACCAGCGGCCGCTCGCCGTCCACCCAGATCCTGGAGGTCAAGGGCGGGGGCCTCGCGCTCATCGACTACGACGCCGACGGCGACCTCGACCTCTTCCTCCCCAACGGGGCGTACCTCGACGCCCCCGTGAAGGGCCCGGGGGCGCGGCTCTACGAGAACGACGGGCGCATGCGCTTCACCGACGTCACGGCCGGGAGCGGGATCGACTTCCAGGGCTGGGGCATGGGGGTGGCGGTGGGGGACGTGGACGGCGACGGCTTCGACGACCTGTACGTCGCGGCCTACGGGCCGGACGCCCTGCTCCTCAACGACGGCAAGAAGCGCTTCACCGACGGGACGGCGCGCGCCGGCCTGGGCGACCCGCGCTGGAGCACCGCCGCCGCGTTCGGGGACATGGACGCGGACGGGGACCTGGACCTCTACGTCGCGAACTACGTCGAGTTCGACCCCGCCCACCCTCCGCCCGGCCGCACGTTCTTCGGCGTGCCCGTCTTCGGCGGGCCCTCCGGGATGAAGGGGGTGCCCGACGTCCTCTACGAGAACGTGGGCGGGGGCCGCTTCCGCGACGTCAGCGACGCGTCGGGGATCGCCGCGGCCACGCCGTCCTACGGCCTCGGCGTCGTGGTCCTGGACTTCGACGGCGACGGCAAGCAGGACGTCTTCGTGGGCAACGACTCCATGCCGTCGTTCCTCTGGGTCAACCGGGGCGGGCTCCGCTTCGCGGAGCAGGGGCTCGTCGCGGGCCTCGCCTTGAACGGCGACGGCGAGCCGCAGGCCACCATGGGGATCGCCGTCGGCGACGCCAACGGCGACGGCCGGCCCGACGTCTTCACCACCAACTTCGCGAACGACACCAACACGCTGCGCGTCAGCGTGCCGGGACAGGCCGCCTGGGAGGACCGGACCCGGCAGTACAACCTCGCCGCCGTGAGCCGGCCGTTCCTGGGCTGGGCCGCCATGTTCCACGACTTCGACCACGACGCCGACGAGGACCTGGTGGTCTTCAACGGCCACGTGTACCCGGCCGCGGCCCCCGAGACCATGGACTCGACGTTCCGCCAGACCCCGCTGCTCTTCGAGAGGGACGGTCCCCGCTTCGAGCGGGTGGACGCGGCCCGCGCGGGCCCCTGGCTGGCCGAGGCCCACGTGGACCGCAGCGCGGCCTTCGGCGACCTCGACGGCGACGGGGACGTGGACATGGTGGTGGGCGAGCTGAACGGGCCGGTGCGCCTGCTCCGGAACGACGCGGCTGGCCACCACCTGATCGTCGAGCTGACCGACCGCCGGCCCGGCGTGGGCAACCGCCACGGCCTGGGCAGCCGGATCGTCCTGCGCCAGGGCGGCGCCGCCCAGACCCGATGGGTGTTCAGCGGCGGGAGCTTCCAGGCCGCCTCCGCCCCCTACGCGCACTTCGGTCTGACCACCGGCGACCCCGTCCAGCTCGAGGTGACGTGGAGCGACGGCGTCCGGCAGACGCTGCCGGACGTGCGCGTGGACCGCCGCACGGTGGTCGAGCGCCGCTGAGGGCC
>Ga0214472_10000363_pt1 | contig 57544 bp, 43 predicted proteins | sample RVTome_6_FD_207662 | JGI IMG/M metagenome (GOLD analysis project Ga0214472, IMG submission 207662) | Soil microbial communities from uranium-contaminated site in the Upper Colorado River Basin, Wyoming, United States - RVT140D175 | ecosystem: Environmental > Terrestrial > Soil > Contaminated >...
CCGGGGGGGGGCCCCTGGCGGGGGGCCCCCCCGGGGGGGGCCCCCCCCCCCCCCCCGCCCCGAAGGATCTCGTTCCCGCCGACCGTGGCGTGAAGGTTCCGGATCTCCAGCATGGCCTGGCTCATCCCTCCCAGCCTATCGAAAACTGTACTTTTCTGTCAAGATCGTCCGGCCCCGCGCCCGGAAGGCGAGCAGCGCCCCCAGGTACACGGCCAGCGTCAGGAAGGTCAGCCCCCGGAACCCCACCACCATCGTGAGCATCGACGCCACTCCGCCCACGAGCGAGCCGATCAGGTTGCTGCCGAGGGCCAGGTCCCGGCGCTCCCGCGCGGACCAGGCGCTCACGAACACGAGGCCGGAGAAGTACACGGGCAGGGCCAGGAACCCGCCCCCCACGAGGAGACGGCCCGCCCACGGAAGCCCGGTCAGCGCGGCGGTGGGAACGAGGGCCAGGGCCAGCAGGCTCAGGAGCAGTCCCGCGAAGGGCCATCCGAGCGGGCTGACGCGCACGCGGCTGGCCGTCAGGTTCGCGAGCAGGATCATCCCCAGGATCGCGCCCACCACGTAGGCGTTGACCGTCCAGGTGGTCCCGAACAGGAGGGCCGCGCGGCTGACACCGGACACCTCGAGCAGCATGAAGCCCGCTCCGAGCAGGAGCATCACGGCGTCGATCGGCTGGCCGGGGGCGCGCACCCGCCGCGCGAGCAGGAAGGCGACCGCGAGGGCGGCCACTCCGACCACGAGGTGGTAGCGGGGCAGCAGCGGACGAGGCAGGTACAGGTACGGCCAGTCGTCGGTCGTGACCGCGGTCCGGTAGGGGAGGGCGTCGGCGCGCAGCAGCCTCGGCGCGACCACCGGGTCCGCCGCCGCCCGCGCGCGCACCGGCGCCAGCGCCTCCTTCGAGCCGCCGACGAGCAGCAGGCCGCCCCAGCCCAGGCAGGAGGAGCCGGTCCGCACCCAGAGGCCCAGCGGCGGCTCGTCGAAGGTGTCCCGCAGCAGACGGGCCAGACGGTCCGCGATCCAGGGCGTCTCCGCCTCGAAGAGGAGGGCGACCACGCCGGTCGGCGCCAGCAGCCGGGACACCTCGGCCAGGCTCTCCCGCGTGTACACGAAGTGGTCGAGGCGGACGTTCGCATAGGCGGAGGGCGTGGTGTGCGAGTCGAGGAGGCCGAACCAGACGAGGTCGTAGGGTCCCGAGGCTCGCTGGAAATAGGCCCGCGCATCGGTGACGGCGAGGTGGACGGCGGGCGAGTCGTACGGGCGGCTCGGGTGTCGCCGGGCGCCCAGGGCGGCGATCACGGGGTCGATCTCCACCGCGTCCACGGCCCACGCGCCCGCCGCCAGCGCGCCGGCCACGTCGTTGCCCGCCCCCGAGCCCACGACGAGCACACGGCCGCGCGGGCCCGCGAGGCGGAAGGGCAGGACGTAGTGGGAGAACGGGATCTCGGACGGGGGGTACAGGTCCGGCCGGGCCGCCCTGCGTCCGGGATCGAAGTCGATCATCGACTGGTAGCTGACGTTGTTCACCGTCACCAGCTCGCCGCAGGGAGGGGACAGCGTGCGGCCGTCCGGCATCTGACGCACCAGCGGCGTGATGCTGAGCTTCTGGTAGGGCGACCACAGGGTCGTGCGGGCGGGGCGGAAGGCCCACGCGAGCAGGGGCACGACCACGACGAGCCCCGCCGACACCAGGCGCCTCCGCGGCCCTTCCGGAGACCGGCGCACCAGGACCAGCAGCCCGGCGGCGGCGATCAGGAGCCAGGCCCAGGGCGGCGTCCCAACGGCGGTCAGGCCGACGAAACACGCGATGCCGAGCAGGCTGCCCGCGATGTTGGCGGTGTAGGCCCGGATCGGCCGCGGGTCGGAGTCCATCCAGGCCCCCAGCCACTGCCCGAGGGGGACGAAGACCGCGCTCAAGGCCGCGAGCAGGCCGAAGGTCACGGCGACGGAGAAGAAGATGAGTGCGGTCCGGACGTGCGGCTGGGCCTCGCCGCGCGTGAACCACACCGGCGAGTCCTGGAACGCGGTGAGCCCCTGGGTCAGGGCCTCGGCGATCTCCCATTTGAACGGGTCCGTGATGGCGAACGCGACCAGGGCCAGCGCGGCGACCCCCGGCAGGAGCCGGAGCGCCTGGCGCGCCCGCCAGCACCCCAGACCCAGTCCCAGGAACGTGGCCACCAGCACGCCGTTCTGGAGGTAGGCGAAGATGCGCAGCTCGGTGCCCACCCAGCGCACGAGCAGCATCTCGAGGAAGAGGATCAGCGCGGAAAGGAGGAAGAGGGGCAGCGCCCCGCCGCCCGGGGACGGACGGTCCTCGGCCTGGGAAGCTACCCGACGCTCCCTTCCAGGCTCACGCCCAGGAGCTTCTGGGCCTCCACCGCGAACTCCATGGGCAGCTCCTTGAAGACCTCCTTGCAGAAGCCGTTGACGATCATGTTGACCGCGTCCTCGGCGGAGATCCCGCGCTGCTGGAAGTAGAAGACCTGGTCCTCGCCGATCTTGGAGGTGGAGGCCTCGTGCTCCATCTGCGCGGTGGAGTTCTGCACGTCGATGTAGGGGAAGGTGTGGGCGCCGCACTTGTCGCCCATGAGGAGGGAGTCGCACTGCGAGTAGTTGCGCGCGCCGTCCGCGGCCTTGCCGATCTTCACCAGGCCGCGGTAGGTGTTCTGGCCGTGGCCCGCGGAGATCCCCTTCGAGATGATCGTGCTCTTGGTGTTCTTCCCGAGGTGGATCATCTTGGTGCCGGTGTCGGCTTGCTGGTAGTTGTTGGTCACGGCCACCGAGTAGAACTCACCCACGGAGCCGTCGCCCTGCAGGATGCAGCCGGGGTACTTCCAGGTGATGGCGGAGCCCGTCTCCACCTGGGTCCACGAGATCTTGGAGTTGCGGCCCAGGCACTTCCCGCGCTTGGTCACGAAGTTGTAGATGCCGCCCTTGCCTTCCTTGTCCCCGGGGTACCAGTTCTGCACGGTGGAGTACTTGATCTGCGCGTCGTCCAGGGCCACGAGCTCGACCACCGCCGCGTGGAGCTGGTTCTCGTCGCGGATGGGGGCGGTACAGCCCTCGAGGTAGCTGACGTAGGAGCCCGGCTCGGCCACGATGAGGGTCCGCTCGAACTGGCCGGTGTTGGCGGCGTTGATCCGGAAGTAGGTGCTGAGCTCCATCGGGCAGCGCACGCCCTTCGGGATGTAGCAGAACGAGCCGTCGGAGAAGACCGCGGAGTTCAGGGTGGCGAAGAAGTTGTCGGTGTAGGGCACCACGGAGCCCAGCCACTTCTCCACGAGGTCGGGGTGCTTCTGCACCGCCTCGGAGAACGAGCAGAAGATGACGCCCACCTCGGCCAGCTTCTCCCGGAAGGTGGTGGCCACGGAGACGCTGTCGAACACGGCGTCCACGGCGACGCCGGCCAGCTTCTCGCGCTCGCGCAGCGGGATGCCGAGCTTCTCGTAGGTCTCGAGCAGCTTGGGGTCCACCTCGTCGAGGCTCTTGGGGCCGTCCTTCTTCTGCTTGGGCGCGGAGTAGTAGACGGCGGACTGGTAGTCGATGGGCGGGTAGTGGACGTTCTGCCAGGTCGGCTCCTTCATGGTCAGCCAGTGGCGGAACGCCTTCAAGCGCCACTGCAGCATGAACTCCGGCTCGCCCTTCTTGGCCGAGATGAGGCGGACGATGTCCTCGTTGAGGCCGGCGGGGATGGTCTCGGACTCGATGTCCGTGACGAAGCCCGCGAGGTACTCGCGGTTCGCGATGTCCTCAACCGTCCACTCTGTCATCGAAGCTCCCGCTCACCCTTGAATATAGGCAATCTGTACCAAACAGTCAATGAAGCGCGGGGGGGCGGGCCGTTCCTGCTCAAGGGCGTCGACGAGTCGAGACCGCGACGGCCAGAACGTGCCGGCCGCGCCGGAAGGTCGCGGCGAGCGCTTCGTCGCCTCCCGGCGGCCGCACGGCCACCAGGCCGCTCCGCGCGTCGGCCCGGCTGACGGCGAGCTGCACCGGGTCCAGCGGCACCCCAGATCCGAGCGCTTTTGCCACCGCCTCCTTGGCGCACCAGAACCTGAAGACCCACTCCGACCGCCAGGGCTCCGGCTCCTGCGCGCACCCCGGCAGCAGTGCCAGCTCGGCGCCGGCGAAGGCGCCGTCCAGGAGATCTTGACTCGGCGTCCGGACCTTCTCCGTGTCGACGCCCACGTGACCGCCGTCGTCCGTGCCGGCGGCGATCGCGACCACCATCCCGTCGGTGTGGCTGATGGAGATCTCCGGCCGGCCGGGCAGCTCGGTGCGCCAGCCTCCGCTCACCACCGGCCGGCCCGTCCCTTCGTTACGGATCATGAGCTCCGCGGGCGCGAACCAGCGGTCGGCCTTCTCGCGGAAGTAGGCCCGCAGCGCGTCCTTGGCGGCGGCGCGCCCGAGGAGCCACTGGATCTCCCGCGGAACCGAGACCTTGAGCCCCATCCACTCCTCGCGCTCCGGCGGGCTGAGGATCAGGAGCGCCAGGCTCTTCCGCCACGCCCCGAAGGAGCTCTCGAGTCTCCTGGTCGGGAGATCAAGGATCGTGCTCAACGACACTCGCACCGTATTCGTCGCGGGAAGCGCGAGGTCGAAGGACTGCACGGCGGCGAAGCAGTGGTGGAGCGGCTCCATCAGCAGCCGGGGGATAGCGGAGCCCGGGCCAAGGTCACCGGGTTATCATACCGGTCGTGTCCCGCCAGGCACCCGCTGATCGGCAGTATTCCCGAATCACCCCATAGACCCACATTCTGACTGACGTCCTCGTGGCCCGATACTGCCGGGCCTGGGCGCATCGTGCGACTATTGGGGCCGCGACGCGGAAGAGAAGGAGGGCGACCTTGGATACGCCCCGCGCGGAATCGATCGCCGGAGCCACCGCCGACCTCAACCCGCCCCACGGCGGACGGCTCGTCGACCTCGTCGTGGGTCCCGAGCGAGCCGCAGCTCTCAAGGCCGAGTCGCGCGACTGGCCCTCGTGGGACCTCACCCCCCGGCAGGTCTGCGATCTCGAGCTGCTGCTCTGCGGCGCATTCTCGCCGCTGACCGGTTTCATGGGCCAGGCCGACCATTCCTCGGTCTGCGCCTCCATGCGCCTTGCGGGCGGCGCGCTATGGACCGTCCCGATCACGCTCGACGTGACGGAGGGGCTCGCGAGCCGGCTCACGCGGGGCTCACCGCTCGTGCTGCGGGACCCCGAGGGAGTGATGCTGGCCGTGCTCAACGTGGAGGACGTGTGGCGGCCCGACCGCGAGAAAGAGGCCCGGGACGTCTTCGGCACGACCAGCCGCGAGCACCCCGGCGTCGCCTACCTCCTCGACCGATCGCACCCCTTCTACGTGGGCGGCCGCCTGGAGGGACTCCGGCTGCCTGCGCACTACGACTTCCCCAGCCTGCGGCTCACGCCCGCGGCCCTGCGCGCGGAGTTCGCGCGGCTGGGCTGGACGAAGATCGTCGCCTTCCAGACCCGCAACCCCATGCACCGCGCGCACCAGGAGCTGACCCTGCGCGCCGCGCGCGAGGCGGGCGCCCATCTGGTCATCCAGCCCGTGGTGGGGATGACCAAGCCCGGCGACCTCGACCACTACACTCGCGTGCGCTGCTACCAGGCGCTGCTCGGCCACTATCCCCCGGACACGGCCCGGCTGGCCCTGCTCCCCCTGGCCATGCGCATGGCCGGCCCGCGGGAGGCCGTGTGGCACGCGATCATCCGGAAGAACTACGGCTTCTCGCACCTCATCGTGGGCCGCGACCACGCCGGGCCGGGCAGCCAAAAGAGCGGCAAGCCGTTCTATGGGCCCTACGACGCGCAGCAGCTCCTCCGCGAGCACGAGGGGGAGCTGGGCGTGAGGATGGTGGACTTCAAGATGATCGTGTACGTGAAGGAGCTCGACACCTACGTGCCGGAGGACGAAGTGCCTCCCGGCATGACCGCGCTCAACATCTCGGGCACCGAGCTGCGCCGCCGTCTGGCGGAGGGCGCCGAGATCCCCGATTGGTTCACCTTCCCCGACGTGGCCCGCGAGCTGCGCCGCACGCACCCCCCGCGCGCGGAGCAGGGGTTCACCGTCTTCTTCACGGGACTGTCGGGCTCGGGCAAGTCCACGATCGCCAACGCCCTCTTCGTCAAGCTCCTAGAGCTGGGCGGCCGGCCGGTGACGCTCCTGGACGGCGACATCGTGCGCAAGCACCTCTCGTCCGAGCTGGGCTTCTCGAAGGCGCACCGCGACCTCAACATCATGCGCATCGGCTTCGTGGCCTCCGAGATCACCAAGAACGGCGGCATCGCGCTGTGCGCGCCCATCGCCCCCTACGACGCCGTGCGCAAGGAGGTGCGCGGGATGGTGCAGCCCTACGGCGGGTTCGTGCTGGTCCACCTCTCGACGCCGCTCGAGGTCTGCGAGCAGCGGGACCGCAAGGGCATGTACGCCAAGGCGCGGGCGGGCATCGTCAAGGAGTTCACCGGCATCTCCGACCCCTACGAGGCGCCGGAGGACGCGGAGCTGACGCTGGACACCACCGACCTCACGCCGGAGGAGGCGGCCGACGCCGTCTTCGGCTACCTCGAGACGCAGGGGTTCCTGACCCGCAGCCGTGACACGGCCTAGCCCGCCCGCCGGAGCGCCGGGGGACGGCGCGGACGATCTGTCCGCGGCGCTGGCGCGCATCCAGGCGGGGCTCGAAGCGGCCATGAAGGTCCTCCACGGCTTCCGCGCGGGAGTGGTGCGGGCGGAGGCGAAGTCCGGCGGCCGGGGGCCGGTGACCGAGGCGGATCGAGCCGTGGACGAGGTCCTCGCGCGGGTCCTGCCGCGCGAGGGTGAGGGATGGCTCTCCGAGGAGAGCGGGGACGATCCGAGCCGGCTCTCCCGGCACCGGGTCTGGGCCGTGGATCCCCTCGACGGCACCAGGGAGTTCGTGGAAGGCGTCCCGGAGTGGTGCGTTTCGGTCGGCCTCGTGGAGGGCGGCCGCGCCGTGGCCGGCGGCATCGCCAACCCCGCCACCGGCGAGCTCGTCCTGGGCGCCCTGGGCCACGGCGTCACCTACAACGGCCGCTCCGCGCGCGTCAGCGGCCGCAGGGACGTCCTGGGCGCCGTGGTGCTGGCCAGCCGCAGCGAGGTGAGCCGCGGCGACTGGGACCGCTACAAGGGCGCGCCGTTCACCGTCAAGCCGGTGGGCTCGATCGCCTACAGGATGGCGCTGGTGGCGGCGGGGCTCGCGGACGCCACCTGGACGCTCGCCCCCAAGCACGAGTGGGACGTGGCGGCGGGCGTGGCCCTCGTCCTCGCGGCGGGCGGGCACGTGCGCACGCTCGACGGCTCGCCGCTCGTCTTCAACCAGCCGCGTCCCTGGCTGAGCGGCCTGGCGGCGTATCCCGAGGCGCTGGCGGCCGGGCTGGCGCCGTCTCTCATGACGCTCGGTACCTGACCGCCCGAACTTGACCGTATCCGCGCCCCCGCGTAGCCTCACCGCAAGCCCCAGCCCCCCGTAGGCCGCGGCGGTACCCCGGGAAGGGAAGCGCGATGCCGCTCGACTGGCTCAATACCCCTCTCGACGCCGACATCGGAGACCTGATCGCCCGCAAGAAGCGGGCGAAGACCATCGAGCTGCTGCGCTCGCAGCTCCAGGGGCGCATGGTGCCGCCGGTCCAGATGCGGCTCCAGCTGGCGGACCTGCTCGTCCAGGCCGGCCGCGAGGCGGAGGCGGTGCCCGTCCTCATAGGCCTGGCCGACGAGTTCGCCGGCGACGGCTTCGTGGCCAAGGCCATCGCGATCCTCAAGCGGGTGGACAAGGTCCAGCCCGGGCGCGCGGACGTGGAGTCGCGGCTGGCCAGGCTCGTGAAGCTGCAGCGCGAGGCCCCCGCCTCGAAGCCCCGCGCGCGGCACGTGCCGGAGTTCGGCATGGAGGAGATCCGGGAGGAGCCGGAATCGGTGGAGCCCGAATCGCGGGAGCCGGAATCGGTGGAGGCGGAATCGCCGGCCGAGGCCGAGCCGGCGCCGACCGAGCCCGCAGCGGCGATCGAGCCCCCGGCCGTCGCCGCCGCCGAGGCCGCGCTGCCACCGCCGGCGGCGGACACCGATACCAGCCGGCGCGTCCGCGGCGTCTTCCGGAGGTTCCTGGCCTCGCTGCCCGGTGCCGCGACCACCGAGCCTCCGTCGCCGCGCGACGAAGCCGACGCCCCCGATGCGACGGTGCCGGACGACGAGGCGGAGACCGAGGCCACCGTTCCGGACGAGGCGCCGGAGGCGACCGACGACACGGCGCCGGACTCCGGGACCATCGACGCGAGCTACGCCATCGTGCCGGACCCCGAGACCGTGGTGGCCACCGAGGCCACCGTCCCGGACGGCCCGCCGCTCCCCGCGGCCTCGGCCGACGTCGCGCCGAAGGCCGCGGCGCACGCCGCCGACGCCGCGAGCGGCACGGAGACCCACGGGGTGGCGGGGCGCATCCGCGGCGCGTTCCGATGGCTCGCGGCCTCGCTGGCCACGCCCGCCGGGGAGACGGCGGCGCCGGCGACCGAAGTCCGGTCGCCTCCGTCCTCCGCCGACGCGGCGCCGGCAACCGAGACCGCCGCGCCGGAGACGGGCGCGAGCGGTCCCGGCGCCGTGGATGCCACGGCGGAAGGGGACGACGAGCCCATGTCGGACGAGGCGTTCCAGGAGCGCCTCCTCGACCTCGTCCAGGACATCCTCCGCCCGCCCGGCTCCCGCAAGGCACCGCGCGAGGCGGGCCCGCTCGACCGCCGCCTGGTCCTGCGCTACACCCAGCGGCTGCTGGCCACCGCGCTCTTCGGCGACCTGTCCGAGGAGGAGCTGCTCGCGGTGGTGCGCGGCCTGCGCCTCCACCTCCACGGCCCCGGCGACGTCCTGGTCACCGAGGGCGAGCGGGGGCAGAGCGTCTTCGTCCTGGCCTCGGGGACGGCGAAGGTCTTCGTGCGCAGCCCGTCGGGCCGCAACTTCCCCGTGGCGGAGCTGCGGGACGGCGATTTCTTCGGCGAGATCTCCAGCCTCTCCGGGCGGCCGCGGTCGGCCACGGTGACCGCCTCCGCGCGCTGCGAGCTGCTGGAGCTGGACCGGCCCACGCTCGACGAGATCGCCCGCAGCCACCCGCGCGTGGCCGACGTCCTGGAGGAGTTCTACATACGCCGGGCCAGCAGCCCCGAGGCCGCGGCGGTGCGCGCGGTGCCCATGAACGACCCGGGCGCGGAGCGGAAGGCCATCGAGGTCCTGGAGGCCCACTTCGGCCAGAGCCGGTGGGACCCCCGCATGCGGCTCCGCCTCGCCGACGTGCTGCTGAAGGCGGGCAAGTACCAGGAAGCGGTCCCCGTCCTCATCGGCCTCGCCGACGAGCTGGCCCGCGCGGGCTTCCCGGAGAAGGCCATCGCGGTCCTGAAGAAGATCGAGAAGATCCAGCGGCGGAACATCGAGGTCGTGAACCTGGCCCCCCTCGCCCGTGGCGCGCACGCGGCCGCGGCGGCTACGCCCCGCGCGCCGGCGTGGCCGGCCGCGGCGCGCCCGAGCTGGAGCCCCCAGGGCACGGCGGAGTTCTTCGAGGGGTGGCTCCTGGACGTGCTGCGCGACCGCGTGGAGCGCCGCGAGGCCGACGGGGGGCGGGCGGAGGCCGAGCGGTCCGCCCTGGGCGGGGTCCGCGGGTACGGCCCCGGCCTCCTGGCCAGCCCGCTCTTCGAGGACTTCGCCGACGACGAGCTCCTGGCCGTGATCCGAGGCCTGCGCCTCCTCACCTTCGAGGCCGGGGACATCATCATCAGCGAGGGGGAGCCGGGCCAGAGCCTCTTCGTCCTGACCACCGGGACCGTGAAGGTGTTCGTGCGGGATCCCGCGGGCCGCAACGTCGCCCTCTGCCCGCTCGGTGAGGGCGCCTTCTTCGGGGAGATCGCCACGCTCTCGGGCCGGCCGCGCAGCGCCACCGTCGTGGCGGCCTCGCGCTGCGAGCTGCTCGAGCTGGACAAGCCGGCGCTGGAGGCCATCCTCGAGGTCCACCCGCGCGTGCGGGACGTCCTGGAGGAGCACTACATCGCGCGCGCCAACGACCCCGAGGCGGCCGCCATCCGCGGGACGACGCTCGACGAGCCGCGCGGAAACGCCACGAGCTAGCCGCCGGAGTCGGCGGCCTCGGCCAGGGCTCCCGGGGGCGTGGCGTCTTCGAGGTCGTCGAGATAGCCCTCGGGCAGGGCGACCCTCTGGGTCCCGGCGGTCTTCCCCCTCGGCACGCGCATGGCATCCGGCGGGAAGGGCTGGCTCCGGTCCGCGCAGGCCAGCACCGAATGGAGCTCCGCGAGGGCCGTCACGTGCATCAGCCTCTCGCGCAGCGGCGCGCCGCCGCGGAAGCCCTTCGTGTACCACGAGCTGTGCTTGCGAAAGGCGCGCATGGCGCCCTCTTCCCCGAGCCACGCCGCGAGCAGGCGCGCGTGCTCGAGCATGACGTCGACGACCCCGCCGAAGTCGGGCGGGTTTGACGGCTCGCGGCCGGAGAAGACGTCGGCCAGGTCGCGGAACAGCCAGGGCCGGCCCAGGCACCCGCGGCCCACGATCACGCCGTCGCAGCCGGTGGTGCGCATCATGCGCAGGGCGTCCTCCGCCTCCCAGATGTCGCCGTTGCCCAGCACCGGGATCCGCGTCACCGCCTCCTTCAAGCGCGCGATCGCGTCCCAGCGGGCCTCGCCGTCGTAGAGCTGCGCGGCCGTGCGCGCGTGCAGGCCCACCGCGGCGCACCCTTCCTCCTGGCCGATCCGGCCGGAGTCCAGGAACGTCTCGTAGCGGTCGTCGATCCCCACCCGGAACTTGATGGTCACGGGCACCGCGCCGGCGTTCCGCACGGCGGCGGCCACGATGCCGCGCAGCAGCCGCGGCTTCAGCGGGATCGCGGACCCGCCGCCCTTGCTCGTGACCTTCCGCACGGGGCAGCCGAAGTTCATGTCGATGTGGTCCACGCGGTCCTCGCCCACGAGCAGCTTCACCGCCTCGCCCACGTGGTAGGGATCGACGCCGTAGAGCTGCAGGCTGCGGGTCGTCTCGTCCTCGCCGAAGCTGGCCATGAGCAGCGTCTTGCGGTTGCCCTCCACCAGGGCCCGCGCCGTGATCATCTCGCTCACGTAGAGGCCCGCCCCGTAACGGCGGCAGAGGGTGCGGAAAGGCGGGTTGGTCACGCCGGCCATGGGCGCCAGGACCACGGGCGGCCATACGGAGAGGGGCCCGATGGGGATGGGGCGGAACTCCCCGGGCGCCGCGGGCGGTACGCCGCGGTTCAACGCGCTGCGGTAGACCGGGTCCATGTCGAAACGATGATAGCCTGCTCCTGATGGCGCGGCACTTCTCGATGATCCGCGACTTCCACCTCGCGGACGCCTTCACCCTGGCCAACGGCGCGTGCGGGACGGCGGCCCTCTTCTTCGCCATGGACCACGTCCGCCAGTCGGGCTTCGGGAAGGTCTACGCGGCGGGCGCGTTCATCGTGCTGGCCCTGGTCTTCGACGTCCTGGACGGCCGCATCGCGCGCTGGCGCCACAGCTCCTCACCCCTCGGCCGCGAGCTGGACTCGCTGGCCGACGTCATCAGCTTCGGCGTGGCCCCCGCGGGCCTGGCCTTCTCGCTGGGCCTCACCGGCCTCTGGGACGCGCTGGTGCTGCTGTACTTCGTGGCCTGCGGGATCAGCCGCCTCGCGCGCTACAACGTCACCGCGGAGGCCATGTCCGAGGGGGCGGGCAAGGTCACGTACTTCGAGGGCACGCCCATACCGTCGAGCGTGCTGCTGGTCCTCCTGCTGCTGGCCCTGACCAAGCTGGGCCGCGTGGGGGCCGACCTGCCCGGCGGGGTGTGGGGCCTGGGGCCCTACGACCTGCACCCGCTGGCGCTGCTGTTCGCGCTGTCGGGCTCGCTGATGATCAGCAAGACCCTGCACATCCCCAAGCCTTGATCACACACGGCCGCCCATGGCGCGCGGGCGGCCGTGTGGCTAGCCGGTCCCTCAGGACCGGTCCACCTGTCGCGTCTCAGGGGTTACTGACGGTCGTGGACGAAGGCTACGGGATCACCGTCCCGTTCAGGCACCCTTCGACGCCCTTCACGACCGCGCAGAGGCGGAAATTGCCTTCCTGCACACCGACCAGCGTCTTGTTGAACGCCACCCCGGGGAAGTCCTCCACCGTCACCTGCTCGTGGCCCTCCCAGTGGATCCACTGGATGTCCGGGCCGTGCACGCGGGGATCGACGTCCTCGTTGTCCTTGGTCTTGGGCGTCGCGGTCACGAAGCCCTCGCAGCCCACGGGCAGCTTGCCCAACCCGTTCTTCGGGACCTCCACCCCGTCCGGGCAGTCGAAGCCGTAGAAGGCGACGCGGATCCCGTCGATCAGGTCCTCGGCGGCGACCGGGAAGGCCGGCGGGTTGCACGTGGAGCGGTACGAGCCGTCGCCGCGGCGGACGTGCTCGCTGGACAGGAGGATGTCGTAGTCCTCGCTGAACTCGTTGCTGTTCTTGAGCTGGACCAGGTTGTTGTCGGCGGCGGCGCAGAAGGCCATGGCCTCCAGGTTCTTCACCACGCCCGCGTAGTACTTCTTGGAGTCGAGGACCCGGTAGCCCCCGGGACCGGCGGCGTCCTCCAGGTTGAAGATCTCGGGTTGCTTCTGGACCAGCTGGTCGATGGCGGCCTCGACCTTCTGGAGGAAGACCGGCACGCCCCGCACGCAGGTGGTGTCGACGGTGCCCTTGCCGTACGGGCAGGGCGACGGCGTCGGCGACGGGCTGGGTTTGGGGCTCGGAAGAGGGCTCGGAGAGGCGAAAAGGATTCGAGCGCCGCCCGAAGGGCCGTTGACGGCGGAGGGCAAGGACGCCTTGTCCGGCGTCCCCGAGCAGGCCCAGAACGTCACCACGGCGGAACCGGCCAACGCCGCGACGGTACGAGAGGGAAACCTCATTGCCGTCCTCCGGACTTCGGGCGAAAGACGTAGCCTATCGTCTTTAGCAGGCTGGAGCAACCCGTCCCCGCCGCAGTGTGATCCAGGCCACCGACGCCAGGAGAGCGATGCCCAGCAGGGTCCAGGCCGCGGGCCACGGCAGCCGCGGCGGCGCGGCCTCGATCCGGACCTCCGTGGCGCCGCGGGGAACCCACACCGCGGACAGGGCGCCGTAGGCGGGGAACACGGCCGCCTCCCGCCCGCGGCCGTCGTGGCCGATCACCGTCGCCTTCAGCGTCTCCGCGTAGCTGATCGCGAAGGTGAGCGGGCAATCGGCCGGGGCCTCCACCACGGCCGAGGCGCCGGCTTCCCCGCGCCGCCCCCTCACCTCGCGGACGCGCGCCGCGCCGCACGCCGGGTCCACGGAGCCGGGAAGGCGGGCGGCGGCGACACGTGGGTCCGGGGTCACGAGCCACAGGCTCTCGTGGGCGCGCCGGCCGAGGTCGTCGCCCAGGGCCAGGAGGTCGCGGCCGAGGGACGCGAAGGACTCCGTGCGCGTGAATCCCGCGCTGAACCAGGCGGCACCGGCGGGAGCGGTGAGGGGCGTGACCTCGACGGCGGTCCCCGCAGCGCGCACCCTCCACGCCACGTCGTAGAGCTGGAACATCGGCCGCGAGGTCGGGTGGTCCTCGGGCAGCCTCACGATCAGCTGGTTTGGCTGATAGGCCTGGCCGCGGATCGCGCAGACCAGCTCCACGAAGCGGCGGCTGGGAAAGAAGTAGCCGTCGAGGGCGGAGAGCCGGGCGGCGAAGGCGGTGTTGGCGGCGAAGGCGCCCTCGGGCCCGACGCTGGCCCGCACGAGCGGCGAGGCCAGGGCGGGCTGCGCGCGCAGCGCGGCCTCCCCGACGCGCCGCGCCTGCGCCAGCGCCGCCTCGCCCGGCAGGAAAGGCAGCAGGCGCTCGTGGAATGCGGCCACGCCCCCCGCGGCCATCGTCATGAGGAGGACGCTCCACGCGAGCGCGGGCAGCTCGCGCCGGCCTTTGGACACGTGGGCGACGATGCCGAAGGCCAGGGCCCAGCCGACAGCCTCGCGGGCCAGCGACGGCAGAAGGAGGAAGACGGCGCCCGCGGCCAGGCCGAGGGCAGCCGCGCGGCCCCTGGCCGCCGCTTCCGGGCGCGCCATCACCGCGGCCAGGACGACGACGGGCAGCAGGGCGAGGGCGGGTTGGATGGCGCGCGGGGGCACCCGGAAGGTGTTCAGGGGCGGCACCAGGGCGATCAGGACGTCCGAGAACGGCCGCGCGTTCATGCTGAACAGCAGCGCCAGCGCCACGCTCGTGCCGAGGCCCAGGGCCAGGGCCGGCGCCCGGCGCCACGGGACCAGGGCCAGAAGCGCCAGGAGCGGGCCCGCCGCGTAGTTGATCTCGTGGTGGTACAGGACCGGCCGCCGGAAGGGCACGGCCTGCCGCGTCCACGGTATGGACGTGAGCCAGTCGAACGGCTGCGAGGTGAGCCAGGCGTACGTGAGGTCCATGCGGCCGAGCGAGCGCAGCGAATCCGACCCGGCGGCATGGGCGAGGACGCCCCATAGACCGGGCAGGGCGACCAGGAACGCGGCCAGGCACGCCAGCGCGGGCGCGGCCAGGGCCCGCGGCCGCCCTCCGCACGTGTGCCACACGGCGAGGAGGATGGGGCCGCCGAAGACGGCGCCGTACAGCACCATCTGATGGCCGGTGAACAGCACGCCGTTGACGAGGGCGGCGGTGGCCGCGATCAGCAGCGTGACGGTCAGGGTCCCCGTCCCGGCCGCCGCGACGAGCGCCGCCGCGGCCAGGAAGGGGAGCCCACCCACCACCAGCGTGTGGTGCCCGTAGGCGAGCCGCCAGGCCAGCGCGGGGGCGAACCCGCACATCCACACGCCGGCCCCGCGCTCCAGCCACGTGGGCCGGCGGCCCGAGGACCAGGCCGCGGCCATGTCCGTGGCGATGCGGACGCCCAGGAACGCGATGAGGACCTGGATCAGGAACGTGAGCAGGTTGAAGACCGCGGTGGCCGAGAGCGGCAGGCGGGCCAGGAGCGCGAGGACGGGCAGCGGCCCCACCGCGTCGCGGACCTTCATCCCGCCGAACAGGTCCGCGCGGTAGGCGAGGTCCGACCATCGGCCCTTCGCCTCCACCAGCTCGCGGATGCCGAGGAACAGGGTGGCGACGCCGTCGTGGCCGGGGATGAGGTCCGCCCACGTCCAGCCCAGGACCAGGCGCCAGGTCGCGGGGACCATCACCGCCGCGAGACCCAGGAGCGCCAGGTCAAAGGCCTCGCGCCGGATCCTTCCCCGCGCGGACATCACCTGGCGCCGCGGCGGCGATCGAGGACGCGGGGGACCATGGGGAGCGAGAAGCGTAGGAGGCGCGTCCGCCCGCGTCAAGGAGCGGGCGCCGCGCTCCCCGCTCTCACGAGCACCTCCGGAGATGTGGCCTCCCGCACAGCGTCGTGCTGTCAGGGGCTCGGCATATGATCCGGAGGTCGTGGGGATCCGGCCCGTCGTCCTTCTCGTGCCGTCCATGGCCGCCGCGGTCGAGCTGCCGCGGCGCCTGGCCTCGGCGGGCCGCGCCGTGGCCGGGATCTACCCCTTCAGGGCGATGGACCTCGCGCGGGCCATCGCGGAGCCCGCGCTGCTCGGGCGCGGCCTCCTGGCGTGGGGCGCGGGACACGACGCCCTGCTCGCCGCGCGCCTGCTGGAGGAGGGCAGCGGACCCCGCGGCCTGCGCCTCGCGCCCGAGCTGCCCCGCGCGCCCGTGGCCGCCGCCCTGGCGCGGACGCTCGCGTCGCTGCGACGGGCAGGGATCCAGCCCAAGCGCCTGGACGCGGTGGCCGAGCAGGCGGCGGCCACGACGGAAGACCGGGACCGGCTGCGCGCCGTGGCCGGACTGTACCGCTCCTTCCACGAGGCCATCGAGGGCCGGTTCGCCGATCCCGCCACGATCCTGCGCGCCGCGCGCGAGCACCTCCCGAAGGCGCGCTGGCTGCACGGAGCCCACGTCCTGGTGGTGGACGACCTGGAGCTGGACGGCCTGGAGGCCGCCTTCGTGGAGGACCTCTCGCGCGCGCTGCCCGTCCGCCTCCTGCGTCACGACCGGCCCCTTGGCCTGCGGCCAGCCTCGTTCGCGGCCTGGTCCGCGGCCCGGGGCCTGACCGACGTGGCCGTGGCCGACACGCTCCTCGCCCCGCTGGCCCCGGCCGCCGCGCCCGCCGCTCTCGCGCGGCTGCGCACGCAGCTCTTCGAGCCCCCCGCGGGGGGGCCCGCGCACGACCCGTCGCTGGAGCTGATGACCGCGCCCGGCGAAGCGGCCGAGGTGCGGGGCGTCGTGCGCCGGCTCCTGCGCGCGGCCGGGGACGGCGTCCCCTTCGAGGACATGGGCGTGATCCTGCCGCGGCCCGACCCCTATGCGTCGCTCTTCACCGATCTCCTCCAGCGCCTCGGCGTTCCCCACCGGCTGCACCCTTCGCTGCCGCTCCGCACCGGCCGTACCGCGCGGTCGCTGCTGCTGCTCTTCCGCTGCCGCGGCCTTCCCCGCGCGGCGGTCCTGGAGTTCCTCACCTTCGCCCCGGTTCCTTTCGAAGCGCTGCTCGCCGCCGGGGAGACGCCGCGCACCGCGCAGTGGGACGCCATCAGCCGCGACGCGGGCATCGTCTCCGGCCTGGACCGGTGGACGATCGGTCTTCGGACCTACGCGGCCGCGGAGCGCGAGGCCGCCGCCACGGAGAAGGAGGCGGACCGGCGGGCGCGGCGGGAGCGTCGCGCCGGCGACGCGGAGACGCTGCTGCGCCTGGTGGAGGGGATCGCCGGGACGCTCGACTCCCTGGAGGGCGAGGCGACCTGGGCGGAATGGGCCGACCGGCTCCAGGCCTCGCTGGACCGCTGGATCGGCAAGGGGCGTGACCGCGAGGCGGTGGCGGCGGTGATCGCCGACCTGCGCGGCCTCGCGTTCCTCGAGCGGAAGTCGCCCTGGCGCGACGTGGAGGCGGTGCTGGAGGCCCGCTTCGAGTGGGAGCGGGTCCCCCTGGAACCGCTGGCCACGGGCGCCGTCCACGTGGGCGCCCTCGACGCCATGGCCGGCCTGCCCTTCCGCGTGGTGGCCATCCCCGGCCTCGTGGAAGGCGGCTACCCCGGCGTGATGCGGCCCGACCCGTTCCTGCTGGATCCCGAGCGCGAGGCGCTGGCCGCGGGAGACGTGGCGCCGGCTCCGACGCCGCGCGATCGTCCGCTGGCGAGGGGACAGCTCTCGCTGTTCGACGAGGAGCCGCCCGCCCCACCGCCGCCGCCGGCCGGCCCCACGGCGCGCCTCCCCACCACCCAGGACCGCCTGCTCGAGTCGCGGCGCGACTTCCACCGCGCGGCCTCTCAGGCCACCGAACGGCTGATCCTGTCCTACCCGCGCGCCGATCCCCGCACGGGCCGCGAGCGGATGCCGTCTCTCTTCTTCGTGGCCGCGGCCTCCGCGCGCGAGGGCCGGCCGGTGGGCGCTCTCGACCTGGAGCGGATCGTGGTCGAGGACGACCTCGACGCGCTGCCGCTCGAAGAGGCGGTGGACCGGTCGGAGCGGGACCGGCGCCGCGTCCGCGCGGGCGGCAAGGAGGCCGTCCTCGCCGTCGCCGGCGGCTCGTCCTTCTTCCGGCAGTCCCACCTGGCCTCGCGGGCGCGCTGGTCGAAGCAGCTCACGCCCTACGACGGGCTCGTCGCGTTCGCGCCGCGGGACGGCGTCTCCGCCGAGATCGCGGCGGAGGTGCGGCGCAAGCTCGACCCCGTGACCGCCGACCGGCCGATCTCGGCCAGCCGCCTGGCCGCGTTCTCCCGGTGCGGGTTCCTGTACCTGATGCAGTACGTCCTCCGCCTGGAGCCGGCGCGGGAGCCCGAGGAGCGCAAGCGCCTGGACCCGCTCGAGCGGGGCAGCGTCTTCCACGAGGTGGCGGAGCGGTTCCTGCGCGAGCGGCGCGACCGCGGCGAGCTGCCCGTCCGGGACACGCCGGAGACGCGGGAGCGGCTGCTGGCGCTGGCCGACGAAAGGCTCGAGGCCCTCGTCGCGGGCAGCCCGCCGCGCTACACCGTGCTGTGGGATCGGGTGCGCGCCCAGTTCCACGCGGGCGTGCTGAAGTGGCTGGAGCGCGAGGCGCGGGCCGAGGGCGACGCGGTGCCCGCCTATTTCGAGGTCGGCTTCGGCACCGGCCGGGACAACGCCCCGGGCGAGCCACACCGCCGCGAGCCGCTGGAGATCGACCTGGGCGAGGGGCGGACGCTGCGCGTCTCGGGCAAGATCGACCGCATCGACCGGCGGCCCGACGGCACCCTGGTCCTGCGCGACTACAAGACCGGGAAGGCCCCCAAGGACGAGCACGGGCTCTTCCGCGGGGCCAAGCAGCTCCAGATCCCGTTCTACATCCTGGCCGCGGCCGAGCTCTTCCCCGGGCAGCCGGTGGTGGAGGCCTTCCTCGACTACGTGGACGGCGGCCGTCAGGTGGCGCTGGACCCCGCCTCCGTGCAGGGCGAGGAGTTCGGACAGCTCCTGCGAGGTCTGGTGGACGCCATCGGGGACGGCCTCTTCGTGCAGGAGCACACCGCCTGCACGTGGTGCGAATACACGGCGGCCTGCGGACCCGCGCCGCTTTTGGAGCGGCGCCGCCAGTACAAGATCGGCGACGCGCGCGTGCAGCGGGTGCTCCGCCTGAGGGAGATCGGTTGAGCGCGCCTCCGGTGGACCGCGACGCGCGGCGGCAGGCGCGCGACGACCACGACACGAGCCTCGTGCTGGAGGCCGGGGCGGGCACGGGCAAGACCACGCTGCTCATCGACCGCATCGAGGCCCTCGTCAGGAGCGGCCACGCGCGGCTCACGGAGACCGCGGCCGTCACCTTCACCGAGAACGCCGCCACCACCATGAAGCTGCGGCTGCGCGAGCGGCTGGAGCGGGCGCGCTCCGACGCGGCGGCCCCGGAGGCCGAGCGGCAGAGGGCGGGCGAGGCCCTGGACGTCCTGGAGCGGGCGCAGGTCTCCACCATCCATGCCCTCTGCGCGGCCATCCTGGCCGAGCGTCCCCTCGAGTGCGGCGTGCTCCCCGGCTTCCGCACCGCCGACGAGGCCGAGGCGGACCTGCTCTTCGCCGCGGCGTGGGAGGAGTGGCTGGCCGACCGCCTCGCGAAGGGCGACGACGTCCTGCTCGAGGCCATGGACCGCGAGGTCCCGCTGGAGGGCGAGGGCCGGTTCGGGGAGCGCAGCTCGCTGCGGGGCTTCGCGCGGGCCCTCATCGAGCAGCGCGACCTGCAGCCGCTGGTGGCGGAGGCGCCGGAGGACCCGCGCGCGTGGCAGCGGGACCTGGCCGCCCACGCGGAGCGGGCGCGCGTGGTGCTCGCGGTGGCCCCGGACGGCGACAACCTGACGGCCCGGCTGCGCGACCTCGTCGCCTTCGCGGATCAGCCCGGGACCCTCGACCCCGCCGAGACCGCCCGCCGCCTGCTGAAGATGCCCGCCATCTCCGGCAACGTCCGCGGCCAGCGCGCCCGCTGGACGAGGGAGGACGTCCTCGAGGAGGCCCGGGGGATCGCCGACTGGAGCCGCCAGGCCCTCGCGTCCTGGAAGGCCGCCCACGGCGCCGCCCTGCACGGCCGGATCATGACCGCGCTGGCCGGCGTCGGCGAGCGGTACCGGCGGCTGAAGGCCGAGCGGGGGGTCCTCGATTACCTGGACCTGCTGCTCAAGGCCCGCGACGCGCTGCGGGACCGCGAGCCCGTCCGCCGCTACTTCCGCCAGCGCTTCCGCCTCCTGATCATCGACGAGTTCCAGGACACCGACCCGCTCCAGGTGGAGATCGCGCGTCTCTTGGCCGGAGACGCGCCCGGCGCGCTGGTGGTGGTGGGCGACGCCAAGCAGTCCATCTACCGCTTCCGCCGGGCGGACGTGGACCTCTTCCGCCGCCTGTCCGCGGAGGCGAGGGCGCGCGAAGGCCACCGGGTCCTCCACCTCACGCAGAACTTCCGGTCACGGCCGGCCATCCTGCGCTTCGTCAACCGCGCCTTCGGCATCCTGATCAAGGAGTCCGAAGAGGCGGGCCAGCCCGCCTACGAGCCCATCGACCCGCCCGCGGGGCTGAGCGAGGACCCGTCCGTCGTGGCCCTCCGCTTCGAGGCCCGCCTGGCCGAGGGCGCCGACCTCCTGCGCGCGGAGTCGGCGGCGGTGGCCGCCTTCATCGCCCAGGTGGCCGCGGGCCGTTACGAGGTGCGGGACTCGGCCACGGGCGCGAACCGGAAGAGCCGCGCGGGCGACGTCATGGTCCTGACGCGGCGGCTGACGCAGGTCCGCCACCTGGAGGAGGCGCTGGAGGCGGCCGGCCTGCGCTTCGCGGTGGAAGGCGGGAAGTCCTTCTTCGACCGGCAGGAGGTGCACGAGACGCTGTCCGTCCTGCGGGCCATCGAGGACCCCACCGACCGCGTGTCGCTGGTGGCGGCGCTGCGGTCGTCGTTCTTCGGCGTCAGCGACCGCGACATCGTGACCTACGCGCTCTTCGGCGGCCCGCTCTGGATCGGACCGGTGGACGAGACGAAGCCGGCCGCGGCGGCGCTGGGCCCCGCGATGGCCCTCCTCGACGACCTGCACCGGCGAAGGACCCGCGACTCGGTGCCCGCCATCCTCGACGTCCTCTACGACGAGACCCGCATCCTGGCCGCGCTCACGGGCACGCGCCGGGGCGAGGCCCAGATCGCGAACCTGGAGAAGGTGGCTTCTCTCGCGCGCCAGGCCACGGCGCTGGGCGTCCTCACGCTCCGGGGCTTCGCGGACCTGCTGCAGGGCCGCATCCTGGAGCCGACGGAGGAGCCCGACCTGCCCTCCACGCGCCCGGGCGATCCCCATACCGTCCGCGTCCTGTCGATCCACAAGGCCAAGGGCCTGGAGGGGCCGGTGGTCGTCCTCTTCGACTCCGCCGACTCCTTCCGCATCACCACGGACTCCGTGGCCCTCTGGGACGCGGGCCGCATCGCCCTCGGCTTCCGCGCCGGCTGCCAGCCCCCGGGCTGGGACCGGCTCGTCACCGCCGACCAGGCCAAGGCCTGGGCCGAGGGCCGCCGCCTCCAGTACGTCGCCTGCACCCGGGCCCGCGACCTCCTCGTGATCCCGGTCCCGCCGCCCGACGCCCACGCCGGCGCGTTCTGGAAGGACCTGGTGGCCTTCCTGCCGAAAGCCACGGACGCCGACGTCCAGGTGATCGACGCCGCCACCCTGCCCGCGCCCGTCCGTGAAATGGACGACGCCGACCTCCGCACGCTCGCCGTCGCCGGCGGAGGCGACGCCGTCGCCGCCCGGTGGGACGCGGAACGAAAGGACCGGATCGAGACCGCCTCCCATCGCCCGTTCGTCCCCATCTCCGCCACCCGCGCCGCCGCGAGGGCGGCCCCTCCCGCCGCGGTCACCGCGGTCGGCGGAGGAGGACGCGACTTCGGCGGCCTGGTCCACAAGATCCTGGAATGGGTGCCGCTGGAGCCGGAGGAGAAGCCGGGGCTCGCGGTGACCATGGCGGCCGCCCTCGGCCCGACGTTCGGCCTCGACGCCGAGGGGGCCCGCCGCGCGGGCGACGCCGCGGAGCGCGCCCTCGACCTTCCGGTCATGCACCGCGCCCGCAAGGCGTCCCACCTCTGGCGCGAGCTTCCCGTCTGGTTCCCCGAGGGCGACGACCTCGTCGAGGGCGTGGTGGACCTGGTCTTCGAGGAGGAGGGCGGGCTGGTCATCGTGGACTACAAGACCGACCACATCGGGGACGACCAGGCGCTCGCCCAGGCCGCCCACCACGCCCCCCAGCTCCAGCTCTACGGCCGCGGCCTCGCCCAGGCCACGGGCCTGCCCGTCCGCGAGCGCCTCGTGCTCTTCACCGCGATCGGCCGCACCGTCCCGGTCTGATCGGGGCGGCCGGCGGTCCCTCAGACCACGGGCACCCGCCTCTTCGCGCGCTCCTTCATCACCAGCGGACAGTTGTGGCCGTTCGCCATGCAGTAGTCGGGGACCTGGCCGGCCGCGAGCGAGCGCCGCAGGCCCCGCATTACCTGGCCGTTCCACACCTCCTCGATCGAGAGCTTCGAGGGCGACGCGATCGGCTGCTTGAGGTACACGCAGGGCGCGTAGATGTCGTGGAGCGGGCGTACGCAGAGGAACTTCCAGGGAAAGAGGCAGGGGATATCGACTCCCTCCTCCGCCTGCTCCGCGATGAAGGAGTCCTCGGGGTTCCACGCGAACTCCACGTCCAGGGGCGGCCGCCCCTCCCGGATCCGGCGCTCGATCTCCAGGTAGTGGTCGAGCGGGAGCCTCTCCTCGCCGTAGGCGAACGGGTAGTCGAAGTTGTTGACCGTGAACTCGTCGTACCCCAGGTCGAAGAGGTGGCGGAGCAGCACTCGCTTCACGCCGATCTCTTCCGCCAAGCGCAAGAATGCGTCCACCTCGTGCCGGTTCGAGCGCATGACGATGAAGCTCAGGAGCATGGGCAGCGGCTTCCCGGGGCGCACCTCGCCGTGGATCTGCACGAACCGCCTCAGGTTTGCGAGCAGCCTGTCGAAGTCCTGGCCGTGATGGATGGCGTAGGTTTTCGCGGTGGCGGCGTTCACGGAGACGCAGAAATCCAGCGCGTCGCCGTGCGCGGCCAGGAACCGCGCGCGTCGCTCGCCCAGCAGGAGCCCGTTGGTGGTGAAGCCGAACCTCACGCCCGCGCCGACGAGCCGGGCCACCACCTCCTCGAAGCGCGGGTAGAGCATCGGCTCTCCGTAGGAGCAGTCGTTGACCCGCCGCGCCCGCAAGAGATGCGGCCAGTAACGTTCGAGGTCCAGGTGGCCGGGCTCCCTGTAGAGGGGCAGGTTCTTGCCCACGCAGAAGGTGCAGGCGGGCTTGACGTTGCATCTTCCCGTGAGCTCGATGTTGACGGTGGACGGCGACGAGACCACCCGCGTCCGCCGGCGGCGGATCTCCCATCGAAGCCACGCGGCGCGGAGGCGGGCCGCGAGGCCGCTCCGGCCTCGGCGCGCGCTCTCCCTCGACCACACGGCGGCCGCCTAGGGGTTCGAGGAGCGGCCGCGGAGCGTCCGTCGCAGCAAGGCCCTGGCCGAGGACCATGCGCCGTGGGCGCGGTCCCGGATCGTGGGATCCGCAGCGCCGCGGGACACTCGGATCGTGGTCCGGATCGGCGGGGCGTCGTCGAACAGCTCCATCCGCAGCTCGTGCGCGCCGTTCCCCGCGGGGGCCGGTAGGGCGAAGGCGAAGTGGCAGCTCCCCGCGGGCCAGACGTCGTGGCGCAACCGCACGGTCTCCACGCGACGGCCGTCGAGGAACACCGCCAGCGCGACGGGTGAGCGGCCCCCTTCCGGTGCGCGCAGCCACGGTTGGGCGCCGATGTTGCGCACGTGGAGGCGCACGTGCGCCTCCTCGCCCGGATCCATGGACGATGGCGCTTCCATGGAGAGCACCTTGAACGCGAAAGGCCTTCCGGTGGCCCAGTCCTGCTTGCCCCGGTCGCCGGAGGGGACCTCTCCCCTGTGCCGCAGCTCGATCATCTTGCGGTGGATTGCGATCATCTCTCCCGGGATGTCAATCCCGGCCGGGCACACGCAGGTACGGTTCTCGCACGTCTCGCACGCGCTCTGCTCCCAAGGGTGGAGCTTGAAGTACTGCAGGTTGCTGGACACCTCGAAGGGCGCCGACGGGTAGAGGTAGTGGTAGGCCGCGCGGAAGATGAAGGAGACGGGCAGGCCCTTGCTGCACAGGTCGTCACACTTCCCACAGCGGCTGCAGAGCGTCCTGGTCAGTGCGCCCGTTCGGGACTCGAGGCGGGCGACCTCCGCCGCGTCCAACCGGACATCCCCGCAGCCGGCGGCCGCGTTCTCCTCGGCCTCCTCCACCGAGCAGGTCCCCGGCACCACGCAGCTCACACCTTCCTGCATCAGCACGTAGCGCAGGACATCCCGGGCCGGGAGCGGCGGGGGAAGGTCCTCCCGGTAGGGCCGCGGCGGGAAGGCCCTGCTCGACGTCAGCAGGCCCCCGGCCAACGGCTTCATCACCATGATCCCCACGTCCCGCCGCTTCGCCAGCGGGAAGATCTCCCGCCCGGTGCGCGGGATGTCCTCCCACTCGTAGGTGCCCTGCAGCGGCAGGGGCGGAGTCTCGATCTGCCATACGGTCTCGGGCCGGAAGGAGATGATGTGGAACCCGAGAGGGTTGTACGCGAGCATGAGCGCGTCGAAGACGTCCCGCTCGAGGGCCGCCTTCATTTGCTCGGGCGAGCCGTGGTCGCTCGCGAACATCGCCCGGAGGCGGCCCTCGGCCTTCATCCTCTGCAGGAACTCGACGGTGCCGCCGCGGCCCCACACGTTGTGGCCGAACACCTCCTGCTCGGAGATGGCGGCCAGGCCGAAAAGGTCCAGCCGCCCGGTCTGGAACTTCTCGCAGGTCTCCTCGAAGAGGCGCTCGATGTACGCCGGAGCCCCGCCTGCCTGGAAGGAGACGATGACCTCGGGGCGCGCCGGCGACTCCGCCAGCGCCGCCAGGACCAGGTCGTCGGCACCCTCGTAATCCGGCCCTACGTTGACGTGGTTGACCCCGAGCGCGAAGGCCCGCTTCAGGGTGGCGACCGCCTGGCGCTCCGGGACGCGCCGGAGCTGGGTGGTGCCCACGCCGACCACCGACAGCGTCAGGCCCGTGCGGCCCAGCCGCCGGTAGTTCATCCGGCCGAGCGCGAGGGGCTCGGCCGAACCGTGGCTCGCGGCGGTGGGCGTGGCAGTCATGCGGTCGGCGTCTGTGTAGGCCGGGAGTATACTCCCCGGTCCGTCGTGCGCATCCTGTCCTCGTGGCGACGCTCGGTACCCGCGCCCGCGGCCCCGTCGGTGGCCGCGCGCTACATCGACCACAACGTCCCCCCCTCCGCGGTCGCGGGGGCGGTCTGCGTGGTGCGGGTGAGGGTGGCGAACACGGGCCCCACACCCTGGCACGGCAACCCACCCGACGGTCACCACGTGGGGATGGCCGCATTCCTCGACGGCCAGCTCGTGGGAGGAGGCCGGTTCCTGGCGGAGACGGTGGCTCCGGGCGAGGAGGCGACCCTGGCCGTACCGCTCACCTGGCCGGCCGACCCGGGCGAGCATCGGCTCAAGCTCGACATGCTGGTCAGCGAGCGCGTCTTCTTCTCCGCCGCGGGAACCCCGGCCCTCGAGGTCCCGGTGAGCCTGCGCCCCGCCGAGGCCACTCCGACCGAAGCGCTGCGCGGGGCCTCGCGGCACAACGAGTGGTTCTTCTCTCCCGGTCAGGGCGTGTACCGCACGCGCGACGGTCGCCCGACCTATCCGCTCTTCGGAGAGAGCGCGAGCGGCTGCACCATCACGGACGTGGACGGCCGCGACTACGTGGACCTGCACATGGGCTGGGGCTGCAACCTGCTGGGCTACGCGGACGAGCGCGTGCAGGAAGCGGTGTCGAGGTCCCTGGCCAGCGGGGGCATCGCGTCCCTGGTCCACCGCGGGGAGATGGAGGTCTCGGAGGCACTGTGCGGCTGGTTCGGCCTGGGCGACGAGGTCCTCTTCGGGAAGAACGGATCGGACGTCACGACGTGGGCGGTACGCGCCGCGCGCGTGGCGACCGGTCGCAAGACCGTGATCTACGCCGGATACCACGGCTGGCAGGACTGGAACGCGGCGGCGCTCGGCTTCGAGGCCACCGGGATACCCGGGCCGCCGGGTCCCGCGTTCCGTTTCCGCTACGCAGACCTCCCCGCGCTGGAAGCGGCGGCCGCGCGGCACGCGCAGGACCTGGCCGCGGTGATGATCGAGCCCGCCGCGCACGCGCACGATCCCGGCGATCCCGGCCACGAGCGCGATAGGGCCTACCTCGAGGGCGCGCAGGCGCTGGCCCGCCGCTACGGCGCCCTCTTCGTCGTGGACGAGATCTTCACCGGCTTCCGGTTCCGGCGGCGTTTCGCCCAGACGTACTTCGGGCTGCGGCCCGACCTCACCTGCCTCGGCAAGGCGCTCGCCAACGGCCTGGCGCTCTCGGCCCTGGTCGGCCGCGGAGACGTGCTCCGGCGTTGCCTGGGTCGCATCTTCTACACTCCCAGCAACAAGGGCGAGGCCTACGCGTTCGCGGGAGCGCTTGCCGCGCTCACTGTGCATCGCGATACCGACGTGCCGTCCGAGGTGTGGGCCGCCGGAGAGGCGCTGCGCGCCGGCGTCGATGCCCTCTGCGCGGAGCGGGGATTACCCGCGCGCCTCCTCGGCCCGCCCTACCGGATGTACATGGGCCTGTTCGAAGGCGACCTCGAGCATCGCGTCCACGCGCGCACCCTCCTGCAGCAGGAGCTGGCGCGCCACGGCGTCATCAGCCACCGCGGCTACGCCATCGTGAGCCGGCGCCACGACCGCGCGGCCATCGAGCGCTGCCTGTCGGCCTACGCCGCGGCCCTGGACGCCGTCCGCTCGGCGATGCCGCGCGGCGGGGCGCTGCACCGGCTCGACATCCCCGACGTGCCCGAAGAGGGCCCGTCCTGACCCACCGGTCCTGACGGCGAGACTCAGCGCACGCCGACACGGCTTCCCTCGTAGGCCTCTTCCAGCGCCTTGATGTCGATCTTGACCATCCCGAGAATGGCCTCCATGACCCGCCGTGCTCTCGCGGCGTCCTTGTCACGCAGCATCTTGGGCAGGATGGTGGGGACGATCTGCCAGGACACGCCGAACTTGTCCTTGAGCCAGCCGCATTGCTGCGGCGAGCCGCCCACGAGCAGCTTGTCCCAGTAGTCATCCACCCTCCGCTGCGACTTGCAGTGCACCACGAACGAGATCGCCTCCGAGAACTTGAACTGGGGCCCGCCGTTCAGGCCCATGAGCTCCTGGCCCTCGATCTCGAAGATGACGGTCATGACCGAGCCCTTGGGGCCCGGCCCCGCATCTCCGTAGCGCGCCACCTTGCCGACCTTCGACCTCTTGAAGATCGACGTGTAGAACTCCATCGCCTCTTCCGCGCGTCCGTCGAACCACAGGCATGGGGTAATCCGTTGCATGGATGTTCCTTTCTTCAGCGCCTCGTGAACTTCAGGTGCGTCACGTTCGGGGCCGCGACCGTCCGCACAAGCTCGAGCCCCTGGAGGTCGGTGACGCCCTCGAACAGCCGCTCGCCGCTGCCCAGGAGAACGGGCACCTCGTTGATCTCCATCTCGTCCACGAGGCCGGCGGCGAGGTATTGCTGCGCCGCCTGTGCCCCGCCCGCGAGCGAGACGTCCTTGCCGCCGGCTGCGCGCCGCGCTTGATCCAGAGCCGCCTCGATGCCCTCGGTGACGAACGTGAAGGTCGTCCCGCCTTCGAGCGCCAGCGGCTCGCGCGCGTGGTGCGTGAGCACGAAGACGGGGTGATGGAACGGCGGGTTGGTCCCCCACCAGCCGTTCCAGGGCTTCTTCGCGTCCCACGGGCCCGGGTGCCCGCCGAACATGTTGCGTCCCATGATCGTCGTGCCGATGCCCGTCATCGATTCTTCGACGACCCGGTTGCTCTCGTTGACCTCCCCGCCCGGCATGCCGTGCATCGCCCGCCACGCCTTCAAAGGAAAGACCCACTGGTGCAGGCGCATGCCGCCCACCCCGAGCGGGTCCCCCAGGCTCTGGCTCGGCCCCGCCACGAAGCCGTCGAGCGACATCGAGATCCTGAGGCGCAGCCTGGACACCCATGTATTCTATTTGCATGGGGTTGGTCAGGCCGAGGCGCGACCCGCGGGAGGTCCTGGAGGAGATCCACCGGGCCGACGCGCAGAAGGTCAAGGTCGCGATCACGGACATCGACGGCGTCCTGCGCGGCAAGTACATCCACAAGGAGAAGTTCCTGTCCGCGGCCCAGGGCGGCCTCGGGTTCTGCAACGTCGTGTTCGGCTGGGACTCGTCCGACGCGTGCTACGACGACGCGAAGTACACGGGGTGGCACAGCGGGTACCCGGACGCCCTCGCGCGGATCGACCTGGGGACGTACCGGCGGGTGCCGTGGGACGACAACGTCCCGTTCTTCCTGGCCGACTTCGAGGACGGCGCCGGCCAGCCCCTGGGCGTGTGCCCGCGCCAGCTCCTGAGGAAGGTCGTGGCCCGGGCGGAGGCGGCCGGCCTCACGGCCTCGTGCGGGATGGAGTACGAGTGGTTCAACTTCAAGGAGACGCCGGCCTCGCTGGCGGAGAAGGGCGGCGTGGGCCCGCAGCCCATGACGCCGGGGATGTTCGGCTACTCGATCCTGCGCATGAGCCAGAACCGCCCCTACTTCGCCGCGCTCATGGACGACCTGGCCGCCTTCGGGGTGCCGCTCGAGGGCCTGCACACCGAGACCGGGCCGGGCGTGACCGAGGGGGCCATCCTGGCCGCGGACGCGCTGGAGGCCGCGGACCGGGCGGTCCTCTTCAAGACGGCGGTCAAGGAGATCGCCTCGCGGTTCTCCCTCATGCCGAGCTTCATGGCCCGGTGGAGCGCGCAGCTCCCGGGCTGCGGGTGCCACAGCCACCAGAGCCTGTGGGCCTCGGACCGCAACGTCTTCTTCGACGACGCGGACCCGCTCAAGATGAGCGGCGTCTTCCGGAGCTACCTGGCGGGGCTTCTGCGCGCGCTGCCCGAGGTGCTGCCCTTCCTGGCCCCCACCGTGAACAGCTACAAGCGGCTGGTCGAGGGCTACTGGGCGCCCACCCGGCCCACCTGGGGTGTCGACAACCGCACCGTGGCCTTCCGGGTCATCGCGGGCGCGCCCAAGTCCACGCGCGTGGAGGTGCGGGTCCCGGGCGCGGACGTGAATCCCTACCTGGCCATCGCCGCTTCGCTCGCCTCCGGCCTCTACGGCATCGAGAAGGGCCTGTCCCTCGAGGAGCCGCCGATCAAGGGCAGCGCCTATCGGGAGGCGAAGGGCGAGCGGCTGCCGCGCGACCTGAACGAGGCCACGGCGCGCCTGTCCGAGTCCCGTCTGGCCCGGGAGCTCCTGGGCGACGAGATGGTGGACCACTTCGTGACCACGCGGCTGTGGGAGTGGCGGCAGTTCCAGGGCGCGGTCACGGACTGGGAGCTGCGCCGCTACTTCGAGATCATCTGACATGCACACGTTCCAGTTCCCCACGCTCATCCATTTCGGGCCCGGTGTGCGGTCGGAGATCGGTGCCCATCTTCGCGGCCAGGGGCTGAAGCGGCCGCTGGTGGTGACGGACCGGGGCCTGGCGGCGCTGCCCCTCATCGGCGGGATCGTGGAAGGGTTGCGCGCGGCGGGTCTGGACGCCGCGGTTTTTTCGGAGGTCGGTGGGAACCCTTCCCAGAGCCAGGTGTCCGCGGGCGTCGAGGCCTTCCGCTCGCATTCCGCGGATTCCATCGTCGGTGTGGGTGGCGGGGCGGGCCTGGACGTGGCCAAGGCGGTGGCCCTCATGGCCAGCCACCCCGGCGACCTCTTCGACTACGAGGACGGCCGGGCGGAGCCGCGCGCGGTGGACGGGTCGCTTCCGCATTGGGTGGCCGTGCCCACGACCTCGGGGACCGGAAGCGAGGTCGGACGCAGCGCGGTCATCTCCGACGACCAGACCCATATAAAGAAGATCGTCTTCTCGCCGCGGCTCCTGGCCCGGGCGGTCTTCGCCGACCCCGAGCTGACGCTGGACCTGCCGGCGAAGGTCACCGCGGCCACCGGCATGGACGCCCTCACCCACTGCATCGAGGCCTACCTGGCCAAGGACTACCACCCGATCTGCGACGGGATCGCGCTCGAAGGGCTGCGGCTCGGCGCCCCCGCCCTGCCGAGGTGTGTGGAGACGCCCAAGGACGTGCGCGCGCGGGCGGACATGATGATGTCGTCGATGATGGGGGCCATCGCCTTCCAGAAGGGCCTGGGGCTCACGCACTCCCTGGCCCACGCGCTCTCCACGCTGGCCGACCTCCACCACGGCTACGCCAACGGCCTCATGATCGACCACGCCCTGCCCTTCAACATACCGTCGTCGGCGGAGCGGTTCCGGGTGATGGCCCGGACCCTGGGCCTGAAGCACGAGAGCCCCGAGGCCTTCATGGACTGGCTGCGGGACCTGAAGAAGCGGGCCGGCATTCCCGCGACGCTGGCCGAGGCGGGCGTGCCGCGGGACGTCGACCGGCTGTCGGACCTCGCCATCCAGGACACCTGCCACCTGAACAACCCGCGGCCGTGCACGCGCGACGACTTCAAGCGGATCTTCACCGCGGCCTTCTCCTCATGAACGTCACGAACCCGGCCACGGGCAAGGTCATCGGCGAGGTCCCGGAGGACACGCCCGAGACGATCGCGGCCAAGCTCGAGGGGGCGCGGGCGGCGCAGGCGGGATGGGCCGCGGTCCCGCTCGAGGAGCGGCGGGCGCGGCTGCGCGGCTTCCGCAACGGGCTGGTCGGGTGCAAGGAGGACCTGGCGCGGAGGCTCACCGCCGAGGTGGGCAAGCCGATCCGCCAGTCCTGGGCGGAGCTGGACGCGATGCCGGCGCGCATCGACTTCTTCCTCGAGAACGTCGGGCGGGTCATGGAAGAGGAGACCGTCTTCCGCGACGCCGGCAAGGGGCTGGAGGAGCGGGTGGCCTACGAGCCGCTGGGGGTGGTGGCCAACATCTCGGCCTGGAACTACCCGTACTTCGTGGGCTCGAACGTGTTCGTGCCCGCGCTCCTGACCGGCAACGCCGTGCTCTACAAGCCCTCCGAGCTGGCCTCGCTCACCGGCCAGGCCATCGCCGACCTCATGCGCGACGCGGGGGTGACGGCCGAGGTCTTCACGCCCGTCTTCGGGGCGGGAGCGGTGGCCGCGCAGCTCCTCACCCACCCGCTCGACGGCGTCTACTTCACCGGCTCCCACGCCACCGGCCGCAAGGTGGCGGAGGCCGCGGGCCGCGGCCTCATGCGGATGCAGCTGGAGCTGGGAGGCAAGGACCCCGTCTACGTCTGCGAGGACGTGGACCTCGACCAGGCCGCGCCGTCCGTCGCGGTCGGCGCCTTCTACAACACCGGTCAGAGCTGCTGCGCCGTGGAGCGGGTCTACGTCCACGAGCGGATCCACGACGCGTTCGTGGAGGCCTTCGTGAATACGGTCGGGGCCTTCGTGGTCGGCGACCCTACGGACGAGACGGCGTTCATCGGCCCCGTGACGCGGCCCGCGCAGATCGAGGTGCTCGAGGCCCAGGTCGAGGACGCCCGCCGCAAGGGGGCCCAAGTGCCGCTCGGCGGCCGGCGCCGGGAAGGCCCGGGCTCCTGGTTCGAGCCCACCGTCGTCACCCACGTCGACCACCGCATGGAGCTGATGCGCGAGGAGAGCTTCGGGCCCGTGATCGGGATCCAGAAGGTGAAAGGCGACGACGAGGCCCTGTCCCTCATGAACGACACGCGGTACGGCCTCACGGCCGGCGTCTATTCCCGTGACCGCGAGCGCGCGCGCCGGATCCTGTCCTCGGTGCGCTCGGGGTCCGTCTACTGGAACTGCTGCGACCGCGTGAGCCCCCGCCTGCCCTGGTCCGGCCGCGGCCACTCCGGGATCGGGGCGACGCTGGGCCTGGACGGGATCCGCGCCTTCTTGCAGCCGAAAGCCTGGCACCTGCGCGCGCCGCGCGCCTAGCCTTCGCCGTGGACGGCCCTGTCCTGGCAGGGGCCCGTGCTACCGTCCGGGCCGTGGCGAAGGAGTTCTCCTGGTCCGTCTCGCGGCACGACGCCTTCAGCAGCTGCAAGCGCCGCTACTTCTATTCGTACTACGCGGCCGACGACGATCCCGAGATCCGCCGGCTGAAGAAGCTGTCCGCCCTTCCGATGTGGGCGGGGAGCGTCGTCCACGAGACGATCGAGGCGTTCCTGAAGGCCCGCGACACCCTGCCGTCGGAGACCGAGCAGGAGGCGCTGATCAAGGCCGCCGTCCACGGCCAGATGCTCACGGACTGGCGGGACAGCGAGGCGGGCTCCCTCCGCTTCCGGCTCTTCGAGCACGAGTACCAGACCCCGGTCGAGCCCGAGGACAAGAAGATCGTGGTGGGCACCGTCATGCGGTCCCTCAAGAACTTCTTCAAGAGCCCGGTCCTGGCCGAGGCGCTCGCCGTGGGCCGGGGCCAGTGGCTCACGGTCGAGGACCTGGTGTCGTTCGACGTGGCCGGGGTCCCGGTCTTCCTGCGCATGGACCTGGCCTACCGCGACCGGGCGGGGCGGGTGGTCATCGTGGACTGGAAGACGGGCCGCGGCGAGGGCCGGTTCAACGAGGTACAGCTCGCCGGCTACGCCCTCTACGCGTCCGAGCAGGGATGGGCGTCGAGCCCGGAGGAGATCCAGACGGAGCTGGCCTACCTCGCGGTCCCGCGCTACGTGCGCCGGGCCGTGGACCGCCGGAAGGTGGAGCACCTCCGGCGGTTCATCGAGAAGAGCGCGGGCACCATGCGCGGGCTGCTCCTCGACCCCTTGGCCAACCGGGCCCGCCTCGAGGACTTCCCCATGGTGGACCGGCCCCAGATGTGCCGCCGCTGCAACTACCGCAAGCTGTGCTTCCCGCGGGCGGAGGAGGCGGTGCCCGCGGCCGCGCCCGCGGCTCCTCCGAGCTGACGCGCGGACGCGCGTCCCTCCGGCCTCCTACTTCTTCAGGTGCTTCGCGAAGAAGGCCGTGCTCCGGGCCCAGGCGTCCCTGGCCGCGGCCTCGCGGTAGCCCTTCCACGGGTTGTTGACGTTGGCGAAGGCGTGGGGCGCGCCCTCGTAGATCTTCACGTCCACGGCCTTGCCCGCCGCCTTCATGGCGGCCTCGAAGGCCTTGACCTGCTCCGGCGACGGGCCCTTGTCGTCGCCGCCGAAGTTGCCGAGGACGGGCGCCTTGATCTTCGCGATGGCGGCGGTGTCCGTGGGCGGCGCGCCGTAGTAGGCGACGGCGGCCGCGAGGCGGGGCTCCTCGGTGGCGAGGGCCAGCGAGTAGCGGCCGCCCATGCACCACCCGATCGAGCCGATCCGGTCCTTCTTCACGTCCGCGCGGCCCTCCAGGTAGGTGAACGCCGCCTTGAGGTCCCGCAGCGCGCGGTCGGGGGCCAGCCCGTTCATGAGCTGGTGCGCCTCGTCCGGGTTGGAGGTGGCCTTGCCCCGGTAGAGGTCCACCGCCAGGGCCACGTAGCCTTCCCGGGCCAGGGCCCGGGCCTGGTCCTTCACCCAGTCGTCGAGGCCCCACCACTCCTGGATCACGATCACCGCCGGGGACGGGCCCTTGCCCGCGGGCGTCACGAGCAGGCCCGCGGCCTTCTCGGATCCGCTCGGGAACGTGACCATCTCCTCCGCCGCGAAGGCGGGGGCCGCGAGCGCGGCCAGGGCCGCGGCCACGAGGCAAGCGCGCTTCATCATGGTGACCTCCCTGTTCCTCTTTCGAGGATAGGTCCCGGCGCGCGCGCGTGTCAAAGCCGGTGTCGTCAAAGCCGGTTGACGCCGCCCCGCGGCGGCCCTTAGTATCCGCCTCACCATGGCGGCGCTGCGACTCGTCCCGGCCTCCGGCGCGCCCATCGAGATCGGCGAGGACCAGGTGCTGGTCGGGCGGGAGCCGACCTGCGACGTGGTCCTCGCGGACGGCTCGGTCTCGCGCAAGCACGCCCGGCTGGAGAAGCGGGGACGGATCTGGGCGGTCGTGGACCAGGGCAGCGCCAACGGCACGTTCGTGGACAGCCAGCGGGTCACGGACACCACCCTGCGCTCGGGGCAGGAGCTTCGCTTCGGCAGCGTCACGTTCCGGGTCGAGATCGAGGGTGAGGAGGCCGCCGCGGCCACCATGCTGGGCGAGGCCCCGGAGGCCACGGTGATCCACCCGGCGCCCGCCCCGACGCCGCGGCCCGCGGCCCCGCCGCCGCCACCCCTTCCGGCATCCAGCCACGCGGCCGTGCCGCCCACCGGGTCGCTGCCCCCCGGCTCCATCCCGCCGCGTGTCCCCGCGCCGCCCGGTCCGCCCGGTCCGCCCCGTCCGCCCGCACCGCCCCGTCCGCCCGCGCCCGCCGCCCGGCCCGCGGCGCGGCCCGTGGCGCCGCCTCCGGACTCCCCCGCCGCCGCGCCCCCCAGGAAGGGCAAGGGGCCGCTGTTCTGGGTCGCGACCGGGTGCTGCGGCTGCATGCTGCTCTCGGTGGCGGTGGTGGCGCTCATCGGCGGCGCCGCCTTCCACATGACGTCCGACGCCGTGGCGGCGGTCCGCGGCCAGCTCGCGGACCTCAAGGCCGGGAACACCGAGGCCGCCTACCAGCGCTTCAGCGAGGAGTACAAGGCGCGGGTGTCCCGCGAGGAGTTCGAGGCGCTCGTGTCCGCTCACCCCGCCCTGCGGGAGAACGCAGACTCCACGTTCTGGAAGCGGTCGATCGAGAACGACCGCGGCGAGGTCTCGGGCATGCTCACCTCGACCTCCGGGACCCGGGAGGCGGTGAGCTACCGGCTGGTGAAGGAAGGCGGCGGCTGGAAGGTCTCGGACATCGACTTCGGGGGGGACTGATCCCCGCGTGAGCCCGGTGCCGCCGTACCCGGAGCCGGTCGAGCTGCGGCACGAGAAGGGCGCGCGGCGGCTGGTGGTCGCGTGGGACGACGGCCACGTGTCCGCGTACCCGCTGGACTACCTCCGCAGCTGGTGTCCCTGCGCGTCGTGCCAGGGTCACGCCCCCAACGCGCGCTACCTCGACCTCGAGGGTCAGGACCTCGTCCACCTGGAGGGCGTGGGCAACTACGCGGTGGCCCCGACCTGGGAAGACGGCCACAGCACCGGCATCTACAGCTTCCGTCTCCTGCGCGGGCTCTGCCCCTGCGCCGATTGTGGCGGGGAGAAACGATGAGCCGAAGCGGCGAGCGTAGCGCGATTCACTCGCGCGGAGCGAGCGGGGGTTCTAGGGGGTGCGACGCAGCACCCCCTAGCTCAGAAGGATGAAGCGTTGACGCCGAAGGCCGGTCTCTTCTTCGCCCTGGGCGTCTTCTTCGCGGCCTACGTCGTCTACTGGGTGGTCTACCTGGGCCGCGCTCGCCGGCGCCTGCCCGAGGACGATCCCGCGGTCGAGCGCGGCGCGCCGACGCCGCTGCACCTCGCCATCGGCTTCGTCACGAACTTCTTCGACACCCTGGGCATCGGCTCCTTCGCCACCACCACCTCCGTGTTCCGGCTGCGCGGGGTGGTGCCGGACCGGCTGATCCCCGGCACCCTCAACGTGGGCCACACGGCCCCCGCCGTGGCCCAGGCCTTCATCTACATCTCGATCATCACCGCCGACATGGCCACGCTCGTGGCCATGATCGCGGCCGCCGTGGCCGGCGCCTGGCTGGGGGCGGGGGTGGTGGCCGGCTGGTCGCGGCGCAACGTCCAGATCGGGATGGGGGCGGCCCTGCTGGTGGCGGCGAGCCTGATGCTCGCGACCCAGCTCGGCCTCATGGCCCGGTTGGGCGGCGAGGCCATCGGCGTGGAGGGCGCACGCCTGGGTGTGGGCGTCGGCGGCAACTTCGTCCTGGGCGCGCTCATGACGCTGGGCATCGGCCTCTACGCGCCGTGCATGATCCTGGTCAGCCTCCTCGGCATGAGCCCCAAGGTCGCCTTCCCGATCATGATGGGGTCCTGCGCGTTCCTCATGCCCGTGGGCAGCATGAGGTTCATCCGCAAGGACGCCTACTGCCTGCGGCCGGCGCTGGGGCTGGCCCTGGGCGGCGTGCCCGGGGTCCTCCTCGCCGCGTTCATCGTGAAGTCGCTGCCGCTCGGCGCGGTGCGGTGGCTCGTGATCGCGGTCGTGGTGCACACCGCGCTGACGATGCTGCGCTCCGCGTTCGCGCAGCCGTCTCCCGCGTCCACCCTCACCATCCCGCCGCCGGCACCCCTGCCACCTCGCTAGCCCGGCCGCCTCGGCACGCGGCTTGCAGCCTAGCTCGGGGATGACGTGCCCCTCCGTCGTGCCCCTGGCGCTCGCGTCCTCGCTGCTCCTCGCGCCCGCGACGGTGCGCGGGGACGCCGGCGGCGACCGCCGCGTGGACGCCGTCGCGTACGCCGCGGCGCTGCGCCCGGAGGGGGCGACGCGGGCGGAGGCCCTGCTGGGCTTCTACCAATCCCGGGATTACCGTCCCGCCTGGGTCGAGGGCGGCCGCCTGTCCCGGCAGGGCGCCGCGCTGCTGCAGGTTCTGCGCGACGCGGACCGCGAGGGCCTGGACGGGGCGCGCTACCGGCATCCCGTCCTCGACGCGGCGGACGCAGCCGACGCCGCGACCCTCGGCCAGATCGACCTGCGGCTGACCGACGCTTTCCTGCAATATGCAACGGACATCGCGCAGGGGAGGATCGACCCCGCGGCCGCAAACCCCTATTGGGCGCAGCGGCCGCGGCCCGTGGACGCCGCCGGCGTGCTGCGCGAGGCGGTGGAATCGAGGGACGTGGAGACGACGCTGGCGCGCCTGCTGCCGCGCAACCCGCAATACGCGGCGCTGCGAGACGCGCTGGCCCGGTACCGTGCCCTCGCCGCGCGGGGCGGATGGCCCACGACCCTGGCCGCCCGGCTCCCGGTGCGGCCGGGCCGCCGCGCCCCCGAGGTGGCCGCCCTGCGGGCGCGGCTCCTCGCCGAGGGCGACCTTCGCGAGGCCGTCCCCGCGGCGAGGCCCGATGTCTTCGACAAGGCCCTGTCCTCCGCACTGAAGAGGTTCGAGGCGCGCCATGGGCTCAGGCCGGACGGCATCCTGGACAAGGCGGCTGTCGAGGCCTTGAACGTGCCGGTTGAGAGCCGCATCCGCCGGATCGAGCTGAACCTGGAGCGGTGGCGCTGGCTGTCGCCCTCGCTCGGGGACCGCTTCGTCCTCGTGAACATCGCCGGGTTCGAGCTCCACGCCTTCGACGGAGGACGCGGCGTCCTGCGCATGCGCGTGGTGACGGGCAACGCGGCCCGCACGCCCACGCCGGTCTTCGGCCGGGCCATGACCCACGTCGTGTTCCGGCCCTATTGGAACGTGCCGACCTCGATCGCGGAGGCCGAGATCATGCCGGCGGTCTACCGTGACCGCGGCTACCTCCGGCGCAAGAACATGGAGCTCGTGAGGGGTCCCGGCGGCACCCAGCTGCGCCAGCGGCCGGGCGCGGGAAACGCCCTCGGCCTCGTGAAGTTCCTGCTGCCGAACCCGTTCGGCGTCTACCTGCACGACACGCCCGAGGACGCGCTCTTCGCGCAGCCGCGGCGCGACAAGAGCCACGGCTGCGTGCGCGTCGAGAAGCCCGCGGAGCTCGCCCGTTTCGCCCTCGCCGGCGCGCCGGAGTGGACGCCGGCCCGCATCCGGGCGGCCATGGCCAGGGGCGGGGAGCGGCACGTGGCCCTGCTGGAACCGCTGCCCGTGTTCGTCACCTACCTCACGGCGTGGGCGGACGCGGACGGGGTGACGAGCTTCTATCCCGACGTCTACGAGCACGACGCGGCGCAGCAGCGCCAGCTGCGTTAGCCGCGGCGAGTCGCAATACACCAGAGCGGCGAGCGGAGCGGGATTCACACCCGGCCGTGCGCCCCGACCTCGGGCTCGAGGTGCACCACCACGTCCACGATCTCGGGGTGCGCGCGCTGGAGGGCCTCCTCGATCCAGTCCGCCACCTCGTGCGCCTCGCGCAGGGTCAGGGTGCTGTCCACGTGGGCGATGAGGTCCACGTACACGGCGTCGGGCCCGCCCCTCGTCCGGACCTCGCGGCAGTGGCGGACGCCCGGCACGCCCAGGACCACCGCGGTCAGCTTGTCGGGGGCGATGACCGCGCGGTCCGTCAGCGTGTGGAAGGAGCCGACCAGGATCCGGACCCCGAGGACGGCGATGAAGGCGGCGATGGCCAGGGCCACCACCCCGTCCACCCAGGGCACTCCCGCCCGCGCCCCCGCGAAGGAGGCCACGACCCCCAGCGTCACGTAGATGTCGGAGCGGGTGTGGGCGGCGTCCGCCTGCAGGTAGACGCTGCCCAGCCTCCGGCCCTCGCGGGCCTCGTACCAGGCCACGAAGAGGTTGATAGCCAGCGTGATACCCATGACCACCCAGTTGGCGGGGCCGATGGCGGGGAGGCTCGAGCGGGAGACCTGGCGCAGCGCCTCCTCCACCACCCCGAACGACACGCCCAGCAGCGCGAGGCCGATGGCGAGGGTGGCCGCGGTCTCGAACTTGCGGTGCCCGTAAGGGTGCCCCTCGTCGGGGGGCGCGTAGGCGAAGGTCGTCACCACCAGGCCGACGACGTTGTTGACCCCGTCGATGAGGCTGTGGTACCCGTCGGCCTGCATCGAGGTGCTGCGCGAGAGCTTGCCTACCCCGATCTTGGAGACGCTGACCAGGACGTTCAGGCCCAGCGTCGCCCACAGCACGCGGCGGACGCCCCTGCGGGCCACGTCGGCTGCGGGCGCCATGGATCAGAAGCCTACTTCATCCTCGCGCCCTTCTCCTCGGTGGCGAAGACCCAGCCCACGACCTTCCCGGGCTGGATCTTGCCCTCCTCGCCCCAGAACTGCCGGTCGCGCAGGAAGCGCGAGGAGGACTCGGCGGCGGGGATGCCGTCCGTCTCGGCGCGGATGCGGTCGAAGCGGTCCTTCCACCGCTTCATGTTGGCCTCCCGCAGGTCCACCCACCCCGCCCAGGCCCACGCCTCCAGCCGCGAGGGCGTGACCTCGCAGGTCTCGCCCGCGCTCGCCACCGGCGGGACCTTGCACTCCGGCCCCCGCAGCAGGCGGCCGTCGGGGAGCAGGATCGGGATCCCGATGGAGACGATCTCCCGCCGCACCGTGGCGTCGCGCTCGACCTCGCGCAGGAGGCGCGCCGAGATCTCGGCCGCGGGAGCGGACCGCACGCGGTCCATGGTGGTGAAGGCGCGGCGCAGGAGGTCAGCCTCGTGGAGCAGCTTCGAGAGGCGGGGCGGGCCCAGGTTCTCGAAGGCCACGCTGCGCACCTGGTGCCGGTCCTCGAGCGCCCGCAGCTTCTCCAGGGCCCAGTGGCGCATGAGCCCCGCGCGGTAGGTGGGTCCCATGACCGCGTTGTCGAGGGCGTTGATGACGTCGTGCCCGGTGTTGCTCCCCAGCAGCTCGCGCGCGACCACGTCCGCGATCTCCTCGGGGGTGACGAACTCCATCTGCTCGCCGGTGGTGATCGTGCTGAACTCCTCCAGGGAGAAGATCCCGTTCTCGCCGGTGTCGATGAAGACGCTCTTGAGGCTCTCGCCGGTGGGCTTGCCCCGCGCGGGGTCCAGGGGCCGGAAGGGGCGCCCGGGCTCGAGCGCCTCGGCCTCCGCGAGGGCCGCGTCGTGGAGGAGGACGGGGCGGCCGCCCCGCAGGATCTCGCCGAAGCCGATCCGCTTCCAGGCGATGGCGGCGGCGGGCTTGATCTCCTTGATGATGGGCCCGCCCGGCGTGCGGGCCATGAGGAAGAGCAGCAGCGAGTGCGCCCCCGCCAGAGCGCTCTTGGACAGGACCAGGCGGGACGGCCTCTCCTCGGAGTGCGTGTAGGGGATGTTCAGGCCCATCCCCCCCGTGCCCGAGGTGCCGATCTTGACGTAGGCCCCCGTCCCCGCCTTGAGCATCGCCTGGTAGAGCACCTGGACGTGGCGGATGAGCTGCGGGACGTAGTCCGTGACCAGCAGCGTCTCCAGGCTCTCCCGCAGGTCGGTCCCCTCGCGCAGGGCCTGCCAGGCCTGGCGGCTCGTCTTGTAGATGTCCTGGTAGGCGATGCCGGTGGCGGTGTTCACGGCGTCCACGATGATGTCGGGGCGGGCGGTGGTGATGAGCTGGTACAGGTAGTACTGCGCGGCCGCGGCCTCCGAAAGGGGGTCGAGCAGGCTCTCGATGAGGCGGGCGCGGTGGGCGGGGTCGGCGAAGGCCTCCCGCCGGTTCCGGTCCTTCACGTCGGTGAAGGCGAAGACGTCGCCCCAGGCCGCCTCCAGCAGGACCCCGCCGGCCTCGGGGGAGAGCGCGGCCACCGCCTCTTCCGCCTCCTCGCGGCGGAGCGAGAGCAGGACCATGCGCCGCGGCTCCTGGCGCACGAGCCGGCGGGCCACGGCCTGGCCGACCAGGCCGTAGCCGCCGAGGATCAGGACGGTCTTCTGGCGGATGTCCACAGGCTTCGGCCGCTACCGGCGGATCCTACGCCTCTTGCTCCCGGACGATGTCCAGCTTGCCCAGGTTCTGGAAGAGCGACATCGCGGCGGCGTGGAGGAAGCCGGCCTGGAACAGCACGATGAAGGGCAGGGTGCCGTAGATCCCGTTGCTGGCGGCGTAGTACATCATGATCGTGAAGTAGAGGCCGAGCAGCAGCTCCACGAAGGGGATGAGCGTGACGTTGCCGCGGTAGCGCTTCTGCCTCCAGTCGTCGCCCACCGTCTCCACGCCGTATTTCGGGGTCCGGGTGAACTCGGACTCGATGCCGAGGATGGCCTCGATCACCGCCTTGGCGTTGCTCACGGAGAGGCCGATGCCCACGGAGAGCACCGCGGGCACGTAGCGGAGCCGGGTCCTCCAGCTCTCGCCGAAGACCTCGCGCTGGCTCATCACGTAGAACGAGCAGACGCTCATGGTGGCGCCCAGGAAGAGCGGCACGTCCACGATCATCATCTCGTACCAGCCCATGTTGTAGCGGATGACCATGGCCGGGAACATGAGGAGGGCCAGGAGGATCATGAGCGGGTAGGCGAAGTTCGCCCCCAGGTGGAAGGCGGCCTCCGTCTTGACGTCCAGGGGCAGCGGCGAGGCCAGGATCCGGGGCAGCAGCTTCATGCAGGTCTGGACGGAGCCCTTGGCCCACCGGTACTGCTGGCCCTTGAAGGCGTTCATCTCCACCGGGATCTCGGCGGGCGAGACCACGTCCTGCAGGTAGACGAAGCGCCAGCCCTTCATCTGCGTGCGGTAGGAGAGGTCCAGGTCCTCGGTCAGGGTGTCGTGCTGCCAGCCCCCGCCGTCCACGATGGCCTCCCGCCGCCACACCCCCGCCGTGCCGTTGAAGTTGAAGAACCGGCCGGAGCGGTTGCGCCCGCCGTGCTCCAGGATGAAGTGGCCGTCGAGGAGGATCGACTGCACCTGGGTGAGCAGGGAGTAGTCGCGGTTGATGTGCCCCCAGCGTCCCTGCACCATCCCCACCCGGGGATCGGCGAAGTGGCCGAGCGTCTTCTCCAGGATGTCGGGGGGCGCCACGAAGTCGGCGTCGAAGATGAGGATGAACTCGCCCTTGGCGACCTTCAGGCCCTCTTCCAGGGCGCCCGCCTTGTAGCCGCGGCGGTCGGGGCGGTGGATGTACTGGATGTCGAAGCCGAGGGTGCGGTAGCGGTCCGCCGCCGCCTGCACGATGGTGGTGGTGTCGTCGCTCGAGTCGTCGAGGATCTGGATCTCCAGGAGCTCCCGGGGGTAATGGATGCGGCACACGGAGTCCAGGAGCCGGTCCACCACGTACATCTCGTTGTACAGCGGGAGCTGCACGGTCACGCGCGGCAGCCGCTCGGGCAGCGGCACGGGCAGGGCCCGCCGGTCGCGGTGCCGGTAGTAGAGGAAGACCATGATGTAGCGATGCAGGCCGAACACCGCCAGGATCACGAGGGTCAGGAAGTAGAGGCCGAGGATCGCCGTCTCGAGTGGGCTCATGGTCGGAAGACGAAACCTCCTCCAGCGTCGCCGCCGGCGCGACGCTGCCCGCGCCGGTCCGGCGCGGTCACGCCAGCGCTGCCGTCACCTCGTCGGGGAATCGCCCGGCCGGGCTCTCCTTCGAACCCCGATGCGCGGCGGCCATCCGGGCGCCTTGGCCGCCCCATCTCCGCGCGCGCGGAGACACTTGTGACTCTCCGTTACAAATTTTATAGTCAGCCGAGGCCGGGGAGCAAGTCAACCCCGCAAGGAAATGGATCCCAGAGACCTGGACGGGCTGCTGCGGGCGGTGCGCGACGGGCGTACGACGCCCGAGGCGGCGGCCGACCGGCTGCGCACTCTCCCCTACGAGGACCTGGGCTTCGCGCGGCCCGACCACCACCGGGCCCTGCGCCGCGGCTTCCCCGAGGTCGTCTTCGGCGCGGGCAAGACGGACGTGCAGGTCGCGGCCATCGTGCGCAGCGTGGCGGACCGGGGCCAGAACGTGCTCGTCACCCGGACGAGCGCGGAGGTCCACCGCCTGGTGGCGGAGCGCTTCCCGGGCGCCCGCTTCCACGAGGCGGCGCGGTCCATCACCCTCACGGTGGCCGCGCCCGAGCCGTTGCCCGGCCGCATCGCGGTCCTCTGCGCGGGGACCTCGGACGTGCCGGTGGCGGAGGAGGCCGCCGTGACCGCGGAGTTCTACGGGGCGGCCGCCGACCGGATCTACGACGTCGGGGTCGCCGGCCTTCACCGGCTCATGGACAAGAGCGCGACCGTCCGCGAGGCCGACGTGGTGGTGGTGGCGGCCGGTATGGAGGGCGCTCTGCCCTCGGTGGTGGGCGGCCTGGTCGAGGCGCCGGTGATCGCGGTGCCCACGAGCGTCGGCTACGGCGCGTCGTTTCAGGGGTTGGCGGCGCTGCTGGCCATGCTGAACACCTGCGCCTCCGGGGTGGCCGTGGTCAATATCGACAACGGCTTTGGCGCGGGTTACATCGCAAGCGTGATCCTGCGGGGGGCCGAAAGGCTGAACCGCCGCCGAGCGGATCGCTAGAAACCGTCCTCTCGATCTTGACAAAACCCTTGATGCTGCACATCTTTGTGTCATCGCAGTCCTGGCCCTGAAGCTACGGGCGCTCCATCTGTCTCCCCCCCCTCTAAGCCGTTCAGGGAGAAGGGTTTGAACTCAAACGCATACCGGGTCCTGGAGTTCGAGGCCATTCGGACGCTCCTGCTGTCGCATGCAGGGTCTGTTCCGGGCCGGGACCGCCTCGCCGCCCTTCGGCCGTCCGTGGAGCCGGCGGACGTGCGGGAGAGGCTCGCGACCACCGGCGAAGGAGTCGTCGTGCTCGGGGCGGTCGGGCGACAGCCTTTCCACGACCTGCCCGACCTCGCGCAGGTTCTGCGCGAGGCGAGGGTGAAAGGGCTCCATCTCGAGCCGCGGGCGCTCCTGGACGTCGCTTCGTTCATCGAGGGCGGGCTCGAGGTGTCCCGGCGCGTGGCGCAGGTGGAAACGGCGCCCCGTCTCGCGCGGCGCGCGGCCGGGGTGAAGGACGCCTCCGAGGTCGCCGCCGCGGTCCGGCGGGCGATCCTGCCGTCGGGCGAGGTGGCCGACGACGCCAGCCCGCGCCTGGCCGAGATCCGCCGCGGCCTGGCCCGCCTTCGGCTCCGGCTGCAGTCCGTCATGGAGTCGTTCCTGCGGGGCAAGGAGGCCGACCGTGTCCTGCAGGACAAGCTCATCACCACCCGCAACGACCGCTACGTCCTGCTCCTCAAGGCCGAGCACCGCGGCGACGTGCCCGGGATCATCCACGGCAGCTCCGGCTCGGGGGCCAGCGTCTTCGTGGAGCCCATGCCCGCGGTGGAGCTGAACAACGACATCGTCTCCATGGGGGACGAGGAGCGGGAGGAGGTCGCGCGCATCCTTTCCGAGCTCACGGGGCGCGTGGCCGCGCGCGCGGACGACCTCGACCACGCCGCGGCCGTGCTGGGCGAGCTGGACGCGGTCCAGGCCATGGCCCTCGCGGCCCGGGACATGGGGGCCTCGGCCCCGCGGATCGTGGACGGCCTGGAGCTCGAGCTCCTCGACGCGCGCCATCCGCTCCTGATGCCCGCGCTCACGGAGCGGCTGGGCCTGCCGCGGCGATCGTCCCGCGAGCCCGTCCCGGTGACGCTGCGCGTGGGCTTCGGGTCCCCCGTCCTCGTCATCAGCGGGCCGAACACCGGCGGGAAGACGGTGGCCCTCAAGACCGCAGGTCTGCTGGCGCTCATGGCTCAGTGCGGCCTGCACGTCCCCGCCGCGCCGGGCAGCGTGCTGCCGGTCTTCCGGCGCGTCTACGCCGACATCGGCGACGAGCAGTCGATCGCCGCCGACCTGTCCACCTTCTCCGCGCACCTGGCCACGATCGTGGAGATGACCCGGGACCTGCAGCCGCCCTCGCTGGTCCTCCTCGACGAGGTGGGCGCGGGGACCGACCCCACCGAGGGCGGCGCCCTGGGCGTGGCCATCGTGGACCATTTCCGCTCGCGCGGGGCCATGGTCGTGGCCACCACCCACCACGGCCTGCTCAAGGCCTACGCCCAGTCGACATCCGGCGTGGCCTGCGCCTCGTTCGGCTACGACCCGAAGACCTACGAGCCCACGTACCGCCTGAACCTGGGGAAGCCCGGGCGGAGCCTGGCCCTGGAGATGGCGGAGCGGCTGGGGCTCGCGCCTGAGGTGGTGAAGGACGCCCGCGGGCGGCTGGACGACAAGGAGGCGCAGGCCGAGGCCCTGCTGAAGAAACTGGAGGAAGACCAGGCCCTGCTGCGGCGCGAGGCGGATCGGATCGCCGCGGACCGGGCCGCGCTACGGGAAGAGCAGGAGCGGCTGCGCGCGGAGGACCGGGAGATCGCCGCCCGCAAGCGCACGGAGCTCGAGGCCTTCTCCAGGGACCTGCGGCGGCGCGGCGAGGAGGCCGCGCGCAAGGCGGCCGACGCCATCCACGAGGCCGTGCAGAAGGTCGAGACATCGCGCAAGCCCGGCGCCGCGGCCGCGGGCAAGGCCCGCACCGCCGCCGTGGGCGCGATCCGCGCGGCCCAGGAGGAGGCCCTGGCCGACGTGGGCGTGCCCGCCGAGCCGGAGGCCCCGGGAGCGCCGCTCGAGGTCGGCGCGCGGGTCAAGGTCAGGAGCCTCGGGGTGGCGGGCCAGCTCGTCGCGCTCCCCAGCCAGGGCGAGGCGGAGGTGGCGGTCTCGGGCAAGCGCCTGAAGGTCCCGCGGGGGGAGCTGGTGGTCATCGCGGGCGGCGGGGCCGCGCGCGCCGCGTCCGCCGCCTCGGGCGGGTCCGTGGTGCGCCGGAAGGGCCCGGGGGCCGTGGCCTCGGAGATCAACCTCGTGGGGCTGACCGTGGACGAGGCTCTGCCGCAGGTGGACAAGCTCCTGGACGACGCGTTCCTGGCGGAGCGCCGCCAGGTCCGGGTCGTCCACGGCTTCGGCGCCGGCCGCCTGCGCCAGGCGGTGGCGGGCCTGCTCGAGGGGCATCCGCACGTCGCGGGCTTCCGTCCGGGCGGCGCGGGCGAAGGCGGGGCCGGCGTGACCGTCGTGGAGCTGAAGGAGTAGATGGCCTTCCCCGACAGCTTCGTGGAGGAGGTGCGGCGCACCGCCGACATCGTGCGCTACATCTCCGAGCACGTGAGCCTGCGCAAGATGGGCACGTCCTGGAAGGGCCTGTGCCCGTTCCACCAGGAGAAGACGCCGTCCTTCAACGTCCGCCAGAACCCGCCGGTCTTCCACTGCTTCGGCTGCGGCGAAGGCGGCGACGTCTTCAAGTTCGTGATGCTCCACGAGCGCGTGGGCTTCCCGGAGGCCATCGAGGTGGTGGCGCGGCGGTTCGGGATCCCGATCCCCGAGAGCCGGTTCGAGGCGGGGCCGGACCGCAAGGAGCGCGAGGAGCTCCTGGCCCTGCTGGAGGCCGCCGCGGAGCACTTCGCCCGCAACTTCTGGGCCGGGCCGGGCACGCGCGCGCGGGATTACCTCATCGGGCGCGGCTTCAAGAAAGAGACTCTCGAGAAGATCCGTGCCGGTGCCGCGCCCGATGCGTGGACGGACCTGGGTGACTCCCTCCGTGGGAAGTTCGAGCCCTCCAGTCTCATCAAAGCCGGCCTTGTCGTGGAAGGCCAGCAAGGCAAGCGTCCGTACGACCGCTTCCGCAACCGCGTGATCTTCCCGATCCTGAGCGACGCGGGCAGGGTGGTGGCCTTCGGGGCCCGCTGCCTGGACGGATCGGAGCCCAAGTACTTGAACTCCCCGGAGAGCCCCGTCTACCAGAAGAGCCGGACGCTCTACGGCCTTTCCTGGGCGAAAGACGGCATCCGCGCGGCGGGCCGCGTCGTACTCATGGAGGGCTACCTGGACGTGGCGCGGGCCCTGGAGGCGGGCGTCACCGAGGCCGTGGCCACCTGCGGCACCGCGCTGACCGCGGGGCACGCGCGGCTGCTGCGGCGCTTCACCGAGCGGGTGGTGGTGAACTTCGACCAGGACGAGGCGGGCCAGAAGGCGGCGCGCAAGAGCCTGGACGTCCTCGTCGAGGAGGGCTTGAAGGCTCACGTGGTGGAGCTGCCGGAGGGCCACGACCCCGACACCTACCTCAAGGCCGAGGGCCCGGACGCGTACCGGCGGGCGCTCGACGCGGCGCCGGCGGGGATGGAATGGCTGATCGGGCGGGCCGCCGCCGAGAACGACACCCGTGATCCCGCCGGAAAGGCCGCCTACCTCAACGCGCTCCTCCCCAGCCTGCGTCGGATCGAGAGCGCGGTGGAGCGCGCGGCCTGGCTGCCCGCCGTCGTGCAGCGGGGCGGGCTGGACCCGCAGGCGGCACAGGAGGAGCTGCGGCGCGCCCTCGCGTCGCGGTCGCCCACGGTGAGCGCGGCGGCGTGGTCGCCCGCGGCGCCGGTCCCGCCGAGGCCGGCGGTCCTGCTCCCCGCGGAGAGGCTGCTGGTCGCGCTCGTGCTCGCCGACGCCGAGGGCGCCGGAGAGGCGCTGGACAGCCTGGACGAGGCCTCGATCCAGGGGCTCCGGGCCGGCCCCGTCCTGTCCGCGGCCCGGGTCCTGCGCGGACGCGGCGAGCGGGTCACGGCCGCGGGCCTGGAGGCGGCGCTCGAGGAGGAGGACCGTCGCATGGTGCGCGAGGTGGCCGTCGAGGCGCCCGTCACCGAGGGCGTGGACCCGGCGGAATGCGTCCGCGAGCTCAGGCGATTGCCCTTGAAGACGCGCATGGCGGAGATCCAGCGGGACCTCCCCCAGGCCCGGGGACAGGCGGAGGAGGCCCTCCTGGAGGAGAAGCTCCGGCTGAAGAGGCGGATGGCGGAGCTGTGAGCGAGTGTAACGAAAGGCCCTCCCCGGGCGTCCAAGGCGGATGCCGGAGAAGTGGGTTAAACTAAGGGGTTTGCCGGGGCGGGACGGACGGAGCGAAGGGAGCTAAGTCAAAGCATGGCGCTGTCGATCGAAGAAAAGTACGACGAGGTCCGGCAGCTCATCACCATGGGCAAGGAGAAGGGGTACCTCCTCTACGAGGAGGTCAACGACATGCTCCCCTCCGAGATCAGCTCCTCGGACGAGCTGGACGACATCTTCTCGATGTTCGGGTCCATGGGGATCGAGGTCGTGGACTCCGAGCAGAAGTTCCGGGAGGCCAAGGACGGGGAGGAGGGCGCGGAGCTCGACCTGACCCCGGGCACCCTGGACAAGACCAACGACCCCGTGCGCATGTACCTGCGGGAGATGGGCACGGTGCCCCTCCTCACCCGCGAGGGCGAGGTCGAGATCGCCAAGCGCATCGAGCGGGGCAAGAAGGCGGTGCTGCGCGTCATCGCGCGCACGCCCATGGCCGCGCAGGAGGTGTCGCGCCTGGCCGAGCGGCTGCGCGCGGGCGAGATCGCGATCCGCGACCTCGTGGTCTTCGTCGAGGAAGAGGTCACCGAGGACAAGCTCGAGAACAAGATCAAGGAGACCCTGGGCCTGACGGACAAGGTGGCCAGGGCCCACAAGGAGTACCTGGCCTACCGCCGGCAGTTCCTGAAGCACAACAAGCGCTCGCCCCGCTACTACCGGGCCAAGTGGAGGCTGGGGCGGCTGCGCATCGCGGTCTCCCGGGCCATCCGCAACATCGAGTTCAGCGAGGCGGTGAAGCGGCGGCTCACCGAGCGCATCCGCGAGTCGGTGGAGCGCATCCGCGACGCCGAGCAGAAGATCGGCCGGCTGGAGCCCAAGCTGCGGACCAAGGTCTCCGACGAGTACAAGAAGATCGTGCGGAAGCAGATCAGCGAGCAAAAGGAGTTCCTGCGCGTGGTGGCGGAGGAGTTCGACACCCGCACCGACGAGCTGAAGCGGACGCTGCGCACGGTCATCGAGGGCGAGCAGCAGGCGGAGCAGGCCAAGAAGGAGCTGGTGGAGGCCAACCTGCGCCTGGTGGTCTCCATCGCCAAGAAGTACACGAACCGCGGCCTGCAGTTCCTGGACCTCATCCAGGAGGGCAACATCGGCCTCATGAAGGCCGTGGACAAGTTCGAGTACAAGCGCGGCTACAAGTTCTCGACCTACGCCACCTGGTGGATCCGGCAGGCCATCACCCGCGCCATCGCCGACCAGGCCCGCACCATCCGCATCCCCGTGCACATGATCGAGACCATCAACAAGCTCATCCGTACCTCGCGCGCGCTCGTGCAGGAGCTGGGCCGCGAGCCGTCGTCCGAGGAGATCGCCAAGCGCATGGACATCCCGGTCTCCAAGGTGCGCAAGGTCCTGAAGATCGCCCAGGAGCCCATCTCGCTCGAGACGCCCATCGGGGAGGAGGAGGACTCGCATCTGGGGGACTTCATCGAGGACCGCAACGTGGTCTCCCCCGCCGAGGCCGTGATCAACATCAACCTCAAGGACCAGACCGAGGCCCTGCTCAAGACCCTGACCCCCCGCGAGGAGAAGGTCATCAAGATGCGCTTCGGCCTGGGCGACGGCTCCGAGCACACCCTCGAAGAGGTGGGCCAGAACTTCGCGGTCACCCGCGAGCGCATCCGCCAGATCGAGGCCAAGGCCCTGCGCAAGCTCCGCCACCCGTCCCGGTCGCGGAAGCTCAAGGCCTTCCTGGAGGGGAGCCGGATCTAGCCGGACCCTCAGCCGAGCCGCGTCGTTCCCAGGAGGTTGGCCGGATCCAGGCGGTCCTTGAGCACCCGGCAGACCTGCTGGACGAGCTCCGGGGTGTAGCGGTCGTAGAAGGCCTGGTTGTGGGGGCCGATGCCGTGCTCGGCGCTGAAGCTGCCGCGGAAGCGGGTGACCGCCAGGTCGTAGATCAGGGGCTGTAGCTCGGCCTTCAGCTCCGCCGTGGGCTTCGGCGCGTCCTCCTTCCTCCAGATGAGGTTCAGGTGGACGCCGCCGTCGCCCCAGTGGCCATAGTCGCAGGGGCGGATGAACGGGTAGCCGGCCACGAGCTCGCGCGCGGCTTCCACGAAGGCCGCCATCTGTGCGCGGGGGACGCTGATGTCGAAGGCCACCACCTCGCCCTCGTGGCGCAGGCTCTCGGAGACGTGGTGGCGCACGTCCCACAGCTCGGCGGGCTTGCCGGGGAAGACGTCGGTGATGCCGGCCAGGGCCTCGTCCTCCAGCGACTCGCCCAGCGTGGACTCCAGCAGGTCGTCCAGGGCGAGGCGGTCCGGCGGCAAGGTGGTCGCCAGCTCCACCAGCACCGCGTAGGGCGGCAGCGTCGCCCCGAACGGGCTGCGGAGCCGTGGCTGATATTGGAAGACCGGGCCGAGCGCCGCGGCGCTGATGACCTCGAAGGCGGTCAGGACGTCGGCCAGGCGGGCCTCCAGGTAGGTCAGGAGACGCAGGACCGTCGCGCCGTCCTTCGCGCCGACGAAGGCCGTGGAGCGCTGGACGGGCCGGGGCACCACGCGGAGCACGGCCGCGGTCACGATACCGAACACCCCCGAGGTCCCCACGAAGAGCTGCTTGGCGTCGAGGCCCGTGTTGTTCTTGCGCAGCGGGGCCAGGAGGTCGAGCACGGTGCCGTCGGCCAGGACCACCTCCACGCCCAGCAGGTTCTGGCGCACGTCGCCGTAGCGCAGGACGCGGGTGCCGGCGGCGTTGGTGGCGATCATGCCTCCCACGGTGGGGTCCGCACCCAGGTCGATCGCGAACATGAGGCCCTTCTCGGCCAGGGCCGCGTCGAGCTGGCTCAGGAGCACGCCGCCGCCGGCCAGCACCGTGCGGTCCGCGGCGTCGATCTCGAGGGTGCGCGACATCCGCTCCAGGCTCAGGACGAGCATGTCGCCGGAGGGGTCCGGCGTGGAGGCGCCGACGAGGCCGGTGTTGGCGCCCTGCGGCACCACCCGGATCCCGCGCGCGGAGGCGAAGGCCAGGACCCGCGAGACCTCTTCGGTGCCGCCCGGCCGCACCGCGGCCAGGGCCTTGCCCTTGCCGTACCGCCAGCCCTCCTCGTAGCGGACGAGCTCGTGCGGCTCGGTGACCACCGCGTCCTCGCCCAGCAGGCCGCGCAGCGCGGCCACGACGGACTCGTGGTCCATCCTTCAAGGATAACGGCTCGAGCGTCGCCGGGCCCCTAGCGCACCACGGGAAGGGTCGCGGAGCCGGCGGTGTTGGGACACTGCGGATGGCCGAAGCCTCCCGTGCTGTTGCCCACGCCTCCCGCCGGGTTGGGGGTGATGTCGAAGACGATGTTGTCCGGGCGCGTGGGATCCCCGCTCACCCCGCCCACGCCGGCCAGGTTGTCCAGGCCCAGCTCGTGGCGCACGCGCCAGGCGATGTTGTGGTCCGCGCACGAGGTGTCGCCGCTCACGCCCACGCCGCCCACCACCTTCTTCTCCGCGTTGTAGAGCCCCAGGCCGCCGCCGAAGACGTTGACCCCCCCGATGCGGCCGCCCACCATCGGATCGTTGGGCCCGCCGAAGGCCGACGCCGGGCCCTTGTAGGCCACCGCCGGGTCCACGGGGTTGCTGTGCTGTAGGCCGAAGAGGCTGGCGCCGGGCTGGGTGGCCGAGTAGAGGTTCGCGGTGGAGAGGGCCAGTCCCGCCTGCTGCCCCGAGCCGTTGCTGAACGAGCCCTTGTCCAGGCAGGCGGCGTTGGCTCGCCTTCTGGGCCGAGATGACGCGGCTGATGGGCCACTGGGCCGAGCGGTCCGTGCCCGAGAACGCCACCGCGCACACCACCCCGTCGCGGTTCACGGCGGTGGCCCACATGTGGTTGTTGAGGCCGCTCGCCTCCGCGGACACGGCTGCGGTGAGAGCGGCCTTGAGCTGCGCGTGGCTGGGCAGGCCCGCACAGGCCCCCTCGGCTGCGCGGGCGGTGCCCACGGCCGTCAGGACCAACGGACCCGCCAGCGCCATCCTGGCTGCGTAGGCTGCTACTGCCTTCATGAGTGCCTCCTTGCGGTCGGGGAACATACCAGTGTCGCGTCACCCCGTAAACTGGAAGGACGATGGACCCCGCGGCCGCCCCGCCGGAGACCCGCGAGCGCCGCAGCCCCACGCCGGGGGCGGTGCGGAAACGGGAGGCCATCCGTTACCTCAAGGCGGCCATGCACGAGGGGCGCATCGTGCTCCACTACCAGCCCATCGTCCGGGCCCGCGACTCGGCGGTGACGAACGTGGAGGCCCTGCTGCGCTGGCGGACGCCGGAGAAGGAAGAGCACGAGCTGGAAGAGCTGATCAGGGCGGCGGAGCGGAGCCCCGTGATCTTCAAGCTCGAGCACTGGACGCTCGGCGAGGGATTCCGGGCCGGGGCCGCGTGGCGCGCCGCGGGGACCGGCGGTGCGCGAGTCAACGTCAACCTGTCCGCCCGCGAGTTCGTCCGGCCCGGGCTGGCCGGCCGCGTGGGCCGGCAGCTGCGCGCCGCCGATCTCGACCCGCGCTGTGGCCTTGGAGGTCCCCGAGACGAGCGCGATCCACGAGTTCGGCCTCGTGGCCGAGCACCTCGACCAGCTCACCGCCATGGGCATCGAGCTCTGGCTGGACGACTTCGGGACGGGCCACTCCTCCCTGGACTGGCTGAGCCGCCTCCCCATCCACGGCCTGAAGATCGCCGGCACCTTCGTGGGGAGGATCGTCGCCGAGAAGCGCTGCCAGGTCATCGTGGCGCGCGTGGTCGAGATGGCCCACGACCTGGGCCTGCGCGTGGCCGCCGAGGGCGTGGAGACCGAGGAGCAGCGCGACGTGCTGGTCGCAAAGGGCTGTGACCTCTTCCAGGGGTTCCTCTGGCACGCGCCGATGCCGGCCGAGGAGGTGGGCCGCCTCCTCCCCCGCGATGTCACCGGGCTGGGCGCGTCGTGACCACCTCCCTGGAGAAGACCCGCATGAAGGTCCTGCTCCTGGAGGGCATCCACGACCGCGCGGGGGAGAACTTCGCGCGCCACGGCTACACCGAGGTCGAGCGCCACAAGAGGGCCCTGGCCGGGGAGGACCTGAAGGCGGCCCTGGCCGATGTCCACTTCGTGGGGATCCGCTCGCGCACGCGCCTCACCGCGGAGGCCATGGCCGGGGCCCGGAAGCTGATGGCGGTGGGCGCGTTCTGCATCGGCACCAATCAGATCGACCTCCAGGCCGCCATGATGCGCGGCATCCCCGTCTTCAACGCGCCGTTCTCGAACACGCGCTCGGTGGCGGAGCTGGTGCTGGCCGAGATCATCTTCCTGTTGCGCGGGATCCCGGCCAGGAACGCGCGCCTCCACCGCGGCGTCTGGGCCAAGTCGGCGGACGACGCCCGCGAGGTCCGGGGCAAGACCCTGGGCATCGTGGGCTACGGCAACATCGGCACCCAGCTCTCGGTGATGGCCGAGGCCCTGGGCATGGAGGTCTGCTTCCACGACGTGGTCACCAAGCTGCCGCTGGGCAACGCGCGCATGATGCCCACCCTCGACGACCTGCTGGTGCGGGCGGACGTCGTCACCCTCCACGTCCCCGAGACCCCGCTCACGCAGGGCATGATGGGCGCCGCCCAGTTCGCGCGCATGAAGGGGGGGGCCATGCTCATCAACGCCTCGCGGGGCACCGTGGTCGACCTCGAGTCCGCCGCGGACGCGCTGGAGAGCGGGCACCTGGGCGGGGCCGCCTTCGACGTCTTCCCCCGGGAGCCCGAGGGCAACGACGAGGAGTTCCCGTCGCCGTTGCGCCGCTTCGATAACGTGATCCTCACCCCCCACATCGCGGGCTCCACCCTCGAGGCCCAGGCCAACATCGGCACCGAGGTCTCGGAGAAGCTCGTCCGCTACAGCGACAACGGCTCCACGATCTCCGCGGTGAACTTCCCCGAGGTGTCGCTGCCCGAGCACCCCGGCAGCCATCGCATCCTGCACATCCACCACAACGTGCCGGGCGTGCTGAGCCGGATCAACGCCGTCTTCTCGAACAACCGCATCAACATCAGCGGAGAGTACCTGATGACCAACGCGAAGATCGGCTACGTGGTGATGGACGTGGAGGCCGAGTCGAGCCGCATCGCGCTGAAGGCCCTGCGCGACATCGAGGCCACCATCCGCACGCGCGTCCTCTTCTGACTAGGGCTTCTCGCGCGGCGGGAAGAGGTCCGGGTAGAGGGCCTCCGCCACCACCCGATGGCCTTCGGCGCTCAGATGCCACAGGTCGATCAGGTAGCGCTGCGGCGGCGGGGGCTGCCGCCGGAAGTCCCCGAGCAGGTCGTGGGTACGGATGCCCTTCGCCGCCCCGAAGGCGCGGATGCCTTCGTGGATGTCCCGCAGCGGGTATTGGTCGAAGTACCCCGCGTTGCCCGCCCGGTCCGGGAAGACGGGTACGACGACGAGGAGGAACCCGATGTTTCGCGCCGCGAGCACGGTCCTCATGTCCTCGATCGCGCCGAAGACCTCGTGGGAGTGCTTCTGGAAGTGGTGTCGGTGGAACTCCCCACGCCGCAGGGCGCGGTAGCGCTGCGCCAGCCACTGGGGCAGGAAGAAGCGGGGCTTGCGGAAGTAGGCGATCTTCCGGCCCGAGGAGTCCGTGAAATCGAAATCGTTGAGGCACAGGACGTAGACGACCTGGTCGGGCTGGAAGGCGAGGACCTTCGCCGTCAACAGCTCCCGGACCTGCAGCGCGTTGTACCCGTCGACGCCGAAGTTCAGGGTCTGCGCCCGTTGCCCGGCGGCCTTGGCCAGCGTCCCCACGCGGCCCACGAAGGTGTCCTCGGGCACGACCCCCATGCCAAGCGTGACGGAGTCGCCGATGAACGCGACGCGATGGACACCCGGCGTCTTGGCGGGGGTCTCGTAGTCCACGTCGCGAAACCCCCAGCGGTTGGTGCCCACGCCCCCGGCGTCGCCGTACGGCCGGTATTCCCAAAGGAGCGCCTCGTTCTTCGAGGCCACCGTGAGCCGCCCGATCCAGCCCTCGTTGTCGAAGGAGGCGCGCCAGCGCCGGTAGCGCACGTTCTCCGTCACCTCGAACCCCGCGGCGAGGACGGCCAGGGTGACGAGGATGCTGCCCGTGGCCAGGGCCAGCTTCGAGCCCATGCCCCTCTTCATGGCCGAGGCCTACGCGACCCGCACCTCGAAGGCCCGGGCATCCCCCTCGGCGAAGCGCAGGAGGCCCTTGCCCTCCTCCGCCAGCTCCGCGCGCGCCTTTCGGGAGAGCGCCTCGAAGGGCTCGATCAGGAGCGCCGCGCTGGCCCGGGCACGCTCGATCCGCCAGGTGCCCGCGACGAACCCGTCCACCAGGAACGTGGCCATGACCCGCAGGTTCGTCGTGGCCAGCCGCGGCCGGTGGACGGCGGGGACGATCCGGGTCCGGTCCGCGTGGGAGAGCAGGAGGTTGTCGTAATCGGGGAGGAAGCGGATGGGAGCGGGGCGATCCGCGGGCGGGCGCGGCGCCCGAGGAAGGTCGAACAGCTCGCGGCCCTTGTCATCGCGGAAGGTGCGCAGCTTCGGGCGCAGCGCCTCGAAGGCATCGCGCAGCTTGATCATCCCCGACCACGTCTCCGCGTCGCGCGGCCCGGCGGGGCCGAAGGCGGCCAGGTAGCGGAGGACCAGCTTGCGCTCGTCCCAGCCCTTGCCCAGCGGCCGGCCAATCCAGGACTCCGCCACCGCGAAGGCCGCGGACCCCGGCCATCCCCACCGTGTGTCGGTGGGCTGCTGCACCAGCGGCAGGTGCGTGCGGACGGCGTAGGCCAGCGCGCGCGTATCGACCTTCGGCCATCGCTTGCCGAGCACCGCCCGGACCTCCTCGAACGTGCACGGGCGCTCCTCCAGGCTCGCGCGCGCCGCGGACAGCACCGGCTCCAGGTCGAGCCCGGGCATCCGATCCCGCAGGGCGCGCCGCAGCCCCTGGCTCAGCATCGGTTGGAGGAGCGGCCGCAGGCCCAGGTAGTCCTTCGTGCTGACCAGGTGGAGCGTGACCCGCATGAGCGTGCCCCGCACGACCTTGCGGGCATGGGCGAGCCGGCCGAGGTCGTCGGCCCGGAACCCGGCCACGCGCGACCAGAGGCCGATGTACGGCGGCCGGGCGAGCTGGGCCTGCATCCCGAGCAGCCGCTCCACCGCGCGGAGGGCCGTGGTCTTCTCCCGCCCGAGCAGCATCTGCCGCGCGAGGGTGGCGCGGTTCAGGGCCCTGGTGCTGAAGACCTCGCTCACTTTCACCGGCAGTCTAGCGCGGCGGGCGGTGCGCCTGCGGGGCGCGCCGCGGCGCTTGACATGATAAACCGATGAAAGCATGCTCTTATCATGCCCAAGGTGATGATCCAGATTCGCAACGTCGCTCCGGAGCTGCACCGGCGCCTCAAGGTCCGGGCCGCCGTAGAGGGCATGTCCATGTCGGATTACGTGCTGCGCGAGCTGCGCAAAGCGTTGGACCGCCCGACGCGGGCAGAAGTCCTCGAGCGGCTGCGCACGAGACCGACGGTGCGGTTGCGGCGCGCCCCCGCAGACGTCATCCGGGCGGAGCGGGACGCCCGATGATCGTCCTGGATGCCTCGGCGCTGATCGAGCTGCTGCTCGGCTCGGCGCGCGGGCAGATCGTCGCGTCACGCATCTCCGAGCCTTCGCTCGGCCTGCACGTCCCGCACCTTGCCGATGTGGAGGTCGCGCAGGCCCTCCGGCGCTACGTGAGGGATGGTGAGCTCGACGCCCGCGAGGCCGCGGCCGCGCTGGACGATCTCCGCTCCCTGGACCTCGAGCGGCACGGCCACGAACCCCTCCTCGACCGGGTCTGGGCGCTGCGGGACAACCTGACCGCCTATGATGCCGTCTATCTCGCCCTGGCCGCGGCGCTCGACACGACTCTCCTGACGTGCGACGGCCGATTGGCGCGCTCACCCGTGGTCGCCGGGCGCGTCGACCTCGTCGTCTAGCAAGGCTTCCGCGGGGTGCCCAGCAAGCCCGAGCCTGCGGTCCTCACCGTCGCCGGTCGCGAGGTTACGGTCACGAACCCGGGCAAGGTCTACTTCCCCGAGGCCGGGATCGCCAAGCTGGACGTCGTGAAGTACTACCTGTCGGTGGCGGAGGGCGCGCTGCGGGGCGCGGGCGGGCGGCCCAACGTCCTCGTCCGTTACGCGGACGGGATCCACGGCGAGTTCTTCTACCAGAAGCGCGCGCCCACGGCCCGGCCGCCCTGGATCGAGGTGGTGGCCCTCCGCTTCCCGTCCGGCCGCGCCGCGGAGGAGATCGTGCCGCGCGACGCCGCCGCCCTGGCCTGGATGGCCAACCTCGGGTGCCTGGAGCTGCACCCGCACCCGGTGCGGGCCGAGGACCTGGACCACCCCGACGAGCTGCGGGTGGACCTCGATCCCGTCCCCGGCGTGGAGTGGCCGCAGCTTGGGGCCGTGGCCCAGGTGGTGCACGCCGTCCTGACGGACTTCGGCTTCACGGGCTGGCCCAAGACCTCCGGCTCGCGCGGCATCCACGTCAACGTCCGGATCCACCCGCGCTGGTCGTTCGACGAGGTGAGGCGCGCGGCCCTGGCTCTGGCCCGCGAGGTGGAGCGCCGCGCTCCCGACCTGGCCACCAGCAAGTGGTGGAAGGAGGAGCGGCATGGCGTCTTCATTGATTACAACCAGAACGCCAAGGACCGGACGGTGTGCAGCGCCTACTCCGTCCGCCCGAAGCCTGATGCCCGCGTGTCGGCGCCCGTGACCTGGGAGGAGCTCCTGGCCTGCCGGCCCGAGGAGTTCACGCTGCGGACCATGCCGGCGCGCTTTGCGGCGATCGGCGACCGGCACGCGGACATCGACGCCCACCCTTGCTCGCTCGAGCCGCTGCTCGAGCTGTCGGCGCGCCAGGAAGCCGAAGGCCTGGGCGATGCGCCCTGGCCGCCGCACTACGCCAAGCAGGCCGGCGAGCCGCGGCGGGTCCAGCCGTCGAAGGCGAAGGGCGCCGCGAAGACGGGCGGCGGCCGGCGGGTCTCCAGCAAGCCGCTCATCGAGGTCGGGCGCGCGGCGAAGAAGGACGACGCCTTGGCGGGCCTGGAGCGCTGGAAAACGCGCCACCCCGAGGCCGCGGCCCATCTCCAACCGTCCGACATCCTGGTGGATTCCATGCGCGGGCGCTCATCCACCTGGACCCGCATCCGTCTCAACCTCGAGAACGTCCCCGAGGGGCTCCGGCCCGCGCCGGAGCCCCCCGATCCCGACCTTGCGCGGAAGAATTGGAAGTGATCCTGCGCGAGGTTCGGGCTCAGTGCTCCGCCAGGTTCTCCTTCACGATCTCCTGGCGGAAGCGGAAGACGTTGGGGTCGTCGGGGTCCACCGTGCCCCGGACCCAATGCGCGTAAGGATGGCCGAAGCTCTCCACGCGCGTGAAGTTCTCGATGATCCGCCGGCTGCGTGACCCCACCAGCGGCTTGTCGATGCGGAAGAGGTGGCTGTCCCCGTGCACGTAGACCACCGGCCTGCCGAAGGCCACCGTCTCCTTCTCCAGCGCGGCCAGGAACTCGTCGAAGCCGGTGGCCCGCCTCGTCTCGGGCGACTTGAAGCCCAGGCCCGCCAGCATGTAGCGCTGCTGCATGACCGCAGGCCAGGAGTTCTCGAACCTCGGGTCGGCCTGTGCTACGATCATCACCCCGCGGCTTCC